>Ga0126376_10000107_pt1 | contig 34520 bp, 28 predicted proteins | sample PanSoiMetPlot_15_FD_92760 | JGI IMG/M metagenome (GOLD analysis project Ga0126376, IMG submission 92760) | Tropical forest soil microbial communities from Panama - MetaG Plot_15 | ecosystem: Environmental > Terrestrial > Soil > Tropical forest > Bulk soil | place: Panama | collected 2016-02-17 | reverse complement strand
TCAGCTTGAATGCCTTCATAGCCACCGCGGCCAAGAATGCCCGAAATGTCCTCGACCTTTGACGGAAAATCGAGCGTTGCTTGCAGGACGCTCGCGTTGGAGCCGCTTTCGGTGGTGAACAACAAGCGGTGCGAGAACGGGTACCAAGTGGAGCCGTCAATCGTGGGAATTGGATTGCCGTTAACGTCGGCGGTTGCCATCAGCGTAACACGGTGTGCCCCGTCAGCGTCGAGGTTGATACGGGTGATGTACCCCAAACCGTTCTGACCGAGCTCATGTCCCTGGAAGAGGAAGTGTTTGCCGTAATCGTAGTTGGGGTCAGCACCAGTCTGATTTCTGAGCACTAGGTAGGTGTTCTTGTCAGGTTCGGTCTTGGTGGCTTCGACTTTGTGGACGGCTGAGGGCAGATCGCCCGGGGCGGGAGTCAGAGGGCCATCGTTGTCATAGCCGTAAAAGCTGGTGAGCGCCGAAGGATTTTCGAGTGGCGTGGAGCCCTGGGCAACGATGGTTTCGATAAGTTCCGGCGAAAGAACGTTCGGAACGGGAACACCCACGACTTTGGTGTTTGCAGAAGGCACCGGTGTGAGGTGACGAAAGTCTTCGCTGCCGTCGTATGCAATGGCCGTTGTGACCGGCCAGAGGCTGAAGCCTAGTGCGACGGAAAGCGCCAGCGTGCGTTTAAGAATGCCGTATTGCATGAAATTACCCCTCCAAATTGAGCTATTGAATTTTTGTCCGTAACACGTCGTCGAGGCGGGAAAGCGGAATGCGACGCAATTCGGCGTGGTCTCCGTCAACCTGCCTGGGAAGTGGATACCGGGCGTTTGTTAGGCGGAGATAAATGGAGCGTCAAAAGTAGAACGTTTGGGGAACCCGTATGGAGTGGGAATATCGCGAACCGGGGCAGTAAGGAGTTTTGACTTTGGCTGGGATCGCAAACTAAGATGCGCGACAATGCCACGAACCCAGCGGAAGTTTCGTTTGCCGCATCCGGAGCCCACCGACGCGCTCGCCTACGCGCGGTTCACGGGCGTTCCCACATTCCTGAGGTTGCCAAACATAAAGGACCCTGAAGAACTGGAGGTGGCTCTGGTTGGTGTGCCATTCGACGGCGGGACGACCTACCGGCCCGGTCCGAGGTTCGGTCCCCGAAACGTGCGCGCGCAATCGGCGATCATCCGGCCATGGAACCCGGTGCTCAAGGTAAATCCGTTCGCCAAGTTCCGGATGGCAGACTTTGGCGACTTGCCGGTGAATCCACTATCCATTGAGGACACGTTCCGGAGAATTGAGGAAGGGATGCGGCCCCTTCACGAAGCTGGAGCGCGCTGCCTCTGCGTGGGCGGGGATCACTCTATTAGCCTGCCGCTCTTGCGCGCTGTGACGAAGAAATATGGGCCGGTTTCGCTGATCCAGTTCGACGCTCACAATGATTTGTGGGACGAATACTTCGGCAGCAAATATTCCCACGGAACCCCCTTCCGTAGGGCATTCGAGGAAGGTCTCCTCAAAAATGGAGAGGTTTTGCAAGTTGGATTGCGCGGGCAAGTATATGGCGAGGACGATTTTGATTTTGCGCGAAAGCACAAAGTGAAGATGGTGACCGCCGAGGAATTTCACGAGAAGGGAATCGCACCGGTTCAAAAACATTTGCGCGCGTTCCGCGGGAAACCGGTGTACGTCACATTGGACATCGATGTTGTGGATCCCGCGTATGCTCCCGGCACGGGAACGCCACAGGTGGGCGGGTTAACCAGTATTCAGATACTGGAGCTGGTTCGAGCACTCCGTGGACTGCGAATTGTAGGAGGCGATCTGGTGGAAGTTTCACCGCCTTACGACACTGGAGAAATCACATCGTTGCTGGCCGCCAATCTCCTTTTTGAAATGCTCTGCGTCTTCTAGATGGTTACGCTCGCGAACAAACTATCCACGCGAGATTACTTCGCGCTGGCGTTCGGCACGATGATCGGTTCTGGATGGCTGATCGTGATGGACGATTGGCTGGGGCGTGGCGGGCCAGTGGGTGCCATGCTGGCGTTCGGCATTGGTGGAGTTTTGTTGCTGCCTGTCGGCTGGGTGTACGGGAAATGGGTAGAGCGGTTGCCGGACGCTTCGGGGGAAGCGGCATACACGGCGCAGGTTTTTCCGCAGTTTGTGAGCTATGTCACGGGCTGGGTCATGCTGCTCGCGTATTTCATCGTGTGCCCGTGGGAAGCGGTGGCGATTGGCAGGCTGGCCGCATATCTGTATCCCGCGCTCGATCGCATGCCGTTATACAACGTGGCCGCGCATCCGGTGTTCTTGCCGCGGCTCGTGCTTGGCGTCGCGATGACGTTGGCGTTGGCGTTTCTGAACTATCGCGGGATTCGGGCGAGTGCAACGTTTCAGAGATGGATCACGACGATCGTTCTGCTTTTGTTCGTGGGTATCGTGTTGACGAGCGCGGTGCGCGGCACCCCGGCAAATTTTTTTCCAGTATTTCCGCGGGCACCGCTTCTCTCGATTTTTCTGACGTTGCAAATCGTTCCTTATTTCATGACCGGATTTGAAAGCGTGCCGAAAGCCGCTGAGGAGGCAGCGCCAGGTTTTGGCGGGCGGAGATTTTTCAAAGCCATCGTCATGGCCTTGTTTGTCGGTGCAGGGTTTTACGTGTTGTGCATCGGCGCAGTCGCTTTTGCCACGCCGTGGCAGGGATTGCTGGAACAGAAATTTGCGACGGCCGTTGCGTTCGAAAAAGCACTTGGCGCGCGGTGGCCCGTGCGGATCATATTCGCGATGGCGTTTCTGGGCCTGACGCAGTGTTTCAACGGCAATTTCGTTGCGTCGACTCGTTTGCTTTTTTCGTATGGGCGCCGCGGTACCGTGCCGCGCTTATTTGGGGCAATTCATCCGAAATTTCAAACGCCGCATATTGCAATAATTGCTACTGCGGCGATGACATTGGTTGGCTTGTTGTTAGGCGATTCTTTATTGGTGCCGGTAACGGAAGTAGGCTCGATGGCGTCGGCGTTCGGATGGCTCGCGGCTTGCATTTCTTTTTTCCTGGTTGAAAAAAATGTGCGAGCGCGGCTGATCTCCCTGGCTGGCGCAGTCGTTGCCTTCCTGTTGCTCGCCATGAAGCTGTTTCCCGGTTTGCCAGGCCACTTTTCGCAACCGGAATGGATCGCACTCGGAGTTTGGCTGTTTCTTGGGATGGCGCTCCATTTCATTGCCCGTATGAAGGGATAGGTTCACGGGGCATGTATACTTCTGAAGGTTTTGGGGCACACCGTAAAACATGATTCCATTTCTGCACTTAGGGCCGCTGTCGATTCCAACGTTTGGATTGATGGTGGCGATCGGCCTCTTGGTTTCGGCTTACGTATTGCAAGCGGATTTTCAGAGGCGCGGCGCAAAAGCGGACGCTTTTCTTATCATTGGCGTCGCGGGGCTTGCGGGAATTGTTGGTGCACGTTTTTATCACGTTCTTGAGCCTGAGTTGCGCCGGGAATTTTTCGAAAATCCGTGGCCACTGCTCATCAGCCGGTATGGATTCGCGTGGTTCGGCGGTTTGATCGGCGGCCTTGTAGCGCTGGTTTTACTTGCTCGAAATAACAAAATCCCAGTCCTGGAATTTCTCGATGCGTGCGCGCCGGCGGCTTGTGTTGGCTATGCAATTGGGCGAATTGGCTGTTTGCTTTCCGGTGACGGCGATTACGGAATCCCAACTTCGCTGCCGTGGGGTATGAGTTTTCCGAACGGGGTGATGCCTACTACGGATCGTGTGCATCCGACGCCCATTTATGAATTTCTTGCGTGGATGCTAATTGCGTGGGCTTTGTGGAAACTCGGAAGCGGAGGAATCCAGAAAGGCGAACCGACGCGCGGAAAAATATTTTGCTACTACTTGCTGATGACGGGAGTGGGGCGTTTTTTGGTCGAGCTGATTCGAATCAATCCGCGCTCGTTTCTGGGAATGTCAAACGCCCAAGCGGCCAGCGTCGCGTCGGTGATTCTGGGAATTGTGTTGTTGGTGGTTTTGAAGCGCAAGCAAACCGCCTGAGCCGTAAATTCGACTCAAGACAGACTAAATCATCTGGCGCAGAACGTACTGCAAGATTCCACCGTTCTTGTAGTAGAGAATTTCTTCCGGCGTATCAACGCGGGCCAAAACGCTGAAGACTTTCTCTGAGCCGGCATCCGATTTTGCTCGAACGGTCAGCTTTTTTCTTGGCGTCAGCGACGAAACGCCTTCGATCGAATAAGTCTCTTTGCCGGTAAGGTCCAGCGATTGCGGCGTTTCACCGTTCATGAATTGGCAAGGAAGAATTCCCATGCCGACGAGGTTACTGCGGTGAATGCGCTCGAAACTCTCGGCGATTGCAGCGCGCACGCCAAGCAGGCGCGGGCCTTTTGCGGCCCAGTCGCGGGATGAACCGGAACCATATTCTTTTCCCGCGATTACAATTAACGGAACTCCCGCTTCGCGATACTTCACGGCGGCATCGTAAATAGTCATCTGTTCGCCGCCGGGTTGATAAGTGGTCCAGCCGCCTTCGGTTCCCGGAGCGAGCTGATTCTTCAGGCGAATGTTAGCAAACGTTCCGCGCATCATCACTTCATGATTGCCACGGCGCGCGCCGTAGGAGTTGAAATCGTGCGGTTTCACACCGTTCGCGATGAGATATTTTCCGGCGGGCGAATCGACTGCAATCGAACCTGCCGGAGAAATGTGATCCGTCGTGATACTGTCGGAGAGAACAGCGAGCACACGCGCGCCGTGCAAATCGGCAAGCGGGGCGGCCATCTTGGACATATTTTCGAAATACGGCGGAAGTTTGATGTAAGTGGATTTCGAATCCCATTGATAGAGATCGCCCTTCGGCACGGGCATGGACTTCCACATCACGTCGCCTTCGTACACCGCGCTGTATTCCTTACGGTACTGGTCGCTGGAGACTGCGGAGCGGACGGTTGCTTCGACTTCCTGGGGAGTCGGCCAAATATCGCGCAGATAAACCGGCTTGCCGTCGGAACCGTTGCCGAGGGGCTCCGTGGTGAGGTCGAGATCCATGCGGCCGGCCAGCGCATAGGCAACGACGAGCGGGGGCGAAGCAAGATAGTTCGCGCGAACGAGCGGATGAATCCGGCCCTCGAAATTGCGATTGCCGCTCAACACCGCGACCGCGACCATGTTGTTTTCCTTGATGGCCGCGCCGATCGCCTCAGGCAAAGGGCCGCTGTTGCCGATGCACGTCGTGCAGCCGTAGCCGACCAAATTGAATTTCAGTTTATCGAGATAGGTGTTCAAACCCGACGCGGCGAGATAATCGGTGACAACTTTCGAGCCCGGTGCCAGCGACGTTTTCACCCAGGGCTTTACTTGCAGTCCGCGTTCCACAGCTTTTTTCGCAAGCAAGCCTGCGCCGAGCATCAGCGAAGGGTTTGAAGTATTTGTGCAGCTAGTGATCGCCGCGATTACGACCGCGCCGCTCGAGAGATCAAACGAGTCGCCGTTGTTTTTGACATGTGCTTGTTTAGCCGGGGCGCCTTCCACAACTTTCGTGAAGGATGATTTCGCTTTGCTGAGTGGGACGCGGTCTTGCGGACGTTTCGGGCCAGCCACAGTAGGTTCGACGGTGCCCAGATCGAGCTCAAGGGTGTCCGAGAAATGCGGGTCGGGCGTGGAATCCGTGCGGAAAAGCGCTTGCTCTTTGCAATACGCTTCAACTAGCGCGATCTGTTCATGAGGCCGCGCGGTGAAATGCAAATACGCGAGCGTTTCTGCGTCCACGGGAAAGAACCCCATCGTCGCGCCGTATTCCGGCGCCATGTTGGCGATCGTGGCGCGGTCGGGAACACTAAGGCTCGAAAGGCCGCTGCCGTAGAATTCGACAAATTTTCCGACGACGCCTTTCTTGCGCAACATTTCCGTCACGGTGAGAACAAGATCCGTCGCTGTTGCACCTTCCTTCAGGCGGCCCTTGAGTTTGAAGCCGACGACTTCTGGGATCAGCATCGAAGACGGCTGGCCGAGCATTGCGGCTTCGGCTTCAATACCGCCCACGCCCCATCCGAAAACGCCGAGCGCGTTGACCATCGTTGTGTGTGAATCGGTGCCGACGAGCGAGTCGGGGTAGGCTTCGACGCGATTTCCTGAAGGCATCGCACAAACCACGCGTGCGAGATATTCGAGATTTACCTGATGGCAGATGCCCGTGCCGGGAGGAACGACCTTGAAATTCTGGAACGAAGTTTGCCCCCAGCGAAGGAAAGCGTAACGCTCAACGTTGCGTTGGAACTCGAGTTGCGCGTTCAGGCCGAAAGAATTTGCCGCTCCGAAACTATCCACTTGCACGGAGTGATCAATCACCAGTTCGACGGGGAAAAGCGGGTTGATGCGCTTTGGGTTGCCGCCGATTTTGTTGACAGCTTCGCGCATCGCGGCGAGGTCTACAATCGCGGGAACACCGGTGAAATCTTGCAAGAGGACGCGCGCAGGCATGAACGCAATTTCCTTTTCTTTCGCGTGTGGCGTCCACTTGGCGAGTGTTTCGATGTCTTCGGCATGAAAGAAGCGGCCGTCTTCGCAGCGAAGAAGGTTTTCGAGAAGGATGCGCAGCGAAAAGGGAAGTGTGGCGAGACTCGGAAGGCCCTGTTTTTCAAGAAGCTCGAGACGCTGCACGTCGAAGACTTGTGCGCCTACATTCAGTTTATCGCGCGTCCTGAAAGAGTTTGTCACCGAGATGGTCATCTCGTTTTCCTTTCGAGGGATAAGGAACAGTCTATGATAACCGAATTGGCGAGCCGCGCTGAGGACAGGTTCGAACGGCGACACTGCAGGCGGTATACTTTAGGTGTCGTGAAAATTGTTCTGATATCGACGTATGAATTGGGGCGCCAGCCATTTGGGCTGGTTTCGCCCGCCGCGTGGCTGCGTGCCGCCGGGTACGATGTCGTCTGCCTGGATTTGACGCGACAAGATTTGAATGAATCGGCCATTCAAGCGGCGGAGAAAATCGCGATCTATCTACCCATGCACACGGCGACGAGGCTCGCAGCGCGGCTGATTCCGACGCTTCGCGAGAAAAATCCGGGAGCGCCGATCTGTTGTTACGGGCTTTATGCGTCGATGAACGCGGACTATCTGCGTTCGCTGGGAGTGGAGAAGTTGATTGGCGGTGAGTTCGAAAAAGAATTAGTCGAATGGGCAAGCGGAGCGGCCGGTAATGGCAATTCTTCGAATGTCGTTTCCAAGGAGCGGCTCACGTTTCAGGTACCGGACCGCACCGGATTGCCTGCGATGGGAAAATACGCGCATTTGGTTTTGCCTGAGGGCGGCTATCGCGTCGTGGGTTCGACTGAAGCGAGCCGCGGCTGCAAACACTTTTGCCGGCATTGTCCGATTGTGCCGGTGTACGAAGGGGTATTTCGCATTGTCGCGAGAGACGTTGTGATGGAGGACGTGCGACGGCAAGTTGCCGCGGGAGCGCAGCATATCTCCTTCGGCGATCCGGATTTTTTTAACGGAATAGGCCATGCGACGAAGCTAATGGACGAGCTTCACAGCGAGTTTCCGGAGGCGACGTACGACGTGACGATCAAAATCGAACATTTGCGCAAACACGAAAACCTGCTGCCGAAGTTGCGCGACACCGGCTGCCTGTTTGTGATCAGCGCGGTGGAATCCGTAGATGATGCAGTTCTCACGGCGCTGGAAAAGGGGCACACGCGCGAGGATTTTCTGTACGTAGCACGAAAATTCCGAGATCTTGGACTTACCCTGCACCCCACATTTGTGCCATTCACGCCGTGGACTACATTTGAGGGCTATTTGGATTTACTGCGAACTTTGCAACAAGAGGATTTGGTTGAAAATGTCGCGCCTGTTCAGTTGGGAATCCGGCTGCTGATTCCGGAAGGTTCACGCATGTTGGAATTGCCCGAGGTGCGAAGCATGGTTGCGTCGTTTGATGCGGAATCACTGGTCTATCCATGGGCGAATCCCGACGCGCGGCTAGATGTGCTGAGCTCTAAGGTGCAAAGCATTGCTGCCGCAGCCGACGCAGCGAAATGGCCGCGCGCCAAGACATTTGGAGCGATCTGGAAGGCCGCGCACGAGGCGGCGGGGCTGGATGCACCGGAACTGCAAATCCACACATCAAAAAGCGTGCCGTTCCTGAGCGAGCCCTGGTATTGCTGTGCAGAACCAACACAGAACCAGTTGGTCTCGCTCGGCATTGTCGTAGGAAGAAAACAAACACCAGCGGCGATAATGGCAGACAACTTCGTGTAAGATAGATTCACTCTCGCTCATGGTGCAAAAACGGATCTTTCTTTTCGCCGCAAAACTTGGTTACCAGACGCGCAGCTTTGAAGAAGCCGCAAAAAAACTGAACGTGCAGCTCGTGTACGTCACGGATCGTTGCCATCAACTGGACGATCCCTGGAACGACCAGGCGATTGCCGTGCGATTCGAAACTCCGGAAGCCGCGGCGCACACGGTGCTCGAACACGCAAAAGAATCGCATGTGGACGGAATTCTCGCATTAGGTGACCGCCCGGTCGTTGCGGCTGCTTACGCTGCGCGAGGGCTGGGCATAGCCTATAACCATCCCTTGGTGGTGGAAGCGTGCCGGAGCAAGTTACGCATGCGGGAGATTTTTCGCGACGTTGGCTTGAACGTTCCCTGGTTCCGCAAGGTGCCGCTGCAACCGGCGCCGGAGCCGGCTTTGCTCGGCGTGACTTATCCATGTGTTCTGAAGCCGCTTTCGCTTTCCGCAAGCCAGGGCGTGATTCGCGCGAACGATCGCGACGAATTCCGCGCTGCGACTGAGCGCATTCGAAAGCTGCTTGATTCGGCCGAACTGCACGCGGCGCGCGAACCGAACCTCGCGCACATGATTGTCGAAGGCTACATTCCCGGCGAGGAAGTTGCCGTAGAAGGTTTGGTTACGAACGGCAAACTTCGCGTGCTGGCTATTTTTGACAAGCCCGACGCGCTCACGGGTCCCTACTTCGAAGAAACGATTTACGTGACATCTTCCCGCCATTCGCGCAAAACGCAAAACGAAATCGAAGCGTGCATGCAGAGCGCGGTAGCAGCCATGGGCTTTTCTCACGGACCTGTGCACGCGGAATTTCGTTTGAATAAGGCTGGTGTGTGGCCGCTCGAGATCGCTCCGCGTCCGATCGGAGGTTTATGTTCTCGAGCGTTGCGCTTTGGTCCGGGTGCCAATGGCGAATGGATTGGCCTCGAAGAATTGCTCTTGCGCCATGCGGCGGAACTGTCAGAGACGGATCTTGCGCGTGAGCCGCAAGCCAGCGGTGTCATGATGATCCCAGTTCCGCGAACCGGCGTTTATGAGAACGTGAGTGGCATGGAACGGGCGCGGGCCGTGGATGGCATCGTGGATCTAACAATCACTGCTCGCGAGCACGACACTATTGCCGCATGGCCTGAAGGTTCAAGTTATTTGGGATTTCTGTTCGCGCGTGCGGAAAAACCCGAACAGGTTGAGAAGGCTTTGCGCAAAGCCAATGCGCTGTTGGAATTTCAAATCAAACCGGTGCTTCCGGTGGGCCATCCGGTCACGGGCCAAATCAAGTCAGCGGACGCATAATCAAGCCGACGGCGAAAAAGTCAGCCTTTCGCTTTCGGTGGAACGTACCCTTCTGGGAGTTTCGCACCGGGACCAAAGAAAAACTGTTCGAGCTGCTCTTCCATGATTTTTTGTGAATTGGGATCCAGCGGATTCAGACGGTATTCGTTCATGATCATCTTTGAATGCTCGATCCAAAGCTTCCATGCCTCTTTCGAAACGTTTTCGTAGACGCGCTTGCCGAGCTCGCCCTTCCACGGCACGCGATCGAGGCCCGGCAACTCCTTCCCGAACTTAATGCACTTCACCATGCGCGTTCCTGGCGGAATCGGCTCAGCGGAAGGCGCCGGACTGCAACTGTCATCTGCCATCAATCTCCTCCGACATTCTCTAAATCTCACCTTACTGCAACTTTGGCTTCTTGCCTAGCGCCGCAAGGCAGCTGACTTACCCAAAAGAGGTAAGTAACATCGCTTTCACTCAACTTGTAACGTATTTTCGTGTATCGTCTTTTGCTCGACGCGCATCTCCCTTTTGATGTGCCAAAACGCCGGAGGACCATTTGCCAGAAATCGACACTATTTTCTGGGACATCGGTGGGGTCATTTTGACCAACGGCTGGGACCACAAATCCCGCAAAGTCGCGGCGGAAACCTTCCACCTCGATTGGGAAGAGTTCGCCGACCGTCACGATTTGTCCTTTCCCGCCTTCGATTCCGGCCAAATTACCCTCGAAGAGTATTTGAACCGTACGCTCTTCTACCGCCCGCGCCCGTTCTCGCGCGAAGAGTTCACCGCGTTCATGTTCGCGCAATCGAAACCGCTGCCCGGCTCGCGCGAAGTTCTAGACGCCGTGACGAACAAGAAACGCTATTTCATCGGCGCCATCAACAACGAGCCGCTCGAGCTCAATCAATACCGTATCGAAGCCTTTAATCTCCGCAGAAATTTCCTGGTTTTCTTCAGTTCTTGCTATGTGCATTCCCGCAAACCGGAACCAACGATTTTTCGCGTCGCACTTGAGGTTACGCAACGCTCCGTCGAGAAATGCATCTTTATAGATGATCGTCCACTGAACCTGGAGAGTCCTCGCAAGCTCGGATTTCAAACCATTCATTTTCAGAACCCGGAGCAACTCAAGTCCGACTTGGCTAAGGTCGGGGTTGAGGTATAGTTTCTCCCTGCGTTTTCTCAGTGTGCGAGTGTTCAAGGAGCAAGCATGGCTGCCGAAACGGTGCGTTCAGGAGTGTCCTACGGCGGTGTCACCGATCCCTGTGCCGTGATTTTGTTTGGCGCTTCCGGCGACTTGGCGAAACGCAAGGTCATTCCAGCGATGTACGACCTCGCCGTGCACAATTCGCTTGGCGAACGCTACACCATTATCGGCTTCGCGCGTACTCCGATGAGCGACGAGAGTTTTCGCGCGACCGTCGGCGAGGCGGCCAAAGGTATCTCCGAAGTTGGCCCCATCGATCCTGCGAAGTGGGATGAGTTCGCTTCGAATCTCCATTATCACGCCGGCGACTACGCCGACCCGCAAGCCTACGACGCGCTGTGCAAGCGGCTCGGTGAACTCGAAAAGGAAAGAAATCTCGGCGGCAACCGTCTCTTCTATCTTTCAACGCCGCCGGAAGTGTATCCGGAAATTATCAAGCAGCTTGGCAAAGCTTGCTTATCGCGGCCTTCGAACGAAAATTCCTGGGTGCGCGTCATCATTGAAAAGCCGTTCGGCCGCGATCTTGCCACGGCAAAGGACCTCAACAAGATTGTTCAGGGCGTGTTCGAGGAGCGCCAGATCTACCGCATTGACCATTACCTCGGCAAAGATACTGTGCAAAACCTGCTCGTCCTTCGCTTCGGTAACGGAATTTTCGAACCACTCTGGAATCGCAATTTCGTGGATCACGTGCAAATCACCGCCGGCGAAACGCTTGGTGTCGAGCGCCGCGGCGGCTTTTACGAGACCGCCGGCGCGCTTCGCGACATGATTCAGAGCCACGTGTTGCAGCTTACTTCGCTCACCTCCGTCGAGCCACCCGCTTCGTTTGACGCCACCGCCGTTCGCAATGAAAAGCTAAAGGTTTTGCAATCCATCCGTCCGTACGATCTCGAAGGCGTCGCGCAAGCCGTGGTTCGCGGGCAATACGCTCCCGGAAACGTCGGCGGCAAGACTGTTCCCGGCTACCGTCAAGAGCCCGGCGTCAGCGCTACGTCGCGTACGGAAACCTTCGTCGCCATGCGCGTGCTCATTGATAACTGGCGCTGGGCGGGAGTCCCGTTTTATCTGCGCACTGGCAAGCGTCTCGCCAAGCGCTCCACCGAAATCATGATTCAGTTCAAACGCGCGCCGCACGTCGTCTTTCGCGGCAAAGAAGTCGAACCGAACCGCCTCGTCCTCAACATCCAACCCGACGAAGGAATTTCCGTTTCCTTCGGTGCGAAACGCCCGGGCACGGAGATGAGCATCGGCAACGTCACCATGAATTTCAGTTATCAAGAGGGCTTCGGCGAATCCACGCGCAGCGCGTACGCTACCCTGGTCAATGATTGCGTCCGCGGCGACGCCACGCTTTTCGATCGTGCGGACAGCGTCGAAGCCGCCTGGTCTCTTGTCGATCCCATTCTTGACGTCTGGAGCGCCGCCAAGAGCGCCAAGGTCCCGGAATACGCTTCCGGCAGCTGGGGACCCAAGGAATCCGATAACCTGCTCGAACGCGACGGCAGAACGTGGTACAACCCATAGTGCAACTTTTGCAGATTTAATCCGTTTTAGCGTTCCCGAGGAGAAAACGTTGATCCTTGCTGGCGATGTCGGCGGTACAAAGTGCAACCTCGCGCTGTTTTCGGAAAAGGACGGAAAACTCACTTCTGTTTTTCGCCAGCGCTTTCGAAGCAAGGATTTCGCTCAGTTTGATTTGATCGCCAAGGAATTCGCGCGCCAGGCCGCGACCCATCTTGCCGGAGAAAAAATCGAAGCCGCTGGATTCGGCATCGCCGGCCCCGTCATCAACAACCGCGTTCGCGCAACAAATCTTCCCTGGACCATTGACGCCGCCGTTCTTTCACAGGAGCTCAATGTACAGCACATCGTTTTGCTGAACGATCTTGGCGCCTGGGGCCATAGCATCGAGTATCTGGACCCGAAACAATTTCTGGTTCTCAACGAAGGCGTCGCTGAGCCTGGCGGAACGCGCGGGCTTCTGGCTGCCGGCACTGGCCTGGGTGAATCGCTTCTCGCCTGGGATGGCAAGCGCTATCGCGTCATTCCCTCGGAAGGCGGCCACTCCGATTTTGCGCCGCACACCGAGCAGCAGATCGAACTGCTGCGTTTCATGAAGCGTCGCTATCCGCAAGTCAGCTGGGAACTCATCCTGTCCGGCCGCGGCTTTCGCACGCTGCACGAGTTTTTGTCCCCTACCGTCAAGCACGCCACCTTCGACGATCCCGACGCCGACCCCGCGCCGGAAATTACTAAGAATGCTCTCAACAAAACTTGCCCCGTGTGCGTCGAAACGCTCGACTTGTGGACGGACATCTATGGAGCGGAAGCCGGCAACCTCGCTCTAAAAGTTCTTGCGCTCGGCGGCGTTTATGTTGCCGGTGGCATTGCCGTCAAGATTTTGGACAAAATGAAAGACGGCAAGTTTTTTCAGGCGTTCAAGGACAAGTGGCACTTCGAGCATTTGCTAAAGAACATGCCCGTCTCCGTCATCCTCGACGAAAATGCGCCCCAGCTCGGCGCCGCCTACGAAGCTCTCCGCCTCCTCAAAGGCTAACCATTCGGCAAATTCTTCTCTGCCTTCTGTGGCTCTGCGGCGATCCTTGTGTTCTTTAGTTTTCTTTCTTTCCCGCATACTCCCCAACACCATCCAGCTCCAAATCTCGCGAATCCAACACATTTCTCTGCAGCCAATAAAGATGTCCCGCGCCATAAATCACCAGCACTCGCTCCTCCGGTGACGAAATGATGCTGCGCAGGTTCGCAAAAATTCGCGCGTTGCGCCGGTACCACTCCGCCAACAAATCCGGCCCCGGATACTCGCCTCCGCCCGCGAATTGCGCGAAGTCCATGTACGCTTCCTGATCCTCGCGCACTTGCTGCTCGCGATTCATGAAGAGCAGCAAATCCGTAATCGTCCCTTTTTTCAAAATCTCAGACTCTTTGTCCAGCAGCTTCGGAATCATCGCCATCCATTCGTCGAGAGCCTGCTGCTTCCCATTTCTCTTCGCGAACGCCTGAACTTTGTCGAAAGGGAATTCACCCTCCACGTCGATCGGATAGATCTGCTTGTGCCCTAGCTCTTTCGCGAGGCGAAATCCCAGTTGGTCAATCTCATTTCGCGTCAGCGCGTATTTTCCGTCGAGATAGTCCTGATACTGCTGTACGCGTTTGCCGCCTGGGTCTGATTCAATTGCAATTTTCGTCGGGCGGAACTTCTTCAGCATCGCAACCGTTTCCGCAATTTCTTTCTGCCGCTTCTCCGTCAGCACGTCGTCCACTTTCAGGTTGAAAATGTCGCGGCCCGGATTCGCCATGTGAAAAGTTCCCACCACCAGCACATGCGCTTTCTTGATTTGTTTCTCTTGTAGCGGCGGCTTTGCGCCGCCATCTGTTTCCCGGTTTTGTTCCTGTAGGGGCAATCCTCCGAGTTCGCCCTCCGCCTTCTTTCCTTGCGCCACAAGGCCCGGGGCCAACCACGCGCAACTCACTGCCACAATCAAAACCACCCGCCCACCACGGCGTGCCATTCGCATCATTCTGTTCATCTGCTCCTCCGCCACTTATCTACCCGCTAGCGTGGAATGAACTTCTGCACGCGCATGCCGTGATAGACGTCCCCTACGTACACAGCGCCATCTTTGCCAACCGCAAGATCATGGCCCCAATAGATCTGGCCGTCATAGTTGCCGAAGCGGCTCCACTTGGCGAGGATTTTGCCAGAGAGGTCGAGCTTCAGAATCTGCCCACGGTCGGGCGGAGCCGGTTTGAGGTCGCCTCCGTCAACCACGTAGAGCAAATTGTCGGGCCCAATAGTCAGCGACCAGGGTCTGCCGAGTTCGTCCGACTTCCAAACTTTCAAAAATTTGCCGTTGCCATCGAACACCTGGATGCGGGAGTTGGAGCGGTCGGCGACATAGACGAGTCCTTGCACATCCACGGAGACGCTGTGGGGCAGATTGAATTCACCCGGCTCGCTGCCCTTGCGGCCCCAATCGAGCAGGAATTTTCCATCGGACGAAAACTTGGCAACGCGATTATTACCGTAGCCATCTGCAACGTAGATTGCGCCATCCGAACCGAAAGCGATATCGGCGGGCAAGTTGAAGTGAGTTCCATCGAGACCGGCGACGCGCTCCGTGCCGATGGTGAGCAGAAGTTTGCCGTCATGCGAAAACTTGAACACTTGCTGAAGTGCGCGATCCGTGACCCACACGTTATCATCACCGTCCACGCGAAGACCGTGCGGCTCGAGGAAACGGTTCTGTCCCCAGGACGAAATAAGTTTGCCCGATGCTCCGTCGAAGCAGAGGACCGTGGCCGAAGCAATGGGATGCGATTTGTCCGCAGCCCAGGAATTTTCCGCTCGATGAAAGACGAAAACGTGATTGTGAGAATCAACGGCCACGCCGGAGACCTGACCCAGGACAAAGCCAGGCGGAAGTTGCGGCCAACCATGAACGACGGAATACGGCTCTGGAGCGCCGACTTGCTGCCCCAGCGAGAACGCAGTAATCGAAGCAAGTGCGGCCGCGAGAAGAGCAATACGAGCAAAGAGCTTTCGAGGCATACGCAGACCTCCGCAAGATGACGGGTTAGCGGCTTAACGCAACGATTCGAGGCGCGAGTATAGCGTATTAGGCGCTCGTCAGGCTGGAGGTTCTCTCACCTTTGAAGAAGCTCACTCGCCACTCGTGCCTGTTCCGCCTTACACTATTTACCCATGAGCTCTACCAAACCACTTCACCTGGACATGCACGAGCAGATCGAGTGTGCCTTCACGCTCGCCTCGCGCTTTTACACCGATCCGCACATCCTCGAAGTCGAAAAAGAAAGAATCTTTCGCAAGACGTGGAACCTCGTCGGCACAACGATGCAACCCTGTGGGGAAGCGGGCGGCGTGAAAAAGACCATCGCTGATCCCGAAACGTATTTCACTGCGGAAATCGCAGGCGAGCCGGCTCTCATCATCCGCGACAAGCAGGCCACGCTGCGCGCGTTCAGCAATGTTTGCCGTCATCGCGCGGGGCCAATCGCTTTCGGCAGCGGCTGCAAGAACGTCATGCGCTGCCAGTATCACGGCTGGACCTACACGCTCGAAGGGAAACTCATCGGCACGCCCGACGTCGACGGCGTCGAATTTTTCGACCGCAGCACCATGGGCATGGTTCCGCTTCGCGTGGACACCTGGGGCGATCTCATCTTCGTCAATTTAGACAAGGACGCCGAACCGCTCTCTGCCGTTCTCGGCGAAATCCCAAATCAAGCGCGCGGCTTCGATTTCGAGGGGCTAAAACTCGCCGAGCGCCGCGATTACGTCATCAACTGCAACTGGAAGGTTTACGTCGACAACTATCTTGAGGGCTACCACATTCCCATCGCGCATCCCGGCCTGATGAAAGAAATTGACTATGCGCAATACCGCACCGATACCTATCGTTATTATTCACAGCAGTTCGCACCCATCCGCGCGATGAAGCCCGACGACTCCGGCGAACGTTTTTACGCGCCCGGAACGACTGGCCTTAAAGAAGCGCTCTACTTTTGGATTTTTCCGAATCTGATGCTGAACATATATCCCGACAATTTCTCGACAAATTTAATAGTTCCGCTTTCGCACCACAAAACGCTGACCATCTTTGAGTGGTTTTTTCACGACACCGAGTCGCCGGCGTCGAGACAGCGTATTGAAAAGGCAGTGGCATTTAGTGACGAGGTGCAGCAGGAGGATATTCTGCTCTGCGAAAACGTGCAGAAAGGTCTTCAATCTTCGACTTATGATCGCGGACGCTACTCCGTGAAACGCGAAAACGGCGTCCACCATTTCCACATGCTCCTCCGCGAATTCCTGGAAAAGTGAACGATGACCTCTCTAGAAAGTTGATAAGAAAATTTCAACAGATGCAATTCCGGGCGAAGTCCTCGGAGCGAGGAATCTGCTTTTGCCCTTCCAGCAAGCTGTTATTGTTTTGTCGCGTACGAAATCGTTTTTCCGGTCCTCGAATTCAGAACGTCGAAACTTCCGTCGGGCCGCGCCATAATTTTTAAATAACTCCCGGTGTCCGGCCCCTCAAGATTGGCCACGAATTCCGGTTGAGAATTATGAGCCGCGCCGCCTTCTTCGGACCAATGCAATTGATACAAAGCGCCAAGACCTGGGGAACTATGAACGATGTCCCATGCGGAAGGGCTTCCGCCTTTTTTCGCGCCGTTCTCCATAATCGCGACGCGCGGTGCGATGCTGCGCACCAGCGCCGGACTTCCGCTGCCATTGAAACCGTGGTGCGTCGCAATGAGAATGTCCGCTTTGCCAAGCTTGTTCACGGGGCACATGAGTTCCAGTTCTTTTACCCACGGCAGGTCGCCTAAATCCACCAGGCGCAAATTCCCAAAATCCATTACGAAGCCAAGCGAAAACTCATTTTCGGTGTGATCTGGTGGAGGTTGTGGAACCGGTTTGCAATTTTCATTTTTCATCCCCGCGTTTGAAAGCGGCTTCTCTAGAACTTTTCCGCCACCATTCGCAATCAAAAATTCCGCGCCATGAATCGGCAACGTGTCGCCGGGTTTCACGGAAACGCGTTTGTACTTTCCGCTCGCAAGAAGTTTTTGGTACGCGTTCCATCCAGTCATCGTCGGTGCGTTGTCTGTCTCCATGTTGTCACCGTGATCGATGAACGTACCAATGGGAATACGCGCGGCAAGCTGCGTCACGCCGCCGACGTGGTCGCTGTGGTAGTGCGTTATCAAAACGTAGTCAATTTTGGAGATGCCCGCATCTTTTGCCGCGCCGACAATGCGGTCCGCGTCGCGCCCGTCAAATCCGTCCCAGCCCGTGTCAATGAGCAGTGATTCTCCCATCGGCGTGATGAAGAGCGTGGCCTGGCCACCTTCGACGTCAACGCAATAAATCAGCAGCGGTTTCTCATTTGCCGCCGGCGTGGCGTGCGAGCTTAGTGGAAAAATCAGCGTCGCGATAAGTATTCGAATTGTGCGTTGAAGAAATTTCATGTTTTCCTCCAGAAATTGTTTGTTGCGGCGCGCAAACGTTCTGCGGCGGTTTCCGGCGTGATGTCGCGCTGCGGCGAAGCGAGCATTTCGTAGCCAACCATGAATTTGCGAACCGTGGCGGAGCGCAGCAGCGGCGGAAAAAAGTGCCCGTGAAAGTGCCATTCGCTGCGCACTGTACCGTTCGAAGGGCTTTGATGGAAACCCATGGAATACGGAAACGGCGATTGGAACAAATTGTCGTAGCGCGAAGTCGTTTGCTGAAGAATTCCGCTGAGCGCATCGCGCTCCTCGTTCGACATTTCGGGCATCGCGGAGAAATGGCGTTTCGGAAGGACCATCGTTTCGAACGGCCAACCGGCCCAGAAGGGAACCAGCGCCACGAAGTGTTCGTTTGCAATGACGACGCGCTCTTTTTGTTTTAGTTCAAGAGAAACGTAATCGCAGAGCAGGCAAGAACCGTTTGCTTCTTTGTAAGCCCGCTGGGATTCCTGTTCTTTTGTGACGAGGTGTGGCACGCGGGCGCTGGCCCAAATCTGGCAATGTGGATGAGGATTGCTCGCGCCCATGAGCGCGCCGCGATTCTCGAAAATCTGCACGTAGCTAATTTCGCCGCGGCCGCCGAGTTCCTGAAATTGCGCGATCCATTCATCCACAACGAGGCGAATTTCGCGCGCATGCATTTGCGAAAGGGTCAGATCGTGGCGCGGAGAAAAGCAAAGCACTCTGCAAATTCCGGTTTCAGTTTCCGCGACGAGAAGATTTTCTGTGTTTGACGTTGCGCTTAGACCGTTGGGGAGCAGGGCAGGAAAATCGTTGTCGAAAACAAAGGCATTTTTGTATTCAGGATTTGCAGAGCCGGTTGAGCGCTTGTTGCCTGGACACATATAGCAGGTTGGATCGTACTGCGGGATGTTCAGCTGAGGAGTTGCCTCGACCTGGCCCTGCCAGGGGCGCTCGTTGCGATGCGGAGAAACCAGTACCCATTCGCGCAGCAAGGGATTGAAGCGACGGTGGGGATATTTTGTCAGATCGAAATTGCTCATTCAGATCTATGAAGCTCGCAAACGTGATTACAAGACTTCGCCTGCACCTTCTCCCGCTTGTGAAGCGTAAACTTCCGGAGTTTTTCCCGTTGCCGATTTGTACGCCGGTCTGATGGATTGTCGAAAACCTTCCAGGTGCGTGGTTTCGACCAAATTGATGGTGCAGCCGCCGAATCCACCTCCGGTCATGCGCGCGCCGATGACGCCCGGCTCTTTTTGCGCGAGTTCCACCAGGACGTCAAGCTCGCGGCAGCTTACATCGAAATCGTCACGCAGACTTTGGTGCGATTGGGCCATGAATTTTCCGATTGGGCTCAAATTATCCTCTTTCAAGGCTTTCACGGTATCGAGTACGCGGCTGTTTTCGCTGACGACGTGACGGCAGCGGCGAAAAGTCACTGGCGGAAATTCCGGTTTATGCGCCTTGAGTTCTTCCATGGAAATATCGCGAAGAGCGAGAGCATTTGGATACCATTTTCTCAGCAGTTGAACTCCTTCTTCGCACTGAGCGCGGCGTGCATTGTACTCTCCAGCGGAGTGTTCGTGCTTGACCATGGTGTTGCAAATGATAAGGCTGATGCCGGCAGGGAGCGGCAAGGGGGTTCCTTCGAGCGAACGGCAATCGAGAAGGAGAGCGTGGTCAGCGCGGCCAAAGCACGCAGCGAACTGATCCATGATGCCGCAGCGAGCGCCGACAAATTCATTTTCGGCGCGCTGGCAAAGTTTCGCGATTTCGAGTTTATCGAACGAGTGATTCGAAACTGCGAGTAACGCCGATGCGGTGGAGACTTCGACTGCGGCAGAGGAACTCAGGCCGGAGCCGCTGGGAACGTCACTGTGAATTGCAATATTTGCGCCGCGAAGAGGCACGCCGGAATTTTGCAGCATAAGCGCAACGCCGTGAATGTAATCTGACCAGTCTTTTTTTGGCCGTGGATTTCTTTCGTAAGGATCAATTTCTGCTGACTGATTCAAATTTGAGGAAAAGACGTGAAGCTTCGTGTCATTGCGTGGAGCAATCGTGACCCAAGCGTATAGATCGATCGCAGCTGGCAAAACAAAGCCGTCGTTATAGTCGGTGTGTTCGCCGATGAGATTCACGCGGCCCGGGGCGCGAAAGACGCGCGGTTCACCGCCGAATTTTTCGACAAAGAGCGCTTTCACTTTTGCAAGAGAGGAATTGTCGGCGGGAATGGCCATGAGAAATTTGATTTGTCTTCTAGTAGAATCAACGGCCTCGAACGAGTGCGCACAAGACAGAAACGATCATGCAGAACCCTCTAACGATTGACACCGCTGGCGAGGAAGCCGCCGTCGACGGCGAGTACGTGTCCGGTGACGAAGCTCGCTGCGTCCGAGGCGAGAAAAACGGCGGCGCCGACGAGTTCGTGAAGCTTTCCAAAGCGGCCCATGGGTGTGCGCGTGAGAAATTCCTTGCCGCGCTCGGTGCCGTCGAGGAGGGCGGCATTCAAATCGGTGCGAAAAACGCCAGGGGCGATGGCATTGACGCAAACACCTTTGCCCGCCCACTCGATGGCAAGCGATTTTGTGAGCGATGCGACAGCAGCTTTGCTGGCGGAATAGGCGGCGACTTCGTAGAGCGCGACGAAGCTGGAGAGGGAAGCAATATTAATGATGCGGCCGTAGCCGCGCTCGATCATGTGACGGCCAATGACGCGGCAAGCACGGAGGGTGCCGGTCAAATTTGTTTCGAGGATGGAGTTCCACTCGGCGTCCGGAAGATCGAGGGTTGGAGTACGCTTGGTACGGCCGGCACAGTTGACGAGAATCTGAACGCTGCCGAACTCCTTGCAGGCGGCGGCAAGCAAATTCTTGACTGTAGATTCTTCGGTGACGTCACAGGGCACTTCGAGCGAGCGCCTGCCGAGGGCGCGAATTTCTTTTGCGGCAGCCTGAACGAGATCCACGCGCCGGCCGGTGGCCACGACATCGGCGCCGGCCTGAGCGAGGCCCTTGGCGAGTTCAAGACCGATGCCGCTGGTGCCCCCGATGACAAGCGCGGTTTTATTGTTCAGTTCGAGTTGAGGATGGCCCAAGGGATTTTCGCTCCGCGGCTACGCGTAAAAAGCGGTTCGATTCTACACAGAGAAGGAGCAAATGAGGAATGAGAATCACCGACGCGAAAGTAATCGTGTGCAGCCCGGGGAGAAATTTCGTCACGCTGAAGATCACGACGGAAGATGGAATTTACGGGCTGGGCGACGCGACCGTGAACGGGCGCGAGCTGGCGGTGGTGAGTTACCTAAACGACCACGTATGCCCACTGCTGATTGGGCGCGACGCGCGGCGGATCGAGGATATGTGGCAATACCTTTACAAGGGCGCCTACTGGCGGCGCGGGCCGATCACGATGTGCGCGATCGCGGCGGTGGATATGGCGCTGTGGGATATCAAGGGAAAAGCTCTGAACGTGCCGGTATATCAATTGTTGGGCGGAGCGTCGCGCGAGTCGATCTTAGTGTACGGGCACGCGAGCGGAAAGGACATTGAAGATACGGTGAAGGCCGTCGCGCACTACAAATCGCTCGGCTACAAGGCGATTCGCGCGCAGAGCGGAATTCCCGGGATCGCGAGTACGTACGGCGTGGGGCGCGGGCAGATGTACTACGAGCCTGCGGTGAAAGGCGCGCCGCAGGAAGATGTGTGGAGCTCGGATTTGTATATGAATTTCGTGCCGCAGCTGTTTGCGCGGCTACGGAAGGAATTTGGCGAGGATATTCCGTTGCTTCATGACGTGCATCACCGGCTGACGCCGATTGAGGCGGCGCGAGTGGGAAAGAGTTTGGAGCCGTATCATTTGTTCTGGCTGGAAGATCCGACTCCAGCAGAACTGCAGGAAGGTTTTCGCTTGATCCGGAAGCACACGACGACGCCGATTGCCGTCGGCGAGGTGTTCAATTCGATTTACGATTGCCAGCAACTGATTCAGGAACAATTGATTGATTACATCCGAACGGCGGTGGTGCACGCGGGCGGAATTTCGCATCTCCGAAAGATTGCGAGCCTGGCGGAACTTTATCACGTGCGAACGGGATGCCATGGAGCGACGGACATGAGTCCGGTGTGCATGGCCGCGGCGCTACATTTTGATTTGAGTGTGCACAATTTTGGTATTCAGGAGTACATGCGGCATACGGAAGAGACGGAACGCGTTTTCCGGCACGCGTACACGTTTGCGGACGGCGTGATGCATCCGGGCGACAAGCCGGGCCTGGGAGTGGATATTGATGAAGCGCTTGCAGCGAAATGTCCCTATGAGCGGGCGTATTTGCCGGTAAACCGGAAGCTCGATGGGACGATGCACAGCTGGTGAAGCCCCAAGAAGAGTGGCCATTTTGGAAGGCTCGTTGACCACAGATGGCGCGAGAGAGTACGATTTTTGCTCCGCAGATGCAAATGACCATTTTGCCCGCCTCGGCATCAAATGCCGAACGAGAGAACTAAGTGGTCGGAAGACGGAATAGCGATATCGCAGGAGGAAAGCCATGACCGCAGAAGGAGCCGCGCGAGCGGAACAAACCACCATGCTACGCATCAACGACGAAGCCCCCAACTTCACCGCAGAAACATCCCAGGGAACGATCAACTTCCATGAATGGATCGGGAACAGCTGGGCAATCCTCTTTTCCCATCCGAAAGATTTCACGCCTGTGTGTACCACCGAACTTGGCTATATGGCGGGGCTGCAACCCGAGTTTCAGAAGCGGAACGTGAAGATTCTCGGGTTGAGCGTGGATCCGGTGAGCAGCCATTCGAAATGGGCTGTGGACATCGAGGAGACTCAAGGCCACAAAGTGAACTATCCGATGATCGGCGATCCGCAGCTGAAAGTGGCGAAGCTGTACAACATGTTGCCGGCGGAGGCAGGAGATTCTTGCGAAGGACGTACCGCGGCGGACAACGCGGCGGTGCGGACGGTCTTTGTGATCGGGCCGGACAAGAAAATCAAGCTGATGCTCAGCTATCCGATGAGCACGGGACGCAACTTTGACGAAGTCTTGCGCGTCGTGGACTCGATGCAGCTGACGGCAAAGCATAACGTTGCGACTCCCGTGAACTGGAAGCCGGGAGACGACGTGATCATTCCGACTTCCGTTTCGGATGACGCGGCGAAGCAAAAATATCCGGAAGGGTTCAAGACGCTGAAGCCGTATCTCCGGACAGTGAAACAACCGAAATAAAAGCCAAGAACTTTTTGAAAAGGAGCGGGCGGTGATCCCGAGCGAGGCGAGGGATCTGCTGTACAGTGGAATCCAGGGGAAAAGCAGATTCCTTGTCGCTCAGCTCCTCGGAATGACACGCACGCAGAGTTTGCAACAAGTTGCTAACGCGCGAGGGTTCCAGCCTTGATCCTTAAGCAGTTTTACTTGGGCTGCCTGGCCCATGCTTCGTATTTGATTGGGGATGAGAAGACGGGCACGGCGGCCGTGGTCGACCCACAACGCGACATCGGCATCTATCTGGCGTTCGCCGCGGAGCACAAACTCCAAATCAAACACGTTTTCCTGACGCATTTGCACGCTGATTTTGTCGCGGGCCATCTGGAGCTGCGCGACCAGCTTGGCGCGAAGATTTATTTGGGTGCAAAGGCACAGGCGGAATACAAATTCACACCGATGGCCGATGGAAGTGCGGTGGAGTTTGGCCGCGTGCGGATGAAAGCGCTCGAAACTCCCGGCCACACGCCGGAATCCATTTCGATTGCGGTCTACGATCTCGACAAAAGTGAAACGGAACCGCACGCGATCTTGACTGGCGATACGTTGTTTGTTGGCGACGTGGGGCGTCCGGATTTGCGCGCGGCGCTGGGATGGTCGGCGACGGATTTGGGTGCGTTGCTTTACGATTCGCTGCAGACGAAGATTTTGCCACTGCCAGACGCAAGTTTGGTTTATCCCGCGCACGGAGCAGGATCGCTTTGCGGGAAAGCGATCAGCAAAGAGACGGTTTCGACGATTGGCGAGCAGCGAAGGGTGAATTACGCGCTGCAGCCGATGAGCAAGAAAGCGTTCATTGAATTGGTGACGGCGGATCAGCCGGAAGCGCCGCCGTATTTTGTGTACGATGCGGTTTTGAACAGCAAAGAGCGCGCGACGCTCGATGAAGCTCTGGAGCGCGAGCTGAAGCCGCTAGAATTGGAACGAATTCTGGAGCTTCGTGCGAATGGCGCGCAGATTTTGGATACGCGTGAACCGGAGGAGTTTGCTGCGGCGCATCTCGCCGGAAGTACGAACATTGGATTGAGTGGGCAATATGCGACGTGGGCGGGGACGATTTTGAATCGCGAGAAGCCGATTGTGATTATTGCGAACCCGGGGCGCGAAACGGAATCAGCGGTACGATTGGGGCGGATTGGATTCGACAACGTGGCGGGATATTTGAAGGGCGGAATGGAGAGTTTTTCGTCGCGCGATGAGCTGACAAGAAAATCGGAGCGATATAGCGCTGCGTTTGCGGCGGAGATGCTTGCGTCACAAGAAGCACCGCAGTTTTTGGATGTACGAGCGCCGCGTGAGCGCGAGCAGAAAATGATTGAAGGAAGCGTGAACATTCCTCTGAATCGTCTACCGGAGCGGGTGGGAGAGTTGGATAAGAACAGGCCGGTGCTGGTGCATTGCGCAGGCGGGTATCGTTCTTCGATTGCGGCGAGTCTTTTGGAACAAGCAGGATTTTCGGACGTGAGCGAAATTGCGGGCGGGCTTGCGGCGTGGGAACTTGCGAAGCTGCCGGTGCGAACTGCGGCGTCCTGACAGTGACGGAAAAAGCAGATTCCCCAGGCAAGACCCGCCTGGGGAACGACAAAGTCCTCACCTGTTCACGGTCCTTTTCGTCTATTCGACGCGGCAGTAGCAGTAGAGGAATTGCTGCGTTTTGCCAAGGGGCGTTTGATGAAGTTCTTTTGAGCTCTCGACGAGGCGGAAGCGAGCGCCAAACTCTCCGTGCAAGGAATCCGCGTCGTAGCGCATCACTTCCAAACCGCTACATTCCATCGGGCCTTCCGGGCCGAAGGTGCTGACGATGACGTGGCCGCCGGGTTTGACGGCGTGAGTGGCCTGGCGCACATAAGCAATGCGCTGCGCGGGCGCGGTCAGGAAATGGAAGACGGCGCGGTCGTGCCAGGCGTCATAGGCGCGGCGGGGCAGTTCGACGCGCTCGATGTCCGCTACGATCCAATGGACTTTTTCTGCTGCCGGGCCGAGGCGCTTTCTTGTGACTTCGATGGCCTTTTCGGAGACGTCGAGGACAGTAATGTTTTGGCAGCCACGGGCGAGAAGATCATCCACAAGCGTTGATTCGCCGCCACCAATATCAATGATGGAAGCGGTGCGCACGTCCGTCGCGCGCTCGATAAGGGCGAGCGAAGTTTCCAGGTGCTCGCGATACCAGCTGACCGCGTCCGGCCCCTTCTTCGCGTAGATATTTTCCCAGTGGCTCTTTGCGTCCACGAAGATCTCCTGCGAAAACAGAGTACTCCCGCCAATTCGCTGTGAAAAGAGCATGGTTCACGCGTCACATCGAATCGTGACTCGGCGCACTTACGCGCAATTGGGGCGGGAGTAAAAAGGACGCGAGAAAGACAAGAAGTGAGGAGGGAGGGAGCCAAAGAGGCTGTCCGGTACGGAGAAACGGACGAAGCCTCGGCTACGCCTCAGAGGTGGGAAAAAAGCCCGCGGGGCTGCACCTTGCGAACTCTGTCTTTGCACCTAAGGCAGCGGGAGAGCGGGAAGTCAGACCAAAGGCGCCAGCGACTGGGACGCACCGGCCAATCAGGCCGGAAAATGCTTCGCCGCTCACCGCTGCCTTCGAAGAGAGCTGACCTCATGAGAGGCCAGCTGAGGAGGAAGTCATGAAAGAACTTTATAGGCCAGAGAATTGGTTCGAGGATCTGTTTGCGTTCCGGCGCGAGTTCCATGAAATGTTGAATCGCATCGCGAACCGGCGGCCCTGGGCGGTGGAGATTCCCGGATACAAAAAGGCGTTCAGCATGTCGCCTGCGGTCGAGGCGTACCTTGACAAGGAAGGGAAGAAGTACGTTTGCCGCATCGCGCTTCCGGGCGTGGAGCCGAAGGATGTGGAAGTGCACGCGCAAGGGAACTTCCTGACGATTCGGGCGGAGAGGAAGCTGACTTACACGAAGAAAGAGATCGAATTCATGGAAGAGGAGATCTCTTACGGCGTGTTTGAGCGGGTTCTTGAGTTTCCGGAAGGCGTAATCGTGGAGAAGTTGACGGCAGAATTTGTAAATGGCGTGCTGGAAATTGTTGCGCCGGTGGCGGCGCTCGCACTGCCGCGGAAGATTGAAGTCAAATCGTCCGTTCCGTTTACCAAGCAAATCGCAGCTTGAGCGGCGGACTCACAAGCGGCCCGGAACAGCTAAATGGCTTCCGGGCCGCTTTCTTTTCTATTGGAAAGAGTTTTTCACATTTCATTGCGTGGACTTCATGTGGAAGGTTTTGTAGCATGGGCCGCGTGAAAAAGTCGAAAGGCACGAATCGCAAAGCGGTTTCGAAAGCGGGCACAAAACCGAAGAATATTGATGAATATTTGACCGGCGTCCCGGAGCCGGGCCGGAGTACCCTCAAGAAAATACGCGCGGCGATTCGAGCGGCTGCGCCTCCGGAAACTACTGAGATTATTAGTTACGGAATTCCCGCGTTCCGGTACAAGGAAGTGCTGGTGTGGTTCGCGGCGTTTGCGGATCACGCCAGCTTGTTTCCCAAAGCCGACATCATTAGAAGATTTGAGGACGAATTGAAGGGATACAAGATTTCAAAAGGAACGATTCAATTTCCCCTGGACAAACCGCTACCGGCGGGACTTGTAAAGAAAATGGTGAAGGCGCGGGTCGCGCAGATAGAAAACAAGAAATTATAATGTCGGATATCCGGAAGCTTGCGGCAATTGACGTCGCGTTCCTGGGTTTTAACGTGGCCGTGGCGGAGTATGCGTGCGGAGTTTTGCTTTCGATTGCGCTTGGGATTTTCGTGCTTTTGCGAAGTCACATGGTGGGTCAGACGGTGCTTGGAGTTTACTTCCTCTGTTTGGGAATCAACTATGTGCCCATGTTCGCTCATACGATTTCCATCGGCGACAGAGAGCGCGCCCGGATGGAACTAGGCGATGAACTGTTGGATAAACGCGCCGCGATGGCCAAGTTCCGGCGATTGTCTTTGCTTCTGCTCGTGCCAATGGTTGTCCCAATACTGGCGATTTCCCGCAGATCCAGTTGAAAGGCGAGACGCAACAGCTGCAGAAAAGACACCGGCGCGCCTAGTGCTCGAGCCACGCCGACCTTAGTTCATATTCCCGGTCAGCGATGAAGAACTGCCCTGGCCAACTTTTGATGCCTGCGTTTCCACATGATGAATGGAGCGGCGATAGAACCTGTTATCGCAACTGTCGCAACGATATGGACTTACATGGATTGCGCGCAGGAAACGCTGTTCGAAGATGCCGGAGCGCCATGACCGGCAAACCCAGTCACTTCCACAACGAGGACAGATTAGCTTTGGAACAGTTTGAGTGGTTTCCATGGACATTTCCCTTGGCCGAATACTGAGGTTCATTCCAAAGCGCGACAGGCTGGGGGTGCGCGCACTAATTTGAATTGGCAGCGGCCTTGTGAACAATCAGCGTGTGTTGCGTCGGTGCAGTACAAGATATTGCGCGCTCCCGGGCCGAGCGGCTCAGCAAAAACTCGACATCCGTCGGCACCAATGGGCAGCGGAGTACATCCCACGCACCTAGACCCATGCCTTCGACACACTCTTCCCAATCACCAGTGCAGAGCATCAGCACGAAGTGCGCTTCGGGCCGCATTAGACGAATGTCCTTGAGCAGGTCCCGATAAGTGCCGTCCACAAAATTCTCTTCGGAAAAGACAAGCTCGATAGAACGTACGGCCAATACTTCACGGGCGTGTTCTATTGTAGCGGTGGCAAAAACCAGGACCGGATGTTTCTCCAGAATGCACAGCAAGGCTTTTCGACTCTCCAAGTGGCCGGAAATCACGAGCAGTTCCCTGAGAGTTTCCATCTCTACCATCCTGACTCGTGGCGCACCCCAAGCTTGAACGTCCTCTGTGCGGCTCGCTCTCCCGGAAGAGGAGGGTGGCTGGGTTGGTCCGCGGCGGAGGGGCAGTAAGAAGGCTTTTATAAACAGCGCGACTTTTGCGGTCAATTAGGGGGAATGTGTAGTGTTGTAAGGGAAAATATGTACAGGTAATTCCTGTGGGAAAAATCAGGAGCGGACGTTGCTCAGAAGTCTGATCAAGAAGAGGAGTCAGCGCTCATTGTTCGGTCCCCCCCCGCAAGTTTGGAACCGTCGCCGTGATGGTCGTGCCCTTCGATCCGGAAGTTATTTCGAGTGTGCCGCCGAGTTGCGCCAGCCGCTCCTTCATTCCTTGGATTCCCACGCCCATGGCGGGGGTTTCCCGTGAGGAGTTGACCTTCATTCCCTTGCCGTTGTCGCTGATTCGCAGCGTCACCGAACTGGATTTGTCGGCGAGCGAAATTTCGGCTTTGGATGCTTCGGAGTGGCGATGGACATTGCCGAGCGCCTCCTGAATCACGCGGAACAACGCGATCTCAACGCTCTTCGGAAGACGCCGCAAGTCAGGCGGAAATTTGACGTCGATGGTCACTCCGGCACGTTTCGAAAAGCCGTCCGCCAGCCAGCCCACTGCTGCGGCAAGACCCGCTTCATCTAGAAGTGGCGGGTGCAGAAGTTGGGCGAGAGTGCGGATTTCACGAATTGCCTCATCCACGGAACTCAAACATTCCAAGAGCAAGGAGGAGTCATTCTTGAACTCCGGACGTTTCGCCAAGGTGTCCAAACTCATCTTTGCAAAAGCGAGCTTTTGACCGGCGGAGTCGTGCAATTCCCTGGCAATTCTGCGGCGTTCTTCATCCTGCAGCCGAATGAGGGAAGAAGTGAGTTCGCGCACGCTCGCTTCGGATTGTTTTTTTTCCGTGACGTCGCTATTGATTTCGAGAAAGACCGGAGATCCGGCTTCGTCTCGCGTCACCCAGCGGCTTTGTATCGTTCTGGTGCTGCCATCCTTGCGTACGTGCACCAACTCGCCCTCCCAAAAGCCCTGGCGCAAAAGTTCGGCTTCGATTTCCTTCCTGGGCTTGGGGAACCTGGGCTGCAAGACTTCCTCTTTGACTCTTCCGAGCACTTCTTCGCATTTCCAGCCATAGATTTCTTCCGCGCCGCGATTCCAAAACTGAATTTTGTCCTGGGGGTCGCGAACGATAATGGCATCGTGCGCAAATTCAAGGAGAGCGTTTTGGCGCTTCAGCGCGGCGAGGTAGTTCCTCTTTTCCGTAATATCTTCGATGGAGAGAAGAATCAATGGGCGCCCCGCTTGGGGCTCAATGCGCCACGCATTCAATGTCATGAAGCGCCGACCGAGGACGGGAAAATCATGCTGCAATTCAAAGTCGTCAACTCTTGTTTTTTGTCCAATGATTTCGTTGAGAAGGGACCGCAGCTTGGGAACATTCCAGCGCCCCTGGCCAAGTTCGTAGATGAGCTGCCCTTCGGTCTCCTTCGGCCTTTCCTTGTAGGCTCGGTAGAAGGCCGGGTTCGCGCCCACCACGCGCAGGTTTGTATCGAGAAGAAGGATAGATTCCCTTGCAGTCTCAAAGAGGGTGTTCGCGTAGTTCTGAGTTTGCTCGATATTCCGTTTGAGAGCGTCAATGTCCTGAAGGCTGATTACCGCGCCTTCAATCTTGCTGTCCCAAGTCTTGTACGGACGAACTCGCAACAAGTACCATCCGCCGTTTCTTTCGCGCACTTCATGCTCGTGCAAAGTGGCCGTGTCGATCGTGTCTCGCACGAGATGCTCGAGATTGTCCGAATCCAGATTCGTGCGAATTTCTCCAAGACGGCGCCCTATATCTGCCGGGATCAGATTCAATAGTTTTTCGGCCGGCGGAGTGAAACGCCGGATGCGCAAATCGTTTCCGATCATCACCACGGGAATGCTCACGTTGGCGAGCAAGTTGAGCAGGTCGTTATTGACAGAGCTTAATTCCACGTTGCGATTTTGCAGTTCTTCGTTGAGGGTTGTGAGTTCCTCATTGCTGGATTGAAGTTCTTCCTTGGCCGTTTCCAGTTCCTCGTTTGTGCTCTGGAGCTCCTCGTTTGCGGACAAAACCTCTTCGTTGGCGGACTTGAACTCCTCAAGGGTTGTTTCGTGCTCCTCGATCAGCGGCTGCAACTGATCCTTGAGTTGGGCGACTTCGCGTGTGAGGCGTTCGTTCTCGTTGGAAATTGCGTTTTCCTTGCCGCGTAAATTTCCGCCGCGGCGGCCTCGCAGCTTTTCGACGGGTGACGGAGCTTCCCGCCCAGGCTGCTGAAAGACAATCACAAAAAATCGCTCGTTGGAGCCCTGCACTCGAATCGGAATCACATCGAGGTCAACTTCCCGCCTGATTCCGTTGGACCTCACAAATGCGCCTTCCTTTCGAACGGCCATATTGTCCTTTTTGGCCTTATTCAGAGCCGAGCGAAGGTCAATAAGAAGTCCTTCGCGCGCCATTTTCGACAGGCTAAACGTGGGATGTCCCGCGGCGGGCTCGAGGTAGTCCCCCGTGCGGCCATGAATTTGCACGATTTCCATCTGATCGTTGACGACGATGCTGGCGGGGACGTAGCGGTCCACCAGCAAGCGTTCTACTTCTTTTTCGACGGTGAAGACCGTCACTGCGGGCTTCGGCGGTCTCAATTCGTCCGGCCGACGCGAGGAATACTCCATCCCCGTAAAATAGGTGACCAGACGGGTGGCGTTTTTCTTCTTTTGGTAGATTTTGTTTTTCTTGTCGAGGAGCGAGAAATGATCCGCGAAAGCCCCGAGGCTCTCCGAGCCTCCCAGGAGCAGATAGCCATTCGGCTTCAGACCGTAATGCATGGCGGAGATGACGCGCTTCTGCAATGCGGGCCCAAGATAAATGAGAAGGTTTCTGCAAGTGATCAGATCCAGATTGGAAAAGGGCGGGTCTTTGGCAAGATCCTGGTTGGCAAAGATGCACATTTCGCGGATGGGCTTATTGATCTGGTATCCGCCGTCAATTCGGACGAAGAAGCGTTTCAGCCGTTCCGGTGAAACGTCGGAGACCGAAGCTTCGGAGTAGAGGCCCTTGCGAGCGTGCTCGAGCGCAGACTCGCTAATATCCGTGGCAAAAATTTGGATCTCCTTGTTGCTGCCGGCGGCCGGCGGAATGTAACGGGCCTGTTCCCAGACGTACTCGAGAATCGTTATCGCAATCGAGTAGACTTCCTCGCCCGTCGAGCATCCGGTGACCCAGATTCTGACCGGGCCCGCGTCCATTTTGCGGCCCAGAAACAAATTCGGCAGAACTTGCTGGCGCAGCGCCTCAAAAGCTTGTGCGTCGCGGAAGAATCCCGTCACGTGAATCAGGATGTCCTTATAGAGCTCGTCCAGCTCAGTCGGGTTGTTCTTGATGAACCGGAGGTAATCCTTGAGTTTCTCAAGCTTGTGCAACACCATGCGGCGCTTAATGCGCCGCTGCAGCGTGGTCTGCTTGTAGTGAGTGAAATCGACGCCGGTGGCATTGCGGACCATTGAAAAGAGTTGAGCCAGTTCGCTGCCCTGCGGGATCTCTGCCGGTTCTTTTTTTCCGGGGGACAAAGGGGAGATATAGGGATGCCTGCTGATTCGAACGAGCTCTTTCACGATTTCGCGCGGATTCATCACGAAGTCCACGGCGCCGGAATTGAAGGCGCTGCGCGGCATGCTGTCGTATTTCGCGGACTTTTCATCCTGTGCAAACGTAATCCCGCCGGCTGCTTTGATGGCCATGCAGCCTTCCGTGCCATCCGAAGCTGTTCCGGAAAGAACGACGCCAATGGCGCGGTCGCCGCGGTCCTTGGCAAGCGAGCGGAAAAAATAATCGACGGGCATGTGCTGGCCGCGAATCAGGGATCGCGCCGCCAGCCGCAGCGTGCTTCCCTCGATTGCCATGTTTGTATTTGCAGGAATAACGTACACGTTATCCGGCTGGATGGTCATGCCGTCGGTGACTTCCTTGACGGGCTTTTTGGTTGTGCGAGAGAGAATTTCCTGGAGCACGCTGCCATGCGTGGGATCCAGATGTTGCACGAGCACGAACGCCATGCCCGTCTCTTCCGGCATGTGGCGGAGCAATTCTGTGAAAGCTTCGAGACCTCCGGCAGAGGCGCCAATGCCGACAACGGGGAAAAGCTCGCTATTTTCCGTTTTCCCCTGAACTGAAGATTCAGAGCTGTTCGCGGGCTTCTTTTCCGGATTCCCTTGCTTTGATTTTTTCATGAAGAGCTTTCCCACGCTCTGCAATGAAGAATACGAATTCAGATCGCTGGAGTCGTTCTGACCGAAGCGCGCCCCCACTCGGCAGTACTTCCGAAGGGCAATACTAGTCGCATGACCCGGCAGTGTCAAAGACTGTGCTGGTGCAGGCGAAGCCGTATACAGGAGATTTCCTGCTCGCGTAGTGGCTTGTCCGGATTGACCGGTAGGCATGCCCCCTTAACATAGCCACCGGGAGAAGGCTGGAAAGAAGTCGGGGAGCCAAAAGGTGGTTCCAGGGCTGGGCTGACATCGTCCCCTTCTCCCGCCATTCCGCCATGTCTCTTGTGCCCGTGGCGGAATGGGCTTGATTGAGGTAGTCTCGGCATAAAGGGGGCGCTACTTGTCCTTGTCGCCAAGCACGTTAGCAAAACCACAGGCAGTACCAGAACTAAAAATCCTGGTCGCCGACGATCACGAATTGATGCGCAGAGGTGTTCGTTCCTTATTGGAGGCGGAACATGGCTGGAAAGTGGTGGGCGAAGCCAGCAATGGTCAGGAACTGCTGAAGAAAGCGCAGGATATAAAGCCGGATATCATCGTTCTGGATATCGGCATGCCTGTGTTGAACGGGCTCGAGGCCTCCCGGAGACTCAAGAAGATTCTGCCCGCCGTGAAGATTCTCATCCTTAGTATGCACGACTCCGAACAGATGGCGCGCGCGGTGCTGGAATCCGGCGCCCGCGGATATGTGACCAAGGCAGATACTGCACGGGATCTTGTGTTGGCCATTGAAGCGATATGCAGAAACAAGACTTTCTTCACCTCGCATGTAGACCAGTTGGTGCTTGAGGCTTTTCTTCAGGATGATTCAAGCAGGAAGAAAATGCCGGCGGACCGTTTGACCTCGAGGCAGCGCGAAATCGTTCAATTGCTTGCTGAAGGAAAGACGAGCAAGGAAGTCGCTGCGCATCTTAACGTAAGCGTGAAAACTGTCGAGACGCACCGAGCCAACATCATGAAGCGTCTCGGTTGCCACTCCGTGAGCGACCTGGTCGTTTACGCCATTCGAAACGGCATCATGCATCTTTGAGAAAGTGCGTTTCCGGCAGCGCGCATCCCGCTGAGTCCAGTTCATTACAACGAAAAGAAGAGAGTGTGGGAAGCTTTGCGCGATAACTTCGCGAGGTTCTCGAAATGAAGGCCGCGTCGCTTGCCAGTCCGCATGCAATCGCGCAAAAGCCGCTCAAAGTTGAGGACAGGTCCCTTGCGGTCCGGGCGCCTGACCAAGTGCTGCTTCGAGTGCGAGCTTGCGGAGTCTGCCGTACGGATTTGCACATTGTCGAAGGTGACCTGCCGGAAAAACTGCCGCACGTAATTCCCGGTCACCAAATTGTCGGAGAGATTGTAGAAGGAGGCTCGAACGATTTGCCCGCGGGCACCCGAGTGGGTGTTTCGTGGATTGGAGGAATTGACGGTACATGTGCGTACTGCCGCCGCGGACTCGAAAATCTTTGCGACAATCTATCGTTCACGGGTTACACGGTGAATGGAGGTTACGCAGAATTTGCTTTGGCGCGGCGAGACTTTGTCTTTTCGCTACCTTTCATCCTGGACGATCTTCATGCCGCGCCGCTTTTGTGCGCGGGGATTATCGGCTTTCGCAGCTTGAATGTTGCAGGCGTCCAGCCGGGCGAGCGGGTAGGTTTGTTCGGGTTCGGATCTTCGGCGCACTTGGTCACTGCGGTTTTGCAGGCGTGGGGTTGTCCGATCTACGTTTCGACGCGGGGAGAATCGCATAGAAAGTTAGCGATTGAACTTGGAGCTGCGTGGGTCGGAAGCGAAACAGAAAAACCGCCTGTTGAGCTTGATCGCGCAGTGACGTTCGCGCCGAGCGGAACCGTCGTTGTTGCGGCGCTCGCAAGTTTGAGGAAAGGCGGCGTGGTCGCCATTAACGCTATTCATCTGGACCGAATTCCAGAGTTTGATTACGACAGCCTGCTTTGGGGAGAACGGCAGATGCGCAGTGTCGCCAACATGACGCGCCAGGACGCGAGGGATTTTCTGCAGCTCGCGGCCGAAATCAAATTGCATCCGAAAGTTACAGCGTTCTCGCTGGATCAAGTCAACGAAGCACTCGCTGCCGTGAAAAACGACAGCATTGACGGATCCGCCGTGATTGTTCTCTAGCTAGAAGAGCTTCTTTTTCAATGCGCCTATGAGCAGAACGCCGCCGCCCAAGAGTGCGAGTGTTGCCGGCTCTGGTACCGAAGAAGTCGGTGGACCGCCGAGGTCTGTCATAAGGGAAGTATCCAAGAACCCGCCGCCTTGCACGTTTTCGTAACTCG
>Ga0126376_10000106_pt1 | contig 34521 bp, 26 predicted proteins | sample PanSoiMetPlot_15_FD_92760 | JGI IMG/M metagenome (GOLD analysis project Ga0126376, IMG submission 92760) | Tropical forest soil microbial communities from Panama - MetaG Plot_15 | ecosystem: Environmental > Terrestrial > Soil > Tropical forest > Bulk soil | place: Panama | collected 2016-02-17 | reverse complement strand
GATGCGAAACGGTCGAGACCGTCGATCGGGAAAGCCCGTTAAGTGCCACGCGAGGAAAGAGCGCGTGCTTTTGGTTGGGACCCGATCAGCGGATCACATCAGGGCCAGCGGCCACAGCGGCCGTATTCAAAGGCCGCATACATGGCTGCACCCGAACGTTTCGCTGAGATGTCCAATTTTTCCCTTGCACCGCGGGCGCCGTCCATACATGGCACTTAGCGGAAGTGCGAGCGTTCACTCGCGGATGTCTGCTGTCGGGGCAAATGCAGACGTAGACCTTCCGCCAGCGCCGGAGTGCACCGACGCTCATGACCCGAAGCGGGCAAGCTTGTCAATCCCGCGATACGGCTTCGAGCCCTTCCAGACTACTCCCTTCGCTGCTATGAGCGCCAACCCCGCAGGCCATCGCGCGGCGCCTCGACGCTATCAATTTTGACCTTCGCGACTGGCAAGTTTGCGATAGATGGCGAGGTCATCGAGCCCAGGCACCTCACCACGTCGCATGCCCGGGCCTGTGGTTGACGCAAGTGGAAGCGAAGTGCCAAGACCAGCGTAAAGATAACGGTCGCCGAAAGCCTTCTTCAATGCGGCGAACATGGGCTCGCCCGTGCAATGGCCTGGTGCAATGTTTTCGACCTTAAATTTGTCTTTGAGCGAGGTCGTTACTCTTGCAATCACGTCATCAGGCGCGGAAACAAGATGGAAACCGCCCGCAATCAGATGAAGTTTGGGGTTGATGGCTGCCGCCGCCTCGACGATCCGTTCAATTCCCGGATGTGAGCAGCCGACAACGAGCACCATTCCGTCCGGGGTGTTTACCGCAAGAGACAGTTCCTTGAGCTCCCTTGTACCGGGAGCGTCGGAGACCAGCGCGATCAGTGAAACGCCGGGCGCAATTTCGGTCGTCTGATCAATCAGCTCGAAGTGAGCGGCTCCCCATGCGGCACCGAACTTCATGATCTCCGGGGGGTTGCCTCCGTAATAGCGCATCTCGGGCGGCAACGACTCGTCTTTGCGGTAGAAGCTCGACGGCAGTGATGAGCCAAAAATGCCGAAGCCCTCTTTAGGGGCGTAAATCTTAACCGTCGGATTGACACTCAAGACATAGCTCAGACCCGCCATGTGATCAGAATGCCTATGCGAAAGAACAACGAAGTCCAGCTTTGTGAGGTCAACACCCTTTGCCTTCACGTTGGCCGCAAAAATATCCGCGTTATCACCGGTATCGAACAGAATGCGCTTTCCGGCAACTTCCACGAGCGCCGAGAAGCCCCAATCCTTCGTCATTGCGGCATCAGTGCCGAATGCATCGTAGAGGATCGTGATTTGTCCCTCGGACGCGGCCGCTGCGGTCACAGCCGGAGCCGCCATTGAGATGACGCTCGCCAAGCCTGCTGCAATAATCATTATGGCTCTGACGCTCATGGAGATTCCTCCCTGTTCGAATGCTGCCACCTGAAAAACTGCATGTCGCGCTATTACCACCCCATCGCCGCCCGCTGCACCGGATCACCTCGTCGCTCTGCGCGGCACGAAAGTCAAATGTTATGTGTGTCGATGACCTGCGCCCCGGCTGAGATTTCGGAGATCATGTCAGCTACTCTGACCATCTTGAGAGACTTTGCGCGCGCCAACCACGCGGGGTGACCAAGTCGACTGCCCGGATTTCCGCTGGTGGCAGATTTTGTTGAAAAGTCGCAATTTGCGGGGCGACGAATTTTTCGCGAAAAGACGAAGCGAGAAGCAATTGCCGATTCGTATAGCTTCCCTCGAATTGCCGAAGTCGCCAGTGAGTTTAGCGTGAGGCGATGAGGTCCCTCACATCTTTACACGAAGGCCGCGCCTACGGCCCGCAGAATTTTTGAACACGAGTGCAAAACGACTTTTGCAACAAAATCGGCACAGGGCGGTCGCTCGTTCTCCACGGTTCCCGGGTGGTGTCTCAGTTTGAAATTTCTGGATGATCTGGCAACGGGCCGCGTCGCTCGGCATCAGCAACGGTGTCGTTCCCGAAAATTCCATCCGTGTGGATTCGCACTATGAGGCAAAATCAGCGCATCAGCCGGTACGATGCTTGCGATCCTCCAACTGCTCTGGATGTTCGTCGCCAACCTGTTCAGGTCGCCGCAGCGGCTTGAAGTCGAGAATCTCTTTCTCCGGCATCAGCTCAATATCGCCCTGAGGCGTGCACCGCGCCGTCTGCAGCTTCGCGGGAGTGATCGGGCCTTGCTAGTATGGATGACCTGGCTCTGGCCAAGGCTGCTTGGTTTGTCCCGCGTCGTTCAGCCTGACACGATCCTGCGGTGGCATCGAGCCGGGTTCCGGACCTATTGGCGCTGGAAATCTTGCGGTCGGCCAGGGAGGCCCACAGTTAGCCGTGAGTTTGCGCGAGCTCATCCGACGGATGAGCACGGAGAACCCATTGTGGGGCGCTCCACGCATCCATGGTGAACTGCTCAAGCTCGGGTTCGAGATCCCCGAGTCGACGGTCTCCAAATACATGATCCGGCACCGAGGCCCGCCATCCCAGACTTGGCGGACATTTCTCCGGAACCATGCGGACGCCATTGCGGCGATCGATCTTTGCGTGGTTCCGACCCTGACATTCGAGCCCCTGTTTGCGCTTCTCGTCGTGGGTCAAGGTCGACGCCAGCTCCTCTGGTTTGCGGTGACCCGGCATCCGACGGCGGAATGGCTGGCGCAACAGATCGTGGAGGCATTTCCGTGGGACACGGCGCCGACCTATTTGGTGCGCGACAATGATGGTGCCTATGGGCAGGCCTTCACACGTCGAGTCCGAGCGATGGGGATTCGGGACCGCCCGATATCACCGAGGTCACCGCGGCAAAACGCATATGCTGAGCGGTTGATCGGGACGCTGCGGCGCGACTGCCTAGATCATGTGCTGATCTTCCACGAACGGCATTTGCGACGGGTCCTGACTTTGTATTCGCTCTATTACAACGAGACGCGGACGCACTTGGCGTTGGTCAAGGACGCACCGCTACGACGAACCGTCCAACGATCCGGGACCATCGTCACCACACCGATCTTGTCCGGTTTGCATCATCGATACGCCCGGATATGATTTTCGCGAAGGACAGGGGGGATTCGCTCGCCCGATGCGCGTCGACCTCCGCGTTGCTGATTGCTCAGTCGCTGCTCGTCCGCCGTGTTGACGTGCGACCTCCGACCGCCGCCCCGACGTCTTCCCACGAAGCACGAACCGACTCGAGCGAGCATTCGCGCATGTCGGGCACGTGTGGCCCTCGCCTCTCTACGAGCACGCCGGCCGGCTGATAAAACGAAGGATCGAACGCGTCAATGCCGAGCTGTCCGAGGTATCGCGCCAGATGCTCGAAGCCGAAGCGATCCCGGATCGTCCGTGCCTTAACGATGGCGGGATCCTCGAATGCCGAAAGAGGCCCCCCTGGTCGAAGCGCCAGCGGCCGCCGTCGTTCGCGACGCCTACCGTCCGCTGGACGTTGAGAAACCCGCCGGGAATCAGTTCGGGCCCGTAAAGCTCGAAGATCGTCGCCCCGAACCGTCCGCCTGTCCGCCTCGAATCGGGCATCGAATCGGGCACCGCGACCACCCGCACTGCGCGAACCTTCATCTCGCGCGCGACCAGTGCGAGGACGAACGCGTCGCCGCTGGGACATCCGTTGTCGAAGTACGCCGTCCACGCCCGTCGGGTCGACACGAACAGATGGCGACGCCGCTCGACCGTCGTCAAGGGTTCGAGCATCCGGAGGAGTTGCTCAAGCGACCCGGCGACCCCGATCGCGCATGTTGTTTCCGTCCCACTCGCGGAACCACTCGGCGACCGCGTCTGCGTCCTTCTCGATGAACCCGAACTCCGAGGTGATGGGTGCGAAGCGATCGTCGAGCAAGAGTTTCATGGCACGATCTTCAATGTCACCTGGTTGGATCGTTGGCCCTGATGCGCGTTTCGTGACCCGGACCCCGCATCATAGGACATGGCCCGGCTGACGAGTGACGGCTCGACACCGAACAGCCAATCAAGGTTGACGTTGAACCTGTTGGCGAATGCGCACGTCCCGTGAACGTCGTTCCACCGGCAGCCAGCTTCCCGCTTGCGATAGGTCGCGACCGTGCAGCCCATCGCCGCGGCGGCTTGCACCTCGGTCAGATCGTACACGGCGCGAGTGAGCCGCAGCCGCGTGCCAGCAATGCGATAGTGACTATTGAGATCGATTTCCATCTGCAGGCCCTCCCCTCCCTTATGGCATGAGGATGCGGCCGCGATTTGCTTCAGAGATCAATTTCAAGCGTTGCGTATCGCACAAGTGCCTGTGGGTTAGTCATTGGCGGGCCGTTGCAGAGGCGGCATAAAATTCCCCGAATCGCCAGAAAATGACAGAAACGTTCTATCGGCCGCCTCGGCGATTAGGTTGCTCGACTGCTACTTGCTGGTCGAATACACGCTGTCATGAAAGACCGCGCCGTGGGGACAAGAGGGGTGCGCCTATCGCAAATCAAATCCGGCTGTAGTGATGATGCAATCCGCCCAAGACCGGCAATGCCGTCTGCTTGCGTGGCGGTCTGTTTGACAGGGTGCCAAGGTACAACATGCCGGGTCCGTCCACCAGCTCGATCCCCAGCCTGACCTGTCCTTCCCGAAAATTCTGACCCCTGGCTGTGTGAAAACGCGGGCAGCGTGAAATCTGGTAGAACGGATTTTCTTGACGCTTCTTTCGTGGCTCGGCGTGCGACATCAATCGACTACGATCGCCATCTGAGCAGAATCTTGTTCTGCGTGCAGCTCCCGTAGCGCTCAGCACTTAACTCGATTGCCGCCTTCATCCCACGTGCAATTCAGCACTGGATACAGCTCGCGAATCCGCTGCAGTGTCGTCAGCAGTACGCACCTTGCCGCGATCGCGCGGGCGATGCCCGTACCCTCGCGTTGGGAATAAACCTCGTGAAACTTGCATGCGGCCTGTTGGTAACCAAGCCAGATTCTTTGGGCCCTGCGCACCAGTGCTTTGTCCGGCGCGACGTCCAGTGCCCGCTTGTAGGCCTCCTGCAACTGGACGCCGTAAGTCTTATCCCGCTGGAGAAGGCACTCTGCAATCGCGCCAGGAGCGCCCCACCGTTCGCCGCACTCCTGATATTCTTTTTCGCTTACACCATTGGGGTTTAACTCCTGGGCGCCCGCCGAACCCATCAGTACGAGCAATGCTACTGCGAGACGAAGCATGGCGATAATCTCCCGTCTGCGAGCGGTAAGGCGATGCGTCTCCGTAAACTGATCGAGCGTGAGCGGGGCGTGTCCAACTTGCCTCGCCTTTTGATGTTTCGCATCCCGTGCGTGTGCTGAAAGATCAGCCTCGTTTAGGATGCGCCAAACCGCCGCTGCGTGCACGCTCTCTTTTCGGTTGCATATACAGGCGCGTCATTCTATGCTCGGTCCGTTTTTATGAAGGCCCTCGCGCCTTTTTTGACAGTCCTTATTCATTTCGTTTCGCGATCCGCCGCTACCGGAAGCCAAAATCAACTACCGACCACAGAATTGCGAAAGACGTATTGGGCGGCGAAACGCCGAACGACCAGCCCACACCAGATGATAGGGAGGCGGGAATGCCTAATGGAATTGGGCCATCCACCAATGACTCGACCGCAACCAAGCGAGACGATGTTTCGGGCCTCGCGCCGGCCTCGTTTCGCTACAACAATCCTGGCGCTCAATATCCGAGCACCGATGCGGCACGGTTCGGCCAGACCGGATACGGAATAATCGGCGGCGGAAACAAGATCGCGCGGTTTCCTTCGCCGGTAAACGGAGCCGCCTCGAACTTTGATCTGCTATATCGCAGGTACACCGGCATGACGATCGGGGCCGCCGGAACCAAATGGACCGGAGCAAACGGTTTCGGGGTGCCGGGCTATGATCCGAATGGCATGCTGACAAAGGCGATGTTGGATGATGAGAGCCAGGCGATCCCCTTCTTGAAAGCAATTGCCAGCCGCGAGTCCGGCCGCGGCAACAATCTGACGGAACAGCATTGGCACCAAGCCCACGATATGTTCAAGGCTGGAAGCGCTGATAAATATCTCCGCGATCAGAATCCGGCAGGCGACACTTCCATCACACCGCCAGCGGCAAAGACCGGAGCCGCAATGTTGAAGCGGGCCCAGGATCACCTCGGCGAAGAATATCGCAATGTGCAGGTGCCGAAAGACGACGCGCGCTATAAGGGACCGTGGGACTGCGCCGAGTTCATGTCCTGGCTGGTCTTTCAGGAGGCGGGGACCCTTTACGGATGCATCGATGATCAGGCGACGCCTGCGAAAGCGGATGCCTATACGGGCGCCTGGGAAAGAGACTCCCAGAAGTTGGGCAGGCGGGTATCTGTAGATGAGGCGGCCGCGACGATCGGCGGCATCGTGTTGCGCTTTCCACCGGGACCCGGCGAGATGGGCCACATCGCCATATGTGATGGAAAGGGCGGCACCGTCGAGGCCAAGGGACAGCGATACGGAGTTGTGGCCGATACCGTTCACGGCCGGCAATGGCACACCGGGGTTCTCATCAACGGCATCAACTACGCCTCTCCCGGAACATCGCCACAAAAGGTCAGGCCGCCTGAAATCGTCTACGAGCCCGGTGCTCCGGACATGAAACGGGAGATCATTTTCAAGATACAATTAGCTTTAGCGGCAAAAGGCTTCGATCCAGGGGAGATCGACGGCGACTACGGACCCATCACGCAGGCCGCTGTGGCCGCTTTCCAGCGGGCCGAAGGTCTCGTTGTCGACGGATCGGTGGGGCCTGAAACCGCCGAAGCCCTGGGGATTTCGCTCGTGGGCGAGGAGGAAGGTCCAATCCTACTTGGAAACGGGGATGGTAACGGATTGGATTCAAATCCCTTGTTACCGATTCTCCTCACCCTGTTGGGGTCAACGGGCGGGCTCTCGGCTAACGGTCACGCCAGCAACGGGCAGGGCACCGATTTCCTTCAACAGCTGCTGCAGCTGTTGCCGCTGCTGCAGCAAGTGATGCCGGGCGCCTCTCAGATGCAGATAGCGCAGCTCTTGCTCAAACTCTTGAACGGCAAACTGCTCGGGTCGCCGGCGCCGACACCGCTGCCCCTCCCGGGCCCGATGCCGACGGATATCGGTTCGCTGCTGCAGTTGCTCCAGCTCTTCGGCCTCGGCCGATGACATCCGGTGAGCCTCCGACGCGAACGCGGCCCCGGTAACAGTCCAAGTCAGGGCGCAGGGCCGCGCCCATAAGGTGATCGAATGATGGGTGAATATCCCACCATTCTGGCTAGTGCTTTACCGACCAGGAGATTACAGATGATTACAGACACAGTGATGCCGCCGAAAGATGCCACGTTCGGTCGCGCGCCCACATACAACAGCGACGTCGAATTATCCCTCGCTATCAGTGACGATAAAAAGGCCTTTACGGCTGCCTTCAGCGGACTTGAAATCAACCTTGATCCAAAGTCGTCCGCGCCAGTCGTCTCGCGTACGTTTACGTTTGTCCTTCCGCTTTCGGGCACTACCCCCGACACCGAAATTCCTTTTTTCGTTTCAGGTATCATTGCGAGCGAGAGTGGCGCAAATGGCCACTTGCTCTTCAGCGTCAACGATCAAACAACCGTTATTGATTTCCCGGGGAAGCGGGAAGAAAGTTTTGTCCAGCAACTCAAGTTCAAGGCAGGCTCGGCGTCGGAGGTCAGACTTACCGTTTTCCTGCTGGCCGATCGCGATTCGAAATCGGACGCGTCGGTAAAATTGATCGTCGATACGATCGACACTGACATCGCCAAACACGGAAGTTGATCCTGCCCAACTGCGCAACGGGCACGATGGGTTTCGCTTCGTTCACCTATCCTACATGTAGTCGAAGGTCACTCCAACATTACGCCCGGCCGGCGGCTGACAGATCGCCGCCGGAGCCGGCGCGGCGGCCGAGAGCGCTCCGGCTGCAAAACCCCTCACCTCTGAAGACATACCCTGAACTCGCCTTTGGAAGAACAGCGGAATCAAAATCCACCTGGTTCGCATTATCCATCAACACGCATTACGAAAAATCGCGGTGATTCGACTTCAATGGGTACAAGACCTTAGCGGATATTTCGGAATGCGGGATTGAGCTGACGTCGGAGAAAGAGGTTCTCGACTTCAAGCTGGAAGCCGAGCATCGTCATGACGCCTGAAAGAAGCGCGCGGCGATATTGCCGCTCATCGCGCGTGTCGTTTCGGTCCCGGTCCTTGGGCCAACGCCCTTTTGTGGGACGATTTCCCCGAGGGAAGGGACGAAGTCCTTCAAAGGCGCCCACCGCTCGAGAGCCCGCGCGCCTGGATCATAGACCCCCAGCATGATTGCGCAGAAAGGTCTTCCATCCCTGCGACAAGGATGGAATTTTCGGGAACGACAGGAGTATCGGAGAATCTCTCCACCTCGGCACGGCAGATATCGACCCTGGAAAAGCGCTATCTGGATCGGATTTCATCTGGGAACATTTGCGAGCGGGTCGGCAACCATGTCGAACTGAAGGCCGCTTGAGCTTTCTCCGCGGCCGATGCTGCGCCGATAGGCTGTCCAGACAAACGTCGCGCCATCGGTCCAGCGGGCAGCGCGCCGCGCGGCGTTGATGTGCATTCCTTCGCGCGGAACTTCCTCGTCGTAGATCAGCAGGCTCGATCCGGAATTCAGGATCCTGCCCTCGGCTGCATGGATCTTGGCCGATCCGTCGGGCTGAAGCACGGCGCCGCGCTTTAGCCTGGACTGGATCTTGCCGCCGGCCGTCTTGAGCTCGACCGGCAGGAGCGGGATCCAGTTGTCCGGGACCGCAGTCGAGAGCAGATAGCGCGGAACGTTGCTCCCGGACACCGTCGTTGCGCTCGCCGCCGCACCCGCGCTGCTCCGTCGGACCGGTTGCTCGGTCGCGCCCTCAACGCTTCGCTCGATCGCCCAGGCGAGGTTCGCCATCTCGTCGCGCATGAACGCCACGTCCTCGAGCGTTCCGCCATCGACTACCGAGCCCAGCGTTGCCGGCAAGGCGAAGCAGTTCGACCTCGATCCTGACGGCGGACTCCCGGGATCTCTCAGCAGTGCGGGCGTCCACATCGCAAAATTTGCCGGGACATTGACGTTGGTCCCAATCGCCTGGAGCAACGTCTTGACCCCGAACGTATCGATGACGACAAGGGAATTCACCCGCGTGATCGAACCCACCGGCAAGTTCAGCGGCACGACGAACCAATCATTGCCGTAGCTGCTGGCGTATTCGATCATCATCAGCTGCACGAGGTCGGTCGGACCGACCGGAACCAGGCCGTAAGCGAGCCTGGCGTCCTCCATTTCCCAGAAGCGCGGCGCCGGCCCGCCGCGGAATGTGACCGGCGCCGGAATGGTCGTCTCGACGATGCCCTTGAAGGCGCGGTCGCTGCCCGTGCCCATGTTGATTTCGCCGTTGAAGTCGAAACTCGCCCAGTCGAGGCGGCCGTCATCGATCTCGCTGGCGGTGAAGTTGAACTGGTCGAACGGGTCGGCCGAAAGCTGCGCCGAGATGGTGACCGCATATTCCATCCGCGCCGGATCCCATGCGTCTTGCGTGCCCGTCGGCTCGCTGAACACGCCGTCGTACCAGGCGAGCCACGCGGTCGCCGCCGCCACCACCTCGGCCCGATCGCCGCTGCTGATCGCAAGGGCCGGGTCGGCGGCGAGCTGCGCCGGGCTCGTGCTTCGCAGCGTTGCCGCCAGCAGGCGGGCATCGAGCGCGCGGCCGGCGGCGAGCCGGGCGAAGCGGGATGCGGCATCGTCATCCGGCGAGACCGACACGGCCGGCAGCGCGAACCTGGCGATGAATTTGCTTCGGTAATTCTGCGAGGTCTGCTGCGCATCGAGCATACGCAGGAAATGGAGGCCCGCGTCCACCGTGAAGCTCAGCATCCTTGCATCGAGCGTGGATGCCGGGCGCATCGGCCGCCGTTCGACGATCGTCTCGAGTGGCGCGGCGAGCGGATCATAAGGATCACCGGCAAGGATCGTATTGGGCGGGATCTCGCCGAGATGAATGCGCGTGAAGCGCGCGTTGCTGGCCCGGACGCGGGCGATGATCGGCGTCCCGGCATCCTCTGCCTGATACTCGCCCACCTGCCATTGGCGGGTCAGCATCCAGAGCGGATCATAAATTCGCGCGCTGAGGCTGCCGGTCATCTCCGCGTCGCGGCACTTAGGGATGAGCTGGGTCCAGCTCGTGATCGACGCGGTGGTCGCGACCGGCGGGTTGGCGCCACCGCCCGGATTGGGATCGACCGGCGGACGCGGATCGATCGGCGGATGGACCGGTGGGAGCGGATGAACCGGCGGCGTCGGATCACCCGGCGGCGACACCGGCCGGTCGGGCGCGATCGGCGGGGTCGGCGGGATCGGCGGTCGTCGCGGCGGCAGGCCCATGATCGATCCCCCTCAGTGGTTCAAGGCCGAGAAGTCGGTCGAGACCGCGTCGTCCTTGGCGTTGAAGGCGAGAAAAAGTCCCGGCAGGTATTGCGCGATGTCGGCGAGCGCCTCGGCGTCTACCGCGCGAAGCTTGGCGAGATCGAGCGTCTCGACCAGCACCCGGTAGAGGGTGCCGACGGTCCAGGCCGCACCCGGCACGGGCGGCACCGCGAGCAGCGCGCACTGCGGCGCGCAGGCATCTGGCGGATTGAATTGGAAGGCAAGCGCGGTGGTTTCCTCGGTCTTGGGGACGATCTCGGTCCACTCATCGATCCAGAGCCCGGCGATCGGCTTGGTAGTGTCGAGCGCCGGCCCGAGCTGGACCATGAGCGAGAGCTTGCCGGCGGGCATCGGCGTGTTCGCCGCGAGCGGCAGCCCGATCCAGCGCTCCCCCGTCACCAGGGGTAATTGTGCGACCGCGAGCGACGCGCGCTCGCCGGTCGCCAGTATCTCGGCGCCGCGCAGACAAACGTCGAAACGCGCGAGCGGATCGCGCACGCGCGCATAGCGCGCGAGCCAGCCATTGCCCGCAAGCGCGTCACCGCCAAAGGTCTGCGGGCTTGCCGCGATCGCGCTCGACAGCTCTTGCGCGGCGGCCGGAGGGCAGGAGAGGCGCGGTACAACGACGAAGCTCGAGCCGAAGATCGCGCCCATGCGATCGCGCAGTTGTCCGAAGCGCGCAACGTCGTCGCTCGCCGGAGCCAGCGCCTTGAGCCCGGCGCTCTGGTCGAGCCGCGATTGGCTCGTTTTGAGCAAGGCGGCGAGCTGACCGGCAAGCGCGAGCCGCGTCGCCGGATCATTGCCGCTGGCGATCGCGGGTACCGCCGACGTAATCCCATAATGAGCGAAGCTCAGGAGCGCGGCACGAAGGCCATCGACGCTCGCGTTGTCGGCCCGCGCGATCAGGGTGGCCGCCGCGCCATGCGCGGCGGCAAAACCGGTCTCGGCGGCAGCCACCCGCGCTCCGAGCTCGGCCAGATCGATGCTTGCCGATGCGGCGCGCTCGGGCGGCACCAGATCGTCGGGCACGAGACCGCGCGCACTCGTCAGCAGGGCGCGGACGGCGCGCGCCTGCTCGATCACGTCGAACAGGGTGAGGTCGCCTGGCGCGAGATCGCCGGGCCGGGCATGTTGAATGCGCACAACGGCCGGCGGTGCCAGCGTCGCGATGGTGGCGCCGGCGCGGTAGAGAACCGCCTGCTCGACCTCGGTCTGGGTCGCACCCGCCGCAAGGCCGGCGCCCGATGTATCGACGCCGAACACGACATCGAGCGGCGCGTAGCCGATGTCGGCAAGGCGAATGACTTGCGTCTCGGTCACGTTGCCGGCGGCGTCGAGCTTCTCGATGGTGCACCGCGTCCGGCGCGGATCCCCGAGCAATCCTGCAGCCCAAGCGTTCAGCAGCGGCTCCGCAGCAGCCCGTGGGCTGCCGGTGCTTGGCCAGCCGGACGGGAGGCTCAGGTTGGCATTGCGAAGAACGACCGTGCGATGAAGCGCCGAGATGCCGCTGCGCGGCATGCGCAGGACCTCAAGCTCCGGCGCGGGCGCATCGCCGCTTGCGACCGCGGCGAGCGTCCCGGCCGTGCGCAGCGTGTTGCTGCGCGCCACCTGATAGGCCGCTTCCGCCGTCAGGGCGTCGGCCAGGCCGTCGACCGTGTCGGCAAGCGCATCGAGCTCGGCGCCGATCTTGGTGAGGTTGGCCGGCGTCGCGCCCGCCGCCTGCAGCTTGGCCGTCACTGAGGTCTTGTTCGACGTCCATTTGCGCTGGAGCACGAGCCCGTCGACCACGTTATTGGCCGCGATCGCCTCAACCGGCAACGTCGTCTGCTCGAGCTTGCCGGCAACCAGCGGGGCGATTTCACGCAACGGGCTGATGAAGGCGTCGAGCGCAAGCGTGTGGAGCGCACGCTCGACCCGGTAACCGAGCAGCGCGCCGAGCGGCTGACCCTGACGCACGCCGTCGAGAAGCGTGCGCGCGTCACGCGCGCGCCGCGAGGACAGATCGATCGCGAACGGACCGGCGGCGCGGCCCGTGCCCTGATTGCCGAGATGCGCGTTGCGCAGCAACGCCGCCGCCGAGGCGTGCGTGAGCGAGGGAGCATGGATGAAGCCGCTGTCATTGGCCGGCTTCACGAGCGGCGCGGTTTCGCCCGCGGGCGGCGTCGCCACGCTGGTCGCTGCCGGATCTGCGGGTTTTAGATTCTCGACCCAGCCGAAGCCGCCTGCATAGAGACCGGTCGGATGTGACGCGCGCATGGCCGCAAGCCGCTTGGTGGCGAACGAGGTGATCCAGGCATCGAGCCGATGACCCGACAGGTCGAGCGTGCCCTGCATGAGCATCCGCAGGGCGCCATTCGGAAGCGTGCGCAGGTGCGCGAGACCGGCGCGCGCGTCGCCGAGCGCGGCGACCGGCGGCGTGTTGAAGTCGCCGAGGCCTTCCAGGTACTGCTGGATCGTCTGCGTGCCGGTGATGGCGGGCACCACCAGCGAAAGCTGGCGGCGCCAGGTCTGCGACGGCGCCGCGTTGGTAACGAGATCGACGAGCTCAATGTCGGCGATGAGGCTTGCGAGATCGGCATTGGGCGACTGAGCCGCGATGCGCGCCACGGCCTCGGCGATTTCACGCAACAGCGCGTGACGCAGCAGCGCCTGAAGCAGCGTCGTGCCGCCGCCGGATGGAGAACCGGGTCGCAACGCAACGAGCGCGTCGATGCTTCGGGTAGCGAGCAGCGCTCCGATGTAGTCGGGATTGAGCGGATCGCTGTCCGCTGGGTCGCCTGCCTGGACGAGCGGCGCCGTGACATCGAACGCCAGGTCCGCGAAGGCGAACTGGGCGAGCCGCGGCCGCCAGGCAATGCCCGCGGTCTGGAGCGCGCGGGCCGCGATCGTGTCTTGCGCGGCAATGAAGCCGTCGGCCTGCAGATCCTCGCCCAGGAAGGCGCGCAGGTGCTGGAGGTAGTGGCGCCCGAGCGCGGCGCGCGAAGTATAGCTATTCGACTGCGCGTCCGTGCGCATGACATTGGCGAGGTCGGCATCGGGATCGGGCGGCTGCGTTGCGCCGATGCGAGCCGCGGAACCGAGATCGTTGCGCCAGGTATTGTCGCGCAGGTGAATGAGGAAGCCCTGAAGCCAGCTGTCGCGCGCGAAGGCGGCCTCCTGGCCTGCTGGCGGCTTCCACAGATCGAGCGAGGTCACCGGAAGGACCCCATAGGGCTGGCGCCCGCAGCGCAGCGCCGCAAACGGTCCGGCAGCGCGAACATGGCGGACGAAATGATCGCGCGCCCACAGGCTGCCGTCGGGCGTGAGCCCGGTCCCCTGATAGCCGACCATGTTGCTGAGATAGTTTCCCCAGCCGGCCTGCCATAGCGCGGACGCCATGGCGCGCTGATCGGGCTCGTGGGTCTGGTCGGCCTGCGCGATGTGGCCGACGCCGGCGAAGATCTGCGCGCCCGAAAGCCCGACGGCGGCGCCGAGCGCCTTCGCGTTACAGGCGGCGTCGAACGTCGCCGGGTCCGCCTGGATCTCGCTCGCGAAGGTCGTTCGATGCCCGATGTCATCCGAGCTGTAGCCCGAGCGCGCGTCCGCGGTGTTGTTGGTCGGCGTGCCGAGGGGCAGGAATTCGAGACCGTCGGTGTAATGATGCGCGTCGAGCAGCGCCGCCAGGGCGTTTGCGGTGTCGGCACTGGTGGTCGGACACACGCCCAGCACCACGACGCTGTCGATGCCGGCAGCGAGCTGCGCCGCCGACAGCGTCAACTTGAGCGCCATGCCGGCGGCTTCCGCCGCAGCGTAATCGACCATCCATCGCATCGCCGGGTCGACGGTCGGCTGATCGTCGGGCGTCGCCGGCGGCGCCGCCTGCGGGTTCGGGCCAACCGCAAGCGGACTCGTGATCTTGCGGCCGCTCGCCGCCAGGATCGGCTCGCCGCCCGACTGCACGATCGCGAACCACCGGTCGGGCATGAGCCGCGCGTGCGCGGCGCTCCGCCAGGCGGCGTTGTGCCCGTCGTTCACAACCGTGACCGATGGAAAGATCGGCGCCGGCGAAAGCGCCTGCCCGTCCGGCACGCGGGTGCTCGGCCGCTGAGTCTGGTTCGTCGGCCGCAGCTGGCGTGCCAGCCAGGCGGCGCGCGGCGCGCCAAACCGCGTCGCCAGTTGGTCCCACGCCACGCCGCGTGCGGCGGCGTCGTTGCCCGCCAGCCAATCCTGCTGCCAATAATGCGTCGCCCAGTCATGTTCGTCGGGCGTCAGGTCATTCTCGTGCGAATCGAGGTGGATCTTGTCGGGATAGATGCGGATGCGCAGCTCGCTCGCGCCACCGGCCTGAGGAAAGAAGCGCGTCTCGAGCCGGACCGGCAGCATGAGCAGCGGCTGCTCGGAGGTGCACAGCGTCTGCGCCATGGCCGCCGGAAGCGCCGTACCGAGCTTCGGCAGCTTGAATACCGTCTTGAAGAATTTGCCAGAGACCGGAGGAGGCATGGCGGTCAGCCCGGAGCGATGAATTGCGAGGCGTGGATTGCGACCCGGACCGGCCGCCGCCGCAGGATCCCGGCCATGGTCGCCGAATTCCTGCCCCAGCTGAGCGCGCCTGGGCTCACGCCCTGCGGCGGACCCGCAGCGAGCGCGAGATGGCTCCTGCCTCCGGTGTCGGTGCCGACGTCGAGTCCGAAGCGCGGTTCGGTGGGATGTTCCTGAATAACGATGTAGTAGCCGGGACTGCCGTCGGTCCCGGTCGCGCGCGCGCTCGACAGATCGAAGCCGAAGAAGGTGATGTCGGTCGGAACCGAGCCGCGGAAGATCGGCGGCTTCTCATCAGTGACCACCCTGCTCGGGGCGCGAACGCCGTTGGTCACGAGCGCGGGCGTCGCATAGATGATTGCGTTGGGGTAGCGGCGGAGCAGCACGCTTCTCAGCAGCATGACGAACTGCTCGGTAGAGACGCCCGTCTGCGGGTCGCCGAGCGGCTTGTCGCCCCACCCTTTGATGTCCTTGATGTCGCTCGCTGCCGTAGCAGAACCCTCCGCCGCACGCCGGTCCCAGAACTGGCTGAAATAGGTCCCGCGCTGATCGGTCGGGAATCCCCGCCACAGAAGCTCATGCCCCATCTCGACGTTGAGCCCGACCATATAGGACTCGACGAAGCGCACGTTCGTCTTGAGCCCGAGCACGGTGTCGGCAAGCACGCCGTTGAGGCCGGGAAGAAGCAGGTCTTGCGAGAGATCGCGCAAGGGCTCGTACATCGGCTGAGGAAAGACCGGATTGGTCTGGACCGCATCGACGCCGACTGGTGAGTTTCCACTGGTGCCTGCAGCGGCACTCGCGCCGCCGGACGTCACCAGGACGGCTTTTGCCAGGACGACCAGGCTGGTCTGCGGCGCCATCTGGGTGAGAACGATCGCACGCACGGTATCGACGACGAGCGGGACCGGCGGCGCAGTCATGATTGCGCCGCGCGCCGGATCGATCCGCTGGAGATGTTCGATCGCGGCGCTGCGAAACGCGGCCGCCGTGGCATTGTCCTGGGTGTGCGATCCCGGAACGAGCGGCGGCACGTGGACCGGCTGGCCGACGGGAGCGATCTGGAAATTGGGGCGGCGGGCTTCGGCGGCGACCGTGGCGCTCGTCACGGCCGCATAGGCGCGCGGCTTTGAGGTGCCGCTCATCGTGTTGATGACTGCCCCGATGGTCGCCTGCTGATAGACCGGGAAATGAATGAAGACCGCACCCACCGATCCGTTCAAACGACCCAGCCAGGTCGCAGTTGCGGAGCGGGCGACGCCCTGGGCCGCGGTCCGCCGGGCGAGCGGGCCCTGGACGCGGCCGATCACCCGCATGGCGCTGCTGGTGGCACGCAGCGGCACGGCCGAGCTCGCGACGCGCGCCAGCACCGTGCGCGGCGCCGTTTCTCCCTGCGCCGTCGATCGGATCCGCCCGAAGACCGGCGCCGTGATCCGCAGCATCGCGTCCGAGCTCAGCGGCGCGAAATGCCGCGCGTGCAGGCTCGTTCCGACCGCCATGCTGAGCTGGAGCTGGCGCACCCGCTGGTTGGCGCGGCTGATCTCGGCGGCCTGCTCCCAGGCCGACGCCATCAGCGCCTCCTGATGCTCTTGGACGACGCGCGTGCCGAAGGCGGCGACACTGCGAAGCCTGGGATCGAGATTGAGCGTATCGAACCAGCTCGGGCCGCCCACGTTCACGGTCGCGCGCGCCGCATACCATTGGCCGTAGAGCGGCGGCGCGAGCAGCGGATCGCTCGCCGGGTCGATGGCCTGCGCCTTGCCGGGCGCGTTCACGATGGCCGCGAGCGCCGGCTGGAACGTCGTGTCGGTCCCTTGCGGCCACGCCGGCAAGGTCGCAGGTGCCGTGAGCGCCTGAAGCGCACCCTCGAGCCCTAGCGTCGTGCCGGCCGGAAAGCCGGTCGGCAAGGCGAAACCCGGCTGACTGATATCAATGGGGCGCTGGCCGAACCCGGCAGGCGCCAGTCGCGCGGTCAGCTTCTCCACCAACGACTGGAAGTCGCCCCCCTCCCCGGTCCGGAATTCCCAGCGGTGATAGATGGGGAGCAGCACCTCGGCCGGTGCCGGCGTCAGCAACCAGGCGGACGCCAGCGCGTTGGCGGCGACGAGATCGGCGTCGCTGATCGCCAGGCCCAATCCGGCCTTTCGCCCGAGCTCGAAGGTCGGGACCACGCACGCAATATAGTCGGTGCTGGGCGCCAGAATGCGCGGGCAGACCAGGCGCGAAAGCGCGAGCGACGGCGCGCCGTTCAAGGCGGCGCCCACCGAGGCGGCGTCGCTCACGTCCCCACTGGTCTGGGCATGCGCCCAGGCCCAGCTTTCCGCAAGGTCTGGGAGTTCGGTCGCAGGCGAAGCCGGCGCTTCGATCGACAAGGTCGCAAGCGGGCTCCCGGGCGCGCTCCCCAGCACGACCCCGTCCTGCTTGCGCACGACGATCAGACACAGCCAGGGGCGCAGTCTTGCGCTCGCGCCGGGGCTCGCCGGCGTGAACAGCCAAGGAAAATCGGCGCGATCGAATTCGATCGACGGAAAATGGTTGGGCTCGAAATCGGCGCTGTCAGGCTGCGGCTCCATCCGCACGATCTGCGCTGGATCGATGCCGATGACGTCGGCCGGCCCGCGCAGCCGGACTGGCACGCCTGTCGGCGGAGCCGCGTTGACCTGGATCGCCGCCGCCAGCTGCACGACGCCCGGCATGTTCGGCCCAAGCGTATCGGGCGCACGAATTGTTGCGGCCGCGCCCTGACGCGCCCAGGGAAGGAACTGAAGATTGGCAGCGGGGTCGGTTGCCATCTCGCTTCCTCCACGTTTCGCTCATGCGGCGAGTTCATATTGGGGCACGATCTGGAACCCGGCGGCGGCGCGGTTGAGGGTCGTGAGCGCCGCGAGGTGCTCGCTCCAGGTTCGGATGCTCGGGTCGAGCGCGGGCGCCGGCCCGTCACCCAGCGGCTGGATCGTCCATACCGGCGCGCGCAGCGTCGCCGCCGGAGGCGCGGTGATGTTGCGGAAGCGGGCGAGCCCGATGGTGCGCACCGGCGCGCGCGCCGCCGCACCGCTGCGCGCGAGCTGTCCCAGCCGGCCCAACGGAAGTGGGTAGCGCCCCGGGGGCTGCGCCGGCTGGCTCCTGTCGATGATGATCTCGTCATATTCGAGCGGCGCGGCCACGATCTCGGCCGCGTCGGACCCGCTCGTGCCGTCGCGGATGATGAGCCCCGCCCCCATCGTTTCGAACGAGGGCGCGGCGAGCTTCTCGTCGTCGCTCATCGCAAAGAACTGCGCAGGCGCAAACTGGTCACTGACCGGCGTCGCCGCCTGGGCCACCCCGTTCAACGTGGCGGTGAGATGGAAGCGCCGCTCGCCGCTCACCGGCGCATCGCCGAACAGGTCGATGTCGCGCGCCGTATCGAGCGGCACCACCTGCTGGCGCACCGTGAGCTGCCCCAGCGGCTCGAGCACCAGCGTATCGCCCGGCGGCAGGCTTCGCAGGGTCACGCCCTGGATATGTCCGGCCGGACGCACCGCCGTCCAGCTCTGCGGGCGGGCCAGCGCCTGCTTGAGCAGCGCGCTCACGTCGATCGCCTGCGGCGGCGGCGGCGCATCGCCCGAGACCAGCGTCTTGTCGAAGGGGACGGAGAAGTCGCACCACAGGATCTCGAACGAGGCCTTGCCGCTCACCCTGAGTGGCCTCGGCCCCTCGAGCTCTCCCGCGACCGACACCTTGAACAGGTTGCTCGAGCCATGCTTGAGCTGCACCGAGGCATTGAAGTCGGCGATGAAGTGCAGGGGCGCGATCTGGATGAGAACGTCGTATCCGACGTCGCCCTCGATGCTGAACCCATAGGCCGCCGCATAGAGGTCGGCCTGCGCCCCGAACTGGACCGTGTTCGAGGTGATCGCGAAATAGGCCTGGCAGGTGAGCCGCGGGTTGTCGCCCGAGCTCAAGGCGATCGCCACCCGCGGCAATGCCGGCAGCGTCGCGGGCGGCGTGAAGTGCGGATTGACCCCGCCCACCGCCAGCACGAAGCCCGAATTCGCCCCCGAGCTCCAGTCCGCCCGCAGCGCCATCGCGCCGGTCAGCGTGAACTTGCGCGCCAGCCGCGAATCCACCAGCACGGCGTCGATCGATGCCGTGCTGGCATCAAAGTCGACGACCCCGACGGCGTCGAGGATGATACGCACCAGATCATCGTCGGCGGATGGGAGCAACGCACTGATCCGCCCGAGCACGATCAGCCGCTTTCGCGTCCCGAACTCGAGGATCAGCGCCAAGTCCAAGAGCACGAGCGTCGGCGTGAACCAGCCGATCCGCGCGAGCAGCCCCAGCAGATAGCTGCCGCGCCTGGCCGGAAAGACGCTCGCCAGCGAGCGGATGATGGCGGGCGCATTGCCGACCGGGTTGGCGGGAAAGAGCAGCGACTTCAGCGTGTCGTTCTTGAGCCCGGCCGTAAGCGCGTCCTGGTCAAAGGTCCGGTTGATCGCGACCAGCCCGCCGACCCCCTGCAGGGTGAAGCCCAGGCCGAGCGGGATCGGCTGGAAACCCTCGGCCGTGATGAAGATGATGAGAGAGTAGCCCGGGCTGCCGTCCGGCATTTGTGTCGCAATCAAGCCGAAGGCGCTCAGCGTGATGGTCTCGTTGAGAGACAGCAGCAGGCTTCCCGCATAGAGCTGCTGGGTTGGGTCATGAAACAGAAAGCCACCGCCAGTCACTACTCCCTGCGCTTCTACGGAAAGCCCGATTCCGTCAGGCGGCTGGAAAGCGAGCGCAAGATTAAACGGCCCGAGGTTTCCTCGCTCGAATGCGAGCGTGCCTTTTACCCCAATTCCCTGAACAGAAGCCGTCAGCGGCCCTACTTGCGCGCTACCAGCGAAACTTGCTTCGAGCGTCAGCCCCGCCTCGGTCGCGCCAAACGCAAGGAACAGTGTTTCGAGGGTGAAGGGGCCAATGACGTCGTGCAAATTCAGGGTCGTTTGCAGACCCGCGCTGGTTCCGAGATAGAAGCCGCGCGCGGCGCTCCAGCCGCCGTCCACACTCGCGTCGACCGACACGGGGTCCGAAGGAAGCAAGCTCGCGATGAATGAGTCGGATTGAGAGCCGTCGACGACGAGCGTGGCGTTCTCGAGCCGGAATACCCAGCCAGTGTCGCCGGTGGCGTGACCCTGTTGTGAGTTCCACTGAAAGGACGAAAGCAAGCCGGTCTCAAGTCGCCCGGCCTGAAGACGCGTACCCGGCGGCAATGCCAGCAGGGTCAATGGCGTCGCTGGGTCGGTTGGTTCGGCCACAAGCATCAGTGCGGCCGAGCCATTCACCGGAGCCGGGGCGACGACCTGCAGGTTCGCTGGCGGCAGCAGGCGAAGCGCCGTGTCCACGCCGAGTTGGCCGGAGATCTGCATGCGCAAGCTCAACGAACTCCCGAGCTGAGCGATCGGCACATCGAGAGACGGCGGCAGATCGATATGCACGACCCCCTCGACCCCCGGCGGATTATCAGTCGTCGGGCGGAACGTGATCGTGAAGAAAGTGATGACCGCAGGTGTGTCGGCGCTCGCGTCCTCGGACATCGCCAGCGGCCCAATGACTTCGAAGAGCTCGCTCACTCGTGCGAACAGCGTGGCACCGTCGAAGTCGGCGCCGCCCCAGCCGTAGGCAGTCTTAAAAAACGCCAGTGGATCCTGGATGAGTGTGGGGATGCGATCGAGATGCAGATATCGACTGACGACAACGGTCTGCTGATCTCCCGTCGTGAGCGTGGTCGAGTTTATTTCGACGACTGTGAGAAGCTCGAGCACACGGCTGAGAAACGGGTAATTCCGTTGCAAATGCCGCACCACCACGGTCTCAACCAACCGTTCTGCAAACACATCGGCAAATGCGGCGACGCCTGCTGCATCTGAGGTACTCGTCGCAATCCGCTTGAAATCCGCGGCGATCGCGTCGAGTGCCGGCATGAGCTGCTGAACGGCGGTGATCAGCTTTGATGCCTGGACCGCGACCGACGCCGCGTCCTCCGCTTCTCCAGCCTCGACCAGCGTCTCGACTTCCGTTCCAAGGCTCGTCACCAGTTGAACTGCGGCGGCGACATGTTGGGTGAACTGGGGATCAGCGCTGAGATCTGTCGCGACCTCCAAGCCAAGTTCGAGCAGTAGCAGCGGGATCCGCGCTGGATCGAGCAGCTCTTCAAGATCCGCCAGCGCCAGCGCTGCCTCTTCGACGACCCGATCGAACGTTCCGCGTACCTCAGTCACGGCCGCCCCACTTACCGACGTCACATGGTCCCTAGCTTTTCTACGGTGGCGTGATCGAACACGCCGTAATGACGCTGCACCTTGGCGCCCGGCTCCTCTGACGAAACACCCATGAACGTCTCGAAAAACCAGACAATGAAGCCGAAGTCGTGCATAGGGATACTCATTTGCGGATCGGGAACCTTCGGCTCCGTATCGCTGCCCGTTCCTGGCGCGCCGCCATAGCAGGTAAGCCCCGTGGCCTTGGCGGCTTTGAAGACGTAGCTATTGGTAGTCTGTCGGGCGATGAACTGAACAACGTCCTTCCAGCTCTTGTTGATGATGTTTGTTGGCGTGGCGCCGAAGAACGTTGGATCGACCAAAAAATGCAACGTGAGCAGCGTGTTATGATCATGCGTCGGCGGACGGGGACGTGAGATCTCGTCGTCGGTTTCGTAGCCCATATCAATCGGGAACGTCCCCGTGCGCGGATTTTTCTTGAATAGCTCCTTGCCAATAGCCGCGAGGGCCGGGTCAGGAGGCTTCAGCTTTCCTTGCGCCGCGAGTAACGGCCGCGTGATCACCTGATCGAGCACCTGAAACACGGTCGACTTAATAACCGCGTGTTGAGTTTGGCCAGGCACATCCACGGCGTCCTGAACATTGCAACCAAAGACGCGGATCACCCCTTTGGGGTCGAACTTGCTCGTGAACTCGGCCAGCGCGCCCTTGCCGCCGCTTTTTATGGGGCCGGAGCTGATTACCGTCGGGTCCTCGCCCATATTGGGCTCAAAGTCCGTCCGCGACCGGCCGTCCCCATCTTTTGGATCGCGTTTCTGGCTGCCATCTGGCCAGATTCCTTGTGGTGTCCCACGCACGTTGTCGTCGCTATTTTGCAACACCGGACCTTCAATCCACGCATGCGAGAGGAATGCCAGCTCCAACACGGATCCCTGAGGCGCCCCGCGCACCGAATGGTAGACGTGCACGATCGAGAAGTCGCCGGTCCCGGGATCGTCGACGAAAGTCTTGGGATCGAAGGTCGTATCGCCGGAGGTCGGCACAAAGTCGGAGAGCTTCTTCCACGGCACACTTCCCTTACTGAAAACCTTCGCAGGGCTCGCCGCCTTCGACAGATCCAGCTCGAAGACTTGCAGCTTTTTGTTCTCGAAATTGAAGTGGATGAACCTCGCGATCCCAGTTGCCTTCAAGAGCGCATCAGCGTTTGCCTTCTCGTTGATCAGCCGAGTGCCGACCTCCCTGACGCGATGATCCCCCATGGCTGGAATGCCAAGGGGGGACCGATCTTTGTCCTCGGTGCCGGTGACGACGAAGAAAAATTTGATGTCAGCCACGGCAGCTACCGAAGGTGCCAGCCGCAGCGGATCGTCCGTCCTGCGGCCACTCCACATTTCGAGCGGATGTCTACTGCCATAGCGCCGGATCCCGTTCTCCGGTCTTCAATTGGCGGCACGTGAATGTTTAAGTGCGAAAAATACCTGTACAGCCTATGGGCGATTACAGTATCACTAGACCCGAATCCAAAGCAACGTTTTCAACCTACGGAGGACGCAATGGCCCGGGCAGCTCGTCCAAAAGGTACTAGCGCACGCAGGAAGCCGCCAGGCGGATGGCTGCGACTTGGGCCACCAACTTGGCTGCAACACAAAACGGGCGCGCTAATCTCGCGCCGTAGGCGGCCCCCGCAAGGATGGATTCGAATTGTTTTCGTGCAGAGTAAGGCGCAGCAACGGCGCGTCCAACTCGAATATCAACCCCAGGGAGGCAGGCCGACTTCCATCGTTCTCGCCTATGCGGCCGCCAAAGCGAAGCTCGAGAAATGAACTAGCAGTCCCGAACAGCGCCTGCGCTGAGGAGGGGCCATGCCAAACGTGCCAAGCAAGAAGCCGCCCCAGTGGTTGGAGATCGGCCCGCTTTGGCTCCAAGCAAGGCCACCTCAATGGACTCAGCTGGCGGTTGCCCGAGGCGCAAAACGTGCTGGCGCACTGCGGGTACGCTATCGCCCGGACAATAAAGCCGCCGATTCGTCGGTCATTCTTGGGTGCAATAAAACAAAAAAGAGGACGCCAACCACCAAGAGGCGGCGGTGAGCGTTGGAGTCGATCGGATACGGCACACGCCGAGAGCCGGGCGTCGGCGGGCTCAGCGCGCACCAACGGCGCAGCTTGTTAACTGGGTCGTAAAGGCTTCCAAGTTCTGCAATCTGCGGTGTCGGTATTGCTACGAGTGGAATGAACTCGGCGACACGGCGCGACTTAGCCTACCAGGGTGGGAACGCCTGCTCAAAATCATCAAGATCTACCACCGACGGCGCGTAGCCGCCGTCGGCAGAGATTTTCGCACTTGCATCATCTGGCACGGCGGCGAACCGATGCTCCTACCGGTGCCCTACCTCGAGAACGTAATGGAATTGCAACGCACCATCCTCGGCAAGCGCGCCCTTGACCGCGGTGACTACTTCAACGCCGTCCAGACCAACCTCTATACAATCGTTCCGAGTGCCCTCGACCTGTTTGAGCGTGAGCAGTTTCAGATCGGGGTCTCGATGGACTTCATCGGGGGCGTCCGTCTATCGGCCGGCGGACGAGAGACCGAGGATCGCGTGGTGGAAAACATGGAGCGGTTGCGCCAGCGCGGCGTTGATTTCGGTGCAATCATCGTGCTGGCCGGCCATACCTGTCCCAACATCATCGCGGCGTATGATTTCTACGAGACCATCGGCGTAGGTCTGCGAGTGCTCCCGCTTTTCGATGCTCCGTTGAACATCCCTGGGGCGAGCTTTGCTGCATCAACGACGGAGATCACGCAGGCGCTCTGCGCCCTGTTCGACCACTGGATAGGTCGCCGCCACCATGTGTCGGTGGCGCCGCTGGACGATTATATTCGCGCTGTCTATCTCAAGATGCGTGGTATCGCTCAGGCGCCTTACGACCGACGCCGCGGCGAGTGGGCATGGCTCGTGAACACCGACGGCACACTTTACCAAGTGATGGACGCCTATGATTCCACGCGAGCCATTGGCAATATCTTCGTCGATTCGCTCGACGACGTTCTCGGTTCACCGAACTACGCCGCCTCGTTGACACGCGAGGAGGCGCTTTTCGAGCGCCACTGTGGTCCATGCGAGTTCGTAGGGGCATGTAACTCCTTCCCGCTCTTCGACAGCCCACGCAACGGGCCCCACCCTCCGCGGTGCCACATCGCCTACGACGTAATCAAGCACATTGATCAGTTTTTCAGATCGAACAACTGGCGGCCGCAGCGAATTCGCGCGCTGCTGAACTGATCCTGAGCACCATCCCTAGAGTGGCCTCAATCCGCACCGTCGTCCTCGGCCCCGAGATCGATCTGCACCCCGGCATACATGCGAGCCTTGTGCAGACGCCACCACCCGGTTTTGACTACGTGACGCGCCCGGCAACGCATGTTTTCGTGCATCCGCGGCATGCTTTCTTCTCACCGGTCTGTCATCGCCATTGGGGCGAGTTCGTGGATTTCGGGTCAGGCCGGAGACTGGTTCACTCCTCGCGCTGGCCGGTACTTGGCCGTCGCAGCTGGGTCGTCGAACTCGACGACCTCGGCTATCCCGCTTATTCGGGTCGACATGCTCTGGCTCCGTCATTCCGTCGCGCATTCCGGCGGCCATGGACAACGGCCTTTGCACGAGACATTCTGCGCCGCGTCGAAGTCACGCTCACTGCCTACTCCCATCCAAGCTGTCAGGCTGTCCTCTTTCGTACCCGACGGGCGATCGAAGACGCATGTCGGAGCCTCGTCGACTTGCGGCTTGAGTCTTGGCTCGACAAACTCATTGCGAAGAGCGCCGTTTTATATCCGGCGACTCAGACGATTTCAGAGGAGGAGTTCGATGCCAAGTGGTCCGGCGGTCTGCAGCGGCTCCGTTTGGTGTTTTGTGGAAGGGACTTCGCCGCAAAAGATGGCGCGCTTGCGCTGCGCGTGGTAGGCCGGCTGCTCGCTGCCGGACATGACTTCGAGTTCACCTATGTCGGAATGATACCTCCGGAAGAACAGCGGAAATTTTGCGACGTTCTCGGCCGCATCCGTTTCTTCAACTCCCTCACGCGGAGCGCAGTCCTGCGTCTGTTCAAAAAATCACACATACTATTCCACCCTTCACCCCGTGAAAGCGTAGGCATGGTCTTCATCGAGGCAGCTGCCGCGGGTCTCGCCGTGGTTGCGAGTTATGGTCCCGGCCTTCTGCACCTGACTGAGCTCTTGCCCCGCCGAGGCGCCCGGTCAGTGGATCGCTCGCGCGGGACCCGGCGCGACCAGGAGCGTGATTTCGAGCGCTTGCTCGCGACGTTGTTGAGACAGCCCGCCGAAGCTCGACAAATGGCACGCACAAATTACCGTAACGCGGTCGACGGACCAATTTCCCTGCACCAACGCAACGACATGCTGGCCACCATTTATGGCGCAAGCCTGCGCAGCCCCGCAGGAGCGCCACTGACTTTGAACGAACTTGATGCCGGCGAGTTGTGGGGGAAGACCCGTATGAGTTCGCAACACCTCGACGCTTTGATCGCCGACTATCGGCGTCGCGTCGGCGTACACGAGCTTGCGATATTCGTATAGAAGGAACCGTCAAGGCCTGCTTGGTGAGCCGCACAGCCGCAAGTCCTCAGGCGCTCGCGACGACGCCGTCCGTTTTGACTCTCGCTATCTGAATCGCTGGTCCCAGCGAGACAGAGACAAAGGCGTCTGGCGAGCGAGAGTCAGCGAGCGGAACGCAGCCGCGAGCTCAGTCTAAGAGGACAACTACTCGGAACGGAAAAAAATATGTAGGTTGGCTGGCGCGCCAAACCTTCGAAATCGGGCAGCTCGGGCACTTCGGGCGAGATCGTCGGCTGTGGCACGGCAGGGATCCGCCAGTGCCCCCGGTTGCCTTCAAGCACCCGCAAGTGAACCGGCTTCGGCTTGCGACCTCTCGGCATCGACCTGCTCGCGTCCGCGATGACGTCGGCAGCGTAGCATGATTTTCCTGACGCAATCTAATTTTGCGGGATTTGAAACGAGAGGGCCCGCGCGCCGCGCCAAATTCCGAGCGGCCGATTTTGGATCCTCCCCCCGCCCGCTGGAAGGGGGAGGTTCCTTCACGCCCGCGTAGGCAAGGTCCGCTTCTCGACCAATGCGGCCATTGGATGTCTATCCGCGCCGGCGGCCTCCGGCGCTCATGACACACGTTGCGCGAGAAGGAGGATCCCGTATGCGGGTCGGAAGACGTGACGAATTCGTCGTCCGTTGCCACGTTCAAGTGCTTGTGCCCACCTCGGAATAGATTTTGGAAGAATCCCCGAGGAGCCAATTGATCGCGCGATGGCGTTCCTGCACGATGCTCGCGCAACGATGAAACATGCGCTTGTCGGTTTTGTCGATACGCGTTGCGCCGATCGCAAGATCGCCATCGACCAGTCGCACCCGCGCAAGTGACAGGGAACCGAACCAGGCCGTCTTCGCGACTGTTGCGAAATCGATTGGCTGCCCCGTCACTCGGAATTCGCGCAAACGCCAATTTATCGCGAAGATGTCCTGGCGAAAGTCCTCGAGCTCCGACGGGGAGCGAAGCGAACGCTTCGCCAAAACGGTTTCGGCATCGGGCTTGAGCAGGCCGAGTGCGTCGGTGACCTCGGCAGCGACGATAGGTTGATCGTATGGCGGCATACCGTACCGGCCGAGCGCCCATGCGAGGACGAGCAAGCCTTCCGACAGTCATGTCGCGTCGATTCGCTCCCGATCCTCGAGCGTGCCCAATGGCTTTGCGATGAAAGCCTTCTCCCACTCCTCGAGCTCTCCATTCAAAGCGAGGCGGGAAAACCAGGCCTCGATCCTGGTCCAGAGATCGCCCGCGTCAGCGGCATCCGTGTCGATGAATCCGCGGCACGAAACCACCGCGAGGACCAGGGCGCGGGCAGCGACACGGCTGGCGGTGGGAGGAGGGACTCCTGGCTCAATGTCCGCTGGATCATCCGTCACGAATGCTCTCGCGGTGCGACGAGCAGACGGGTCAACACGTCAGCCACCTGCATCGCAGCGACACAGGCAATCGAGCGCTCGGTGCGCGGCAAGGCGTTCCACAGCGTCGCGGCAGTGCTGCAGCGCAAGCATGCACGCGCGGGTTTGTTCAGGCGAATCAAGGTCATCGGCAGCCTCCGGGAGCGAGCACGACCTCCGGCTGTACCGACAGATTACATCCTATAAGATGTTGCCGCCAGCCCTCCCGGCTTGCTTCAAAATCGGGATGGCGCGGGGCCGCTCTCGGACCAAGGACACGCTCGCCCGCAACGCGGTGCGGCTACGGCGGTTGCGCAACCTCTCGCAGGCCGAGCTCGCGGCGCGCGCCCGCGTCACCCAGGCCCTGGTGTCGGCGATCGAATTGTCGCTTGCCAATCCGACGGTGGAATCGCTCGACCGGATTGCAGCGGCGTTGGGTGTCGGCATCGGAGAGTTGTTCGGCGGGTGAGTTACAATGCGATGGAACGACAGGTTCCTACTCGCGTGCCCAGCCCTGCTGCGAAGTCCAAAAGGTAAAGCGGCGCTGTGCAGTGCGCACAACCGCGATCAAGACGTAACCGGTGGCCGCGAGAACCAGCAGGATCGAGAACACCCCGGCGGTGTCCGACACCGTCTGAAGCTGCGTGACGATGACGCCCATACCGCGCTGTGCGCCGATGAACTCCATCACGATCGTGCCGAGAAGGGCATAGACGATGCCAAGGTTGAGCCCGGCGAACACGAAAGGCAACGCACCGGGAAACTTTATGTGGCGGAAGGTCTGCCAGCGGCTGGCGTCGAGCGAGGCCATGAGTTCGAGACGTTCGCGTTCCGCCGAGACGAATCCCTGAAGCGAATTCAGGAGCACGGGGAACAACGTCAGCGTCGCCGACATCGCCACCTTTGATTCGATCTGATAGCCGAACCAGATGACATAGAGCGGCGCGATTGCGACCTTCGGCAGGCTTTGGAAGCCGACGACGTATGGAAAGCCGACGCGCTGCACGATACGGAATTCCGCCATCATCGCGGCCAGCGCCATGCCGAGGACGCTTCCGATGACGAAACCCAGAATGGTCGCCCTCAACGTATCCGCCAGATGAAAAATAAAACTGGCGCGGCTTGCGGGGCTTTCGCCTAGGCCCGCGATCAAGGCCCGCAGGACGGATCCTGGCGCCGGCAAAACATAGCTCGGCATCGGATAAACATTGATCAGAAGCTCCCACCCGACCAGCGCGACCGCGGCGCTGATCAGAGGCCAAACGAGACGGGAGAGTGCGGCGCGCGCTCTGGCGGCCGTGCATGACGAGTCACGCATCCTTGCTGCCTCCAAGAAGCTGTCGAATCTCGTGGACGTAACGCCCGAAATCCGCTTGCGTGGTAATGTCGAAATCGCGCGGTCGCTCAAACGGGATCGCAAGTTCCTTCACGATCCGTCCGGGTCTGTTGGACATGACCAGCACGCGATCGGACAAGAATACGGCCTCGGTGATGCTGTGGGTTATGAAGAAAACAGTTTTCCGGTGTGTCAACCAGATGCGCTGCAGTTCGATGTTCAACTGCTCGCGAGACAGTGCATCCAGTGCGCCGAACGGCTCGTCCATCAACAGCAGATGCGGTTCGTGAATGAGGCTACGGATGATGGCGGCCCGCTGCTGCATTCCGCCCGACAACTCGAACGGATAGGTGTGCTCGAAGCCGGACAGGCCCACGAGAGCCAGCAGGTCCTTGACGCGGGCCTCGGCTTCGGCACGGTTGAGCCGCAAGACACGGATGGGAAGCAGCGCGTTCTCCAATACGGTCAGCCAAGGAAGCAGGACAGGCGTTTGGAACACGATGCCCATGCCGCGCTGGGCGCGCTTCACCGGCTGGCCACAGTAGACGATTTCGCCGGCGGACGGCGGGAAAAGACCGGCGATGAGCTTCATCAGCGTCGTCTTCCCGCATCCAGACGAGCCCACCACGCTGACGAACTCCCCGGCGGCCAAGAAAAATGAAATGTCTTCCACTGCGAGAACATCTCGGCCCTCCCTGGTCGGATAAATTTTGGTCACTTTCCGTGTGAGCAGTAAGGGCGACCGAGTCTCCGCCGCGCCCACATTCCGGAATTCGGGTATCAACGTGCTCATGAGAGTGAACGGTGCTGACGACGTTGCAATGGTGTCTCCAAAGGGAGCACCGATCTTCGAAGCAGATCGTGGTTCGCGGTCGTCATATGACGGACGGCGATGGGTTCGCGCGTGTGTTGCCTGGGGAAGCTTCCGTGGGATCAGCAGGTCCGACTAACCCTTCCGATTCGAGCAGCGGAAAGACGCCGCCCCCGACCATGAGCTGTACCAGCCGCTCGGGAACCCGCGCCGCCTGGAGAATGCGCCCCGTTGTTCGATTCCTGACAGTGAAATCCTCGAGCGAAACTTCAGCCGTTTGATCTTCTTCGAACGCCTGCGCGACGCCAGGACACTCGAGCGCGAGCAATCCGAAGCTCACGCAATTTCGATAGAACAGGTCGGTGATCGAGTCGGCGAGGAGGCAGGCGATGCCGAGGCTGCGAAACGAGAGCGGTGCTGGCCGGCTCGAGCCCGTCCCGAAATTGCTGCCGGCAACGATCAGATCGCCCGGCTTGACGTTCTTCGCCCAACCGGGACGGTTTGCCTGAAAAACGAATCGAAGGCGCTCCTCCCCCGGAAGATACACGCTGTGTCCGGGCATGATCAGATCGGTGCTGATGTTGTCACCGAACTTCCATATCCGTCCGGCGATCATGACGGCATGTTTCCGATGAACTCGCCGGGATGAGCGATGGCTCCCGCGATCGCGGATGCCGCGACCGTCGCGGGCGATGCCATATAGATGCAGGCCGTCGGATCACCCATCCGGCCCTTCAAATTGCGCGTGCTCGCGGTGATGCACGTTTCGTTCGGCCCGAGCACGCCCAGGTGACCACCGGCGCAGACACCGCACGAGGCGCTGGTCACAATCGCGCCGGCTTCCGTGAATACCTCAATAAGGCCGGCCTTGAGAGCTTGTCGGTAGATCGCCTGGGATGCCGGCGTGATCAGCAATCGCACGCCAGCCGCCACACGGTGGCCCGCAAGCACTCTGGCGGCGATTTCGAGATCGTCGAAACTGCCGTTGGCGCAGGATCCGATAAACGCTTGCTGGATCGGTTCGCCAGCCGCCTGTCCGACCGGAACAACGTTTCCGATGATCGCGTCGGGAAGCGCGACGAGCGGTTCCATCGCACTAAGATCAACGACACGACGATCCTTGTACGTGGCGTCAGGATCCGGCCACTGCGGTTCAAACGGAGACGGATTGCGCTTGCGGACATACTCGATCAGCAGGTCGTCCGGTTCGAACACGACGAACCCGGCATTGAGCTCCGTGGCCATCGTCGAAATCGTGCGACGGGCGTCGAGGCTCAGGTCCGCCAGCGCGGGTCCGCCGAACTCGACGTTGTCCTGGCGGTGGTCTCCGTACGTGTGCGCCAGGGATAGAAACACGTCCTTGCTCACCACTTCGGGACGGAGCTTGCCGACAATGTCGTAACGGATCGTGGGCCGCATCCGAAACCAGGTCTCTCCGGTGATCGCGGCATAGACGACGTCGGCGCCGCCGATGCCTCGGCCGGCGCAGTTGAAGGCGCCGACGCTGCCGGTGTGCGAATCGGAACAGACCAGGAGCGAACCTGGCAACGCATAGCCCCATTCGGCCGCGATCACGTGCGAAATCCCCTGATCAGGACCTACGTCGTGAAATCGCTCGATGCCGAACCGTTTGACGAACTCGCGTCCGACCGCGTGAGCCCGCGCGGAGGCTCGATCTGGAGCCGGGATCCGATGGTCGAACACAACCACGATCTTCTTCGGATCAGCGACTTTGCGGATCTCCCGCCAGTAGACCGGAAAAAAGTTGCTGTCGATAAGAACCGCTATATCGACGTCGACAACGAAAGCGTCGCCCGGTGCGACCGAACGCCCGCCGGCTGCGCGGGCGAGAATCTTCTCGATGATTGTTTTGCCCACGGAGAGCTCTCTCGCTGTTCGGCTGTGGTCCCGCCCAAGCTGGCGGCGGCCGCTGCCCCGAAGCCACGACCGGTCAACGGACTATAGCGCAAACGTGCCCTCACTGCGCCTTGTATGGCAGAGGAAAAGCGCCTGCCTGCCGGCGAATGCTTTCCGCGTCAAAACGATTGATATCGTCGATCAGGTCATTCGTGTACATGGCTGAAGGGTTGTTGATCTTGCCTTCGAGACCGGCGAACTTGATCTCATCGAACCATTCGGACTCTTTGATGTAGCCCCACTTGGTGATCGACTTGTCGAACGGGCTGTAAAACGGCGCCCGCTTGACAATCGAACTCATGATCGCGCTGACCTGCTTGTCTATGCTCACGCCCTTTGGCGCGGCTTCGGGGAACATCTGGAGAAAAAGATAAGCGGCTGCCTCGGGGTTCTCCTGGATGAAGATCTGGGCCCTGGCCGCGGCGCGCGCGAAGCCGATCGCCCGGTCGCGATGGTCGCGCAACATGTCCCTGTGGGTCGAGAAGAACACACCCCCTATTTGTGGCACCCCAGGTGGGATCGGAAGGTACCGCAGCTTGATGCCGGCGCTCTCGATCGTGCCGAACCCGGTGTCGAAATAGAACAGGGCGTCGGCCTCCCCTCGTTGCAATGCCAATCCTGCAGTGACACCTTCGCCCACGGCGAGCCACGAAACCTCCTTCTCGGGATCGACTCCCGCCAGCCGCATCAGCGTCTGGCCGATGGGATACTCCGCCATCCCGAATCCGGAGACGGCGAGGCGTTTGCCTTTCAGGTCCGCCATCGATTTCGCCGGGCTGTCCGGCAAGACCGCCATGGCGTATTTGAACGGATACGTGAACTCGAAAAAGTTGATGAGCGGCAACTCCTCTCCGCGGGCCAGGATCGGAAGCTGGAAAGCGGCGACCCCGGTGCCGAAGTCGACCCGTTTTTGTTCGAGGCTGCGCATCACGGCGGCGTTCGAGCCCAGGGGGATCGCTTCCACCGTGAGTCCCTCTTCCCGGTAGTAGCCGAGGCGCTCCGGGATGAGAACGTTGACAATAATGGGGGACACGGCCTTGGTCGCGAATCCAAATCGGATCTGCTTCAGCGTCTCTTGGGCTGCTGCTGACAGAACTAGGCAAATGGTAATCGCCGCCGTGCATCCAAGGGTTCTCGCGGCCTTTTCCATCTTCGACTCCGCCTCAAAACAGGAGAGAGTTGAATTATGCACGTGCCAGTGGAGACGTTTGCACAGGGTTGCACCCGAGTCCACGTGCAACGACCAGGCTAGCCGGGACTCTGGGTTCCGATCGAAATCGGTCAGCTGGTTCCGTTGTGTGAAGATCGATGCACGTATTCGATGAAGTGCGACTGTACCTTTTCGTCCCGCGCCTCCTTCCGATGCACCATGACGATCGAGCTGCATGTCCAGCGAACCTCGATGTCGATTTGTTTCCAGACCACACTGTCGACTTTCATCGCGCTGAGAGCACTGGGCAGGATGGCGTTGCCGAGGCCCGCAGCTACCAAAGCCAGAATCGCGGGCCCGTTCTCCGCCTCCTGCGCAACCCGTGGGATGACGCCCGCCCGGGCCCAGATATCCATGATCTGGCCGTACAAAGCGGTCCCGTGCTCGCGCGGAAACAGAAGGAATCGTTCGTCGGCGATCGCGGTCAGCGGCACTTTGCAGGCTTCGGCCTGCGGGTGCCCTGACGGGATGACCAGCATCAGCCGGTCGCGCTCGACGGTCGTCTGCTGCCAGTCGGCCGGAAGCGGAGCGGAGAACGGCCGGATTAGACCGATATCGAGCTTGCGCTGCCGAAGAGCCTCCAAGGCTTGGCTCGAATTCACCAGCGCAAGATCCACCGCGACGCCGGGAAAGTCGCACTGAAACGCCCTGATCGCGCGCGTGAACGAAGGCATAAAGGGCACCGAAATCGTGACGCCTAGCCTGACCCGTCCTGCCTCCCCGCGCTCCGCCCGATGCGCCAAGTCCTGCAGCCGTTCGGCTTGTGCAATTATCGCGCGGGCTTCCTTGAGCAAAAGGCGCCCTGCTTCGGTGAGCTCGACCTGCCGTCCCGTCCGCTTGAACAGCTCCACCCCAAGGTCGCGTTCGATCGCCTGGATCCGCTGCGTGAGCGGCGGCTGGGTCATGTGAAGCCGCTGCGCCGCCCGTCGGAAGTGCAATTCCTCCGCGACTGTCACGAAACATTGCAATTGGCGCAAGCTTAGCAGCGAACTCACGATATCGACCCCACTCTATGTATTCAATATTACCCCCAGGCAGACGCAGCTCGCCCATCGACGTTGAAATCGCCTACTGTCAGAGCGGACCAATTGGCATTCCCGTCATTGCCAATTTCCGAAACGGCGAAGGCCCTGAAAGTGGAGCTAGGCCACATCCCAGTTGTATGCGAGGACGGTGGGACCTTGTTCATCACCGACTTCCCGCACCGCCCGGTACGCCGCTTCGTGTTTCGGTCGCCGCGAGCGCGTTCACGGCGCCGCATGCGGAGGAGATCGCGTCAGCGGGTGAGATGCGTGATGATTGCTGAGCATTGAGCGGAGACGCTCCCGCAATTGCACTCAGCAGGACCAGCAAGGTTGCAGTGCGCATGAGGCCTCCACACAGATCGGCTCTCGTCGGCTCGGTTTGCCAGAAACGCGTTTCCTGGGAGGTGGGGCACCGTCGGTGAAGTATCGCATTAAAACCGGTGGCTACACAGCTTCAGCTAACCGTCGTTTGAGGACAGACCGTCATCCGTTACTCAGACAAAACGCTAGAATCTGGCGGCTTAAGAGCTTTCAGCTAATCGTCCGTAAGATGGAGGCAAATCTCTTAGATTTCGGCCACGCGCGCCTCCTCATTCTTGCGTGACTTAGCGATTCCAGACCTAAGGGTTATCGCTCGCAGTGGTTGTATCGTCAAGTAGCTCGTGGTGTTTGGTGCCACTTGCAGCTCAGCACGCATTTCTCAGGGTTGCCTTTTGCCATTGGTCCCTCGTGAAAATCAGATGCTGGTGTATTGAGGATGGTAATTCGGAAAATGTCGGTGCGGTGACGGTGGTCCCAGATCGTTTGGATGGCTCGTGGCAATGGTGCGCCATTACCCAGTCCAGGTGACAGGGCGACCTCGGCGAAATCGGTTGATCTCGAATCCCAATCACCCGGACGCGACGTGTGAAAGCCTGCCGATATGCGCCACCGCTATCGTCGGCCATGGCCGACCAAACAGGCACTC
>Ga0126376_10000105_pt1 | contig 34585 bp, 31 predicted proteins | sample PanSoiMetPlot_15_FD_92760 | JGI IMG/M metagenome (GOLD analysis project Ga0126376, IMG submission 92760) | Tropical forest soil microbial communities from Panama - MetaG Plot_15 | ecosystem: Environmental > Terrestrial > Soil > Tropical forest > Bulk soil | place: Panama | collected 2016-02-17 | reverse complement strand
GCAATCACTCGATGCTTGTCGAACCGCTCTAGCCATGCTCGCCGCAACGTCACAAGGATCATCGGCACAATCACGACTGCCAGAACCGTGTGCGAGATCAAAATTGCGAAATACACCGGGCGAATCCAGCCCTGCCCTGGAAATGCGACATGCCCCACTCGATAGTGATAAATGAGGTAGGAAATCAAAAACGCGGTCGAAACAAAAAACGCGGACACCATGAAAGCCTTGTGAACTTTCATTTTGCCCGCGCGAATCGCCGCATAGCCGCACACAAGCAAAACCGCGCTCGTTCCATTCAGTATTGCATTGAAGGCCGCTTGCGAGATCAACGCGCAACCTTGTCGTACATCATGAGGCCGAGCAACAGCGGAATGTGCAGAACTGTCGCGTGCATCAGCCATTTCGCCCGTATGTTCGATTTGGAACTTGCGGCCCACAAGCACACCTGCAGCAAGCCGGTGCTCACGACAAGCGCGCCAAAGAAATAAAGTACGCCGGTCAATCCAAGCAGCGACGGAAGCAGGCTAACGCCAATCAAGCCAATGGCAGTCAACACAATTTGCCGGAAGGTCCGCGTTCCATCGCGATCCACAACCGGCAGCATCAATATCCCCGCGCGCGAATAGTCTTCGCGGTACATCCATGCAATCGCATGAAAATGCGGAAACTGCCACAAAAATAAAATGCCGAAGAGCAGCCATGCGCCGCGATCCAACGATCCACTTGCTGCGACCCAGCCGATCATTGGCGGCACCGCTCCGGGAAACGCGCCCACAAACGTGGCCCACACTGTCCGCTTTTTCAGCGGCGTATACCCCAACAAATAGCTCAAGCAGGTAATTGCGCCGAGCGCCGATGCCAACCAGCCGCTCGAAATCCACAAATCGGCCGCGCCAGCCACCGCGAGCGCCACCCCAAAGAAAAGCGCCTCCCCGGGCCGCAACTGACCGCTCGGCAGCGGCCGCGAAGCCGTCCGCCGCATGAAACGATCCGATTCGCGTTCGGCGTAGTGATTCAGCGCCGCCGTACCCGCTGCAATCAGCATTGTGCCAAGCACCGTGTGCGCCAAACGAAGCCAATCCACGGGCCCGCGCGCGCCCATGTAAAACCCAGCGCCTGTTGTTATCAGCACGAGCAAAGACACATCAGGCTTCGTCAGCGTGAGGTACGCCCCCGCCCGCGATGCCAGTGTCATTTCCGTTGTTTGTGCGGTACTCATCAAAAATACAGCCCGGATTATACTCTCAGAGACCTTTCTCGTGCAGCTCAGCAAGCAGCGCTCAGCGATTCGGCATTCTCACGCAGCCCAACCGCGTTCAGCACAAGGTCTTTTAAACACCCAATAAATAGATGCGAGTCACCGACCGCCGGCATCATACGAAATCGCTCAATTCCAAACTTTTTCGCGTCCTCTCGACCCTCAATATTGATCTCGTGCAGCGTCTCGATATGCTCAGTCACGAACGAAATCGGCACGATAAGTACTTCCTTGACGCCTTCGTGACCGAGGCGTTCCAGCGTGCCCGCAAACGGGGGCTCCAACCATTTGGCAGGCCCTACGCGACTCTGATAGCAAAGCAAGTGCTGCCTCGGCCAGTTTGAATACTTCTCCCCGCCCAACTCGCACGTCAGCCGAATCGTTTCTTCCACCTGTTTGGGATATGGATCCCCTTTTTCCACCAAACTCATAGGCAATCCGTGCGCGCTGAACACCAGTTGAATCCGCGAACTATCAGGAAACTGGCGCAAGCAAACGCCGATTTTCTGCACTAGCGCCTGAATGTAAAGCGGGTGATTGTGAAATTGGCTAATGGTCCGCTGAGGCGGTCCGTCTTCCGGCTTGCCATAAACTCGCCGCCATTCTTTCAAGCTGCTTAGCGTGGTCGCATACGAAAAGTGCGGATATAGCGGAAGCAAAACAATTTCATCGAGCGGGCCGGTGATACGCAACGCATCCACCGCATCCGAAGTCATCGGCTTCCAATATCGCATCGCGGTTACGGCAACTACTTCGGCTTCAGGTGAGAGTGCCGCGACCAACGCGCGCCTCTGCCGCTCCGTCAAAACTCCAATTGGCGAACGCCTGCCAATCATTGCGTACCGGCTTCGCACCGGGACCGACCGCTTCTTCGCAATATAGTTGGCCAGCGGCTTTCGCAGGAACCCCAGTGGCCCCATGGGAATTATGTCTGGATCCAAAAAAAGATTTCGCAAAAATGGCTCGACCGCGTCGAGCGAATCCGGTCCGCCCAATTGAAACAGAACAACGCCGATTTTCTTTTTGCCGGCCAACAGATTCCCTTTCGCTCACTTCCCTTTTTGCGCTGATTCCTGCAGCCTTTCTTTCAATCGCGACAACTCTTCCTTCAGACTCGCGGCGCGCTTTGCCACGGTCAGCGAAAAAACAAAAAACACACCCCATCCAATCAGATATGCAACAAACACACTCTCCAAATTTTTCAATTGGCCTCCAGCTCCTGTTCGAGCACCTGTAATTCGTTCCGCGATTCTTCCAGTTCGTACCGCTGCCGGATGAGAAGCGCCATCAGGCACGTCAAACTCAGCCACGACAAATAAAACACTTTGCGCATCGTCGGTTCGAGTCCCGCGCTGGTAAAGACAACCGGCTGCGGATGCTGCGTCCTCCACCACCAAATAGATCCGTACACCAGCGGCACATCAAGGAAGGTGAACACGCCGAAAAACGCGCTAACCAGCGCCCGCCGGTCCGCATCTTCAATCATCGTGCGCAAAATCAGAAACGCGACGTAGAGGAGCCAAAGCACTAAAGTCGAAGTCAACCGCGCGTCCCAGGCCCACCACACTCCCCATGCCGGCTTCGCCCAAATCGGTCCCGTTAGCAGCACAACCGTGCAAAATGCGATGCCGACTTCCGCCGCGGAAACGGCCAGCCAATCCCATTTCGGCTTTCGAGTGAAAATGTAGGCAACCGAGCCGACAAACGAAACCAGAAACGCTGCGAGCGCCGTCATTCCGCTCGGCGCATGCAGGTAGAAAATCCGCTGCACCAGACCCATCGTTGCTTCCGTCGGCGCGACAAAAAACGCTGCATATGCGGTGACGCCCATAAGTCCGCAAACCAAAAAGGTGTAAACGCCGGTTTTGATCATGGCCTTATCACTCTTCCAAAAGATATTCGCCGAAAAGCCACAGCGCCGTCAAAAATACGACGTCGAAGGCGATTAAAATTCCCAGCCAGTCCCATCGCAGTGCATGCTCCGTGTCGAACAGCGCCTTGGTGGCCTCCGCGCTTGGAATTAGGACGGGAACCAGCAAAGGCATCAGAAGGAGGGGCAACAACACCTCCCTCATTCTTGCCTGCGAAGAGATCGCGGACAGCGCCGTTCCTGTCGTGGAAATCCCCAGGCTGCCCCAAAAAAACACGAGTGCCAGCTGAGGAAAAACGGACAGAACGGCGACGTTATAAAAAACGCCAAAGACCAGCAGCAACAAAAGCTCGGTAGTGAGCAGAAAAATCGTGTTCGCACAGAGCTTCGCCAGAAAAATCGCAAAAGGATCGTTTACTACAAGCCGCAGCGCGCTCAGAGTATCGTTGTTACGCTCCTTCAGAAAACAAGGCTGCAACATTAGTGAAGCTGAAAAAAGAAATGCGAGCCATAGCAACCCTGGACCGAATTGCTGCGATTCCGTCCTAGTCGGATCAAACGTAACGCTGAACAGCACAATCACGATTAAAATGAACACGCTCGCCGTAGTAAGTAATTCGTGCGAACGAAATTCCGCTTGCAGCTCTTTTTGCAGCAGCACGGCGGTATTGGAGAACAGCCTCATTCAGGCCTCTACCGTGGCGAAAATATTCTGGAATGTTGCTCCGCCCCGCGTGTCTGCCACCAACATGCCGGCGTCCAAACGCGCAGCGCGCGTCGCCAGCTGTGACAGCGCTGATTCTCCATGCACGCACGTCACGATCGTGCGCCCCTCGTCGCGCAAGCAACGCACAGTGTTTACAAGCCACATCGTGCTTTCTGTATCGAGCCCCGTGCCCGGCTCATCCAATAAAAGCAGGCCCGGCTCCTGAAGCAACGCGCGCGCAATCGCCAGCCGCTGTTTCATCCCTCGCGAAAATGTTCTGACGAGCGAATCCGCGCGTGAAGCCAAACTCGTTGATTCAAGTAAGCTCTGAGCCCGCTTTTCCGGCTCCGCTATTCCCAGCAGGCGGGCAAACAGAAGCAGATTTTCTTTCGCAGTTAGCTCGTCGTAAAGCATCACAGCATGCGAAACATATCCGATTGCGGGTTCTTCTCCGCCGTTCAAACCGGCGAACGTGACCTCTCCGCGCGTTGGCCTTGTCAACCGCGAGGCCACTCGCAAAAGCGTGGTTTTGCCTGAGCCGTTTCGGCCCGTCAGCGCGACACACTCGCCCGGCGAAATCTCCATATTCAGCCGCCGCAGCGCGTACAACTTTCCAAATCGCTTTTCGATGTTTGTGAATTTGAGTCCGACTGGGCGGGCGGTGCGCTGGCTCACTGCTTCAGCCTCGCACCAGGTCTCGCAAAATTTGTTCGGCCCGTGCGCGCTCGGCGGCGTATTCCGCTTCAGAAATCGTTCCTGCCTGCCGCCGCAATTCCAGTTTAAAAATCAAATCTTTCAGGCCATCAAGGCTCACCGCTGCCTCGCGGTCGAGCGATTCTAGTGCAGTAGATCTCTCCACAGTCGACGGACCTTTCGCCGACAAGTTGCCGTGAATCGCTGCTTCGCCACTGGCGTTGACGACCACCGGCTTGCGCGAAAGCAAGTAACCGCCAATGATAAAGGCAACCACTAGGACGCCTAGAATTGGCCACTTCAAGGCATCGAGCCTTCCGGGAACCACCTCGATCGGCGTCCCCGATTCCTCGGCATTTTGCCGCCCGTTTGGCGCCTGCGTGTTCGCCCCGCCATCCGCGTCCAACGGAGGCGCTGTCCCCGAAAGGCTAACTGTAAACGCTCTCGCACCCTCCGCGAACGAGTGCTCGAATAGATTCATTCCCTGCTCTTGCCCAGCCGATTGCAGGTGATCGCCCGTAACCGTCACCGTTGGCGGCACGACCACAATCACGCGCGACTCGCCGTACGACGGTGAAAGCTTCACTGTTGCCGAATCGCCCGGATACGGTAATTCGTACGCGAGCCGCACTTCGTTGTCACCCGGCCGGAACGCGAACGCAATTGCGTATTTGTTTTTTCCCAAATCAATCGGCGCTTGCACAACCGGCATGCCGGACGGGCCCGAAGCTGCAATTTGCCGGAGTTTTGCTTTTTCCGGCAGCGCCACTTGAAAGCTCCCGTCCGGCCGAAAGTACGCCATTGGCGGTTTCGATTCGTTCCGCACCAGCATTTGCTCAGCAACCGTCAACGTCGAGCCGTTTGGTTGAAAAATTACCAAATGCGAAGGAACACTAATTGTTTTCGCGTCGCGCGACAAATCGTAGACGCTCACTTCCACAGAGTTGCGACCGGGCGGCAGCGGCTGATGAAAATTCACTCCCTTATAGAGTGCGCGCACCAGCATCGGTTGTGCGCCGATTCCCGGATGGTCGAACGTAAATTCGCCTTGTGCGTTTGTCTTCGTATTCGCGACGGGCTGCATCCCGCCTTGCAATTGAATCAGGATTACTTCGACTGCAGCGGCTGGCTTGCCTGTCGTTCCGTTTGTGACTTTCCCCTGGACCGGTCCTGCGCTCGCGCGAAAGGCCGTTAGTAGCATCAACGCCGCGATCCAAAGCCGCTGCAATGCAAGCTTCATCGGCCGCCCTCATGGGGAGGAGAGTTTTTCGGCCCTCGTGGCCGCTTCGTCTGTGATTCTGTCACCCGGTCGACCTCGACCAGCACCTGAGCTGCTTCCAGTTCCAAAGAATTCTTCATAGCTTCGTAATCGCCTTCGGAATACTTGCCTGCGCGATACTCGAATCGCAAATCGCGCAAGTTGTCGTAAATCGTGTCACGCCGCTCGAGCAGTTGGTCAAGCTTCGAGCGATGGGGCGCCAAATCCGAGGCATCCGGCTGAATAAAAAACACGAAAATCACCGCCGCAAGCGCTAAAGCAAAACATGCACCGAGCATCGCCCAGTCTTTGGGCGCGACACTCACCGCGAAGATTACCATCGTAGCCGAGCTCATTCCTCCATCGCCTTTCGCGCGGCAATTCGCGCGCGCTCCAATACTTCGGGGGATACAGACTTCGCATTGAGCGCCGTCGCTTCCGCCGCGACGCCGCGTCTTCGCCATCGGCTAATTACAAAACCGACAAGCACGGTCCCCACCAGCAAATAAATTCCCGGCATCAGCCAAGCCACCAGGCCAAATCCATGTTTCGGCGGTTCAACATATGCGCCCGGCCCGTACTCCTTGATCATCGCCGCAATCACCTGATCGTCGCTCAAACCATTGTCCAGATGCCCTTGAATCTCCTTGATCATCGTCTGCGCAACGCCGCAGGGACCCGAAAATGCCCCGCCCACGTGATAGCAAGTTCCGGCAGTTTGTTCGCAACCACCGCACGAGCATTTGAGCTTCTTTCCTAGCTCATGCGCGTGATCGAGTTCTGCCCGAACGCGCAAGACCGCAATCGGCAATAAAGAAATTGTCAGCGCGAGCGTCATTGTCAGAATGCGGCGTGGTCTACTCATGCCCTTCCCTCAGTGCGACCGATCCGGGAACAGCCCTCGCAAATTCTGGCGCCAACTGGGGCGCTCTTTTGTCCGCTAATACCAACGCCGCACGACGCGATGGTAACAACGCAACAATGGTGCCCAGAACGACTACCATCCCGCCAAACCAGACCCACTTCACGAGAGGATTCAAAAAAACGTGAATCGTCGGCACATCGCTTCCCTGATTCACGCCCGCATACACCACATACAGGTCCTCGCGCAGCGTAGAGTAAATCGCGACCATCGTTCCCGATTCCTGACCACTGGGAAAATTCCTTCGCTCCGGAAACAGAATCATCACCGGCTTGTGATTCTTCATAACTTCGACAATCATGCGCTCGGCGGCATAGTTCTTTTCCTGTTTCTGATCCATCGCTTGCAGCAGAAGCTCGTAAGGTCCGATTTTCACGGTTCCGCCAACTCCGATTTCCTTCTGTACTTCCTGCGTGAAGGCTTGGCCGGCAAAGCCGACGAAAATCATCACCATGCCCAAGTGGACGATGTAGCCTCCGTAGCGACGCGTATTGCGAAGTGTTAGCTCAATGGCAGACGAGAGCCAGTTGGTGTTGCTCCGAGTGCGAATAACTTTCGCGCCGCGGTAGTATTCGATTGCAATCGTCGCAGCCACGAACGCGCACAGCAAAAAACAAATCAGTGCGTAAAAGTCGCGAACCCCCAGAGCAAAAGCCACCGCCCCTCCCGCCAGCCCGAGGATGGACGGCCATAGAAAATTCCGGCGCAAGCTCTCGACCGACGTTTTTCTCCAAGCCAACAGAGGTCCTACTCCGGTCAAAAACAGCAGCAAGAAGCCCAGCGGAATATTTACCTTGTTGAAAAAAGGCGCGCCCACACTGATGCGCGATCCAGTAAACCACTCGGAAAACACGGGGAACAACGTGCCGGACAGAATCGCAATGCACGCCACCAGCAAAACCAAATTATTAAAGAGGAAGCTCGACTCGCGCGAAACGAGCGAATCCAATTGATTTTCGCTTTTCAGATAATCGCGGTTCTTGAAGTACGCGATTAAACAAACAGCGAGCACGAGCAGCAGGAATCCAACAAACCAATTCCCTATGCTCGACTGGGCAAAGGCGTGCACGGAACTCACGACGCCACTTCGCGTCAGCATCGTTCCCAAAATGCACAGCAGGAAGGTGATGAAAACCAGCCACACGTTCCATACCTTCATCATGCCGCGCTTTTCCTGCATCATCACGGAGTGTAAGAACGCTGTTCCGGTCAACCACGGCAGGAACGACGCATTTTCAACCGGATCCCAGCCCCAATAGCCGCCCCATCCCAGGACGGCATATGCCCAGTGCGCGCCGAGCAGAATTCCCACCGTCTGGAAGCACCACGCAATCATCGTCCACTTGCGGGTCAAGTGAATCCACTTCTCACCGGGATAGCGTGCGAGCAATGCGGCCAAGGCAAACGCAAATGGAATCGTAAACCCTGTGTACCCCGAATAAAGATTCGGCGGATGAATAATCATTTCTGGATATTGCAGAACCGCGTTCAACCCATTTCCGTCAGCTCGAGTGAAATACTCCGGCGTTCCGGACGCTCCAGTAATTGAAAGCAATTTGAACGGGCTCTCGACAAAATTGCTGATGGTCAAAAAGAAAAGCTGCACCGCCGCAAGAATCGTCCCGACATGCGGCATCAATTCGCCGTGCTTGTTGCGATAGGCGACGAGCACCGAGAAAATGTAAATCGAGAGCAGGAAGCACCAGAACAGTAGTGACCCTTCTTGCCCCGACCACAACGCCACAACTTTGAAAAACGTGGCCAAATCGCGGTTGCTATGCGACACCACATAGGCCATTGAAAAATTGTCGGTAACAAAAAGATAGGTGACGCTGAAGGTCGCTAGGAAGATCAGGCAACACGCCGCGATTCCTGCTTGCCTGGCGCTCTTGATCAGGAGGGGATGCCGCGTAAGAATCGCCGCAATGCCGCCGGCGAGCGCGTACAGCGCGCAGACAAACGCGAGTAACAGTGCAAACGAACCAAAAACGTCCACGCTGCCTCCGTAGCGGATTTAGAGCGCGTTGATGTTCTACAGATCTCTACGTACGGCCAGTTTGCGCATTGGAGTTCGACGGTCGAGGCACTTCTCTGGGAGCCGCTTCGTACTTCGAAGCGCATTTTGCCTGAACGTGCTCCGCGACAAAGTTGCCGTCCGGTCCCAGCTTGCCTTCGATCAGCGCTTGCGAATTGTCCACGAACGAATCTGGCAGTGGGTCGCTTCCCACGTAACTCACCGGCAGCGCTTTTCCCTCGCCCAATAGAACAAAATCTGTACGGCCTGTCACATGATGAATGCTGCCCGCCTGTACTGTTCCGCCTACGCGCATGCGGTGACTCGCCGCCGAACCACGTAACGTTTCTATCTCCGCAATGGTGTGGTAGTAGGTTTTGCTTTCGCCGTAACCCAGCCACGCTAAAACACCCATCGACACGAGGATGATACCGATTCCAATCCCGAATTTTGCCCGTTTCCTCATAACCTCCGCCCGCAAGTCCCGCGTCTTCGCAATCTTATCACAAGCAATTACAGCACTGAGCACAGCCGCATCACGCTCGCAGCACCGTCCAAGTCGAATGGCAAGCTTCCATCCAGTACAATCTCGCTTCCCGCGTTGGCAATTTTCAATTCTGCGCTCACGGCTCCCAACTCATTAGATATCGCAAAAACCCTCTTTGGTTTCAAAGAAGTTCTCATTCGTCGCAACACGCTTGGCAGCTTGTCCTTCAGAGCACTGGCAAGATCAAAATTCCCAAGCTCAGCATCCGCGGCGCACTCCAGTACATGCGTCAAGAAGAACCCCTTGCGCTGAAACTCAGAAAGGACCGCATCAGCCGGGCGTCCTTCGCGTTCGATCTGCAAGGCATCAAGCAGGGCCCCAGCCTCTCCCTGAAAGCCATTGTGCGCCCCATAAAGAAACCCATCCGCGCTCGCTGGCGATTGCGCGCCCAAGAACACGACTTGGATGTGCACTGGTCTGTATCGGGTCGTCTGCTCAAGCCGCAAAAGGCGCCGTGCGATGTGCTCAGACGTAGTTCCCTGCCCACACCCGTCACAAATGACCATTTGCCGCGCTATTTGTGCTGTTGTCATGGAGCGCTTCCATCGTAGTGCAGAACACCTCCGGGAGCAAATTTCATCCCCCAAAATGGCCACTCCGATAGCGTCTTATTGTTGGTTTTGTTGAAAAGCTTCGCTATAGCAGGAAACCACTACTCAGGTTACTGAGAAACCGCCGCATCCTGCGGGAGCTTCGAGCGGAGGCACCACTTCAATTCCTGGCTAAGCTCCGAGATTTCCATCCCCGGCATCACGATAAACTTGCACGCCAGCATTTCGCGCGGCTCGTCATCATCGGGCAACTGGCAGGTAACGCGGCAATACTGGCAATCCTGGTTCCAGCAGAAGCGGCCGTACGGAATTGTTTCCGGGCTCATGAATTGAAAACAGCGCAACAACGAATTGCGCTCCGGAACGTTGAACTTCTTTCCTAGAACGGTGATCTCTACCAGCTTTTCATACGGACGGAAGGGTTCGGACATAACGGTTTCCATTTTCCGCGGATCGGCTGCTGCCACAACCAGCCCCCTGAAACCAATCCGCTCCCCAAAGACACACTCAGACTATCTCCGGTGGAATACCGTGCCCACACAATCCTACCGTTGCGTTTCTTATCTGCTACGGGTGAGAAATGACCCGCGCTAGGCTCTCGCCGTCCTAAGTACGACCACTAAACCCACAAGTCCCATGGCCGCCATGAGCATTGCGAAGGCGGAAGGTTCCGGCGTTGAGATCGTCTGTGCGCTGATCGTGGCATTGCCGACGTTGACGAAATCGTCGGAGTCAAGCTCAAACACACCGCCGTCCGTTAAGAAGAACGGCCCGCAAGCCGCCAGCACCGGTTGTTCAACCGTACCGCTGAACAGTTGGTCTCCCGTAAATTGCCAGTAGTAGTCGTGCCCGCCGGTCAAAAACTCAACTACCAACATTCCGCCGGCAGTCGAATTCGCGAAATCAATTGCTTGAGCGTTTCCGCTAAAACCTGTGGCCGTCGAGCAGCCATCGCACTGAAACGAATAGTCCAGAGGCACGTCGAACAATGCGAAGTCGCCGGCGGTATCATCGAAATAGTCTGGCGTGGGAGTCTGCGGGAGCGTAAACGAAATGGAGTATGTTCCATTCGGCCCGCTAAGGGGGGCCGAGTCCACGCTCGGGCTGAACGTTCCCGCAATGGAATATTGAACCTGGACGGTGTCCGCAAAGATGGGAGAAGCCGCTAGGCCGACAAAAAGGCACACTCCCAGTAAGACCGTCAAACGACGCATTCTTGCTCCGTTCTGGGTACGTCAAGGCTGATTCATTCGCTGGGACTTGCGGAATGGGCAGCGCAATCAAGGAGTGCAATCCTAGTACCACGTTCAGGCCATTGATAAATAAAAGTTTACCCAATGGCCATGCTCCAAAAGGTGGAGCGTCGCTTCCCTCAATTCTAAGGATTTTCCCATGTTTGGCCGGGCTTGGCCCTTTCCGAATCCGGGTAAGTTCCCAAGGGGCTAACCAGCTCACTGCATATCGAAAAACTGCCCCATCTTACGAAACTTCTCGTAACGTGCATCCAGCAGGTTCTTCGGGCGCTCCAGGCTCAGCTCCGCCAACTGCCTTTCGATCACGTCTCCCGCAAGCCTTGCTGCCGCCTCATGGTCCGAATGTGCTCCACCCTCTGGCTCGCGGATAATTTCGTCCACGATTCCGTAGTCCTTCAAATCCTTTGCGGTGAATTTCATAGCTTTGGCGGCGTCTTCCGCCTTGCTCGCGTCCCGCCACATGATTGCCGCGCAGCCTTCCGGCGTAATCACGGAATAAAAGCTATTTTCCAAAATGTTCACGCGGTCGCCGACGGCGATGGCCAAAGCGCCGCCTGATCCGCCCTCCCCGGTGATTGTCACAATCACGGGAATAGGCAGCCGCGCCATCTCCCGCAAATTGCGTGCGATTGCCTCTCCTTGGCCTCGCTCTTCGGCGTCAATGCCTGGATACGCTCCCGGAGTATCAATGAACGTCAGGACGGGCCGAGAAAACTTCGCCGCAAGCAGCATCACGCGCAGCGCCTTGCGATAGCCTTCAGGTTTCGGCTGGCCAAAATTGCGCATCACCCGCTGCTTCGTGTCGCGCCCTTTTTGGTGGCCAATCACCGCGACCGGTCTGCCATGAAACTTCGCCAATCCAGCGATGATTGCTTTGTCGTCGCCGAACCCACGGTCTCCGTGCAGTTCGATGAAGTCTGTGAACAGATACTGCACAAAATCGAGCAAATACGGTCGCTGTTGATGTCGCGCGATCTGCGCTCGCTGCCATGGGCCGAGGTGCGCGTAAAATTCGCGCCGCAGCTCGGCGACTTCTTGCCGCACGCGCTCGAGTTCAGCCTCGGCATCTTCGTCGCCCGCAAGCCTCTTCAAATCTTCCACGTCCTTTTCGAGCCGCTCGATTTCGCGCTGACGCTCCGCGGTCACGTCAGGTTTTATTTTGTCTTTTGTCGCCATTCTGTTCCTAAGCGGCCGCCTGCTCGCCCTTGAGCGCATGCACTGCCGCGATCAGTTCCGGCGTTACTTTTACCCTCTGCTGTGACGCCATTGTCGCGACCAATCCGTCCGGAGAAACGAGCTCGAATATGACCTGGCTCATCCCAGGCGCGTTCTCAAAAAGCTTTTCGAGCTGGTCCAAGGTTTCTTCGTTCAAAGCCTGCACGTCCAACCTCACACGAAACTCCTGGTTGCTTACGCGCTCGACGATTTCATCGATTCGCCGTGCTTCCTGCAACGAAAGCCGCGTGCCCGCCTCTTCTACTTGTACACGAACTTTCAGCAACAGCGGCGATCCTGGCTTCAGTGTATTTTCAAAACGTGAAAAACTCTCAGGAAATGCCAGCAACTCCTGCATTCCCGTCATGTCCTGAATTGTGAAAATGGCCCAACGCGCTCCTTTCCGCGAACGCATAGGCCGCGATCCCACAATCAGCGCAGCCACGGCGATCTCTTTGCCGTTTCTTTCGCCCTCAACCTGTCCTAGGTTAATAACCCGCCATTCGGCCAAGCGTGACCCATATTTCTCCAGTGGATGCCCGGAAACGTAGAATCCCAGCATCGCATATTCGCTTGCCAAACGCTCTTCTTCGCTCCACGGGGCGGCATCGCGCAACTCGAAAGGAGCAACCGCAGGCGCTGTGCCCGCGCCGCCTCCGAATAAGCCGTGCTGGCCCGATTCCCGGATGCGCGAAGCCCTCTGCAGCGCCGCCAATGCGTCATCCACGCTGGCGAGCATAGCTTCTCTCGGCCCAACCGAATCCATCGCGCCAGACTTGATCAAGCTCTCAAACACGCGCTTGTTCAAGAAGCGCGATTCAATGCGCTCACAAAAATCGTAGAGCGACCTGTACGGCCCAGTTTCGACACGCGAATCGCGGATCGCTTTCGCTGTGTTCTCGCCAACGTTCTTGATCGCAGCCAAGCCAAAGCGGATCGATTCCCCTACGGGCGTAAAATACAGATCCGATTCGTTTACATCTGGAGGCGAAATTGAAATGCTCATGCCGCGCGCCTCGTTGATGTACTTCACCTGCTTGTCCGCATTCCCCGTTTCTGAAGTGAGCAGCGCGGCCATGAACTCGACCGGATAATGCGCTTTCATGTACGCCGTCTGATAGGCCAGCAACGCATACGCACAGGAGTGCGATTTGTTGAAGCCGTATCCCGCAAACTCTTCCATCAGATTGAAAATCTTCTCCGCCTTCTTCTCATTGATCTTGTTCTTGGCACATCCATCCAAAAACTTCGCGCGCTGCGCCGCCATCTCTTCTTTTTTCTTTTTACCCATAGCGCGGCGCAAAAGGTCGGCTTCACCTAGCGAAAAACTTGCAAGGCGATTTGCAATCTGCATTACTTGTTCTTGATACAAAATGACGCCGTATGTCTCTTCCAAAATATCCTGTAGTTGCGGCAATTCGTACGCGACTTTGGTCTTGCCGTGCTTCCGGTTGATGAAGTCATCGATCATACCGCCCTGAATCGGCCCCGGGCGGTAGAGCGCGTTCAGCGCCGTCAAATCCTCGATGCGCGTTGGCTGATAACGGCGCAAAATGTCCCGCATGCCGTGCGACTCAAACTGGAAAATGGCTGTCGTGTCACCGCGTGAAAAGAGCCTGTACGTCGCTTCATCATCCAGTGACAGGTTTTCAAGATCTATTTGAATTGCTCGATTTTGCTCTACCATCCGGACGGCGTCTTGCAGGACTGTAAGCGTCGTCAGCCCGAGAAAGTCCATCTTCAGCAGGCCGATCCGCTCGAGCGCGTTCATGTCGTACTGCGTTGTGACTTCGTCTCGGTTCGTTTTGTAAACCGGCACGAGGTCGGTAAGCGGCTCGGGTGATATCACGACGCCCGCCGCATGTGTGGAGGCATGTCGTGAGAGTCCTTCGAGTCGCTTTGCCACGGCCATCAGGTCTTTTAGCTTTTCATCTGAGTTAATTGCCGATTTCAGCTGCGGGGCATCAGTGAGCGCCTGGTCGAGTGTGATTCCCAGGGGCATTGCCGGCACCATCTTCGCGATGCGGTCGACTTCTCCGTACGGAATGTCCATCGCCCGGCCCACGTCCTTGATCGCCGCCTTCGCCGCCATCGTTCCGAATGTAATAATCTGCGCCACGTTCTCACGTCCGTACTTTTGCGTGACATAGTCAATTAGCTCGCCGCGCCGCCTCATACAGAAATCAATGTCAATATCCGGCATCGAGACGCGTTCCGGATTCAGGAAGCGTTCGAACAGCAAATTGTACTGCAGTGGATCCACGTCCGTAATCCGCAGCGCATAACTTACCAGGCTCCCCGCCGCCGATCCGCGACCGGGTCCCACCGGCACTCCCTGGCTGCGCGCGTAATGAATAAAATCCCAGACGATCAGAAAATATCCTTCGTACCGCATCTTCTGAATCATCTGTATTTCGCTGGTTAGCCGCCGCTCGTATTCCGACAGCGGATTCGTCAGTGCGCCGGCCTTTGCCAACCGCTCCAGATGCGGCACGCGCGTCGCAAATCCTTCTCGCACGACCTTTTCAAAATAGCTTCCCGCCGTGTGCCCTTCCGGTACTTTGAATTCAGGAAAGGGATTCTTTATCCGTTCGATCTTCACGTTGCAACGTGAAGCAATATCCACCGTGCGCTGCAGTGCTTCTGGAATCTCGCCGAAAATAAGCGTCATCTCTTGCGCCGTCTTGAAATAGAACTGGTCCGTCTGAAACTTCATGCGATGCTCGTCGCTCATCGTCTTACCGGTTTGAATACAGAGCAGCACTTCCTGCGCGTGAGCGTCTTCATGATGCAAATAGTGGCAGTCGTTCGTCGCCACCAGCGGAATCCCAGTCTCTTTCGAGAGCCGCACCAGTTGCGGATTCACGCCCTTCTCAATCTCCAGCCCCTGATCCTGAATCTCCAAAAAGAAATTCTGTTTTCCAAAAATGTCGCGCAATTTGTAGGCATTCTCGCGCGCTTGGTCTAACTTCTCGTCTACAACAGCTTCAGTCACGGCTCCGCGCAGACACGCCGAAAGCGCAATCAATCCGCTGCTGTGCTTTGCGAGGAGGTCGTGGTCAATCCGGGGCTTGTAGTAAAAGCCTTCGAGAAAACCCGCGGAAACCAGTTTGATCAAATTCTGATAGCCCTCGAGGTTTTCGCAAAGCAGCACCAGATGATTGTTCCCTCGCTGGCCCGGCTCCATTTCGCCGCGGTCGTTGCCATTTACCGGTGTCTTTTCCCCGCGCTCGTGCCGGCTCCCCTTCGCCACATACACTTCGCAACCGATAATGGGCTTTACGTCTCGCTTGCTCGCTTCATTGAAAAAATTAGCCGCCGCAAACAAGTTTCCGTGGTCGGTGATTGCCACAGCAGGCATTTTCTGCCGCGACGCTTCATCCAAAAGCTCCGTCATCTCGCAAGCCCCATCCAGCAAACTGTAGTCGGTGTGTACGTGCAGGTGAACGAACTCAGGGCGTCCCATGAATTCCGATTCTAATTCACATTGCTCGTTTGAACCAGCGTAGCTCTAACCGCACAATCGCGGCGCCTGTGGATTTTCTCAGTCCAAGTCAATGCGATACTCAATCAACGCTTTGGACTCCACCAACGGAGGTTTGCTTAACAAGATGAAGTTGACCGACTCTCTGCTCGAGCAAACGGCCGTTTACTCGCTCTGGCAATCCCCTTTCGCGAGGCAAAAATTTGCTCCGATCTCGAAGCACACGGATCTTAAGACGGTGCGCAATGTTCTTGACGTCGGCTGCGGCCCTGGCACTAATGCTGGGCTCTTTGCGAATACCGGCTACCTTGGCGTGGATATCAACCCTCGCTACATTGAAAGCGCAAGGAAGAAGTATGGGCGCAATTTTCTCGTCGCAGATGTCACAACCTATGCGGACATCCCCGCGGAAAAATTTGACTTCATTCTCATCAACAGTTTTCTTCACCACATTGATGATGCAGGTACAAATGCGATTCTGTCCCGCTTAAAGTTCTGGTTATCCGACGATGGCCACATTCACATTCTCGAGCTTGTATACCCGACGCGACTCTCCGTTGCACAACTTGTTGCCAAAGCCGACCGCGGCAAATTCTCTCGCCCGCTTGACGTATGGCGCAGCTTGTTCGAGCGCCATCTCAAGATCCAGGCCTTCGAGCCCTATCCGCTCCATGGGCTCGGGATCACTCTCTGGAATATGATTTATTGCAAGGGCAAACCGCTCTAATAGACGTACGCACCAGTTCGGTCTGGGACTAATCTAACTCCTACTTTTTCTTCTTCTTTTCAGGCTTTTTCGCCCCAGCCGGTTTGTGTCCTTTGGCTGCGCTTGGCTTTTCTGCATGCGCCGCGGCCTTCGCCGCCGGTGCAACCGCTTTCGCGGCAAACTTCCCTCCCTTTTTTTCCTTGCTCTTCGATTCTTTTGGCTTTGGCTGTTCCTTAATTCCAGAAAGCTTTCGTAGAATCTTTTCGCGCTCTTCAGGAGTCTTGCCTCTACCGGTCAATTGCATTGCAAATACCTGGTTCACAATTGCATCAAACTTCGGCCCCGCGGGCATGCCAATCGCCGTCAACTCGTTTGCAATCGTCGGAATTCCCTGCCGCAGCGGCCTCCACTTGTTCAAATACGCTCGAATCTTCGAAACCGCCCCCGAATTCGACGAAAATGCCAGCAGTTGCGCCATCGTGTCGACGGGCATTTTTTCCAAAAAGCGAAACGCATCTATCGGTGCCGCCATTTTCTTCCCGGCCAATTCCTTTGCCGTGGCCTGTGCTTCCTCCTCAAATTCCAGGATTCGTTCAATCTCCGCCGACCGAAATTCCAACTTGTGCAGCAGGCTTCCCTGTTCGCGGTCCTTCAACCTTCCCAAAATGGCCAGCTTCATCGGCGTTGCCAGCCGTGGTCGCAGTCCTGCAAGGAACAAGTCATCGCGTACTTTGTTCAAACGATTGATCGCATCATAATCCGGATGCTTCTTTGCAAGCACGGCATTGACCGTCTCCAGCAGGTCGTGCTCTTCCCACGACTTCAAAATGGCGCCAGGATTCTCTTCTCGCGCCAGCCCACGCAACTCCGCACCAGCATCCTCCGAGCCAATTGTGTGCTGCAAATCCCGTTCGATCGCCAGGTCAAACCATTCCTGCGTCCGCTGTTCCAGTTTGAATCCCATTCTCGCTGCGAAACGCAGCACGCGCAGCAATCGCACCGGCTGGTTTGTAAAACTATGAATCGTCAGCGCCCGCACTTCAGCGCGCTCAATGTCCGAAAGTCCGTTCGTCGGATCGAGCAGTAATCCGCGCGACGCCGGATTCAACGAAATCGCTATCGCGTTCAACGAAAAATCGCGCCTCCGCAAGTCCTCCATGATCGTAGACCAGCGAATCTCCGGCCGCGTCCCTGGCCTTACGTAGTGATCGTCTCTCGCCGCCGCGATGCTTCCTTCACAATCACCCGCAAACAAAATCTCCACGTGTCGTAACTTCTCATCTTCATGCAAAACTTTAGCGCCGCCTTTTTCCAGTTCGCGCGCAATCTTTGAAGGATTCCCTTCCACCGTGAAATCCAGGTCGCGCAGCGACGCGCCCGTAATCAAGTCGCGCACCGTTCCGCCTGTCAAATAAACGTTGTAGCCCATCGCGGCAGAAAGCTCCTGCACGCGCAGCATCGCCGCTCTCTGCTCCGGCAGCAGCCGGCTCTCCAGCAAAAACATATAATCTGGCATTGCGTTTCCTCACCGTAAGGCGCCGCCTCGACCTAGCTGGCAGCACCCGCAATCACTTCGGGCCCCCACGCTACGCGCGTGGATGATGCGCTTTGTACACCTGCTTCAACCGCTCTTCCACTACATGGGTATAAATCTGCGTCGTCGAAATGTCGGCGTGGCCGAGCATTAACTGCACCGACCGCAGATCCGCGCCACGCTCCAACAAATGCGTGGCAAAACTGTGCCGCAGCATGTGCGGCGTAAGGGCGGTTCGCAATCCCACTTGCTTTCCATAGGTTGACAAAATTTTCCAAACGCCTACCCGACTGATTTTCCCGCCCCGCCGGTTCACGAACAAAAACGCTCCGCTCGTCCCTCCGCGGCCTCTCCGCACGATCTCCGACCGGCCGTCCCGCAGGTATCGCTCGACGATTGCCAGCGCCTTTTTCCCCACAGGCACCACGCGCTCTTTATCACCTTTGCCAATGCACCGAACGCAGCCAACCTTCGTATCCAAGTCCGTCACCATCAATCCCGTAAGCTCTGACACACGCAGCCCCGTCGAATACAAAACTTCAAGCATCGCGCGATCGCGCAAACCGAGCGCCGTGCTTGTATCCGGCCGCTCAAGCAACTTCTCTACTTCCTCTAGGCGCAAGTATCCCGGCAACGTCTTTCGAATCTTCGGCGATTCCAGATTCGCCGCCGGATCTTCCGCAATCGCCTCCTGAATCTGCGCGTAGCGGAAAAAATTCCGTAGTGTTACAAGTTGCCGTGCAACCGTCTTGCTTTCCAGCTTTTGCCGGTAAAGCGACGCTAGAAAATCCACCAAATCATCCCGGCTAACTTTCGCGAGCTCGATCTTTCTCTTCTTCGCAAAGCCCTCAAACTTCGCAAGGTCGCGCTTGTACGCTGCATACGTATTCACCGCGAGGCCCTTTTCGACCTTCACGTGCGTCAAAAACGCCGATATGGCGCTCGACAGTTCCATCACGTCTCCACGTACGCTTCCCCGCCGCGCTTTCGCCGCGTAGCGATTCCATAAATCTCTTCAATCTCGTGGCAGCGGAAAATCCACGCTAGTCCCAGATAAAGCGCCGTTGCGCCCGCAATCAGTCCCGCGAACACAAACAATTGCACGATAAACCGCGAATGCATCGTGAACTCCGTGTAGTGTCCGCCGAACCAGCACGCAACCCCCATAACGCCCGAGCAGAGCGAAATCTTTGCAAAGGACCGGAAAATCTCCATCGTTCCCAGCGCTCCATACCGCAGCCGGAAAATGATGAACAGCGCGAAAAAGTCGAAATAGCACGCCAGCCCCGTCGCCAAAGCTGGCCCGCCGTTCTTCACTCTTTGAAACAGCCACGCATTGTTCAGAAACGCGATGTTGAGCAGGAGGTTCAACACGAGCGATATTCCCGCCACGACCACAGGTGTCTTTGTATCCTTGGTCGAGTAAAACGCGGGCACGATCAGCTTCACCGTCGCCAGCGCCGGTAATCCTACTGCGTAGTACAGCAGTGCTCTCGCCGTCAATTTCGTGGATTCCGCCACGAACAATCCGTGTTGGAACAGCACGCGAATAATCGGCTCGCGCAGAATCATCAACCCCAGCGCTGCAGGTATCGTAATGAACGCCACGATGCGCACCGAAAAGGTCAGCGTTTTCTTCAGCCCCGCATAATCGTTTGCCGCCGCCTGGTGCGACATCATCGGCAAAATCGCCGTCGCCACCGCAATCGCGTACCCGCCCAACACCAACTCCATTACTCGGTCGGCCACGTACAACGCCGTCAAACTCCCTCGCGGCATAATCGCTGCGTTCGCAAAATACGTATCCACGAAAAAGTTGATTTGTCCGATCCCAATCCCAAAAAAACGCGGCACCATCAATGCCGCTACCGCTTTAATCCCGGGATGTGAAAACGAAATCCCGAAATCAAACCTCATTCCCTTTTGTACAAGCAACGGCACTTGGACCAAAAACTGCAGCGCGCCCCCGACCAATACTCCCACTGCCAAAGAGACGGCTGGTTTGTGAAAGTAGTGCCACACGATTCCCATGGAAAACAAAATAATCGCGAGATTCAGTAGAACGGGCGTCGCCGCTGGCAATCCGAAAATATGAAAACAATTCAGAATCCCCATCGCCAGCGCCGCCAGCGAAATGAAAAAAATGTACGGGAAAATAAGCCGGTTGAGCTCCACCGCCTGCGTCCAGTCCGTTCCTCCTGAGCTGAACGTAAACGCCTTCACCACGAAAGGCGAGAACACAATTCCGAGTACCGTAATTCCCGCCGCCACCAGCGCCAGCGTCCAAAACAGCCGGTTCGCGAAATCCCAAACGTCCTTGGTCGGCTTCTCCCGCATCCACGTCGTAAAAACGGGAATGAACGACGCCGTCATAGACCCTTCGCCTACCAACCGTCGGAACAGATTCGGGATCCGGTACGCCAAAACGAACGAATCGGCCGCCAACGAAGTACCGAGCAAGAGCACGATACGCTGGTCCCGCACATAGCCCAAAACGCGGCTTATGATGGTTACCAGGGTTATGATCGAAGCGGATTTTAGGATTTGCTTCTTGTCGGTCAACGGGTGGCCCTCCGAGGCCTAACCCCTGTAAAAACAATAGGTTGACAGGAAAAGCGCGCTTAACATAACATACGTTTTCCCAAATCGCAAATTTGGATTTAGTAAGTCGATTTTTGGGCTTTTCCGCTCAGGTTTTGTTGGTGGGTCAGTTTGAATTTCATATTTCGTGACACAATGGGCCGAATTTTAAACGACCAGCTGCAGCGCTAGCATGTAGTCTTGTTCAGGAAACAACGGCCTTGAAAGCTCGCAACCCAGCCTCTACTCACAAGAAAGTCGTCGTCTCCCTCATGGACCGCAAGTCCCTGAGGGGCTACCTCAATCCATCCCGACTCGGCCAAATCAATCCACTCGATCTCCTTACCCCCGACGGCGAACACGAACAAGTCCCCCTCGAGCGCATTCGCTCTCTCTATTTTGTTCGCGAATTCAACGGTGACTTCGAGCCCGAGCGCAAATCCTTCCTCTCGCGCCCCAAACTCGACGGCCTGTGGATCCGCCTCCGCTACTCCGACGGCGAAACCCTTGAAGGCGTCGTCCCCAACGACCTTCTCTCACTCCTCGACAACGGCGTCCAGTTCACTCCGCCCGACCTCAACTCCAATACCGATCGCATCTTCGTTCCACGCTCTGCCATCTCGCAGCTCACCGTCCTCGGCGTCGTCGGCATCGCCCGCCGCAAACCGGTCCCCGCCCCCGCCGCCCAATCCAAACTCTTCTCCGAATGAACGTTGTCGTTTATCTTGGGTTCATCTCGTTTGCCCTAGGTTCTTTTTCATTCTTCCTCATCGCATGCAAAAGTCTTCACTCCTCCGCTTTACGCCCCTGGCGTTTGGCGCGTGTCTGACCGCCTCAGCTCCTTTCGCATTGTGCTTTGCCCAATCGTCCCCGCACACCGCCGCTCTCGTCCGTCCCGGCGCTTCCATCACGCTAGATGGCCGCCTCGACGAGCCAATCTGGCGCGAGGCGGAGCCTATCACCCTCACCCAGCAATCGCCTAATCCCGGCGCGCCGACTCCCTACGAAACTCTCGTTCGCGTCATCGTCACCAGTGACAGCATCTACTTCGGCTTCGAATGTAAGGACCCTCGTCCCAACCGTCTCGCTATCCACACCATGCGTCGCGACGAAACCATGGGCCGCGACGGCTCCACCCTCACTGACGATACGCTTAGCATCGTGCTCGATACTTACGGGGACCGCCGTACCGGTTATTTCTTCCAAATCAACGCTGCCGGTGCGCGCACCGACGGCCTCATCTCCAATCCCGAAAACGCTTCCCTTGATTGGGACGGCATCTGGGATGCGCGTACGACTCGAACTCCCAATGGCTGGTCCGCTGAGATCGTCATCCCAACTAGAACGCTCAGCTTTACAAAGGGTTTGCAGGAGTGGGGACTCAACATTGAGCGCTACATCCCACGAGAGCGTCTCACTCTCCGTTGGTCCTCGCCGACTCTCGATTCGTTCCTTTACGACCTGAGCCGCACGGGTATGCTCACTGGCGTCGGTGATTTGGAACAAGGCAAGGGCATCGAGTTCGCCCCCTACGGCATCGGCAAATCCAAAGAGCTTTACGGTCAGAGTCCTCGCGCTTGGCAAGCCGCAGTGGGTGGCGAAATCACGTGGAAGGCTACACCGCAGCTCGTCGCCGTGCTTACCGCCAATACCGATTTTGCAGAAACGGAAGTGGATACTCGCCAGATCAATCTCACTCGCTTCCCGCTCTTCTTTCCCGAAAAACGCGCCTTCTTTCTTGAAGGCTCCAATCAATATGACTTCGGCCTTGGCCTCGGCGGCGAATCTCCTCAATTCATTCCGTTTTTCAGCCGCAACATCGGCCTTCTCGACGGTGCGCAAATTCCCATCAATGCTGGCATTAAGCTGAACGGCCGCGTCGGGAAATGGAATATTGCCCTCCTCGATGTCCAGACGCGCGAAACCGCTGTACCGCAGCAGGTCGTCTCCGACCTTTCGCGTCCCTCACCCATCGTCCCGAGCACCAATCTCTTAGCCAGTCGCATCTCCTACGATTTCAACGAAAATCTTCGCGTCGGCACCATCTTCACCCACGGCGATCCAGCCGCGCTTCGCTCCAACACTCTTGTCGGCCTGGACGCGATCTGGCGCACTTCAAAACTTTTCGGTAATAAAAACTTTCTCGTCGGTGGCTGGACTGCCACCACGCAGGGCGACGTCGGTCCAGGCAGCAAAGTCGGCTGGGGCTTCAAAATCGACTATCCAAATGATTTGTGGGATTGCGCTACCAGCGTCAATCAGTACGGTGACGCGCTCGACCCGCTTTTAGGTTTTCTCCCGCGGCCCGGCGTTCGCCGCACTGCCGTCGGCTGCGATTGGCAGCCACGCCCCTCCAAGGAAAGCCCGCTTCGTTTCATTCGCCAGGAGTTTTTCGAAAATCAATACACGCGCTACACCGACTCGCGAGGCATCGTCGAATCCTGGGAATATTTCATGGCGCCCGTCAACCTTCGTTTCGAATCAGGAGATCGTTTCGAATTCAACTGGGACCCGCATCACGAAACGCTGCTTGTGCCTTTCGAAGTTGCAAATGGCGTTTTCGTCCAGCCAGGCTCCTACGATTTCACACGCTGGCGCCTGGAAGCTCAAACGAGTGAGCATCGTCCGCTTCAATTCGGATTCACCACCTGGTTCGGCACTTTCTACAACGGCCACCTAACGCAATGGGAGAACTATCTTCGCTGGACAACCCTTCGCGGCAAGCTCCAGCTCGACTTCGACACCGAAAACGACTTTGCTCATCTCCCCAACGCAAACTTCGTTCAGCGTCTCTGGTCCGTTCGCGCCGCCTACGCCTGGAATCCGAATCTCGTTCTCTCCAGCTTCATTCAGTACGACACCGAATCCGAAAACATTGGCACCAACACTCGCCTGCGCTGGACCATCAAACCCGGCAATGACCTCTTCATCGTCTGGAACCGCGGCTGGCAGCGCATCCTCACCGATCCCCACGTCAGCATCATTCCTCAATCCGACCTCATTGCCATCAAACTCCGCTGGACGTTCCGGCCTTAGCGTGAACATCTCCTGCCGCGGGACCCGCGAAGGTTTACGTGTAGCGCCGTCCCTTTAGGGCGGCATCTTGGCTTTTTCCATCCGGCCCACTGTAGTTGCGCAGCTTGCTGCGCACGCCAGCTATTTGTCCAGCTATGCGCAACGCCATTCTCGCTCACCGTCCTCGGCGTCGGCATCGCCCGCCGCAAACCCGTCGCTGCAGCCGCCTCACAGCCCAAACTCTTCTCCGAATAGAATCGCTCCTGTGCTAATCTCCCGCGCACTGACTCGCTCTCCATTTGCATTGTGATTTCTGAGGAACTCCGTGCCCGAACCGCGCAAGCGCATCTTCTACGGCTGGTGGATGGTCGTCGTAACGGCTGTCTGTCTTTTCTTTAGCGAACCCACAGTTGCCGTCTACTCTTTTAGCGTTTTCCTTAAATCTGTTTCTCAAGACTTCCACGTCGGACGCGGCGCCGTTTCCTTTGCCTTCACCATCCACAATCTCTGTTTAGCCACCATCACTCCCTTCGTGGGCCGCTTGATCGACCGCTTCGGCGTCCGACGCATTGCCTTGCCGGCCGCTATCCTCGTTGGCCTAGCAATATTGTCCGCCAAATGGATCGGATCCAATCTCTCGTACTATTACCTCTTTTACTTGGCGCTGGGCTGCCTTGGCCCGGGCACAGGCGTCGTCCCTTACAGCGCGGTCATCTCTCGCTGGTTTGACCGCCACAGGGGTCTCGCGCTCGGCCTGATGAGCTTCGGCACCGGGATAGCCGCTATGGTTTATCCTCCGGTTGCCCAGCGTCTCATCGCCCTTTATGGATGGCGTTCCGCTTATGCCATCTTTGGCTGTGCCATTCTTGTCGTCCCCTTTCTTGTTTTGTGGCTTTTTCTCAAAGAAGATCCGCGCAGCAAAGGCCTCTTTCCAGATGGTATTGCTCCCGCCGATCCGCAAGCTACGCCAAATCGCTCGCTCGACGGTCTTGCCTGGTCGCAGATTTGGACGACCGGCACTTTCTGGCTCTTGGTTTCCGCTTTTTTTCTCGCTGGTGCCAGCGCTCACGCCTGCGTCCTTCATCTTGCCGCCATGCTGAGCGATCGTGGCGCTTCCGCCCAGGCCGCGGCAAACGCCACCTCTATCATCGGCTTGGCCATGCTCTTTGGCCGCACCGGCTGCGGCTACTTTCTCGACCGCTTCTTCGCTCCACGCGTCTGCACGGTTCTCTTTGCACAGTCCGCTCTTGGCATTGCCCTGTTGGCCTCCGGCGCTTCTGGTTTGCTGGGCGTGCTGGCTGGATTCATGGTCGGTCTGGCTTTCGGAGCGGAAGTCGAGGTAATCGCATTCCTCGTCAGCCGCTATTTTGGATTGCGTTCTTTCGGCGTGGCCTATGGAGCTGGATTCGCCAGTTTCGTTCTCGCCGGCGCCTTCGGCACATTCGTCATGGGCGCTGGCTTTGACCGCACTCATTCCTACACGATTCCACTCGGCTTCTTTTTCGTCCTGATGCTTGTTGCCGCGTTTCTCTTCACGCGCCTCGGCGCGTATCGCTTCGCGCCATTCGCCGCTCCGGAATCCCCCGTTTTAACTTCTGTCCCTGAGGCGTTTCCATGACCGCCAACGCGCCTGCTCCAAACCCAACCATGCAGCTTCTTCAATACCGCAGCCAGTTCGCAATCCATCAAGCGATCGCTGCTATCGCTAAATTCGGCGTCGCCGACCTCATCGAACGCGGCCTCCACTCAACCGCCGACCTTGCTCGCGAGCTTTCTCTCAACGAGGATGCCCTCTATCGCACGCTCCGCGCGCTCGCTGGCCAAGGCATCTTTGAAGAAACGTCGCCCCGCTCTTTCCGCAATACGCCTCTCTCCGCTCCGCTTCGTTCCGACGTCCCCGGTTCCGTGCGCTCTCTCTTTGTTTTTAGCGGCTGCGAATTTGTCGCCGGTCCCTTCCAGGAAATCGCCTACAGCATCCAGACCGGCGTCGCCTCGCGCCACATGCTCTCCGGCATGGACTCGTTCGCCTACCTCGCGCAAAATCCCGAGCTGGCCAACATTTTCGACGACGCCATGACTGGCTTCAGCAATCTCGTCGGCCCCGGCGTCGCCGCCGCCTGCGATTTTTCTGTATGGGAAAGTCTCACGGACGTCGCCGGCGGCAACGGCATTCTTCTCGCCCACATTCTTAAAGCGCACAAGAATCTGCGCGGCGTGCTCGCCGACGTGCCTCACGTCCTCGAACGCGCCCGCGAGCGAGGTTTTCTCTCGGGCGAAATCGCTGCGCGCACCAACATGCAAACCTGCAATTTCTTCGAGGAAATTCCTTCGGGCACCCGCGCCTATCTCATGAAAAGCATCATCCACGATTGGGACGACGACCAGGCCCTGCAAATCCTCCGCAATTGCCGCCGCGCCATTCCCGCCAATGGCGCTCTCTTCATCGTTGAGATGGGCCTTTCCGAACCCAATCAACCCTCCATGGGCAAAATCATCGACCTGTACATGCTCGTCCTCACCGGCGGCAAAGAACGGACCACCGACGAGTACAGCGCTCTCCTCGACCGCTCCGGCTTCCGCCTCAACCGCGTCGTCCCCACTCCCTCCCCGTTCGTCATCTTCGAAGCTCTGCCCGTCTGATCGCTCACTGTTATTTGAGGCGCGCTTCTCTGGACCTCCGCCCGTGAATGCCTTCTTCTGGAATTCCAATCGATTGGCCGATACCGCTAAAAAGGAACTTCGGACTCTGCAGCTGCCGCCACTAGAAGCACTATCTGTGATGCGGCCACGGCCAGCGCGTACTCGGCGAGTTCCTTTGTTACGGGGCCGCCGGCCGCGCCTCCGTGCCCCACTCCTTCTCCCGCGCTCTGAAGCCGTAAAGTCCGTCGAAACTTTTCGCGATCACTTTCGGAAGTTGGACTGCGCCGTTACCGATGATCGACTTCACAACATCTCCGAGTGTCGGGCCCCCTGAAGGGAAAAAATACGCGCGCTGTCGCCTCAACGGCGCAAACCGCCTCCTTCACAACGTTTTCATAGTCGGGTTGAGCTACATTTCGGAAGTAGCGAAGTGCCTTGTTAAAATGCAACCTGGCACCAGAAAGACGAGGATCGCCAAGAACAAGTTCGGCGCGGCCAATTTGATTATCAGTCTGACGGCGTCCGCGCCGACGGACCCGTCCGTCGGAAAATTCGAACGCCAGATGCTCTTCGAGAAACAGCCCCTGTAGTTCAGCGGCTATGTATTTCTGAACATCGCTTCTCGTTGCGATAACGATCGACTCTTGGTCTCACGGTTGTAACTTGAAACTTCCTGAGCAAGATGACTGTAAAGGGCTAGCAAAAATCAAAAACCCTTGCCCAATCCAGCTCTGCCAGCAACTGCGCCACGTCGTCATTGTCGTACTCGGTGGGTGTAACGCGGCCAATGCGTCGAAGTTCAGTCGCGACATCGCCCCACTCCGCGACAAAATTCTTTTCCACCAATCGGGAGAGGAGATAGTACAGACCAATCCGAAATGTTTCACGGCAATCGTTGTCGATTTGAGTCTGTGCGACACGACTGCGCACAGAGAAAGGCGGAAGTGCGTCGTCAGTCAAAAGTCAGCCTCTTGTTTCAACGTACATTGGATTTTATGCAAGAGTCAGCTTTAAGAGGCGACCGAAGAGGACAACTGAACCTCAGCCTACCTCCCGCGGTTCGCTCTCGGCCTCGAAGGCCTTGAGCGTTTTGTCCGCAAAGAACCGCTACGCCGCGTCCATGAATGTGTCTTCGGCGTCCTAGCCCTCGAAAGCGAACCGGTCGATCCGCGCTTGTAGCGTCCGCTCAGCGTTCGCCGTTCTTGCTGGACGAAGTCCACCTGAACCAAATCCGTCTCTTCGCTCAATTGTTTCGAATTGGATTTCGCTATAGTGTGGGCTGTGAACTTCGATTCGATCCGCCCGCATCGCACACTCGCCAAAACCGGCAGGATTGGCATCCCTAACGAAAAAGCACCACAGCTCCAACGGAAGCCAAGAACCTGTTTCCGTAACTCCAATTCTTTTCAACCACATGCGCACACTTGCAAAAACAATGGGCGGGTGTGGCTTTCATTTGCTCTGCTTTGTCATTACTTTGCAAAGAGCGAGGCTTCATCTCCTCTTGTTTCAATCACTTGCGCATTCTTTGCGGAAAACTGCCGGGTGTACCTCAATTCTTCCCAAACTGGAACCGCTCTTTGTTTTGCCTCCTCTACTTCCCTGCCTGCGTCGTTACTTCGCATCTTCGGGTTCCTATGTCAGACTCACACCACCAATTTTTTTCAGGAGCCTTCTCCATGAAGCTGTCTGACATCGCAGCAAAACTCGACTGCCGTCTCGAATCCTCCGCCGGCGCGGGCGCCGATCCCGAAATCACTGGCGTTTCGGGCATCGAAGAAGCGCGGCCCGGCCAAATCACCTTTTTCGCAAACAAGCGCTACTTTCCTCTCCTCAAAACCACGCGCGCCTCCGCCATTTTTCTCGACGAAAACGTCGCCGTCACCCGCGATACCGCCGCTCCCCCGCTCGCTCTTCTTCGCAGCGCCAATCCTTATCTCGCCTTCGCCCGCGCCATCGAATTTTTTTACAAACCTCCCACCTACGCGCCCGGCATCCATCCCACCGCCGTCATCGCCAAGTCCGCAAAAATCGGAGCAAATGCGCACGTCGGCCCGCACTGTTTTGTGGACGAAAACGTCGTTATCGGCAAGAACGCCACCCTGCATAGCTGCGTCAGCATTTATCGCGGCGCGCAAATCGGCGACGACTTCTTCGCGCACTCGCACGCCGTCGTTCGCGAATTTTGCCGCGTCGGCGACCGCGTCATTTTGCAGAACGGCGCCGTCACCGGGGCCGACGGCCTCGGTTTCGCCAAGCGCAAAGATGGCACCTGGCACAAAATCGTCCAGTCCGGTCCCGCTGTTCTCGAAGACGAGGTCGAAGTCCAGGCCAACGCTTGCGTCGACCGCGCCACCGTCGGCGAAACGCGCATCGGCCACGGCACAAAAATTGACGATCTCGTTCTCGTCGGCCACGCCTGCCAAGTCGGGCCAGACTCAATGCTCTGCGGGCAAACTGGACTCGCCGGCTCGACCACCACCGGCCGCAGCGTCATTCTCGCGGGGCAAGCCGGAAGCTCCGGCCATATTCACATCGGCGACAACGCCGTCGTCACCGCGCAAACCGGCCTGCACTCGGATGTTCCGCCAAACACCATGTACTCCGGCTACCCCGCCGTCGAAAACAAATTGTGGTTGAAATCCATGGCCGCGCTGAATCAGCTGCCCGACTTGGTGAAGCGCATCCGCGAATTGGAAACAGAACTGGCGGCGCTGAAGCAAAAATGAACTGCGAAGCAAAAACTACGCCAACGGTTTCTGATCCTCCGGCAGCGCCGCAGCCATCGCCCCATGCACTCGCTTATTCAATTCGTCCCGCTGTTCAAACGTGTACGCCGACCCATCAATCGGCTCCAGGAACTCAACTGTGATAACTCCCGGCCGGATCACCAGCGATCTTTTCTCCATCACTTTCTGCGCGCCAGCGCAAACCATCGGCACAATCGGCACGCCCGCTTTGATCGCCATCACCACCGCGCCGCGCTTGAACTCCTGCAAACGTCCATCGGGGCTTCGCGTTCCCTCCGGATATATCAAAAACGACTGCCCTTCCTTCATCGCCTCCGTCGCTTTTTCGAGGCTTGCAATCGCGGATTCGTGATCGCCGCGTTCCACGGGAATAAAATGAGCCAGCGTGAACGCTTGCCCCACGATCGGATAGTTGAACAATGACTTCTTCAACAAAATTGCAATGCGCCGCGGAATCGCTCCTACCACCGCTGGAGCATCCGCCGAACTCGTGTGGTTCGCCACAAACAAGCACGCGCCGGATGGAATTCTCACTTTCCCGGAAACTTCGACGCGCACGCCGACCGAGCGCACAAAAAACATCACGCCTTTCACTCCGCCCCAGTACAGCGCATCGGGATTTCTGGAAATCACCGTCCACAAAAGGAGAGGAATCCCCACCACAATAATGTAGAGGCTGAGAAAAACCGCAACGAAAAGCGTGCGCAACATTTCAGTGAAAAATACTCTGCACGACTTAGTCGCAAGCGGGCAAGTTTTTTCGAATGTCAGTACGCAACGGCCGCTTTCTCCGTCATGCCAGTGAGAATTCCCGTGCGGAATCGTTTTTGTTTGTCGCTCGCGGCTTCGTCTTCGGAGATTTCAAATGCAATCTGCGTCCCAATCTGCGGCGAGGTATGAACGACGCGCCGGATCTTTAGCCCCGCGAACGCGAAATACGCTTCGTAAGGAAACGGTTTGGTTCCGCTGACGTAGTTGTCGAAAAACTCTTTGCATGAACTCTTCGCCGTTTGCGAACAAACCGCTTCCAAATCTTCGCGGTCTCTATAAGGCTTCCCGGTTTTTCCGAACTGTTCGTTCATCGCGCGCATCATGTCGTCCAGGCTTTGTGCATTGTTCGTCTGCTCGCGAATCCACAAATCAAGCAACACGCCAAGGATCGAGCCTTTCGTGTAGTACGAAACGCTGTGATCCGGATTGCCGTAAATCGGATATTTTTCGAACCATGTATCGAGGCTCGATTGCGCCGCGCTCTGCCACGCATTTGCCGGATGCGATTCGAGTTCGCCAATCCGCCGGCCAATTTCTGCATAGAAAACATTCTTCGGCCAAATGCCGGTTCGCGCGAGAGTGTAACGCTCGTACGTGTTGGTCACGCCTTCTGCGAACCACAGTGAGCGCGTGTACTGCTCTTTTGTGTAGTCCACTGGTTCAAGCGATGCTGGTCGAATGCGTTTCACATTCCAAAGATGGAAGAATTCGTGCGCGGAAATTCCAAGCAGAACATTTTCGTTTGGCGCGGCAATCGCCGTTCCGTTTGTGTGTTCCATGCCGCCGTACCCCGCGCCTTCGCCAACATGAAAAATGAACAAATATTTCTCAAACGGCGCGCCGCCCATCAGCGAGATTTCGTATTTGCAGATTTGCGCAAGCTTTGCCTCAAAGTCCTGCCGTTTCTCGATTTTTCCATGCAGGACAACTTCAATCGGCGTAGAAACACCCGCGAGCCGGAATTTTGTGAAATTACCAATTTCCATTGGCGAATCCGCAAGTCCGTCATAATTGCCCGCAGGGAAATCATTCGCGCCCTCTTGGAGAATCGAAGGGCTCGCAACGCGCCAGCCATTGGGAATTTCCGCCAGAGATGCTCTCACGTCTTCCACACGACGATCGGGGACGTACATGAGAATCATCGCAGGATTGATGAAAGCGTGTTCGGAGTTGAGTTGGGTGGCGAAGGGGCCGGGTTCGTCCCAGAAGGTGTCGCAAGAAATTGTGATTGCACCGCTGCCGGTGATTCGCCAGGTTTGTTTGTCGAGTTTTTCGATTGGTAGGGGACCGGAATCGTTTGCGGCGGTAACTTGCATGACGTGGCTCGCGAAATCGCGAATTTCGTAAAGTGCGTTCCATGCGGGCATCTGCACTGTGAGGGAATCTTTCACGTCGGGAACAGTCATTTTGATGTGAAAGATGTGCTGCTCCGGATGCGCCAACGAAATTTGGTATTGGATTGTGGCTCGGGAAGAAGCAATGAAAAACAACCCGACTATTGCGAACGCGACGAAGCGAACGAAGATACTGCGCAAGGTTTTTTTCACCGGGAGGCGACCCCGGATGTTGTTTCGAGTTTGGTGGAAAGTTTGTCCACGAGCTTTTGACATAGGCCGTCAAAGCTACCGTTGGACATGATCAAAAACAAGTCGCCGCTTTTTCCGTTCGAAACAAGATAGTCGGAAATTGCAGCGGCTCCGTGAAAAATGTGAGCGTCAATGCCAAGCTTTCGAACGTCGGCCGCGACATGCTCCGGATCAAGGCGATTTTCATCGCCGAGCTGCGCGGCGTTGTAAACGCCGCCGAGGATGACTTCGTCGGCAGTGGCCAGAGACAGAGGCAGCGCTTCCTGAAAAACCTTGCGACGCATGGAATTCGACCGCGGTTCGAGAATGGCCCACAAACGTCGGCCGGGCCAGCGGCCGCGCGCCGCGGCGATAGTGGCGCGCACGGCGGTGGGATGATGCGCAAAATCGTCGACGACAAGAATTCCGCCGAATTCGCCTTTGACATCGAGGCGGCGCTTCACGCTTTTGAATGTTTCCAATGCTTCTTGAATCTTCGTGACAGGAATGCCGCGTCCTTGGGCAACGATGATGGCTGCGAGCGCGTTCAAAACATTGTGCTTGCCGGAAGCGGCAAGATGGAATTTGCCGAAGCGTTTGCCGTTTCGAAAGATCTCGAAGTGCATTCCGTCGTCTGATGCAATCGGTTCACTCGAGATCCACACATTTTCTTTCGAAAAACCGTACGTATGGACTGGGCAAAAGGCTTTCTCCGCCGCAACGCGAAGGGCCGGGCCGGAATCTTGCGCATCCCCCCAAATAACGACGCTCCCGTTGCGAGGAACGAGATTGACGAGCCGCTTAAACGCGAGTTGATAAGTTTCGAAATCGCGAAAGATGTCGGCATGGTCAAATTCCAGCGACGTGATGATGAGATCGTCAGGATGGTAGTGAAAGAATTTTGGCCCACGGTCCCAGAAGGCGGTTTCATATTCGTCGCCTTCGAGAATCATTTCGCTGCCGTCTCCGAGGCCGTAGCTCTTGCCGAAATTCTCGGCAACCCCACCGACTAGAAAGGTCGGTTGTTTGCCGGCAACGTGGAAAATCCACGCGAGCATCGCAGTTGTGGTCGTTTTTCCGTGCGTGCCGCTGACGACAATGGAATGTTTTCCGGGAAGAAAGAACTCTTCGAGCGTTTCAGGCAACGAACGGTACGGAATTTTATTTTCGAGTACTTCTTCTAGCTCCGGATTTCCGCGCGCAATGATGTTGGCAACGATGACGAGGTCGGGCGCAGGCTGAAGATGTTTTGCGTCAAAACTGTGGTTGTACGGAATGCCAAGTTTATCCAGAAATGTGGATGCAGGCGGATAAACGCCCGTGTCGGATCCGGTGACGCGATAGCCGCTCTCTTTCAGCATGCCGGCGAGCGGGGACATGGCCGACCCAGCGATACCGATGATATGAATGTGCTTGGTTGGACTCATTTTTCTTTGTTTATCTTCTCAGGGGATGACGGCGGACTCCAGAAATTCGACTGTGCCTGTTTCTTCCGAAGTGAATTTGGCGCGAATACCGAGCGGAACCGTCAGCATGGGACGGGCTGTGTGACCGACTGCGGCGCCGTAAACGATCGGAATGCTGAGCGGCTTCAAGATTCGCTCGCATACATCTTTTGCAGTCGGACTGCCCGCAACCGGAGGCTCGCAGTCAGGAAACTCTCCCAGGATGATCCCCTTTACGCCGCGGAACTTGCCTGCTTGCGTTAGATGCATGAGCGCGCGGTCGATTTGCCAAGGCTTCATACCGCGATCTTCGAGAAGAAGAATGCTGTCCGCAGTATCGAGTTCCCACGGTGTGCCAAGAGTTGTTTCGATGAGCGTAAGGCACCCGCCAAGGACTATTCCTTCGGCATTTCCCCGCTCCATCGTTCCGCCGTTGAGATTCACATTCCACTGAGAGGACGCGCCGAAAAGGGCCGCTTCGAACGACGGCCTATCGTAGCCGTTGGGCGCGCTCGCGCCTGCATCCAAACCCGCTGCCGCCATGGGGCCGTAAAAAGTGACCCACCCTGATTTTTGCCAGAGCAGGATCTGCAAAGAAGTGACGTCGCTGTAGCCGATCAAGCATTTCGAATGCGCGGGAGGATTCTTCCAGATCTGTTCCAGAAGATAGTTGGATCCATATCCCCCGCGCAGCGCGACGAGTCCCGCGATATTGGGATCATTCAGCAAAGAAGAAAAATGATTCAGGCGCGAATCGACTGATGCAGAGAAATATGCTTGCGATTCACGCGAAAAACTGTCTTCGGGCGCGAAGCCAAGGGACTTCAGTTCGGTGACGCCACGCGTCACGCGGGACTCTTCCGCGGGCGAAGCGGGAGCAAAAACGCCGACGCGCGCGCCTTTCGAAAGGCCACGCGGCTTTACGACGGAGAGCGTTCCTTTGCGTTCCGCGCGCGTCATGGAAGCGGTCATCAGGAATATTGCCTTTCGGCGGGCATCATTTCGTAAGCGAGGCCGAGTTCGCAAAGTCTTGCCGTGACTCTTTCCTGCTGGCGCTGGCTCAGATCGGCTTCGAAGTGAAGAACGTGCTTGCCGTTGTCGAGAGAAACATTCAAATGATCGAGCGGAAGCTTTAGTTCTCCGAAGAGCTGGTGGATTTCGGTAAGCAGGCTGGAGGTATTTTCGGCGACAACGCGGAACAGAAGATAGTGCGAGCGCAATTTGAAGAGTTTCTCAATGTGGACAAGCACAGTCAGAGCAAAGAGAACAACAACACAGACAAAACCAGAAACTTTGTAAAGGCCGGAACCCGCGGCCATGCCCATGGCGGCTTCGAGAAAAATCGTGGCGGCGGTGGTCATACCTACGATGCTTCCCTTTTCCCGCAGGATGACCCCCGCGCCGAGGAACCCAATGCCCTGCACGATGTTGGAGGCGACGCGCGTTGTGCTGGTGTCGCCGGTCATTCTGGCGAGCTCAACGGAAACGATGGTAAAGAGCGCTGCGGCCATGCAAATAGAAAGGCTTGTGCGCACGCCGGCAGGGCGCTTGCTGCGAGCGCGTTCGAAACCAACAATAGCGCCAAGAAGTGCCGCCCAGAGCAATCGATAGATGATGGTGGAAAGTGGAAGCACAGGTTTCTCGCCGGCTCAGCCGCTTCGGCGCCCCAACTGAAACGCTAGCACGTCAGAGTTTGAATTGACTCAATTTCAGGATGTGGCGTGCCCTGGCGTGTATCTCTTTGGGTTTGAGGCGCGTAAGGCGCCGGGGGCCGAATTCTTCGACCGTGAAGCTGCCCAAAACTG
>Ga0126376_10000104_pt1 | contig 34601 bp, 36 predicted proteins | sample PanSoiMetPlot_15_FD_92760 | JGI IMG/M metagenome (GOLD analysis project Ga0126376, IMG submission 92760) | Tropical forest soil microbial communities from Panama - MetaG Plot_15 | ecosystem: Environmental > Terrestrial > Soil > Tropical forest > Bulk soil | place: Panama | collected 2016-02-17 | reverse complement strand
GCAGTACTTCATCTCGACACACGGCGCTCGCAAAGGTCTGGCTGACACGGCACTCAAGACTGCTGACTCAGGTTACCTGACGCGACGTCTCGTCGACGTGGCCCAGGACGTGATCATCAGCGAGGAAGATTGCGGCACACTGCGTGGAATTTCCGCCAGCGCGATCGTGGAAGGTGGCGAGGAAATCGAGTCGTTGCGCGACCGCATTGTCGGCCGCACGGCGCTCGAAGATGTCACTGACCCGATTGAAGGTTCCGTGATCGTGGCGGCGAACCAGGAGATCGACGAAGACCTGGCAGCCGAGATTCAGCGTTCGGGTGTGCAGCGCGTGCGTATTCGTTCGGTGTTGACCTGCGAATCGCGTCGCGGCTGCTGCATCAAGTGTTATGGACGCAATCTCGCGACTGGTCGTCCGGTCGAGATCGGCGAAGCCGTCGGCGTGATCGCGGCGCAGTCGATCGGCGAGCCGGGCACTCAGTTGACGATGCGTACGTTCCACATCGGTGGCACGGCGCGTCTCGAAGAGTCGTCGAAGCACGAAGCGCGTCAGGACGGCACGGTCAAGTATCTCGACCTGCAAACGGTCAAGAGCCGCAAGGGCGAGCGCATCGCGATGAATCGCAACGGTTCGTTGATCATCATCGACGATCGCGGTCGTGAAGCGGCGCGTTACCAGATCGTTTACGGGGCGCACATCCTTGTCGAAGACGGCAGCCGCGTGACGCAGGACCAACTGCTCGCCACGTGGGACCCGTTCACGTTCGCGATCCTTACCGAAGTTGCTGGACACGTTAAGTTCCAGGATCTGAAGGAAGGCGTGACGTTCGACGAAGAAGTGGACGAAGTGACGGGCCAGTCGCGCATGGTTGTGAAAGACTCGCCTGACGAGAAGAAGCAACCGCGTCTGGAAATTCGCAGCGGCGGCAACAAGGTGCTGAAGACGTACCAGATGCCTGTGCGTGCGAACCTGATGGTGCAGGACGGCGAGGAAGTTGAGCCGGGCGACATCATCGCGAAGATCCCGCGTGAAACTACCAAGACCAAGGACATCACCGGTGGTTTGCCGCGCGTCGTCGAGCTGTTCGAAGCACGACGTCCGGCGGAAACCGCGGTCATGTCTGAGATCGACGGCACGGTTACACTCGGCGCGATCTCGAAAGGCAAGCGCAAACTGATCATTACCGGCGACGACGGTGAAGAGCGCGAGTACGATATTCCGCGCGGTACGCACATCAACGTGCAGGATGGTGACCGTGTTCGCGCCGGCGAAGCCCTGATGGATGGACCGCTGAACCCGCACGATATTCTGCGTGTTCTGGGAATGAGTCGTTTGCAGGAGTACCTCGTAAACGAAATCCAGGAGGTCTATCGCCTGCAGGGTGTGAACATCAACGACAAGCACATCGAAGTGATTGTTCGGCAGATGTTGCGCTGGGTGAAGATCAAGGAAGTCGGCGACACCGAGTTTCTGCTCGAAGAGCAGGTCGATCGCTTCCGCTTCCAGGACGAGAACGAGCGTGTGCGTCAGGAAGACGGCGAAGTGGCGCAGGCTGAGCCGCTCTTGCTGGGTATCACGAAAGCGTCGCTCTCGACGGATTCGTTCATCTCCGCAGCGTCGTTCCAGGAGACCACGCGCGTGCTTACTGAGGCCGCGATCTCCGGGCGCGTCGACTACCTGCGCGGGCTGAAGGAAAACGTGATCATGGGGCGGTTGATTCCGGCCGGAACGGGCATGGAATACTATCGCAACGTTGATATCGAACGTGATGAAACGATCGACCAGGGACGCGATCGCGATCTCGATGAGTTTCCCGACATCGTCGGTGGCCACGACATCGTGATGCCGGCGCGCGAGCCGATCGTGGTGCCGTCCGCTGGACCAGCCGATGGTGACGGTGTCGGCAATCCTGACGGCGAAGAGTAGTAAACCCGTTCACAAAGTTCAGCCACAGATTACACAGATTGATCCGTGTAGTCTGTGGCTTGTTTTTTATCCTGCTCGCGAATCCTTTCGCAGTGCTTGCAGAGCGTAAGATTCGGCGGCACCTCCTGTACGAGCTGCAACGTGTTGGTCTTTCGTTCCGACGTAACACGACTTATTCTTAGTCCACACAGTGTATGCCGTCCACCAGGTTGGACCAGATGATAAATATCAGTCATGAGCCGTGTCGCGTACATTCGTTGACTTCTTTCGATACAACTAATCACTTCGGTTTTTATAATTTGCAATCGTGATGCCGTCACAAAATTGAGAGATTAATGAATCTAAAACAGCTCAAAAACCTCCCTGGTGCGCGCAAAGTTCCGATGCCTGAGTTTGTGCCGCCCCAACTCGCCACATTGATCGACAAGCCTCCGTCGGGTGACGAGTGGTTTCATGAATTGAAATTTGACGGTTACCGTCTGCTTTGCCATCTCGAAGGACGTCAGGTCCGTTTTTGGACCAGGAACCGTAAAGACTGGACCGCGAAGTTTGCGAATGTCGGCAAGGCAGTGAAGGCGCTGCCGGTGAAGACGGCGATTCTCGATGGTGAGATTGTGGCGCTCGACGAGGCGGGCCGCGCCAGTTTTCAACGATTACAGCAATCGATCAACAAGGGTGGTGGCTCGGGTCTCATCTTTCATATCTTCGATTTGATTTACATCGAAGGTTTCAATATCACGCGCTGTCCTTTGCGCGAGCGGAAGCGCGTGCTCGCCGAGTTGTTGGAGCCTCTGGGCGATGCCGGCCTGCTGCGTTACAGCGATCACATCGAAGGCAACGGCGCGCAGTTTTTCAAAGAGGCCTGCAAGCTAGGGCTCGAAGGAATTGTTTCCAAACAGGCTGACTCGCCGTATGAATCGACGCGCACTCGAAGCTGGCTAAAGATCAAGTGCATCAAGCGGCAGGAGTTTGTGATTGCGGGTTACACGTTGTCGGACAAAGGTCTCCCCTTCAGTTCCCTGGTTCTCGGTTTCTACGATCGCGGCAAATTGATCTACGCCGGACGCGCCGGAACGGGCTACACCAACGCGATGCGAGTTGAGTTGAAGAAGAAGTTAGACGAGATCGTCGTGGATAAGCGCCCCTTCGAACAGATCCCCAAAGATCCCGATCTGCATCGTGCTGTCTGGACCGAACCGAAGTTCGTGGGCGAAGTCGCATTCAGCGAATGGACTGACGAGGGCGTCATTCGCCACCCATCATTTCAAGGCCTGCGTGAAGATAAAAAAGCTGAGGAAGTTGTCCGCGAAGATCCATCCTAAATCGCGAGGTTAGCATAGGTCCTATTTGACCTATAGGACCTATTTTAAAATCCCTCTAATCCATATTTACAACAAACAGAAATCTCCTGTTTGTTTCGGGCATTAAGAACTCTTTCGCCTGAGGCAACTGGTTTTTCAATCCTTCTCCACCAAACAATAACAGTGTCGATCCATTCGGCGCCCACGCGATCAACTCTGGTAACTTTGTCATGAACTGATCGAGCGCCCGGCAACTGACGAATGACACCGGCGGCGCCTCAATTTCCTCGAATCTCTGCGCGACGATCGACGCCTTTCGCCCGACCGCGTTCAGTGCCTCACGCAAAAACACCGCTTTCTTTTGCGACGATTCGATCAACGTCGCCTCCAGATTTGGGCGTGCGATCAAGCACGGAATGATTGGCAGTCCCGCGCCCGAGCCGACGTCGGCTATCTTTGCACACGCAGGCAAGTGCTTGAGCAGCAGCAACGACTCGAGCACGTGCCGCGTCGCGAATTCTTCCGGCGTGCATGGGGCCACAAGATGTAGGCGGTCGTTCCAGCGCGTCAGTAATCTGTAGTATTCGCCGAGCTGTGTTAAGGTTTCGGCAGACAGGGCGAGGCCGTAGCTCGACATCCGGGAGCTTAAACTTTGCTCGAATCTCTGTAGTTCATTCATGCCGTTTGGTTGAAGAATAGATCATGATTGACGATTTTGTTGAGCAGCATCGATTTCTGGGAAACGCGGTGGCGCAGATCATCGCCGAGCAAGTCGCCGGACTGGCTACGCGTCGCGTCACTCCGACCGCGACGCCTGCGGAGCTGGAAAAACTCTTCGACGAACCGCTGCCCGAAAAGGGAATCGAGCTCGAGGAGATCCTCGCGCGTTTTCGTGAAGACGTTGCGCCGAATGCGATGGGTGTTCCGAGTCCGAGATATTTCGGGCAGTTCAATCCGACGCCTTTGCCGGTTGGCGTGTGGGCCGACGCGCTGAGCTCGATGCTCAACCAGAATGCGGGCGCCTGGCGTAATGGTCCAACTTCGGCGATGCTCGAGGCGCGCGCGATTCGCTGGCTCTGCGACCTGTTGGACTATGGACCACAGAGTTTTGGCACGCTCGCGAGCGGCGGTTCTGAGGCGAATCTCATTGCCTTGAAGTGCGCGCGCGACAGTGTCGACCTTGAGATAAAGGATCGCGGAGTGCGCAGGGCCGCGGGCGATCTCGTGATTTACGCTTCCGAGCAGTGTCACTATTCGATCGACAAGAGTGCTGACATTCTAGGTCTCGGTCGTGAGGGTTTGAGAAAGATCCCGACCGACGCGCGCTTTCACATCTCGCTCGATGCGCTGAAGGAAGCGATTGCGGCAGATCGTAAAGCTGGATTGATCCCGTGTTGCATTGTCGGCGTTGCGGGAACGACGTCGACCGGCGTTGTCGATCCGCTCGAATCGCTCGCTGAGATCGCGCGTGAGAATCGTTGCTGGTATCACGTCGATGCGGCGTATGGTGGCCCGCTCGCGTTCTCGCCGCGATACAAAGAGATGCTGAGCGGGATCGAGTTGGCTGATTCGATCACGTTCGATCCGCACAAGTGGATGTTTGTTCCTTTTGCGTGTGCCGCGACCCTGGTGCGCGGCGGCGGGCGTGTTTTGCGTGATGCGTTTGATATGACGCCGGAGTATCTGAGCGAAGATCGCGGCGGCGCGGATGTTGAGTTTGACTTCTTCCGTTACGGGCAGATGGGCACGCGGCGTTTTAATTCATTGAAGCTTTGGATGGCGATGAAGTTCATGGGACGCGAAGGTTATGCACGGACAGTCGAGCATCACATCGAGCTCACGAAATATCTTGCGCAGCAGATCGACGCGCGCAAGAGCTTCACGCGCGTCGGAGAAGTTGAAACCGCGGTCTGTTGTTTTCGATTCTTGCCAGATAATCTGGAGCTCAGTGCCGAGTCGGATCGTTTACAACAGCGCTTGCAGCAGATCATCGAACGCAGTGGCGAGGCGTGGCTGACGACCACGGTGCTCCACGGCCGTCGCGCGCTGCGCGTGAACATCAACAGCTTCCTCACCGAGCAACATCACATCGACGATTTGCTAAAATTACTCGACCGTTCGGGGAAGGAAGTATGGCCACAAAAAGGCACACAAGGCACATAACCATAAAAAGAAGCCTGTTTTTGTGCAGTTTGTGCCTTTTTGTGGCCAATGTTGTTGCGGCGCAAACTGGTCCAAAGTCGCTTCCGGCGATCCGTTCGCAGGCGGACTTCGACAAGATCTCCGTCACGTACGACGCGAACACTCCCTACGCCCTGCCGCACGTAATGATCGTGATCGATCGCAAAGACGGCAATAAGATCTACTACATCAACAAGAAGCGCTACAGCTTTCACAAAGACTTCGTCAACGGCACTTACCTCTCACTCGAACGCGGCAAAGAGTTTTTTGTAAACAACTACATCAACCCAAATCGTCGCTTCATCCTCGGCACGCTCGCTTATCAAATCCCGATCAAACGCTGGACCTTCGAGTTCTGGGAAGGCGATCTTATTCCCGCCGATCAGATCCAGATTGCTTATGACGTGATCAATAAAACGTTCTTCGCGCCCGTTGCGTTCAAGCCGAATTCGTTGCGTCAGGACGAAGCGTCGCGATCGCTTGCGGGCGTGCAACGCGTTCTTCAAAGCGACATCGCGAAAGAGCAGGCATATCAGGCGCTGAACGTCGCCAAGGGTCTCGGACGCATTCACATCATTCCCAAGCTCGACGATCACGTGGAGATCGGTTTCAACGAAATTCTCGTGCTCGATGAGGTGCCGGTCCAACTGCCTCCGGTCGCGGGCATCATCACCTCCAAACCTTCAACACCGCTCTCGCACATCAATTTGCTCGCGAAAGGTTGGGGCATTCCGAACGCCTACATCAAGAACGCGCAGGAACTGTTGAAGCAGTATGACGGCTGGTGGGTGTCGTTCGAGACGCTGCACCAGAACTACACGATCAAACGCGCGGACTTGAACCAGTTGCGTGAGTACCAGCGACGCCAGAAGGAACGTCTCGACGTGATGAAGCCGCGTTACGATTTGGATGAAACGCGTCTGCTCAGCCTGGGCCAACAACGTGCGACATCGAGCCTGGCCTTTGGCGGCAAGTCGGCGAATCTCGGCGAGGTGATGAACGCGCACCTGCCGGGAATCATCGTCCCCAACGGCTTCACGATTCCGTTTTACTACTACGACGAGTTCATCAAGCGCAACAATCTTGACGATGTCATCTTCGGACTTCTGAACGATCAGAAGTTCGTACACGATCCGGCTTATCGTCGCGAGCAGCTCGTGCTGTTGCGGCAGAAGATCGAAGCTGCTGAGTTCGATCCGGAGCTGAAGCGAATGGTGCTGCAGAAAGTGGCGCATGAGTATGCGGGCAAGGGATTGTTCGTGCGCAGCTCTTCAAACTCGGAAGACTTGCCGAACTTCAGTGGCGCCGGCCTGTACACCACTGTGCCAAACGTGCGCGGCGAGCAGCAGTTGATCGATGCGATCAGGAAGGTTTGGGCATCGCTGTGGAACTTCGAAGCGTACGAAGCGCGTGAGCGTGCGAGCGTGGACCACTCGAAGATCTTCATGGCGGTGCTGCTACAGGAGGGAATCAACTCCGAGAGTTCCGGAGTCATGATCAGCACCGATCCGTTTGATAATGAAAACAAGGGCGCAATCTACATCAGTGCGAAGCGAGGCCTGGGGATTAAGGTCGTTGAAGGTCAGCGGATTGCCGAACAAGTCATCTTTCGACCGCGGACCAACGCGATTCAGGTGTTGACTCGTTCGGCGGAAGATAGTTTGTTGACGTTTGATGAAAAGGGCGGCGTAAAGGAAGTGCCGATAGAAGGCGATCGCGTGGTGCTGACTGATGATGTTATTCGCAGGTTAGTCCGGGCGGCGAGGCAGATCAAACGCGTGTTTGGCAGTCGCGATCAGGATATTGAGTGGGCGTATATGAAAGGCCAGATCTACATCGTTCAGTCGCGGCCGTTCATTCCGGGAGGATAGTTTCGCCACGGATTTTCACTAATGAACGTGGATTATTTGACAATCATTGGCGCACTCAGGTATAAGCCGAGAGCAATGTTTAGAAACGATCGCGGCCATCATGCGTACTGGCATCACCACACCGGTGGCGGGACGATCGTGTAGTCGAGCGCAAAACGATTTCCAAAACCCGCTGCCCAGATCGAGTTGGCAGCGGGTTTTTCTTTCGACGCTTAAGCAGATGACTTCGAGAATTCCAGCAGGCATGCGTTACTACATCGGCGCGGAGGCGCGGCTGCGTCGCACCGTCGAAGACGTGGCGATGTCCGTGTTCGAAGGCTGGAACTACGAAGAAGTGATCACGCCGTCAGTCGATTACTACGCCCTGTTCGAACAGGGTATGGGCCAACGTGAGGCGCAACGTGGCTTCCGGTTTACCGATAACGATGGACGCTTGCTCGCGTTGCGGCCCGACGTAACCAGTTCGGTGGCGCGCATGGCGGCCACGTTGTTGTCGGAAAGACCGCGGCCGCTGCGTTTTTGTTACGCCGCCCCCGTGTTTCGTCAGCAAACGCAGTCACACGCCGAGTGGCGCCGCGAGAATACGCAACTAGGCTGTGAATTGATCGGCGCCGGCGGCAAGGCGGCGGACCTGGAAGTGCTGCGATTGGCAGCGGAGATCCTTTCGCGTCTGAATCTGCAATCGCAGTACTGCATCACGATCAACAACGTCGAGATCTTCAACGGAGTCGCAGCGCAGATGAATTTAGCGCTGTGGACACGCGAGCAGTTGCGCCGTTTGATCGACACGCGCGAAGCGGCCGAGTTGCAGCGCTTTCTCCAGGACTGCGATAGTCGCGAAGGCCAGGCGTTTTCGCAACCGACGCAACTCACCGGCAAACGCGAGGTGATTCAAACCGCGCGTGGCCTGATCACCAACGAAAGATCCGTCGCCGCACTCGATTCACTCGATGAGCTGTGGACCGAGATCGAGTCACTCGGACTGCAAGACTCGTTCGAGATCGATCTCGGCGACGTCTCGAGTCTCGACTACTACACCGGCTTGAGTCTGAAAATTTTTGTACATGGTGCGGGGACGAGTGTCGGCCGCGGCGGTCGTTACGATGGTCTGACCGGCAGTTTCGGTCGCGCCGAGCCCGCGGTTGGTTTCGTGCTCAATCTCGATGCACTCACGGAAGTGCTCGGACGCAAAGGTACGCGAGGCTGATGATCACGATCGCGATTGCAAAGGGAAGGATGCAGGAGAGCGCGCTGGCGCTGTTGGCGCGCGCGGGCGTTCGCCTCTCTGAAGACGAGGTCAACTCGCGGCGGCTCGCGATCATGGATGAAACTGGTCAGTATCGTTTCATTTTTGTTAAGCCTGCGGATGTGCCGGTTTACGTCGAGCATGGGATTGCTGATTGCGGCGTAGTCGGCCGCGACGTGTTGCTCGAGTCGGAGGCGGATCTCTTGTTACCACTCGATCTCGGCATCGCGCGTTGTCGCATGGTCGTGGCGGCGCCGGATCCTGAGGCGATGACAAATGTGCAGGGGATGATTCGCGTCGCGACGAAGTATTCACAGATCGCGAGGTCGCACTTTGGCTCGCGTGGTATTCCGGTGGAGATCATTCAGCTTTCGGGTTCGGTCGAACTGGCGCCGGCGCTCGGTCTCGCGGACATGATTGTCGATCTCGTCGAGACCGGGCGCACGTTGCGCGAGAACGGTTTGACGGTGGTGGAGGAGATTGCGGAATCAACGGGACGCCTCGTCGTCAATCGTGCGAGTTATCAGTTGAAGGCTGATGAAGTGTCGCAATTACTTAATGCGTTAACGACGGCAAAGTCATGAGGATCATTCGTCAAGCCGAGTATGAGACGCTGCTGGCCCACCTGGCCGCACGTTCGGTTGCGCTTGATGCTGAGTTGATGAGACAGGTCGCTGCGATTATTGACGACGTGCGAGCGCGCGGTGATCGGGCGTTGATTGAGTATGCCGCGCGTTTCGACAAAGTCGAGCTGAAACCATCGGAACTGCGAATCGACGTTGATCAGTTGCGGCGTTATGCCGAGAAGGTTGATGAACGTGTGGTCGAGTCGCTTCGAGAGGCGATTCGAAACGTACGCGCGTTTCATGAGCGCCAGCTTGAAGATTCCTGGACCATGAGTGCTGCACCTGGCGTCGAGCTGGGCCAGCGCATTACGCCGCTCGAGCGAGTGGGTGTGTACGTGCCGGGAGGAACTGCGGCTTATCCATCGTCAGTGGTGATGAACGTTGTGCCGGCGCAGGTCGCCGGGGTTGAGCGCATCGTGGTGACCACGCCGCCGCGAGCGTTGTCCGAGAGTCCTGCCGTCGCGGCTGCCCTGCTCGAGCTCACCGTCACTGAAGTTTATGCAGTCGGTGGGGCACAGGCGATCGCAGCGCTGGCTTTCTCAACTGAGACAGTGCCGCGCGTCGATAAGATTACGGGACCCGGAAACAAGTACGTTGCCGCCGCGAAGAAACTCGTGTTTGGAGTAGTCGGGATCGACGCGATTGCGGGACCGACGGAAGTTGTGATTGTCGCTGATGAAACGGCTTCTGCGGGGTTTATCGCAGCAGATCTATTGGCCCAGGCGGAACATGGTGAGGATGCATCGTCGATACTGATCACGACGAGCGAGTCGCTGGCGGCGGCAGTTGCGGAGGAAGTGGAAAGGCAACTGGGAATGTTGCCGCGCCGTGAGATCGCTGCCGCGTCGTTGCGGGAGTACGGCGCGATTATCGTGGTGCCGGACTTATCTCGGGCTTGCGTGATGGTCGATGATCTCGCGCCGGAACACGTGGAGATTGTGACGCGTGAGGATGACGCAGTGGCGTCGAAGATCAAGCATGCGGGTGCGATTTTCTTTGGTTCGTACACGCCCGAAGCTGTAGGTGATTACCTAGCTGGTCCAAATCACGTGTTGCCGACTGGAAGAACGGCGCGTTTCTCGTCGGCGTTGGGTGTTTACGATTTCGTGAAGCGTACGAGTTTGTTGCGATATTCGGAGGCGGCGTTCAGTTCGGTTGCGGATAGTGTTGCGGTGCTTGCGGAAGCGGAGGGGCTTGGGGGACACGCGAGATCAGCTTTGGTTCGAAAAAACGGTTTCACACAAAGGCACCAAGAAGGACACAAAGGCGCAAAGATTTCATAGTGGCTTTGTGTCCTTCTTGGTGCCTTTGTGTGAAACCAACTCTCGCAACTTTTAGATCATGAGAGACGTCATCAAACCAGCGGTTCGAGCGTTGCGCGCGTACACACTGTCGCCGCATCGCGCCTCGATCAAGCTCAATCAAAACGAGAACCCCTGGGACGCGCCCGCTCGCATTAAAGAGGAAGTGTTACGCCGCTTCGCCGCCCGCAACTGGTCACGCTATCCCGACTTCGTTCCCACGGCTTTGCACGAACGCCTCGCGCAGTTTGCCGGTTGGAAGCCTGACGGAGTCATCGCCGGCAACGGCTCAAACGAGCTGATACAAGCAGTGCTGATGGTGACGATGGGTGCGGGAAAACGCGTGCTGATTTCTGAACCCACGTTCATGTTGTACCGCCAGGTTGCCACCGTGCTGGACGGCGAGGTCGAGACTGTTCCGTTAACTCCCGATCTGAAATACGACAGCGACGCATTACTCAGGACCGTCGAAACGCGACAGCCCGACGTGACAATCATCTGCTCGCCCAACAATCCCACGGGCTGCGTTATCGATGAACGCGCACTGCGATCGATATTAACCGCCTCGCAGGGAATCGTCGTGATTGACGAGGCGTATCACGAGTTTGCCGGCCGCTCGGTCGTGCCGCTCCTGAAAGAACACAACAACTTGGTCGTGCTGCGCACATTCTCAAAGGCGATGGCGTATGCGGCGCTGCGTGTGGGTTACCTGCTGGGGTCTCCGGAGCTGGTGCGCGAGATCGGAAAGGCGGTGTTGCCTTACAACCTCAACGTGTTTTCTCAAATCGCGGCGGAAGTCGCGATGGAAAACTACGAGCGTGAGCTTCGACCGCTCGTGAAACAGATCCTCGCGGAGCGCGATCGGTTGTTTGATGAGCTGTCGCGGATCGATGGTTTGACTCCGGTTGAATCAGAGGCAAATTTCATCGTGGTGAAATCGGCCACGGATCCAACGCGGATCTTCGCGGATTTGTTGAAGCGCGATATTTTGATTCGTGACGTGAGTGGCTATCCGATGTTGAGGCAGTATTTTCGATTCAGTGTTGGGACGCCTGACGAGAATGACAGGCTGTTATCAGTAATCCGTGAAATCTGTGGCTAACAAAATGAGAACCGCAAGCGTGCATCGCAAGACGAAGGAAACCGACATTCGCGTCGAGCTCAACCTCGACGGCAGCGGGCAAGCGAGCGTTTCGATTGGCCTGCCGTTTCTCGAACACATGCTGGATCTTTTCGCGAAGCACGGGCTATTTGATCTGAAGATAATCTGCGACGGTGATCTGGAGATCGACGATCATCATTCGGTTGAAGACATCGCGATCACGTTGGGCCAGGCGCTGGTGCAGGCGCTCGGAGACAAGGCGGGCATCAATCGTTATGGTGAAGCAGTGGTGCCGATGGATGAGGCGTTGTGTCGTTCGGTGATCGATCTGTCGGGGCGTTTTTATCTGGTTTACGAAGTGTCCGTGCGGCGGCAGATGATTGGAAACTTTTCGGTCGAGCTGGCGGAACACTTCTGGCGCTCGTTTGCGGAAACCGCGAAGTTTAATCTTCATATTGACTGCCTGCGCGGCCGCAACAGTCATCACATTCTCGAGGGAACGTTTAAAGCGACGGCGCGCGCGTTGCGCGCGGCGGTGGAACGAAACAGTCGTATCGTGGGAATTCCGAGCACTAAGGGTTCGTTGTGAGCGTTGCGATCATCGATTATGGCGTCGGTAATTTACGCTCTGTTGAAAAGGCCTTTGCGGCGACGGGGTGCGAAGCCAGTATCAGCAGCGATGAGAGTTTTTTGCGTCGTGCGGAGAAGCTCGTGTTGCCGGGTGTGGGCGCATTTGCTGCGTGTATGCGTGCGCTGCAAGAGAGGGGTTTCGATCGACTCGTGCGTGAGCGAGCGAGTGCAGGGACGCCGCTGCTGGGTGTTTGCGTGGGGATGCAGTTGTTGTTTGAAGAGTCGGAGGAGTTTGGAGCTACGCGCGGCTTGGGGTTGTTGAAGGGTCGTGTGCGCAAGTTCGATGGTGATCTGGTAGTGCCGCAGGTCGGTTGGAACCGAATTCACCAGAAACAACCGCATGTGTTGTTTGAAGGGATCGCGAATGGATCGTTCTGTTACTTCGTGCACTCGTTTTATTGCGAGGCGAAGGACGAGGCCGTCGTGGCGGGCGAGACGGAGTATGGGCGACGGTATGCGTCGGTGATTGCGGAGGGAAATGTGTGTGGCGTGCAGTTTCATCCTGAGAAGAGTCAGGATGTGGGGCTGAGGATGTTGAAGAACTTCGCGGAGAGCTGAAATCTTTTTGGCAATGCTCGCTAAACGAGTCATTCCGTGTCTCGATGTTGACAACGGCCGCGTGGTCAAGGGGATTCGGTTTGTCTCGCTCACGGACGCAGGTGATCCGGTCGCGCAGGCGAAGCGATACGATCTCGAGGGGGCTGATGAATTAACGTTTCTCGACATCACCGCGTCGTCAGATCGTCGCGACATCGTCGCCGAACTGGTGCGTCGTGTAGCCGATAAGGTATTCATTCCTTTCACCGTCGGCGGCGGCTTGCGTTCAGTTGAAGACATTCGTGCCATCCTGCGATCCGGCGCTGACAAGATCACCTTGAACACCGCTGCCGTCGAAGATCCGCAACTTATCAAGGCGTGCGCGGAGACTTTTGGCAGCCAGTGTGTTGTGGTCGCGATCGACGCACGTCGTCGCGAGCAAGGTGGGTGGGAAGTTTACACGCATGGTGGTCGCCGCCCGGTTGGGTGGGATGCGATCGAGTGGGCCGTGCGCGCGGAGAGTCTCGGCGCGGGTGAGATTCTGTTGACGAGCATGGATTGCGACGGCACGCGCAACGGTTACGATATCGATCTCACGCGCGCGGTCTCGAGCGCGGTGCGAATCCCGGTGATTGCTTCGGGCGGCGCCGGTAAAGTTGAACATTTCTACGACGCGCTTACTGCCGGCGGAGCCAGTGCCGTGCTCGCCGCATCACTCTTTCACTTCGGCGAGTTGTCGATCGGTGATGTGAAGAACTACCTGAGAAGTCGGGGACTGGAAGTGAGATGAACCTCGATATCAAGAGTCTCAAATTCGACGAACGTGGCCTGATACCCGCGATTGTTCAGGATGCACGAACGCGCGAGGTGTTGACGCTTGCTTACATGAACGAGGAGAGTCTCGCGCGCACGATCGAGACCGGCCAGACGTGGTTCTGGTCGCGCTCGCGCAACGAACTCTGGCACAAGGGCAAGACTTCAGGCAACACGCAAACAGTCGTTGCTTTGCACAGCGACTGCGACAACGACGCGATTGTAGTCTTGGTGAATCCGGCCGGTCCGGCGTGTCACACCGGCGCGCGCTCGTGTTTCGATTCGACGCCGCCGGATGAAGATCTCGGTCTATTGCTAAACAAGCTTTACGAGTTGATTGAAAGCCGCGAACGCGAGCGGCCGGAGGGCTCGTACACGACGTATCTTTTCAACAGCGGTCTCGACAAGATACTCAAAAAGGTTGGCGAGGAATCGGCTGAGACGATCATCGCTGCCAAAAACGAAGACCGCGCGCGAGTGACTGCTGAGTCCGCAGATCTCGTCTATCATTTGCTGGTGTTGCTGGTAGCGCGTGGCGTCAGTCTTGATGAGATTCGTGCAGAGTTAGCGAGCCGAAGGGGAGCAAGTGAAGCCAGGTAAGAATGAACTACAGGAGCTGCTTGAGTTCTCTGTGATGTTGGCGCGCGGCGCGGGCGACATCACCTTGAAATACTTTCGCAAGCAGCCGGAGACCAGCACGAAGTCCGACGGTAGTTTCGTAACGATCGCAGATCGTGAAGCTGAGGCTTACCTGCGCCGCCAAATTGCGGAACGATTTCCAGACGACGGCATTCTCGGCGAAGAGGAAGGCGAGGTTGCAGGACGTTCCGGCAGGCGTTGGATACTCGATCCAATCGACGGCACGTTCGCGTTCGTGCACGGCGTTCCGTTTTACGGCGTGTTGATTGCGCTCGCGATTGAGAATGAGATGAGCGTCGGCGTCGTCAACATCCCGGCGCTGGGTGAGATCGTTTCCGCGGCTAACGGTTGTGGATGTTTTTTTAATGGAGAGAAGACTCGAGTGTCGACAACAGCCAAACTCGACGAGGCGTTGTTGTTGTGCACTGATTTCAAAGCCGCGGAGAAATGCGGATTTACGCGGGCTACGAATCAATTACAACGCTGCGCGAAGGTGAGCCGCACGTGGGGCGACTGTTATGGTTACGTGCTCGTGGCAACCGGTCGTGCAGACGTGATGCTCGATCCGGTGATGAACTTATGGGACTGCGCACCGCTCTTGCCGATCATCGAAGAAGCCGGCGGCACGTTTACCGACTGGCGCGGAGTCAGGACCGTGGATGGCGGGAATTCGATTGCTACCAATGGATTGCTGTTTGAAGAAGTGATGAAGATCATCGGATGATTGTAATTCCGGCAATCGATCTCAGAGACGGTCGTTGCGTGAGATTAGCGCAGGGACGTAAATCTGACGTGACTGTTTACAATGAGGATCCGGTCGCGGTCGCGAAGGAGTTTGCGGCGGCGGGCGCTGAGATGATTCACGTTGTCGATCTCGACGGCGCGTTTGGCGAGCCGTTCTCGCCTAATCGCGCGGTGGTGACGAAGATCGTTGAAGAAGTGGATGTTCGCGTCGAGTTTGGTGGTGGCGTTCGTTCGCTTCCGGATGTAAAAGAACTTTGCGACGCCGGAGTCGCGCGCGTGGTGCTGGGAACGATAGCGGCGGAATCGCCTGAGTTGTTGAAAGACTTTGTGGCACTGTTTTCGTCGCGCATCTGCGCCGGCATTGATGCACGCGACGGAGTTGTGATGACGCATGGTTGGGAAACCGCCACGCCCGTTATGGCCGTTGATCTCGCGCGAACAGTGGCTGCGTGTGGAGTAGAGAGGATCATCTATACTGACATTACGCGTGACGGCATGATGATTGGACCAAACGTCGAGCAGACTCGAGCTGTCGTTAGAGCTGCGAATGTTCAGGTGACTGCGTCCGGTGGGGTTTCCAGTCTCGACGATCTCAAGCGACTTCGTGATGTAGACGAACCGCTGCTGGACAGTGTGATTGTCGGCAAAGCGTTATACGAAGGAAAGTTTAGATTTGAAGACGCGATGAAAGTGATCGGGTGAGTACCGTAACGCGGTAGCGTCGGGTCGAGTTGCGCTACGGCAACCCGACGCTACCGCGTTGCGGTACTGACATCTATACCCGTACCTTAAACAAACATGAGTCAAAATATTTTTGTCGATGGAGTTCTGAAGGGACGAGTGGCTTTCGTCACTGGCGGCGGCACGGGCATCACGGGTGGAGTCGCGCGTGCGTTCGCTGAAGCGGGCGCGAGTGTCGCGCTCGTGAGCCGGAAGATGGACCACCTGCAGCCGGCCGCTGACGCCATCAACAACAACGGCGGCAAGGCACTCGCAGTTGCCGCTGACGTTCGCCAGCCGGAAGCAGTGGCACAGGCTGTGGCGCAAACGATCGAACAGTTTGGCAAGATCGACATCGTTGTGAATGGCGCGGCTGGTAACTTTCTTTGTGCGGCGGCGGAACTCTCACCGAACGGCTTCGGCACCGTAGTGGATATCGATCTAAAAGGCACGTTCAACGTCTGCCGCGCGACTTTCGCGCAACTGAAAGAGCATCGCGGTCAGATCCTGAATATCAGCGCCACCCTGCACTACATCGGCACGCCGATGCAGCTTCATGTCTCAGCGGCGAAGGCTGGTGTCGATGCCTTGACACGCAATCTCGCGGTCGAGTGGGGACGCTATGGTATCCGCGTCAACGGGATCGCCCCTGGTCCAATCGAAGACACTGAAGGCATGCAGCGTCTCGTCCCGGAGCCGATCAAAGACCGGCTGCGAAAGACGATTCCACTCGGACGTTTCGGTCGCATTGCCGACATCGAGAAGGCGGCGGTTTTCATCTGTTCCGACGCCGCGAGTTATATCAACGGAACGGTTTTGGTAGTTGATGGTGGCCAGTGGTTGGCGAGCAATCGTATGGTAGGTGGCTAGTTCTATGTTGGATCTTCAACCTCCATCATTTGAAGCGTTTGAGCGCGAGGCGCGCCAGGGCAACGTGGTGCCGGTGGTGCGTTCGGTGCTCGCTGACTTGCACACGCCTGTCGGCACGTTCATGCGCATCGCCGGCAATTCGCCGTACGCCTTCCTGCTTGAATCGGTTGAAGGTGGCGAGCGAATCGCGCGTTATTCGTTCCTCGGCACAGAACCCGAGATGATCGTGCGCGGCAAAGGCATGCAGACCTTTGTCGAGCGTAACGGCAAGACTGAATCTTTTCCGGGTCCGGCGACTGAGTGGGTCAGAAATTACTTCCGCGGTCGCTCGCTCGCACAGCGTTCGGGACTGGTCCCATTTGCCGGCGGCGCAGTCGGTTACATCGCTTACGACGCCGCGCAGTGGTTTGAACCGGCGTTGCGCGACGAGCATACGCATCCGCTCGATGGTCCAACTGACGCGGTTTGGATGTTCTTCCGCACCGTGATCGCTTTCGATCGCGTCAAGCAGCGTCTGGAGATTGTTTCCGTCGTTTTCACCGAAGAGGCGGGTGGCAGTCACGATCGACTGCGCGAACTTTACGACGAAGCAGTGGCGCGCACAAAAGAGCTCGAAAAGACGATCTTTGAAACCACTTCGCCGCCACCGAGGTTTCAACCGCGCAGCGAGCCTGCCGTTAACATCTCACTGCAATCAAACTGGACGCGCCGCGCTTTCGAAGACGCCGTGCGACAGATAAAGGAGCACATCGCCGCCGGCGACTGTTACCAGGTCGTGCTCTCGCAACGTTTCTCAGCGAAGTTTAGCGGTGAGCCACTTCAGATTTATCGCGCGCTGCGCGCGATCAATCCATCGCCGTACATGTTCTATCTCAGGATCGGCGACGAGACGGTGGTGGGCGCGTCGCCGGAGATGCTGGTGCGTTGTCATGGACAGCGACTCGACTATCGCCCCATCGCCGGCACCAGAAAACGCGGTGCCACTGAAACTGAAGACTGGATGTTGGGTGAGGATCTGAAGTCGGATGAAAAAGAGATTGCCGAGCACATGATGCTGGTCGACCTCGGTCGCAACGATCTTGGACGCGTCTCCGATTACGGATCGGTGAAGGTCGACGATTTGATGCGCGTGGAGCGTTACTCGCACGTGCAGCATCTAGAGACGAGTTTGAGATCGCGTTTACGCGATGACTTGGATCGCTTCGATGCTTTTGCAGCGTGCTTTCCGGCCGGCACGGTGACGGGAGCGCCGAAGATTCGCGCGATGGAGATCATTCGCGGGCTGGAGCCGGATCGTCGCGGGATCTACGCGGGGTCTGTGTTGTACATGGATTATGCTGACAATCTCGATTCTTGTATCGCGATCAGGACAATCGTTTTGCGTGCAGGTGAAGTGATGGTCCAGGCCGGCGCGGGCGTGGTGGCTGATTCGATTCCGGAGCATGAATATGCGGAGACGGTGAACAAAGCGCGCGCGATGTTTCGGGCGATTGAGATGGCGCAACGCGGATTGTGATCTCAGGATTTTCGTGATGAATAGGATTGCAGTTATTGCGGTGAGTTTGCTGTTAATGACGGCCGCGAGGGCGCAGTCGAATGCGCCAATCGAGGCGCCGAAGAAGGCGAATGCGCGGACGACGCCCGAGGTGACGGCAGCGGAACCGTTTGACGGCGCATCAGTAGAGAAGATGGGCGCGCAGTGTGTGACGCTGGAGACGGAGGTGGGCGCGATTGAGATTGCGATGATGCCGCAAAACGCGCCTGAAGCAACGCGCAACTTTCTCAATCTCTCCGCTACCGGCGCGCTCGACACGACGACGTTCAGTCGCGTCGTGAAAGGTTTTGTGATTCAGGGAGGCAATCTGTCGACGAGTGAGAAGTGGGGGCCTGAGCTGGCTAAGAGAATGATGCGCCATCTGCCCGACGAGCCCGGACTGGTGAAGCACGTGCGCGGCATCGTTTCGATGGCGCGCACTGACGAACCGAACAGTGCAACGACACACTTTTTCATTCTCGTTACTCCAGCATCACATCTCGACAGTAAGTTTGCGGCGTTTGGCACAGTGACCAGGGGGATGGAAGTGGTGGACGCCATCAACCAGGCGCCGGTCGACGGCGACAAACCGGAGAAGCCGGTCAAGATTAATCGAGCGATTGTAGTGCCATGCAAAAAGTAATTTTGTGTTTAGCGATTGTGAGTAGCCTGATCGTTGCGAGTGGCTGTGCGAAGTCCGGCTCGCTGGGAAAGACGCCGGAGTCGGTGCGGCACATACTCAAACTGCGCGGCTATGACTTCGACGAGAAGGGATTCTTCGCTGCCGCACAGGCGCGCGATCTGCAGGCAATCAACGCGTTCATCGATGCCGGCATGAATCCGAATGTACAGGACAGCGACGGCCGCACTGCGTTGATCTCCGCTGCCGCCCGCGGCGAGTTTGACGTGGTCCATGCACTCCTGTCGCGCGGCGTTGATATCAACATCAAAGACAAGAGCGGCTACACCGCACTGAGTCATGCGATCGACGCCATGCACGACGACGTTGAAGAGGCGTTGTTGAGCCTGCCCGAGCTCGATCCGAATTGTCGCGGCAGGAATAACCGGCCGGCGCTGATGGCTTACGTCTGGCGCGATAACAAAGATCGAGTTGAAAAGCTGCTCGCGCGCGGTGCGGACATCAACATGCAGGACGCCGACGGCGACACGGCTTTGCACGGCGCGGCACAGAGCGGCAACGTAGACATCGCGCGCTTGTTGCTGGACAAGGGTGCGAATCCGAACGCGAAAAATAAGGTGGGGGGCACGCCTTTGATGTGGGCAGCGGTTTATGGAAACGATGACGCTGCGAAACTGTTGCTGAGTCGTGGCGCGGATGCTTCACTCAAAGACAACGACGGGATCACTGCGGCTCAGTGGGCGGTGCGGAATAAACGAGACAGCGTTGCGGCGCTGTTGCGAGGCAAGCGCTGATGTTACTCGTGATCGACAACTACGATTCGTTTACTTACAACCTCGTTCAGTATCTTGGTGAGCTTGGTGAGACGGTCGAAGTGCGTCGAAACAATCAGGTCACGGTTGATGAGATCGAGCAGAGCCTGCGACCGGAGCGAATCGTGATTTCACCAGGACCCGGAACGCCGGACGATGCAGGCATAACGCTCAACCTGATCGAGCGGTTGTCGGGAAAGATCCCGCTGCTGGGAGTTTGCCTGGGCCATCAGTCGATTGGTCAAGCGTTTGGCGGCAAAGTCATCCGCGCGCCTGAACTGATGCATGGCAAATCATCGGAAATCTGTCATGACGGCAAGACGATCTTTGCGGGTTTGAACGATCACTTTCGCGCTGGTCGATATCACTCGCTGATTGTCGAGAAGGAGTCGCTGCCGGATTGTCTTGAGATCTCAGCTTACACGGCGGACGACATTATCATGGGTTTGCGCCATCGTGAATTGAAAGTCGAAGGTGTTCAGTTTCATCCCGAATCGATCCTGACTCCCGAAGGCAAGCAACTGCTCGCGAACTTTCTGAAACTCTAATGGCTCATCAACTGAGTGACTTTCTCGCGCGGCTGGTTCGTCGTGAAAACCTCAGCCGCGAAGAGGCCTTCGAGTTACTGGAGGCCCTGCTGGACGCGGAAGCGACCGACGCCCAGATTTCCGGAGCGCTCGTAGCGTTGGCGGCGAAAGGGGAAACCGTCGATGAGCTGACGGGAATGGCGGAAGGACTCCGCTCGCGTGCGGTTCGCGTTATTTCGAAGCACGACTGTTTTATCGATACGGCCGGAACGGGATCTAGTCGAGCGAAGACATTCAACATTTCGACGGCGGCGGCGTTTGTGATCGCGGGCGCGGGTTTGCCGGTGGCGAAGCATGGTAATCGCGCGGCGAGCAGTAAGTCGGGAAGTGCTGATTTGCTGACGGCGCTTGGTGTGAATGTTTCGGCGATACCGCTCGTTTCGGAGAACGCGCTGAACGAAATCGGTATCTGTTTTATGTTCGCGCCGCTTTTTCATGGTGCGACGGCGCGAGTTGCAGGCATTCGGCGTCAGTTGGGAATTCACACGACGTTCAATCTGCTGGGGCCGTTGAGTAATCCGGCCGGCGCGCCGCGGCAAATCATTGGCGTGTGGCGCAAGGATCTCGCAGACAAGCTTGCGCAGGTGCTGGCGGCGCTTGGAACTGAGCGCGCGTGGGTGGTCCATGGTGAAGATGGGTTGGATGAGATCACGCTCGCAGGCAAGACTCACGTTGCCGAGGCTTTGGATGGTGAGGTGCGGAGTTTTGAGATCGCGCCGGAGGACTTTGGTTTCGAGGTTCGGGCGTTGGACCACCTGCGTGGGGGAGATACTGACGCGAACGCCGCGATCGTGGATGCGGTGCTCGATGGATCGCGAGTGGACGAAGCGCGAGCGTTGGTCGTGATGAACGCGGCGGCGGCGCTGGTTCTCGGGGGAGTGGCTGCGGATCTTCGTGAGGGTGCGAAGCTGGCTGCAAACGCGATTGATAATGGAGCTGCGCGACGCAAGTTGGAGCTGTTAATTGATGCGACGATTGGGTAACACGGATTACGCGGATTTTTAGCGGATGAATGTACTTGACGAAATAATCGACAAGAAGCGGCAGCGCGTTTTCGCGGCCAAACAACTTCTTTCAATGGACGATATATGGCCGCGGGCCTGGGATGCGCGACTCACTGCGAAGCCGCACGCCTTGCGCAATGCCTTGCTTGCTTCCGGCATTAACATCATTGCTGAATTCAAACGCCGCTCACCTTCGAAAGGAACGATCCGGGCCGAAGCGAATCTCACGCAGATCGCTCAGAGCTATGCAGCGGGTGGCGCCGTCGCGATCTCAGTGCTGACGGAAGAAGACTATTTCGGCGGCTCGCTCACCGATCTACGCGCGGTGAAAGCAACGGTTAATTTACCCGTGCTGCGCAAGGATTTTGTGTTCGACGAGTATCAGGTTTACGAGTCAGCGGCAGCCGGAGCGGATGCGATCCTTTTGATAGTTGCAGCGCTGGACGATCAGACCTTGTCGCATCTGAGAACTCTTGCGGAAGACGAGTTGGAAATCGATGCGTTGGTGGAGGTGCATACCAGAGACGAAATGCAGCGCGCGAAAGTCACCGGTGCCACGCTGATCGGTGTCAACAATCGGGATCTCCGCACGTTTACAGTCTCACTCGAGACATCACTCGCACTCGCTCGTGAAGCTCCGCCCGAAGCATTGCTGATCAGCGAAAGCGGTTTGCACAGCTCAACGGATCTCCAGCGCCTGCGCGACGCCGGTTATCAAGGTTTTCTGATCGGCGAGACGTTGATGCGCGCTGAAAACCCGGCCGCCATGCTGAGCGATTTGAGAGGGATATGACACTCATCAAGATCTGCGGCATCACCAATCTCAACGACGCTCGTGCCGCCGTCGCGGCCGGCGCAGACGTTCTCGGTTTCAACTTCTACAAACCGAGCCCGCGCTACATCGCTCCCGAAAGCGCCCGCGAGATCATCGACACACTACCTAACTCCATTCTCACCGTCGGTGTGTTCGTCAACGAAGAATCACCCGAAGCCGTGAGCGCGATTGCAAACCGATCCGGCGTCAAAGCAGTACAACTGCACGGTGATGAATCTCCCGACTATTGCCGCGCGCTAAACTCCGTGATCAAAACGTTCGCCGTCTCAAACGATTTCGACGTCAACCAGTTCAACGCCTATGAAGTCGACGCAATCATGCTCGATACGAAAGACAATCGCCTGCGCGGCGGCACCGGACGCGTATTCGACTGGTCCATCGCGCAGCAAGTCAGTCGCATTGTCTCAAAACTTTACCTGGCCGGCGGCCTGTCGCCGGAAAATGTCAGCGAAGCCATCGAGATGGTCCACCCTTACGCGGTGGACACGTGCAGCGCAGTCGAAGACAAACCCGGAATCAAGAACCACGAACGCATGCGCGCTTTCGTCAGTGCAGTGAGGAGTGTTAAACCTTGACGTTTCCCTACAGTCGCGGAGTATTCTAGCCTTGCCCCAAAACCTAAATTTTTCAGAACCTCCCCTGACAAGTTTGTTGGATTTGTTGACCTCGCCAGGTCCGTTTATGAGTTCGCGACCAGAAAAAGAAGCGATTACAAGACCTTCGGAGCGCGCCCGCGGCCGCGTGCTTTTGATTGCCGACAGCAAGCAGCCGCAATTCGCTGACGCGCTCTCGTCGCGCGGAATCGATCTGTTCGGTGTCTCAAACGGCGCCGCGGCGATGGTTTCGTTGACGCGAACACGCCCTCATCTCGTCGTTGCACACGCGTCTACACGCAACCTGCGAATCAAGGAACTGGCGAAGATGCTCGCTCAATCTGAAGACGGCATACCGTTGATTCTGACTGGCTCGGAGCCGTCTACGGTGGCGCTGCGGCATGCAGCGATAGTCGACGGCGCTTTTGATTATTTTACGTTGCCTGACGAGCTCGATTTGCTGGTCGAACGAACGCAGCAGTTGGTGCTGTTGCGACAGAAAATGGATCGTTTGCGCGCGGACGCGGATCTGGATTCGCTGACCGGACTCGCGAATCGTCGCCGGTTTCGTGTGGCGCTTGCGCGTGAGGTCGAACGTTGGCGTCGTTATCGTTCGCCGTGTGCGTTGTTGATGCTCGACATCGATCATCTCAAGTCAGTTAACGACAAGTTTGGCCATCCGGTTGGCGATATGGTGATCCGGCAGATTGCACAGACGTTGAAGGAAGTCTCGCGCGACAACGATACCGCCGCGCGACTCGGCGGCGAAGAGTTTGCGCTGTTGCTCGCCGGCGTAGATCTGCACCGCGCAGTTGCCGCGGCTGAACGATTGCGGACGGTGCTCGGCGGTAAACGTGTTGAAGGCGTCGGCAGCGCCACGGTCAGTATCGGTGTTGCGGCCTGTCCGGAGAATGCCACTTCCGAGAGGATGTTGTACTCCGCGAGTGACGGCGCGCTTTACGTTTCGAAGAATGCCGGACGCGATCGAGTGTCAGTCGCGCCGCCGTTGCAGGAAAAATTGCCGGGAGTTTGAGAGATGTCATCGTCAGTTGCACAACCAGATACCCTCGGTCACTGGGGCCAGTACGGTGGCCGTTTCGTGCCGGAAACCTTGATGGCTCCGCTCGAGGAGTTAACTACGGCTTACCTCGCGAGCAGAGACGATCAATCGTTTCAATCACAGCTCGAGGAGCTTTTGCAGAACTACGCCGGCAGGCGGACGCCTCTCTTTCACGCGGCCCGTTTGACTGAACACTGCGGTGGCGCAACGGTCTACCTGAAACGCGAGGACTTGCTTCACACCGGCGCACACAAGATCAACAACACGATCGGCCAGGTGCTGTTGGCGCGTCGCATGAACAAGCAGCGCATCATCGCCGAAACCGGCGCGGGCCAACATGGCGTTGCGACTGCGACCGTCTGCGCACTCTTCGGACTGGATTGCGTGGTCTACATGGGCTCGGAAGACATGCGGCGCCAGGAGTTGAATGTCTTTCGCATGCAACTGCTCGGCGCTGAAGTTCGCGAAGTGAACGCCGGGTCGCGCACGTTGAAAGATGCCATCAACGAAGCGTTGCGCGATTGGGTCACGAATGTTGCCGATACTTACTACCTGCTCGGCAGTGCGCTTGGTCCACATCCTTACCCGGTGATGGTGCGCGACTTTCAAAGCGTGATCGGACGCGAAGCGCGCGCGCAGATTCTCGAAAGCGAAGGCCGTCTGCCGGATGCGTTGATCGCGTGTGTTGGCGGCGGTTCGAATTCGATCGGGTTGTTTCATCCGTTCCTCGCTGACGCTACAGTCAAAATGATCGGCGTCGAAGCCGGCGGCTCGGGAAATGAGTTGGGCCAACACGCGGCGCGCTTCAACACGAGCGGCGGCGGACGTCCGGGAGTATTGCAGGGAACGATGAGCTACGTTTTGCAGGATGACAACGGTCAGGTCGCTGCGACTCATTCAGTGTCCGCTGGTCTTGATTATCCGTCGATTGGTCCTGAGCATGCGTTTCTGCATGATGCAGGTCGAGTTGAGTATGTGTCAGTCTCTGATAGCGAAGCGCTGGAGGCGTTTCAACTGTTGTCGCAGCTCGAAGGAATCATTCCCGCGCTCGAGTCGGCACACGCAGTGGCGTACGCGTTGAAAGTAGCGCGCGAGATGAAACGCGATCAGGTGATAGTCGTGAACCTTTCCGGACGCGGAGACAAGGACGTAAATTCCGTGCGCGAAGTTTTGGAGTCGTAACAGCTTGGGACGCATCGCAGACGTTTTCGCCGACTTAAAACAGCAGGGAAAGAAAGGCCTCATCCCGTTCATCACGGCGGGCGATCCCGATCTGCCGACCACCGAACAGCTGCTAATTGCATTATCGAAAGCAGGTGCGACACTGATTGAGCTCGGCGTGCCGTTCAGCGATCCGATGGCTGATGGGCCAGTCATTCAACGTGCATCCGAGCGAGCGCTGAAGCACGGCTTTGGTTTGCAGGACATTTTGGACACAGCCGCGCGCGCGCGAAAACAGATCGATACTCCGATCATTCTGTTCAGCTACTACAATCCGTTGCTTCAGTTTGGCTTGCAGCGTCTGGCGCAGGCAGTGAGCGATGCCGGACTTGATGGAATACTGGTTACAGATCTTACGCCGGAAGAGTCTGGGGAGTTTGAAGCGAAGCTGCGTGCGCAGGGGTTGGACATGATTTTTCTGGTGGCGCCGACGTCTACTGACGAGCGTTTACGTTTAGTAGCTGAGCACGCGAGCGGATTCATCTATGCGGTCTCGCGAGCCGGTGTTACGGGAACGCGCGAGAAGGTGAGTGCGGAAGCTGAGAAGCTCGTGAATCGGGTGCGACAGTTTTCGACGTTGCCGGTCGCGGTTGGTTTTGGTATTTCGAACGCAGCGCAGGTCGCGGATGTGCATCGATATGCTGATGCGGTGGTAGTTGGTTCGGCGATCGTCGCGGAGATGGAACGTTTGGAAGGTTCACCTGAGATGGTGGAGCGGATCGAGGGTTTTTTGTCAGGATTGACAAAGCAATAGGTCCCGTATGTCCTATAGGACCTATTTCATGTTAAAGTGCACATCGAATTTTGCGAACAACCTCACGAGGGTCGAAAAACCTCACCCTCTGGAGAAAATTTTACTGTTGCACAGATGAAACACTGTGTTATTATCTGCTCGATTTCTGAGAAGAGGAGAGCAGAAGAAAGAGATGTATGCCATGGCAGATGACCGAACAACTGCGGACCGCGGCCGGGCTGTTGAAGCCGCTTTAGCTAACATTGAAAAGAAATTTGGCAAGGGGTCGATTATGCGCCTGGGCGAACGTGAAGTATCGGATATACCGGCAATTTCCACCACTTCGCTCAGTTTGGACGCTGCTATTGGCGTGGGCGGTGTGCCGCGTGGACGCATCGTCGAAATCTATGGGCCAGAGAGTTCCGGCAAGACCACGCTGGCGCTTCACATCGTCGCCGAAGCTCAGAAAGCCGGCGGCGTGGCTGCGTATATCGACGCCGAGCACGCGATGGATGCTGACTACGCCGGAAAGCTCGGTGTCGACATCGACCAGTTGCTGATTTCACAGCCGGATTCCGGTGAACAGGCGCTGGAGATTGCCGAAGCGCTTGTGCGTTCCAACGGAGTCGACGTGATCGTCGTCGATTCAGTGGCGGCCCTCGTTCCGCGCGCTGAGCTCGATGGCGAGATGGGCGATTCGCTGCCGGGCTTGCAGGCGCGCTTGATGTCGCAGGCACTGCGCAAGCTCACCGCGATCGTTGCGCAGTCAAACACCTGTTTCATCTTTATCAACCAGATCCGCGAGAAGATTGGAGTGATGTTTGGCAATCCGGAAACTACGACCGGCGGTCGCGCGCTCAAGTTCTATTCTTCTCTGCGACTCGATATCCGTCGTATCGGTGCGATCAAAGACGGCGATCGCGTGGTTGGCAATCGCACCAAAGTGAAAGTGGCCAAGAACAAAGTGGCGCCGCCGTTTCGCGAGTGTGAGTTCGACATCATGTATGGCGAAGGCGTTTCGCGTGAAGGCGATCTGCTGGACCTGGCGGTGGCCCAACGCGCAGTCGAAAAGAGTGGCGCCTGGTTTTCTTACAAAGGCGAGCGCCTGGGACAGGGCAGGGAGAACGCGAAGCAGGCGTTGAAAGACAATCCCGAGATCCTGCGCAAGATCGAGCGCGACGTGAAGATGAAGTTGGGCCTTCCGGTGCGTGAAGAGACTGAGGCGCCGGCGAATGTGAAGGCAGCCACGAAGTAAAATTACAAAGCCACAAAAAGGCACAAAAGCACAAACCAGATCATTTGTGCTTCTTGTGCCTTTTTGTGGCGTAAACTATCCCTCGAAATGTCATCAATCCTCATCAAAAACGGCACGCTCGTCACGATGGATCCGGCGAACACTATCGTGCGCGTAGATCTTCTGATTCGTGACGAACGGATAGCGGAGATCGGCAGTGCTGGAATGTCCGCCGACACTGTTATTGACGCGTCAGGCTGTGCCGTAATTCCGGGTTTTGTGCAAACTCACATTCACCTTTGCCAGACGATCTTTCGCGGCGCCGCAGACGATCTCGCGCTCATCGACTGGTTGAAACAGCGCGTTTGGCCCATGGAAGCGGCCCACTCGCCCGCATCGATCGCAGCCTCAGCGCGTCTCGGTATTGCGGAGTTGATCAAAGGCGGCACGACCTGCGCGTTGACGATGGAGACGGTTAACCACACTGGCGAAGTCTTCAAGGTCGTAGAAGAAACCGGATTTCGTGCAACAGTCGGCAAGTGCATGATGGACAAAGGCGACGAAGTTCCATCTGCTTTGCAGGAGCAGACGGAGAATTCGATCGACGAGTCGGTCGCGCTGCTCGAAGAGTGGCACGGGCGCGCCGGTGGTCGCATGCGTTATTGTTTCGCGCCGCGCTTTGCGATCAGTTGCACGCGTGAATTGCTGGAGCGAGTTGCGAGTCTCGCGCGGGCGCGAGGCGTGATGGTCCATACGCACGCGTCAGAGAATCGAACTGAGTGTGAGTTGGTCCAGCAGGAAAGTGGACTGCGAAACGTTGCATATCTCGACAGTCTTGGCTTGACCGGTCGACACGTTGCATTGGCGCATTGCGTTCATCTCAGCAGCAATGAGATCGAGATATTGAAAACCTCGGGCACCAACGTGGTCCATTGTCCGTCATCGAATCTCAAACTTGGTTCAGGCATCGCGCCAATCGCAAAGTTGCTGGATGAGGGAATCTCAGTTTCGCTCGGCGCCGATGGTGCGGCGTGTAATAACCGCCTGGACATGTTTACGGAAATGCGCACTGCTGCGCTGCTTCAAAAGGCTCTGCACGGTCCGGAAGTTTTGCCGGCGGGCCGCGCGCTTCGGATGGCGACCATCGACGGCGCACGCGCGATGGGGCTCGATTCGGAAATCGGGAGTCTTGAAGTAGGTAAGCGTGCGGATCTGTCCGTGGTGCGACTCGATCGGTTGCACGCAACACCAATTAAGGATGTGGTCTCGGCGCTCGTTTATTCAGCGGAAGTTGAGGACGTGGATACGGTAATTATCGATGGCCGGATGGTGATGAAGGACCGGAAACTGCAGACGATTGACGAGCAGGAGACGATTGCGGGCGCGAAGGTCGAGGCGGAAACACTCATCGCGGCCGCAGATTTACGCTGATAAACGCGAATTGATTTAAAAAAGCTGTGCCAGCTCGAAGGTAGCGACTGCGGGGGGCGCGATCGGCGGCCGAGCTGGCACTGGCGGGCACTATCAATTTTGAATTGGATGGCCGTCTTTTCAACTAGCTGACGTTTGGGCGTCAGCGCCACCCGCAACGCCTCGAATTATACACCCAGCAACATATCAGTCAACGACTTTTTGTGACGGATCCGACAAAAATCTTTACACAATTTGGTGGGATATTCCTCAAAACTGAGGGTCAAGTTGACAGTTATTCTGGGGTCTTCCTATACTACGCCTCTTTTTCCAACCATCTGGCCAGGTAGCTCAGTTGGTAGAGCGCGGCCCTGAAAAGGCCGGCGTCGGCGGTTCGATTCCGTCCCTGGCCACCAATAATTTCAATAACCTAGTATCTATTTGCATTGATTAGCGTACTACGGGATACTGGGCACTCGCCGATCCGCTGCCTTGATTCGTTCATCAGAAGAGGAGAGGAAAGCGCTGCAGGGTTGGAGCTGAAACGCCCCTTTACAATCACAAAAAAGGAAAACAACCATGAGCCAGCAAGGCCGAATCATCGGCATCGGTGGTATCTTCTTCAAGTCCGCGAATCAGCAGCAAATGAAGGAGTGGTATGCAAAACATCTCGGCCTCGCGGATAGCGGCTATGGTGTCATGCTGCCGTGGCGTGAAAAAGACAATCCTCAAAATGAGCAGATGACAATCTGGAGCGTTTTCCCCGGCAACACCAAATACTTCGAGCCCAGCCCAGCCTCGTTCATGGTGAACTACATCGTCGACGACCTGGACGCACTGCTTGACCGCCTGGCGAAAGAAGGCGTCCGCATTGACCCTAAGCGCCAGGACGAAAGCTACGGTCGCTTCGCTTGGATATACGATCCCGACGGCAACAAAATCGAGCTGTGGCAGCCGCTCGCCGGTTGAGTTGGGCCGGGAACAGAAGCCCCCCCCGCAGCTCCTTTCCTGGTTGTGCTGCCGTCGTAAAACTTCTGCTACGACATTACATCGCGGCGATAGCCGTACTTCTTGACTTCTTCCTCAATAAGGATCTGGCGAGCGCGGGCTTCGACAACCCTCTCTGCGTATGACTTCGGCGGGTCCTGCCAGGCAATACGTCTCAGGATGTTTCGATTGCTGGCAAACGCCTGGGCCATGCCCCAGGAGTTTCTGCCATCGTTGATGATACGCAGGTAGCTGCTGTGCAGGGTTAGATCACTGTCGAAGGCAGGATGGTCCATGCCAAACAGCCGGAAGCGTATCGTCTCGATGTCATCAGGTTCGCCGGTCAGGAAATACCAGCCCGCCAGATCGACGTTACGCGCTTGCGCATAGTGTTTCAAAGCTGCCGGCGTATCGTCTTCGGGTTTCGTCGTTATTGAGTAGAAGAAGAGGTCCTTGCACATGCGATCTTTCAGTTGGCGATAGATCGTTTTCAAGGTCTGAGTTACCGCTGGACATGAGCCGTGACATTCAGCGTACATGAAATTGACCACGCACTGTTTCCCTCTGATCAGATCGTCATAGAACTTAACCGCTTCGTTGTTTTGGTTGCGGAGCACGGCGTTTGTGTACCGCGAAGGTCCTGGCGATGCCGGATGCGGTTCAAAGGTTTTGGTTAACAGCTCTCTTCTGTCCATTACGCCACCTCCTCACGGTACGATTCTTTGGCTTTCATTTCGAGTTCACAGACTTGCTGATCGGCAATGCAGGAATCCAGCGAGGCCTGATCGGGACAGATATCCCAGCGGACCATCATGAAGTTGTCCTCGTGGGCCATGTTGTGGCAATGGATCAGATATCTGCCGCTGTAGTCTCTGAACTGCATCTTGATCAATGCGCCTTGTCCAGGCTCCATTCGGCTTACGTCTTTTCTGCCCGACAGCAGTGGCGGCACGGGAACTTCCACACCATTTACAAATCGCTTCAAAGTACGAAACTCTTCGAAGTGAATGTGTACGGGGTGGGTCCAGGCTGAGGCGATGTTGTTATTGATGAGCCACTCTTCACAGGTCCCCTGAAGGATGCAGTGAGCCGAGTGGTCCGGATCAAACGTGCAGCCAACTTTATCGTCTGGTCTCTTCACCCTGAACTGGCCATGCTTCAGTACGAACTGCCACTCCCAGTTGTTGTCGGTTGGCGGCAACGTTGGATACGTGCAGAGGGTTGCCGGAATCGGTGGCGTATCGGGCGGGAACTCCAGTTCCGTGTTGACTACATTGAATTGCAGCAGAACGTTTCCGATGTTCAATCCTGGCGGCAACGGATCCGGCGACGGGTTGCCGACAAACATCGTCCTGTTTTCTTTGAGGTAGAGTTTGTCGCCCGCGTTGAAAGCGCCGAAGTCAATGATGATGTCCCACCGCTCGGCCACGCTCACTCGGACCGCGCCCGGAACGATCGGCGCCGTCGTGCTGTTGCTGTTGCCTGCATTGGCGCCTGCGTCCACGGGAATCGGATGCTCGAGGAAGTTGGCGTCGGTGGCGATCACAACCATCGTTCCGACTGAACCATCGGGTTTGATCAGCGTCAGGTCGTAAGTCTGCGTCGGTCCGGTGTTGAGAATGCGGAACCGATACTTGCGCCGCCTGACAGTCAACTTCGGCTGAATCTTTCCGTTGACGATGAACTTGTCACCGCCGGCCGCATTGACCAATTCAGTACGTCTGTTTGCGGTGGGACAGAACGTATGGTCGACAAGTATCAATGGGAAGTCGGTGACGCCATACAAACCGGGCAACTGGAGCGAACCAGCGCTCGATGACTCATTGCCCGGATCGGTGCTGTCATACACGATGTACATGCCGTTCAGACCCAGCACGTTGTTGGGGAGAGTGAACTCTGCGCGGTGATCGTGGTACCAGAAGGAGCCCATCTTCTCCCTTGGGTCACCGACACCGTCACCGCCGGTGTTCCCGCCAAAAGCGTCGATACCGGCGTAGACGTTCGGGTAAAGATTGTCTTTCCAGAAACCGGTTCCGAAGAAGTCGCCGGCGAAACCATCGCTCTCTGAACCGTGGTGGCCGTTGTGCAGGTGGATCGTGATCTCGTTCCTGCCAAACGTCGTGGTTGTTGTCGGTAAGTTATTTCTGAAGCGGACGATTCCGGATTTGCCGTATTTCCCGAATATGGTTGGGCCAGGATATTGGCCATTGAAGCCCCAGACGTATGTTTGGCCGAAGTCCGAATGAAATTGATGCAGACCGGGTTGGGCTGAGATGTCGTAAGTAAAGAAGGCCGGTGTGAACTGCGTCCAGCGCGGATGTGGCGCTCGATCAGCTTCACCAGCTCCCAGATTAGGAAACTCGGTTGGTTGTGGAGTCAGCGGTTGATCGACCGCCGGAGTCGGGGCCGTGAAATCATCCACGAAAGGATGATGTGGTGGACTGTTGGTTGGTGTAACGCAGCGTACGGGCTCGGCGATCGTCTGAAAGCCCAATGCCTCTTTAGAAGTCAACATCGAGGGCGCCAAAACACCGGCAGCCCCAGCTGCTGCTCCTATCTTAAGGACACTGCGTCTACTGATTGTGGCTTCCTTTACTTCTCCCGGCCGGTTTTTCGCCTTCTTTTTAGGCATAGAATCTCCTTTCAGCCATTTAGGTTTGGCCTCGAATTTAAAATCCCTTGCTGGTGGTAATGACCCCTTACCCGAAGAGTGCGGCTTTAGCTCCGAATTGATCGACTTCCCCAAGGTGATCAATTTGAAAGGCGAGGCTCAACTGAAACAGTTGAGTAACGTCAGTTGTTTTTTCGAAACTTACTGTTTGGTCCAAAACTTTAGTAATGCGCGGTGCTGGAACGCGGAAGATTACGCTCTCAAATTTTTTATTTGACAAGCCTTGATGCTTGGCGGTTCTTGTCGTTCATTAGCGGATCTTGCTTCTCGCTGGAACTGAATCAAAATCCTGGTCCAAGACTGATTCGCGACTCACGTGACGAAGTGGCGTAGATATTTGAGGTACATCAGAGCACTTTTGAGGAAAATCAGAGCAGGCGAGCGAGTATGCTTGGTTGAGACGAAATAGGTTGAAACCAACTCAAAGGAGATCAGCAAGTGTCCCGGTCCCGACAGCACAGGTACGAACTAACTCTGGCCTTTGTAATTATCATCCTGGCAGCAGTCCCTGGTAACGGCCAATCGAATCCTCCTCAGTTGACCTTCCATTCTGGACAATCCATGTACATCGTTGCTTTTCGCACCATCGAGTTTCCGATAGTTCTGGATGAAGCGCAGGCTGATCGGCAGCGAGAATACATAAATAATGACCTTGATGCTGAGAGGAAGGTCAGAAAAAGAATCGAGGAGTGGCAGTACTTCAAAGTTGCAGAAAAACCGAGCCAGGCTGATTTCATCTTCCTTGTTCATCTCGATGAAAGTTCGATTGAGGGCCTGGCTGTTCCATTTGAAGCTTATCGTCTCCATTTTAAGGAGAAGTTCGATCTGGATGCTTTGCGAGAAGCCGCATTTGGACGATATCTGATAGGACCGCTAAAACTGCCGACGATTACCCGGTTGAGTGACCGTTTGGTTAAGCAGTTTCGTGAAAAGCTGACGAAGCCAGGTCCTTGAGTCGGAGCCTCATGGCAAATATGATATTGAAAATGGCATTCTTGCCTCTAGTATAAATAGCGATGTGGTCGTAATCTTCGCACTCGGCCGACATTTCGGCCTAAGGAGATTTGAAAATGGTATCAGTAGGATTGTTTGTGAGACTTGAGGCAAAACCGGGGAAAGAGGAAGCGGTAGCAGCGTTCCTGAGGCAGGGTCTTGAAATGGCAAATCAGGAAGCGACCACTCTGCTGTGGTTCGCGCTCCGCCTCGGTCCATCCACGTTTGCCATATTCGATGCATTTGCGGATGAGTCGGGAAGGCAAACTCACCTCAACGGCCCAATCGCCAAGGCATTAATGGCGAACGCCGCGGATCTTCTCGCTGTGCCGCCATCTATAGAAGCAACAGAGATTCTGGGAGCCAAGCAGTAGGAACTCGCAGACGAGCGGGGAGATTGAACCTCCCCGCTATTCCCAAGAGGTTCGAAAAAGCAGATCAAGTCAAGCCAATTCCTCACAGCCCGCCTTCCGTTTTTAAGAGGTTCTTTTGATTTCCTTGATTCCGACTTTTAACCGGCGCCGCAAAAGATTACGCAAAGTGGTACCGTCTGTGTATCCGACACGAGCGGCGATTTCGTCGACACTCGCGTTGTCAGTTTTCAGCAGATGAACGGCGCGCTCAATACGTAGACTCTGGAAATAGGATAACGGAGATTTGCCCAGCACGGATTGCATGTGGCGCGCGAGTGTTCGCTTACTCGATCCAACTGCCTTGGCGGCCTGGTCCAATGAGAATCCGTGCTTCAATCTCGTGCGAGCCCACTCTTCAAAACGCTGGACAATAGGATCGGTGTGGACGAGGTGATCCGTCAGTGCATAGGCAGACTGCGATGGCCGCGAGTCGACAATGAGATATTTCGCCGTTAAGGCGGCGAGTTGTGGACTAGTTCTTCGGATGATCCACAACGCAAGGTCGATGTGGCTCAGCGCTGCACCCGCAGTCACGAAACGTCCCGACTCCACAATCATATTCGATTCGTCGAGCGACACGTTTGGGTAACGCTGGCGGAACATTGGTGAAAGCCACCAGGTGGTGGTGGCGCGTTGATGATCGAGCAGGCCAGACTCGGCCATGATGAAGGTACCAACACAGGCCGCCGTCATCATCGCTTCTTTTCGAGCCCATCGCTTCAAGACCAGAGTGGCATCTTGAATGTCGGGTCGCGCGAGTGCTGCCGCCAGTGGCTCGGGCATCTTGAATCCGATCGCTGGAACAACGACACAGTCCGGTGCCTTTGAACCAATCGCCTGCACCGGCACAGTCAGACCTTGCGAGGTTCGGACTGATTTGGTTACGCCGACGATCTTTACATCAAATCGCTCGCCGGAAAAGCCAGACATTTCGGCGAGTTCATTTGCCGTCTGAAAAGCATCGAGGACAGCGGATAATCCCAAGTCGAAAACATCATCCAGAACCAGGACGTTTACTCTCATGGCAAGTATGATACTAAATATCGCATTCTTGCCTCCATCATAATCGAACATGCGGGCTGCAACGCACTAAGCGACAGCCCGCATGTCTCGGTTGTAAATCCCCAGCCCCTAATCAACATGAGGGACAAGGAACGCTCTTGACGGAAATCACGAGATTGGGTGTGTATGGCCCAAACCATTCAACTCCTTCCTGCAACATTCGCCATTGGAAATTGTAGGAGCCTGCTTTGCCCGGAGCCCACACCTGGAAGGTGAAGACTGCGGTTCCTCCAGGCGGAACCGAGTTTGTCAGAACTGCCCGACTTGTTCCCCATCTCGTATTGTCCTGCGGGTTCTGCGAGCCGAG
>Ga0126376_10000103_pt1 | contig 34930 bp, 28 predicted proteins | sample PanSoiMetPlot_15_FD_92760 | JGI IMG/M metagenome (GOLD analysis project Ga0126376, IMG submission 92760) | Tropical forest soil microbial communities from Panama - MetaG Plot_15 | ecosystem: Environmental > Terrestrial > Soil > Tropical forest > Bulk soil | place: Panama | collected 2016-02-17 | reverse complement strand
TGTTACGCAGGCCCAAACTTTTGAATTCTGCTTAAGGCCACTAGCAAGGATTCTAGCGACGAACGGTAAACGGCGAACTTACTTTTTGGCTGTCAACCTTCGACTTTCGACCGCTTTTGCCAATAGCTGTAGAAAGGCAGGCCGAGAAGGATAAGAGCGAGGCCGATCGTGGAGCGGCCTGGGTTTTGGAAGAGGACGCTGACAGTGAGCGCGAGCGCGCCGAAAACGAAGAGCCCCGGAACAACCGGATAGCCCGGGCAGCGGTACGGGCGCGGCATATCGGGCTCAATCTTGCGGAGCCGGAAGAGGGAGACGACGGCGAGGCCGTAAAAAATCCAAGTGGCGAAAATAAAAAGGTTCGTGAGCTCTTCGAACGTCCCCGTGAGAGACATGAGGCTGGTGAGCACGCCTTGGAAAATGAGCGCCCGGCCCGGGGTGAAAAATTTGGGATGGATGCCGTCCGCCACACGGAAGAAGACTTTGTCGCGCGCCATGGCGTAAGGAACGCGCGCGCCACTGAGGATGGATGAGTTTAGCGAGCCGATGGCGGAGATAACCATGGCCAGCGTAAGCCAGATCGCGGGGCCGTGGCCGGAAACGTGTTCAACGACCTCGGACGCGACGTATTGCGAGCCGGCGACTTTGGCGAAGGGAAGCACGCGCAAGCACGCCGCGCTGAAGAGTAGATAAATGACTGCGACGACCGCGACTCCGCCGACCAATGCGCGCGGGAAGTTTTTCTGCGGGTCACGCACTTCCGACCCCACAAGATTCAAATCTTCCCACCCGTCATATGCCCAGAGCGCCGCAGCCAGCGCCGCCAAAAACGCGGCAAGCAAGCCGCCGTTGTATGCGGCAGGCCAGTAAGGATCTGCCGTGTGCACGGCACTCGGCGCTAGAAGCGCGACGCCAATCACCAGCAATACCGAGAAGATCTTGAGGAACGTCAAAAAAACTTGTACCGCGCCGCCGAATTTCACGCCGATGTAATTGACGCCGGTCATGACCACGAGCCACACAACCGCCAGCGGCTGCGCCCAAGTGAAGACAAAGTCGTAAGGCCTGTACCAATGCGTAAGGCCAGGAATCGCGATGTGCAAGGTGAAGATCGGCGTAGAGATACTTGGCAAAAGAAACGCGAGAAATCGCACTCCACCCGCTGCGATCGACGCCGCGGACGCCGGCCTTCCGACAATCGAGTGCATCCACCCGAACAGAAATCCCCACGTCGGCCCGATGCCGCGCCGCAAATAAGCGTACTCCCCGCCTGCTTCTGGAATCGCCGCGCCCAATTCCGCATACGACAACGCGCCAAAAATCGAAAGTATCGCGCCAACAATCCACGCAGCAAATACTATAGCGACGCTCTGCCCCTCGCGCGCCATCTGTGCGGGCTTCAAAAAAATTCCGGTGCCAACCATCGTGCCGACGACAATTGCCGCGGACGCCCACGGCCCGAGCTCCCGCACGAGCTCCAGACGTTTTTCAGATGCCGGTGCGGATACGCTCGCACTCATGCGGAGCGCTGCGTCGCGCGAGCTGGGAGGATTCGGCTCATCAGGCTGCCAATCAAGAATGTAACAGCAGTGCCAACGAAGAAATACCACGGATATGCAACGGAGGTGAATCGCCAAATAGAGAAGACGACCGCGAGCCCCGCGAACATACCTATCGTCGCGCCGGTTCCAGTGGCTTTTTTGTCGAACGTGCCAAGAAGAAAGAGTCCCAGGAGGCTGCCGAAAGGAAATGAAATGACGGTAAGACCCGCCTCGAGCAGCGGGCCCCACGAAACAAGCCCAAAGCAGATAAGCACTGCACCCCAAACCAGCGTGATACGCCGGGAAAGTTTCAGAAATTTTTCCGGATTCGTTTGATGGCCGCTCAGCCGCGAAAAATCAAGCACCGTGCTGGCGGCAAGAGAGTTCAGCGAACCGCTCGCGTTGGACATGGCAACAGCGAGAATCGAAGCCAGCAAAATTCCCGCGAGGCCGGTCGGCATTTCACGAACGAGAAAAGTGGGAAGAACTGCGTCAAGCCTCTGACCGGTGGCCAGTAGCGGCGTGTGTTGCGAAAAAACGAAGAGCAGTACGCCAACCAGAAGAAAAAGCGCGAATTGAAAAAGTACGATGAAGCCGGACGCAATCAGCGCAACACGGCTGTCGCGCTCATTTTTCGCGGCGAGCAGCCGCTGCACAATGGTCTGGTCCGTGCCGTGGCTGGCCATCGTAAGAAATGTCCCGCCGATAACGCCGGACCAGAACGTGTATGTCGTCACTAAGCTTAACGAAAAATCGAACAGCTGAAGTTTGTTGCCGTGCGCGGCGGCGACTTGCGTGATTTCATTCCACCCGCCCGGAATGCGGTGAAGCAAAAACAAGAAAGTAATCGCGCTTCCCACCAGGTAAAGCAAAAGTTGCGCAACGTCCGTCCAGATGACCGCTTTCATTCCTCCTTCGAACGTATAGACAATCGTTAGCGCAATGACCAAAAAAACGGCCAGGCGAATCGACGTGCCAATCGCAACGCTCACGACGAGCGCAATCGCTGCGACACGGACACCTTCTGCCATCGCCCGCGTGATGAGAAATGTCGAAGCGGCAAGCGATCGCATTCGCGGGCCGAAGCGTCTTTCAATGAGCGCATACGCCGTGAAAAACTCCCCGCGAAAATATCCGGGTAGTAGAAACAGGACGATGAGAACGCGGCCGATGAGGTAGCCGAAAACGAGTTGGAGAAACTTGAGGTTGCCCCCGTACGCGATCGCCGGCGTGCCAATAATGGTCAGTGTCGAAGTTTCCGTCGCTACAATCGAAAACGCTATTGCCCACCACGGCGCCGTCCGTCCCCCGAGAAAATAGTCGCGAACATCCCGCTGGCCGCGGCGGAAGTAGATGCCCAGTGCGGTGACTGCGAGAAGATAGGCGAGAACGATGGCAAGGTCGACGAGGTGAATATGCATGAAGTGCGACGAGAATAATGGCGGACCACTGAAGCGTCAAGGATAACAACACATTCGAACTCAAAGTGTGAAGTGGAGCATCGTGCTCAAGTATCCTTTTCCTATGCGCATCGGAATGGGCCTCGACGGCGGAGGCACGAAAACAGATTCTGTTTTGATAAATGACACCGGGCGCGTGCTTGGGCGCGGACGCGGGAGCGCCTCAAATCCTTCACGAATCGGAGTAGATGCCGCCGCCCGCGGCGTAATGGAAGCGGCAAGCGCCGCTCTGCGCGACGCAAATTTGCAAATGGAAAAAATTACTGATGTTTGCGCCGGCTTGGCTGGGGTCGCCCTCAAAGAACGTGCCGATGCCATGAAAAACCTGCTCGGCGAATTTTTTGCTGCCGCTAGATTCGAATTGTGCACGGATTTGGATTTGGCTCTGGGCACCGCAGGCGCGCGGCCTGCCATCGTTCTCGTCGCGGGAACCGGCTCGGCTGCCATTGGATGCGACGCGGCCGGACGCGTCGCGCGATCCGGTGGATACGGGCCCAAGAAAAGCGATGAAGGTAGCGCGTTTGCAATTGGAAAAAGAAGCGTCCTCGAGGTTTCGAATGCAAGCAGCGAAGCCGGAGCGATTCTGCGCATGAAAATTCAGAAATACCTTGGCATCGAATCTATTGAAAAAATTGTCGGATTGGACGGAGCCGAAGCCGATGCCGTCTATCCCCGCGTCTTTCGCGTCATCTTGTTAGCGGCGGATGAAGCGAATGAAGTTGCGCAAGAGTTATTGCGTAATGCCGCTGAAAATCTGGCCGAAATTGTCGCCGCCTTGCAGGAAGAGTTAAAACTGAGCGGCGCCCCGTATTTAATGGGAAAGACGGGTGGAATGATCGGTCGTTCAAAATATTTTGACGAGATACTGGATATGCAACTTCGCCGGGTTGCACCGCAAGCCGATTTGCAAATTTTGCATACGCCGCTCGCGGAAGTTGCAGCCCGGCGTGCGTTGAGCCTATGAGCGAAACCGACGAGCGCGAAAAACCAAGGCCACCGGGCGGTACTTTCGAAGACCGCCTGCGCGACGGCTCCCTGCAAGCCTTACGAGAATTGGTACAGAGTCCTGAGCTCAACGAAGCTCAAGCGGCTCTCCTGCTCGCACGAAAGGACTTGCCCGGCGAATTGATCGAAGAAATCGCAAAACGCAAGCCGTTGCTCAAAAACTACGCCGTAAAAAAAGCTCTTGTGTTGCATCCGCACACGCCGCGCCTTTTGAGCCTCCGCCTGCTGCGCGATCTGTACATAATGGACCTCGTGCAGTTGACTCTCACCCCCGGCGCGCTGCCCGAATTAAAACGTAACGCCGAAGAACAATTGATCATCCGCCTTCCGCAATTGCCTCTCGGCCAAAAAATTACCCTGGCGCGTCGCGGTCCCGGCCGCGTGGCAGGTGCTCTCCTCGCGGAGGGCCACGCGCAAGTGCTGAATGTTGTCCTGGACAATTCGAATCTCACCGAAGCCCACGTTTTAAAAGCGCTTTCGCGCGCGAAAGTTTCCCCGCTTGTTGTGGAAGCTGTTTCGAAACACGCGAAATGGTCGCACAGTTATAATGTTCGCCTGGCCCTAGTCCGCCAACCTTCAACAACACTTTCCACCGTGCTTGCCTATCTCCCTGAACTTACCGTCTCCGATTTGAAGGAGTTGACGACGCCCGGCGTTGTGCCCGAAAATTTTCGTCGTTACTTGCAGGCGGAAATTCAGCGCCGGCTGCGAAAAGGGAAAGAGCCGCTTACGGAGTAGCACAGCCATCGTGAGCGCGAAGCGGCGCATAGTACTTTACCGTAGCGTTTTCGGCAATAGAGGGAACAAAACAATCGCTCACGGCGTCGTATAGCCATGCAAGAAATTGCAGTATCGTGTACAAAAAGAACTGGCGCGATCGCCCTTGCGTCGTCGCTTGGGGACCCGGGCAGAGGGATTCACCAGGTTTATGGGCAGTGGGGATCAGGGAATCCGCAGGTTCGAGCGCCGTTGGGCGCCTCGATATCGCTTTCACGCCGACCTCGAAATCGAATGGGGCTCAACGGTGTTGCGCGCGCACACTCGCGACATCAGCGCGAGCGGGATGTTTATCGAGTCAGCCGATCCACTCTGGGTCGGTGCGGGATTTTCCGCGCAACTCACTCTGGACAAGCCGGTAAAACTCAATTGCTCCGTGAAACGTGTCGAACCAGGTCGCGGCATGGGCGTCTCCTTTTCCTCCTCCGAGGAACATCAGGAAGCCCTGCAAGTGCTCATCAATCATCTTTCCGGAAATTTGCCCTGACAACGCGGTATATTCTCTTCCCGATGACAAGATGTCTTGATTGTGGAGCCCAGCGCGATTCGGATCAGTGCTCCGCCTGCGGCTTAACAACGGCTGCGGCGGAATTGGTATTCCGCAGAAGGCTAATCTATAAAACGCTGATTTTTCTTGGCGGCTCCCTTTGCTTTCCCTATGTGAGTCAGGTATTTCCTCCGCTCGATTTGGACTTGATGCTGGTGTTTTTTGGAGTCCTCTTCTTCATAGCGTTGACTTTGGCTGTGATTCTGGACCGTCTTGCGCGGCGCCACGCGGAAATTGAAGCACTGAAACGAATCTACAACGGATTTGTCCCGCTGCCGTGGATTCTGACGATCATTCTTTTCGTGAACGGGAAGTTCGACACCCCCAAAGATATTCAATACGTCCCCGCGACCGTTCGAGCGACGTTTTACATGAAAGGAATCGTGCGGGGAAGCCGGAGATTGGTTGTCGGGTCCTGGAGGCCGGGCAGGAAATTGGAAAGAATACCGGTCGAGGCGGACGATTTTGATCGTTTTCGCGTCGGCGATACGCTCGAAGTGGCAATTGAGCCGGGTGTCGCGGGAATTCCTTGGGTTTACGGCGTATACCGCAAAGGTCCCCCGCAACAGTAACGTCAATACAGCGGCGTACCATTCGCTTTCAGCGGCGTTTGAATGTCCAAATAGTTTCCCTTTTCTCCAAATCGAAAACGAAGCCGCCGAAGATTGCCGACGTCACGCTCTCTCCAGTCCGAAATATCCGCCGGCTGGACTGGATTTTCCTCGAGGGAATACTCGATGTCGTCGCCTTTCGTCACGATTTTTTCGGGATCGATATCGAAGACTTGCTGAGCGTTTCGATCGATCAGCAGGTAGCGCTTCCAAAGCCGGAGAAGCAGAACCCCGCGTTTCGACGAATAATAGAGGTCCCAGGATTTTGGCGCGTCTTCGTTGTAATGAACGATGGCGAAGGGAACAGACTTCCAGAGGTTCTTCGTTTTCGGCGGCGATTGTCCAAAAATGAGATGATTTCCGGCTAGGAAAAGGCACGCAACCGCGACTAGAACTAGTAAGAATCTGCGGCGAAACAATTTCATATAGTTGATTCAAAGTCTACGACGCGGCCAGACGCCCAGCAAGCAACACTGCTTTGCCGCACCCTGCGCCTTGTGGCCAGCCATTCCTGGCTGTGCCTTTCGCCGCAAGCGAAGCCAAACGACTGCCCCCAGGCCTCATCTCTGTGCCCTTTTTGTCTCTTTCCTCTGCGGCCTCCGTGTTAAATTCCTTTCTTAGTTCCTGCCACAGCTGTAATCGCGCGGCTCGTCCTTATACCAGCTAATCTTTAGGCTGACCATCGGAGCTAATGACTTCTGAGTAGGTATAATGCCACCCGATGAAATTCACCGGCAGCCTGCTCAAACGCGCTCTAAAAATGTTCCGCCGTGTTTTCCCGCGCTGCAGCATGATTTCTCAAGCCATCGCCTTCAACTTATTTCTCGCATTTTTTCCTACCTTGCTGCTTGTTGTGGCGATTGCTACCAGCCCCCTCGGAAGCCGCACCAACATGCTGGATATGATCACCGATTTCACGCGCTACTTGCCGCCGGGAAGTCGGCAAATTGTTTCGGAGTTCTTGATCCACCGCGCGCCGCAAGCATGGAAATGGGCCGTTGTCGGGTGGGCGGGAACATTGCTGGCTGGCTCGCAAGTAATGAAGCTCATCATGGAAGGCATTCACACCATTTACGGCGACATGGAAAAGCCCGGATTTCTGCATCGCCAGTGGCGCGGCCTCCTTTTACTCGTGGCGACCATCGCTCCCCTCATCGTGGCTTCCGTTCTGGGTGTGTTTGGCCGGCAGTTGCGCAACTGGCTTTCCCGCACGCTCGGCCCAACCCACCCATTTCATGGATATTGGCCCGTCTTCTTTCCACTTGCAGCGATTTTTCTTTCGCTCGTCGCTCTGACCTTCATTTACCGTTTCGCTCGCCCACAAGAGCACAGCCTTCGCAACGTATTGCCGGGCGCCACCATTGCGACACTCCTGTGGTGGCTGGTGGATGTGCTCTTCGGCTTTTATGTTCGTAGAGTCCCCTATTCCATTGTGTATGGTGGCCTCGCCGCCGTTATCGGCTTGATGATATGGATGCAATTGTCCGCCGTCGTGGTTTTTCTAGGCGCTGCCTGGAATGCAGAGCTAGCCGAAGCGAGGAATGGGGCTCAGTCGCCTTGATTCTTTTGTTCGTAACACAAAAACTCAAAATTCAATCTGGCGATCGAGCTAGAACAGTCGTTGAATCGCCTCTGGCGAAGGCGTATATTCTGCTCAACAAGGTTTGCCCGTGTAGGGCCACCCGCCAGGCACTCACCCACCTGGGGCGTATTCCAGTCCAGAGCGAGGCTTGCCGAAATGTAGCCACTCTCGGCGCAAAGGAGGGTACGTCCTGCGAAGCATAATTCACTTCCGCCTGAACCGGTACTTGCTGCTTATGGCTTGGCCATTGATGTTTGAGTGTGCCCTTGCAGCTCAGAGTTCGTCGGACGGAAATTCGGCGCAAGGTGCTACCCCTCCGAGCCCTGCTCCCGCATCGCAAGAGCAAAAAGGCCCGGAAGTTGCCACCCGCGATACCCCTGCCATGTTTAAAGTCCGCGTGAACTTGGTTTTGGTGAGAGTGGTGGTACGCGATCTACAGGGAAATGTAGTCGAGAATTTGCACCGCGAAGATTTCGCGCTGGCAGATAACCGCAAGCCGCAGGTGATCTCGTTTTTTAGCGTAGAGACACCGGCCGCAAAAGCGATGCCCGTGACGACCAGGGAATCTGGAAACGGCACTGATGCTACCGACGCCCCGCCCTCAGCTCCCGTCCCCGCTATGCCTCAGCGATTCGTGACCATTCTTTACGACGACATTCACATGAGCATGGAAGACAGCGTGACGGCTCGCGATGCCACAACGCGGCTGTTCGGAGCTTTGGCGCCAACAGACCGGGTTGCAATCTTTACGACTTCGGGGCATACGACGCAGGATTTTACGAGCGATCAGGAAGCGATTAAGCGCGCTTTGAACGGAATTCTGCCGAAATCCTTTACTGCGCGGATCAGCGGATCGGGAGACTGCCCGGACATCACCTACTACCAAGCCGATTTGATTCAGAACAAAAACGATCAACAAGCGCTGGATGCAGCTACCTTGGAAACAGTGGATTGTGCCTTTCAAGGGGATATGTCGAAGATTCAATTGGCCCGGCCCATCGCTGCAGCGGCGTCCCAACGTGCTCTCAGCGAAGGGGATGCGGAATCGGAATTCGCTTACCGGCACATAGAAGACGCCATGCGCAGGTTGACAGCGATGCCGGGCCAGCGCGTGATGGTCTTTGTTTCTCCTGGATTCATTTTGGCTCAATTGTTCACCGAAGCTTCCGGCATCATCGACCGGGCGACGCGAGCGAACATTGTGATCGACACAATTGACGTGCGGGGCCTGTACACTCCGGATGTGATGGGTGATATCGCCAACCAACCGGGGGGTTCGGTGGGCCGGGTGGCCGGCCTCAAGGCCCTTTACCGTACCACCGCCCAATCTGCCCAGTCTGAAGTCCTGGACGAATTTGCCGCCGGCACAGGTGGTACCTACTTTCACAATCGAAACGATCTCGACAACGGATTGCGGCAGGCGGTTGCAGCTCCAGCGATTTCGTACGTGTTGGGATTCTCGCCGCAGAATTTGAAGCTGAACGGCGGGTATCACACGTTGAAAGTAACCCTGACGGGAAAACAAAAATATAACGTGCAAGCGCGCCGGGGCTATTTTGCGCCGCGCAAAGCCCAGGATCCCGCGGAAACGGCGAAACAGGAAATTCAAGAAGCGATTTTCTCTCAGGATGAAATTGGCGATCTCCCTGTGGACATCCAGACGCAATTCTTCAAACCGGAGCCTTCCCAGGCGAAGCTTTCCGTCCTGGCACATCTGGATTTGAAATCAATACGCTTTCGAAAAGCAGAGGGAAGAAACCGCAACGACATTACTCTGGCAACCGCGATTTTCGATGAGAACGGGAATTTTGTCGCCGGCGGGGAAAAAATTGTCGAAATGCGTTTGCTGGATGGAACGATGGAGCGGCTCGAAAAGTCGGGAATAAACGTCAAATCCAGTTTTGATGTGAAGCCTGGATCGTATTTGGTCCGGTTGGTGGTGAGGGACGCGGAAGGGGAGCAGATGGCAGCGAAGAACGGAGCTGTCGTGATTCCAAACTAATCTTTCAGTGTTGGTGCCGGTCTAGGTGCCTGGTCTTGAGCAATGACGGAGGTTCTCATGAACACGAAAATCAGCGATAGAAAATGGAATGGTTTAGCGGCAGGCGTTTGTGCAGCGGTGCTTGGATTATGCGCGTTTTCAGCGAAAACGCGGGCACAAGATCAGCAGCCTCCTGCGCAGCAGTCTCCGGCCCCTCAGGCTCAGGCACAAGCGCCAGCGCCTGGAGGTGAAGACGTTGTGAAATCAGACGTCGTCATCAAGAAGGAATCGAAACTCGTCTTGGTGGACGTAGTCGTAACGGACAAAAAGGGAAAATACATCCACGACCTGACGCAAGGCGACTTTAAGGTTTACGAAGACAACAAAGAACAGGCGGTAACCAGCTTTTCCGCGGGCACATCGCAAGACGCCGGCCCGAACAGCAACCAAAAACACTACCTGGTTCTTTTCTTCGACAACTCTTCCATGCAATTGCCCGATCAGATGATCGCGCGAAATGCTGCAGCAAAATTCATCGATGCGAATGCGGGGCCAAATAATCTGATGGCTGTCGTGGAATTTGGTGGAGTCCTGCAAATTAAGCAGAACTTCACTGCAAATGTGGATTTGCTGAAGAGAGCAGCGTCGGGCGTGAAAGGTTCGGCAGTCGCTTCGAATCTGGATGCGAATGCGTCCGGCGGAACCATTGCCATGTCGGGGTTCTCTAACGTTTCGAGCGCGGAAGCCGATTATGGCGCCCGCACCATGCTTTTGGCCCTGCGTTCGCTCGCGAAAAACTTGCGCGGAATTCCCGGCCGAAAAATGGTCGTCTTGATCTCTGCGGGATTTCCTCTTTCTCCTGAACGCGAATCCGAATTGACCGCAACACTCGACGCCTGCACAAAAGCCAATGTTGCCGTCTATCCGCTTGATGCGCGCGGGCTCATGGCCCCTGTCTCGCGATTGTTCGAACGTCAAAATCCGACCCCGTTCGTACGCCAAAGCTCCGCATCGTTCGAACGGAATAATTCCGTACCTAGGCTCGTTCTTGCTTCCTACCCCGAACCCCAGCGCCCTGGCGGCGGTGGCGGTGGAACCGGCGGTACTGGAGGAACAGGTGGGACCGGGGGAGGTGGACGCGGCGGAGCCGGTGGCACTGGCGGAACGGGTGGAACTGGAGGAACTGGCGGCGGTGGCCGAGGTGGAACTGGTGGCACCGGGGGCACAGGCGGCACGGGCGGAGGGCGTGGCGGGACCGGGGGTACTGGTGGCGGAACCCGTGGAGGAACTGGAACCACAGGTGGCGGGACGGGAACGCGTCCGCCGGTCAATTCGAATGCGTTCAATAGTCCATTCACGCAGCCACGAAATATTCTTCCCCAGTTGCCCGAAACCGGCTCGACGAATCAGCAAATTTTGCAAGCACTCGCGGAGGGAACGGGCGGCTTTGCGATTTACAATACGAATGATTTGCTCGGCGGATTCCAGAGAATCGCGAACGAGCAAAATGAATTCTATTTGCTCGGCTACGTTCCGCCGGATTCCCCCGAGGGAAGTTGCCACACACTAAAAGTAAAAATGAATCACGGCGGAATGAACGTCCGGTCGAGGACGGGATACTGCAATTCGCGGCCGGCGAATGCGCTGGAAGGAACGCCCGTAGAAAAGCAACTCGAAGCGCGTGCGCAAGACAGCACCCAGAGCGCCACAAAGACCACGCTGCAAGCGCCCTATTTTTATTCCGCAGCGAATGTGGCCCGCGTAAACTTGGCGATGGATATTCCGAGCGAGAGCTTCCATTTTGACAAGGAAAAAGGGAAGTATCACGCAAGTCTGAGCGTCCTGGGAATTGCGTACAAACCGGACGGAGCAATCGGAGCAAAATTCAGCGATCAAGTGAAACTCAATTTGGAAAAGGACGAATGGAAGGAATTCTCGAAAGGGCCGTACCACTATATAAATCAGTTCGACGCGCCGCCGGGAAACTACAAAATGACCGTTGTTCTGAATTCCGGCGGCGATGCCTACAGCAAGACAGAATTGCCGCTGAAGATTGACTCTTACGATGGAAAACAACTAACCGTCGGCGGCGTCGTAATTTCAAACTCATTGCAGCGCGTAGACGACATAGCGGCAAATTCGGATCTGGATGCGGTCCTGCTGGAGGACCGCACCCCTCTCGTCGCTAAAGGATTCCAGATTAATCCGGTCGCCAATCCCAAGTTCAAAAAATCCGACAACGTGGTGGTGTATTCGGAGGTCTACGAGCCGCTTCTTACTTCCGACAATCCGCCAAAAGTTGCATTTGGATACGCCATTTTTCAGCGCACCACAAAGGAGCAGGTGGTTAGTACAGGCAGCATCGCGGCGGACGACTTCATTCAAAAAGGAAACCCGATGATTCCGGTGGCGCTCCTTGTGAAAGTGAAAGACCTGAAACCGGGCCAATACACGCTGGTTATGATGGCCATAGACGGTACTGGCCAAAAAGCCGAAAACCGAACGGCCGATTTTGACGTAACGGATTAACCGGCCGGCGGATAATGCGTTTGGGATTGCGTGGCAGGAAGAGGGAAGCCGAAGAGCACACCCTTTGCCAGAGACAAAACCGCCCTTTGAGACTCAGGCTAAACAAAGGGTAGGCCACCCACCGTGGCCCTAGTTAACTTATAGCTAAATTATATTTTGGTATGCTCACTTGGGCTATACTTCGCCAACGGAACCCAGTCATGCGTCACCCGTCCGCCAACTGGGGTTGTCGGAATAGTTTTATACGCATACGATGGCTACGGGGCAGGCAAAAATGCGCTGGCTCCGGGACAGAAAACTAGTTAAGGACACAGAGTCGCAGGATCCTGTCGTTGACCCTCGCCGTCTACTCGTAGTATTTGCGATAATCGTATTTACTCTTATCTGGCTAGTGCAATCGATCCTGACGCGAGATTTTTGGCTTAAGAATCTTTTCCGGCCATACCTGCCGGGATGGGCACTTCTGGTTAACGCCTTCACTGCGCCCCTAACGATGGCCCTAGTCGGCTTGCGTACAATTCCATGGAAAGCAACAATAGCTTTGTCTTTCATCATGCTTCTGCAGGCAAGCCTCTTTGGACTGGTCGGCGAAAGGTATCCGTGGGTACAAGGGGGAGTGACCCTATTCGGTTATTTCGAAGCATATCTCCTACTCACTAGACTGAACCGGTACATTGAGGACAGAAATCTCCCGAAAGACGGGACCTTGCTCGACCTTAAATGAAGGGGACCCGGGGGACAGGGGAACTGGGGGACATACGAGACGTTCCCTGGGTGGGTGGCGAAGAGAATCGGCAACAAGTCAACAATCGAAGCACGGTAAGTGCGAACGGGTGCCGCACCCTTCGGTTTTAAGGGTGCGGGTTTTTCCTTTGACTTTGTTTTTCTCTTGCTCTTGCTTTCGCTCCAGCAATATCAATCGGAATCACCAAAAACCGAATGAATAACCACAGGTCCGGCGCCAAGCGCTTCGCGGCGGCGAAGCTAACTGTTCTGCTTTCAATAAATTATGGAGTATCGGATTCGCGGAAATATTGCGCGAGCCGCGCAACTTGTGTGGTAGCACTGGGTTAATCTAAAGGGGAACTATTCCTGTGCGCGCGTGCAGGGCGGGGAGCGGACTCCTGGTGCATATTCAAGCGAAACAAGAGACGAAACGTTTTTCTGTGGATGTGAATTGGTCATGGCGTTCTGCGGGTGCGCTGCTGGTTGCCGTCGTATTTCTTTGCACGTTTGGAATTGACCTGCCTTCTGCGCTGGCCGCAAGCGCTACAAATAAGCCCGCAAATAGAAAAGACAAACAGGATCCCTGGCTCAAGAATTTGCCGATAACGGAGCTGACTCCCGACGAAGCAATTCTGCATGCGTTGAACCGGCTTGCATACGGGCCGCGTCCAGGCGATGTCGAACGCATCAAGCAGATAGGGCTCGCGAAGTGGATTGAGCAGCAACTGAATCCGAACACCATTGACGACAAAGCGGTCGAGGCGCGGCTCGAAAGTTTTCCCACCTTGCGCATGTCCACGGCGAAATTGATCGATGAATACCCTCAGCCAAAACAAGCCGCAAAAAAAGAGGGACTGACTCTTGCGGAGTTCAAGCAACAGCAAGCGCAGCAGCGGCGCGCTGACATGGCCGCGGAAAAAGTCGCACAACAAGGGAACGCGGATGTATCGGCCGACAGCGAATCCATGAAGGACATTCCTTCGCCCATGAAGCAAGAATCAGTCAAGCAGGAATCCGGAAACGCGACGACACCCGGCGCGGGCAACAACAAGCTGAGCATCGATCCAAACGCCGTGCCTCGCGCGATTGCCGATGACAGCAGGCGGCCGCCGCGCGTTGTGCAAGAACTCGCGATGGCGAAAGTGACGCGCGCGATTTACAGCGAGCGCCAACTGCAACAAGTCATGGATGATTTCTGGTTCAACCATTTCAACGTGTATGCGCAAAAGGGCGAAGTGAAATGGTATTTGACTTCGTACGAGCGCGACGCGGTTCAACCGCACACGCTGGGAAAATTCAGGGATTTGGTTGAAGCGACGGCAAAAAGTCCGGCGATGCTTTTTTATCTGGACAATTTTTTGAGCGCCGATCCGCGCGCGCAGCAGCGAATCGCTGCGGAATGCGCGATGCGGCAGTCGCGCCGGCGCGGATTCGGCTGGCCGCCTCTTCCAATGCCGTCTCAAGGGCAAAAGAAAAAACAAGAACGCGGGTTGAACGAAAATTATGGCCGTGAATTGATGGAACTGCACACGCTCGGCGTCGATGGCGGCTACACGCAAAAAGACGTGACGGAAGTCGCGCGCTGCTTCACTGGATGGACAATCGACAGGCCGCGGCAAAATCCGGAATTCAAATTCGACGAACGCCTGCACGATCCCGAAACGAAAATCGTTCTCGGAAAAAAGATTCACAACGGCGGAATGGGTGACGGAAAAGAAGTGATTGACCTGCTCGCGAAGCACCCGAGCACGGCGAAATTCATTTCTACGAAGCTGGCGCGCCGATTTGTTTCGGACAATCCTCCACAGTCGTTAATTACAAAAATGGTGCAGACATTTCAATCGAGCGACGGCAACATTCGCGCGGTGATGCGCACGATGATTTATTCGCCGGAATTTTGGTCGCGCGAAGCGTATCGCGCAAAAATAAAAACGCCATTCGAATTGGTGATTTCTACGGCGCGCGCGCTTGGAACCGACGTGGACACGCCAATGCCGCTTGTGCAATGGACCGGACGAATCGGCGAGCCGCTGTATCAATGCCAGCCACCAACAGGATATTCGGACAAGGCGGAAGCGTGGGTGAATACCGGCGCGCTGCTGAATCGGTTGAATTATTCGCTCGCGCTTGCGGGAAACAAAGTGCGCGGATCGCACTCGGACGCTGTTACGCTGCTGGGGCTCGATTCCGCGGCGGAGCCGAAGAACGCTTTGGATCGCGCAGTGCAACTGTTTCTCGGCGGAGAAGCGGCGCGAGGAACTGTGGAAACTTTGGAAAAACAGATTGAGGATCCGCAGATCGTGCAGGCCCGGCTGGATGATCCCGTGAAGCGCGTGGACATGGGAGTCGTGGCGGGATTGGTGCTGGGCGCACCGGAATTTCAGCGGAGATAGCGTTCGTAGCACACCCTTCGTGGGTTACTGAAACCTGGCGAAGTGTCATTCCGAGAAGCGAAGCGGCGAGGAATCTACTTTTTGCAGCGAATTGACGAGGCTGAAATGAGTTACGAATGTTGCGAAGGAATCCGCAATCTAAAATTCTCGCGACGATATTTTGTGAAGCAAGGTGGCGTCGCACTGGTGGGGTTGAGCGCGATGCCTGCGTTTTTGCAGCGCGCGGCGGCCGCGACTCCAAGTGGCGGAAAAAAGCAGCTCGTTGTGTTGTTTCAACGCGGCGCGGCCGATGGACTGAATATTGTCGTGCCGTTTGGCGAGCCGAATTATTACCGGATGCGCCCTTCGATTGCGATTCCGCAGCCTCGAAACAGCTCAGCCGATGCCGCTGTTGACCTCGATGGATTTTTTGGACTGCATCCGAGCCTTGCACCGCTCGAGCCGCTCTTTCACAAAAATCAGCTGGCAATTGTGCACGCGGCGGGTTCGCCCGATCCCACGCGATCGCATTTTGACGCGCAGGATTTCATGGAGTCCGGCACGCCGGGACTGAAAGCGACGGAAGACGGCTGGCTGAATCGCGCGATTGAAACCGTGCAGGAAGAAAATGCCTCGCCGTTTCGAGCGGTGGCGATGGGGCCCAATTTGCCGCGAATGTTGCGCGGTACGGCGCCGGCAATTGCATTGCCTGATGTAAAACAGTTCAAAGTGATGGCGCCAGGAGCAGGGAAAGTTGCGGAAGGTGGATTCGAAGCGATGTACGCGCAGACGGTGGATCAAGCGCTGCGTGGCACGGGCACGGAAACGTTTGAAGCGATTGAAATGTTGCGCAAAGCCGATCCCTCAAAATATCAACCGGAAAACGGCGCGGATTATCCCAAGAGCAGGCTGGGACAGAGTTTGCAACAGGTCGGCCAGCTCATCAAAGCAAATATCGGCGTAGAAGTTTTGTTTGTGGATTGCGGCGGCTGGGACAATCACGTGAATGAAGGCGGCGTGCAGGGGCAGCTCTCGAATTTGCTGAAGGATTTGGGGCAAGGGCTTGCCGCGTTTCATCGCGACATGGGCGATCGCGTGGAGAACATTGTTTTTGTGACGATGAGCGAATTCGGGCGCACCGCAAAAGAAAACGGCAATCGCGGGACGGATCATGGACATGCGAATTGCATGTTCGTGATGGGTGGCGACGTGAAAGGCGGCCGCGTCTACGGAAAATGGCCCGGCCTCGCCGAGCCTCAACTGAACGAAGGCCGCGATCTCGCGCTAACTACCGATTTTCGTTCCGTGCTAGGCGAGATTTTGGCGAAGCATGTGGGCGTGCCGGATTTGGCGTCGGTATTTCCGAGCTTCGACAACAACGTACACAGATTTCCCGGCCTGATGAAGGTTTAATGTGAAGTGTGAGGAGCACGGCGAGCCGCAATTGGCATTGCGGCGGACCGACTGCTGAAGTTCAGCAAACCGAGTTACGCTTCGTGACCATTGCCTTTTCCAATCGTCTATAACTTTATCGGTTCGCTCAATTCTGTCTCTGACGTGTCTAAAGGTGGCCTCCGATGAATTGGTTTCGCTCTTTGCTGCCCTTATCTTGTGCAGTTCTTCTCTCCCATTGTCCGTCACCGCTTCCAGCGCAAGAAGCAGTGCGGACGACTGCTCCGCGAGGGGCGAATGACGGTTGGCCAACGGCGGCAGCTTCCTCGGCCGGTTTGTCGGAAGCTCGGCTGCAGGCCATGGAAACCGCCATCCGCGGAGGAGAATTCAAGAAAATAGGCAGCATTCTCGTGGCACGCCGCGGCAAGCTCGTGTATGAAGGCTACTTTGACGATTCCGGCGCGGCTGCGCTTCGCAACACGCGTTCCGCCACGAAGTCTGTTACCGACATTCTCGTGGGCATCGCCATCGACAAAGGCTTCCTCTCAGGCGTTAACGTTTCCGTCCTGCCGTTCTTCCCCGATAAGCAACCGGTGCAGAATCCCGACCCGCGCAAGGCAAAAATCACTGTCGAAGACTTTCTCACGATGAGTTCACTCCTCGAGTGTGACGACTGGAATGAGTTTTCCCGCGGCAATGAAGAACGAATGTACATCATGGAAGACTGGATTCAGTTCACTCTTGACCTGCCCATCAAGGGATTTCCTTCCTGGGTTAAGAAACCGGCCGACGCGCCCTATGGCCGTAGCTTCAGCTATTGCACCGCAGGCGTGGCCACACTCGGCGGCGTCCTCGAACGCTCCACAAAAATGCCCGTGCCGGAATTCGCCCAGAAGCATTTGTTCAGCCCAATGGAAATTCAAAAAGCCGATTGGACATTCTCGTCGCTTGGTTTGGCGCTGACCGGCGGAGGCCTCGGCTTGCAAAGCCGCGATCTTTTGAAGCTTGGCCAGCTTTATCTGAATGGCGGCACTTGGAATGGTTCGCGGATTGTTTCAGAACAGTGGGTAAAGACTTCCACGCAGCCGCACGCGCGCATCGACGAACAAACCGAATACGGCTATTTGTGGTGGCTAAAGAGTTTCAAATCTGGGGACAAATCCTATGCCGGCTTCTTTATGACCGGCAACGGGGGGAACAAAGTCGTCGTCTTCCCGGAGCTCGAAATGGTTGTCGTTCTGACCAGCACAAACTACAACACATCGGGCATGCACCAACAAACAGAGCGGCTCTTGACTGAATACGTTCTGGCATCCTTGCAGTAAAAATTGTACAGTACAGTTCAGCGTAGAATATTCCTTCGAAAATCTTCATCCGACCAGTGATGAGTGAGAGAAAGTGGGCTAAACGGTTGTTCTCAGCACTGTGCGCGATCCCGTGGCTAGTGATTTCCGGCGCGTATATTGAAGTGTGTCTGGCTCGGCTGACCCTATCCCGATGGCCCCGTCCGATGACCGATGATCCGAAGAACATTGCAATTGAGCTGCTCCACTTGCTCGTCTTGCTATTTTTCGTTTCCTTGCCGGCGACAATTCCGTTGACAATCGTATTGGCTGTATGGAACTGGCGTAAGCTTCTCAGGGATTGGCGTTACTCCGTTCGTGTCGGTGCATTTGCCGTCGGCCTGCTGGCACTCTGGATGCTCATTAACTACGATCCCGGACATGTTTGGTATTGGTTCTTCGATTGAGTCTCGCGGCTCGTACGGCGCACGTTCAGACTTCTTCGACACGCATGCAGTCCCCTGATCTGGCCAAAGATTTGATTACGCTGGAGAGTTCGACGACTTCGAGGTGGGAAGGGCAGTTGGGCCAGTTGTGGCTCCAGCAGACGATGATGTCACAGCCGGTTGAGTGCGTCTGTCAAGGAGATGAAACAAGAAACGACAAGTTGCACTATAGACGTCTAATCCCGTGAAGGTAAACCCAGGTTCTTTGGAGGAGCAATGACGAAGCAACTGAAGGCAGCAGTGCTTTGTTTGAGTATGGCGATCTCTTTGCTGGCAGGCGGTGTCAGTGCCGCGCAGCAGAAGAAACCGGCAGAAGTTTCGCCTGCGCCAATTCCTGCGCCAATCCTTACGGCGAAGAGAGTGTTTGTTGCCAATGGGGGAGGGGATAGGTCCGGCTATGAGGCAGCGACGTACAGCGGCGGGCCGGACCGCGCGTACAACGAGTTTTATTCGGTTATGAAAGCCTGGGGGCGTTACGAACTGGTTCTATCACCGGGCGAAGCGGATCTGATCTTTGAGATACGGTTCACCGTATTTCAACCGGAGCATCCGCGCGGGCTGCAAGCGGACGATCCGGCGACAGATGCCCAGTTGCGGTTCGTCATTCGAGACGCGAAGAGTCACGAGAAGTTGTGGGGATTGACCGCGCACTCCCGGGCTGCCGCGCTGCAGAGCAACCGCGACAAAAACTTCGAGGAGGCCTTGGGAGCGGTTGTTGTCGAGGTGAAGAGAATTGCCGGGCCGGCGAAATGACGGTGGCGACTTGAGTGACTCCGGGCTGTCATACTCCAATGTCCTCTTGGGCATGCTCTTCGCGCCACTGGAGCCAGGGCGCCATTTCCTGTTTTTCTAGAAAATATTCAAGAGCGCGAAGCGCTTCCGTCGTAGTGATGTCCCATTCCGCGGGATATTCATCCCGCTGGCCATTGGAAAGGAAGTATTCGATGGTCGCGTCTTTCGGTCCGGAATAGTTCGGGTTCCGCGTCGAAAAGCCGGAATCACCTTCCTCCCGCATGAACATTAACCAGGCTGAGCCAGAGTTGACGAGCGCGCAAATCGCGGGCCAACCAGATTCCGAATAGAGCCACACTTCGCAGAACTGCCTTTCAGAAATTTTTGGCAGGTGGTATCGGAGGCCGCCGAGGCTCGCGACTTCGTAAGAATCTCCGTTGAGAGTCAGTTCCATTTGCTTCTGTATCAATCAAAACAGGACAATGCAGGTGAGGGGAATCTGCTTTGGATTTTCTGGGCTAGCCGAAGATTGCCACGAAAGCCGTTGAAAGGAAAGCGCGCAACAGAGTAAGGGCCTTCCGCAGTGGCGGACGGCCCTTCTCGCTGGATGTGGTGGCGGATCTTTAGATCGGCGGATTTTTGGCAAAGGACCGCGGTGAACCGCGGTCCAAATGCTAACCCTTAGTGTTTTGCGTCGGACCCGATGCGCATGCCGTAGAAAGAACGGTAGACGAAGGTCAGCGAAACGAGGAAGAAGATTGCCGAAAGAATGTGCGCGAGCGTGCTGCCTTGGGAGGCGGTTAGCTGCACGGCAAGCTCAACAGCGAGCAAGCCGAAGAGCGTCGTGAACTTAATGACCGGGTTGAGAGCGACGGAAGACGTGTCCTTGAATGGATCACCGACGGTGTCGCCAACGACGGTCGCGTCATGCAGCGGCGTGCCTTTTTGTTTGAGTTCGACTTCGACGATTTTCTTGGCGTTGTCCCAAGCGCCGCCGGCGTTGGCCATGAAAATGGCTTGATAGAGGCCGAAGATGGCAATGGAAATGAGATAGCCGATGAAGAAAAACGGCTCAAGGAAAGCGAAGGCAAGCGTCGCGAAGAACACAGCGATGAAAATGTTGATCATGCCTTTTTGCGCGTAGAGCGTGCAGATCTCGACGACCTTCTTGCTGTCTGTGACGGAGGCTTTTTCCACGCCTTCGAGTTTGATGTTGGCTTTGATGAATTCGACCGCGCGATAGGCGCCCGTGGTTACGGCCTGCGTGGATGCGCCCGTAAACCAATAGATCATCGCGCCTCCGGTGACGAGGCCGAGCACGAACGGGGCGTGGAGCAGCGAAAGCATTTGCACTTTTTCTGCGTTTGCCAAGCCGTCGGTTAGCGCCATGATGATGGAGAAAATCATGGTGGTTGCGCCGACGACAGCGGTACCGATGAGCACGGGCTTTGCCGTAGCCTTGAACGTGTTGCCTGCGCCATCGTTTGCTTCGAGCAATTCCTTTGCGCGATGGAAGTTCGCGTCTATGCTGAATTCCTTCTTCAGCTCAGACGCGATATTCGGAACATGTTCGATGAGCGAGAGTTCGTAAACGGATTGCGCGTTGTCGGTCACGGGGCCGTAGGAATCGACCGCGATCGTCACGGGGCCCATGCCGAGGAAGCCAAAAGCGACAAGGCCGAAAGCAAAAACTGCCGGCGCGGCCATCAGGCTGCCCAGGCCAGCGCTTCCACCCATGCTGGCAATGAGATAACCGACAGACATTAAGGCAACCATAGCGATCCCGAGATAGTAGCCGGAGAAATTTCCAGCAACGAAGCCGGAGAGAATTCCGAGCGATGCTCCGCCTTGTTCTGCGGAAGTGACGACCTCTTTGGTGTGGCGCGATTCGGTCGAAGTGAAAACTTTCACCAACTCGGGAATAATTGCGCCGGCGAGCGTTCCGCAGGAAATGATGGTCGCGAGCTTCCACCATAATGACGGATCGTTTTGCGGACCAAGCGAAGGAATAATGAGATACGAAATGATGTAGGTAAGCGCGATCGAAACAAACGAAGTAATCCAGACGAGCGAAGTCAGCGGCGCTTCGTAATTCATTTTGTCCACATCAGCGTATTTTGCTTTGGCGAAAATTCCATTGATGAAGTAGGCAGCAGCGGCGGCGATCAGCATGATGACGCGCATCACGAAGATCCAGACGAGCAACTGAACTTGCACCATCGGATCTTTCACTGCAAGCAAAATAAAGGTGATGAGCGCAACGCCCGTAACACCATACGTTTCGAATCCATCCGCGCTGGGGCCGACTGAGTCGCCCGCGTTGTCGCCAGTGCAATCCGCGATGACGCCCGGGTTGCGCGCGTCGTCTTCTTTAATCTTGAAGACGATTTTCATGAGGTCGGAACCGATGTCGGCAATTTTTGTGAAGATGCCGCCCGCGATTCGAAGCGCCGCGGCTCCGAGCGATTCACCAATCGCAAAACCGATGAAGCACGGGCCGGCGTAGTCGCCGGGAATGAATAGCAAAATGAAAAGCATCATGAGCAGCTCGACGCTGATCAGCATCATGCCAATGCTCATCCCCGCTTCGAGCGGGGTGTGGTAGATCGGATAGGGTTTGCCGCGCAGGCTGGCGAAGGCGGTGCGGGAGTTGGCAAAGGTATTCACGCGAATGCCAAACCACGCGACGCCGTAGCTGCCGGCGATGCCGACGAGGCTGAAGAGCAAAATGATTGGAAGCGTTAGCGCAATGGATTTTCCGGGGACGGGAGCGAGCCAACCGAAGTAGAGAACGATCACGACGGCAATAAAAATCCAGAGCACGAGGAGGAATTTTCCTTGCGTCACAAGATACGTTTTGCAGGTTTCGTAGATGAGCTCGGAAATTTCACGCATCGAGCGATGCACCGGAAGATTTTTCAACCGGCGATAGATTACAAGACCGAAAAGCAAGCCTGCGAAGCAGATCAAAATACCGAAGAGCAAAAGTTTGTGGCCGTCCACTCCGAGAAAGGAAACTTTCGAAAGGTCGGGCAGTTTCAAATTTGCTTCGCCGCCCGCTTCGTGACCCGACTGCGCGAAGGCGCAGGGCGCACTCAGAAAAAACATCGCGAGTGCGGCGCTTGCACTCATCCAGAGAATTCCTGCGGCCGCTGCAATCTTGTGCAGGGAATTACATCCTTGTGACCAGGCATTGCTCAGCCAGGTTTGCATCTACGATCCTCCGTTCGATCTTTCTTCACTCGAATCTTCTTGAACACACGAGGCCTTCGAAGGCTGCACGCGTGCCTGCACACTCGTTACCGGCTCTGCAGAACTTCGCCATTTTTCCTGCGGCGGGAAGCCCTGCCGGTTCGAAAGGCTCCCTGTTTGTGACGGGACTCGAATCGTTTCGAAGCGTTTCCGGGACCCCTGCCCAGAACCCCCTTTTCGGCGTGGCTGGATAGCCATTATTTGTGCCAAAGTGAGGCCGCAACAAAACGCAAATTTATAACATCTATAAGAGAAATTTTCAAACAAAGAGGGGCCATGTAGTGGGACGGTTTGAATTGACTTATTGTGTCAAGAATCAAAAAATTCAAACCGCCCCACGATCCAAGAGTGGCTGTGTTCCGTTCGAACCTCTGGTAACATGCAGTGCTGTCTTGAGTTAGGAAAATCGCAACATTCTCGGAGGCCCATGAGTACTGCACCGTTTGCCGCAACGCTTGTTGAGGGAAATGACGCATTCGAATTGCGGTACGACTGGACGCGCGCGGAGATTGAGGCGATTTACGGGACGGCTTTGCCGGAGCTGATTTTCCTGGCGCAGACGGTGCACCGCAAGTTTCATGCACCGGATCGGGTGCAGACGTGCCAGCTGCTTTCGATCAAGACTGGCGGATGTCCGGAGGATTGTGCGTATTGCCCGCAGAGCGCGCACTATGATGCGGGCGTCGGGCGAAAAGGGCTGCAGGATCCAGGACATGTAGTGAACGTGGCGCGGCAGGCGGCGGGGCGTGGAGTGACGCGCTTCTGCATGGGGGCGGCGTGGCGACAGGCGCCGGAGGGCAGGGAATTCGAACGAGTTTTGGAGATGGTGCGTGGAGTTTCGGCGCTGGGGATGGAAGTTTGCTGCACGCTGGGAATGCTAAACGAAGAGCAGGCAGTGCGGCTGAAAGAAGCAGGACTTTCGGCGTACAACCACAACCTGGATACATCGCCGGAGTTTTATGGGTCGATCATCACGACGCGAGTTTATGACGATCGTTTGAAGACGCTCGCTGCGGTGCGAAAAGCCGGGATTACGGTTTGTTGTGGCGGAATTTTGGGAATGGGGGAAAGCGAGGCGGATCGGATTGGATTGCTGCAACAGCTCGCGGCGTTGAAACCGCATCCGGAAAGCGTGCCTATCAATATGTTGGTACGGGTAGAGGGAACGCCGCTAGCGAAGATGTCCGTGCTTGATCCGATGGAAATGGTGAGGGCGATTGCGACGGCGCGGATCCTGATGCCTGCGTCGCGGGTAAGGCTTGCGGCTGGAAGAAAGCAATTGTCGGCGGAAGCGGTGACGCTGTGTTTTCTGGCGGGGGCGAATTCGATTTTTGTGGGCGAAAGACTCTTAACCACTCCCAATCCCGGACCGGATGAAGATCAACAGCTGCTAGAAAAGCTGGGAATGCAGCCGATGGAGCCGCATGTGGTCTGAGGCGGAAAACTCAATACAAAAGGAATTGCGAGACGGCCTTTTTCAGCTTGAAGAAAAAAGCCAGCGGAGGGAGTTGCGCCGAGTTAACGGTGTGAATCTTTGTTCGAATGATTATTTGGGGCTCTCGCAGAGCAAACAGCTGCGCGACGAAATCATCGAAGCGGTGCGACGTGCGGAACACGTTGGCGGAACGGGATCGCGGCTTTTGTCGGGACATTTTGCGGAATGGGAAGAGGCTGAGGGCGAATTTGCAGCGTTTGCTGAGACGGAAGCGGCGTTGTATTTCGGAAGCGGATATACGGCAAACGTGGGATTGATTACTTCTCTGCTCTCCAAAAAAGATTTGGTTTTTTCGGATGAACTGAATCACGCGAGCATTATTGATGGTATCCGGCTCTGCGGCGCGCGGAAGGCAGTTTATCCGCACCGCGATTTGAACGCGCTGGAAGCGGCTTTGCGCGCGCATGCAAGCGAGCGTTGCAGAAAAATCGTGATGACGGAGTCGGTGTTCAGCATGGACGGGGATATTGCAGACGTTGGGGCGATAGTTGCGCTGGCGGGGCGATACGGGGCGAACGTGATTGTGGATGAAGCGCACGCGACGGCAGTGCACGGGCCGGGCGGGCGGGGAATTGTGGCGGCGAGCGGAAATACCGATAATGTTTTGGCCATTTTACATACATGCGGAAAAGCGCTGGCAAGCGCAGGCGCGTTCATTTGCGGGAGCAGGGTATTGAAGGAGCATCTGATCAATCACGCGCGGACATTTATCTTTTCGACGGCAATGGCGCCTTATGTGGCGGAGCAGGTTCGTGCGGCGCTGCGTTTGGCTCGGGGTATGAATTTGGAGCGCGCGGAGTTGATGTCACGCGCGAAGCAATTCGCGGAAAAGATGCGAGAGGACGGTTGGGATAATTCCGGGACGAATTCGCAGATTGTACCGGCGATTATCGGTTCGAATGAAGATGCGCTGGACGCGGCTGAATTCTTGCAGAGCGAGGGGTTCGCGGTGCGGGCGATTCGGCCACCTACAGTGCCGAAAGAAAAAGCGCGGCTGCGCTTTTCGTTGACCGGTTTGATCGAACAGCGGGATTTGAACCAGATGCGGTCGTCGCTAAACGAGTGGCGAGCGCGCAGGGACATTTGCACGAGAGCAGGGCACGCGACGGCGGTCCGCGCATGAGGCATCACTTTTTCATCACTGGCACAGACACGGGAGTTGGAAAAACCGTGTTGTCCGCGCTCTTGTGCGCAGCTTTGGACGCGGTTTACTGGAAGCCGATTCAGACGGGGACACTTGAAGGTTCGGACCGGATGACAGTGATGCGGCTGGCGGGAATTGGGTCCGACCGGACGCTCGATGAAGTTTACAAATTTGTTCCACCGGTCGCGCCGGATTTGGCGGCGCGCTGGGCGGGAGTAGAGATTGATCTTGCGAAGATTGCTCTGCCCGGGCATTTGACGAACGATTGGCTGGTCGTTGAGGGCGCGGGTGGAGTGCTCGTGCCGATCAATCAAAAGCAATTTATTCTGGACATGGCGGTAAAGCTGAAATTGCCGGTGATTCTCGCAGCGCGGAGTTCCTTGGGAACGATCAACCACACTTTGCTGACATTGGCGGCGCTGCATGCAGCGGAGTTGCCCGTGCATGGCGTGGTTTTGATCGGCGATCAAAATCGGGAAAACCGTGAAACGATTGAGCGGTTTGGACATGTGCGGGTGATTGGGGAGCTGCCGCGTTTGCCAAATTTGCATCGCACTGCGCTCATTCAGGTGTTCATGAATCATTTCGATCGAGCGGCGTTTGCGCAGTAAAGAGCCATGATTTGTGATTGATAGATGCCGGGCTTCACGGCAAAAAAGCGCCGCGGTCCCATAAGGCAGGACACAGTCCGGCGCTACAATAAGATCCTTGCATGACACAGTTCCTAAGAATCTGGCATCCATTTACAAATTCTGCGCTTGATCCTGCGCCGATTCCTGTCGAGCGAGCAGAGGGCGTCTGGCTCTACACAAAAGATGGCAGAAAAATCATGGATGCGATTTCGTCGTGGTGGGTGAATCTGCATGGGCACGCGAACCCGCGGATTGCGATGGCGATTGCTGAGCAGGCACGCAAGATGGAGCACGTGATTTTTGCAGGGTTTACGCACGGGCCTGCAGAGAAGCTCGCGCAAGGATTACGCAAATGGCTTGCTCCCGAGCTCACGCAGCTTTTCTTTTCGGATGACGGGTCAACGGCTGTGGAAGTGGCTCTGAAGGTGTCGGTGCAGCACTTCAGCAACAAGGGAAGGGCAAAGAAGAAGGAAATTGTTGCGCTGGAGCATGGGTATCACGGGGATAGCGCCGGTGCGATGTCCGTGAGCGACGATTCGCCGTTCACGGAGGCATTTCGCTCAATGCGGTATGCGGTACATCGCGTGCCGTCTCCTTATTTGTATCGAAGGCCAGCGGGAACGACGGAAGAGGAGTATCTGGAACATTGCGTTCGAGCGCTTGCGAATTTGCTGGAAGAAAAATCGGAGACGATCGCTTGCATGATTCTAGAACCGCTGGTGCAGGGGGCTGGCGGGATGATTGTTTATCCAGCAGAGTTTTTGAAGAAGGCGCGGGAGCTATGCACGCGGCATGACGTCCTGTTAATTGCGGACGAGGTGATGACAGGGTTTGGACGGACGGGAAAAATGTTTGCCTGCGACCTGGCAGGAGTCGTGCCGGACCTTATGTGCCTTTCGAAGGGAATTACGGGCGGATTTTTGCCGATGGGAGTGACGCTGTGTACGGATCGCGTGGAGGGGGTGTTTCGAAGCGAAAACCGAATGCATACTTTCTATCACGGACATTCATACACGGGAAATGCGCTGGCCTGCGCGGCCGCGAACGCGAGTTTGCAGATTTTTGAAGACGAGCCAGTTTTTGATCGGATTGCGGGGATTGCGAAAATCAATGAAGAACGTTTGAGAGAGTTTCGGAAATACTCCGTTGTTGGTGAGACGCGGCAGATTGGGACGATTGGGGCGATTGAATTGCGAGCAGAGGACGCGGGGTATCTTTCGGGGATGAGGCCAAAGCTGTATCAGTTTTTTCTGGAACGGGGCGTGCTGTTGAGACCCCTGGGGAATGTCGTTTATGTGATGCCGCCATATGTGATTTCGGCGGATGAGTTGCATCGCGTGTACGATGTGATTACGGAAGCGGTGGAGACGGTTTTCTGAAAGACCGCACCATTTGCTAACCTAAAGACAAAAGCAGATTCTGCTCGCAGGAACGGCTCGGAGGGGCGGAGGTCCTCGGGCAACCCCGCCCTCGGAATGACAAGTTTGCTCCTTTTTGTGGTTTGCTAGCGACGGAGGAAGAGCGTTTGTTTGCTTGGCTGAAGGCATTGAAGAGCAAAGTTATCGTTTTTGCATCTACTCTTGGTGCGCCGGGGCTGCTTCTGATTTCCTTCCTTGATTCGTCGGTTCTGACGTTTCCCATCATCAATGATCTTTTGTTGATCGACCTTTCGATTCAGCATCCGGCACGAATGCCGCTGTACGCGTTTCTAGCGTCATTTGGTTCGATTACAGGATGCGTTTTGCTCTATTTCATTGCGAGGAAGGGCGGGGAAGCGTTTTTTCACAAGAGAGTAGGGCCAAGGGCGGCGATAATTCGGCACACGGTGGAGAAAAATGGATTTGGCGGAATGCTCGTAGCCGCGTTGCTACCTCCACCGACCCCCTTCAAGTTTTTTGTGCTTGCGGCGGGCGTGTTTGAAGTTCCGTTGTTGAGCTTTACGATGGCGATAGCGCTTGCGCGCGTAATTCGGTATTTCGGGATGGGGTACCTGGCCGTTCGGTATGGGCATGATGCGATGCCGTTTATTGCGCATCACAAGTTGTGGATTGCGATTGGTCTGGTAGCGTTTGTTGCGTTGAGCTATGTGGCGTCGAGAGTCATCATGCGAAGCGCGCCAGCTGAGAGTGATTGACGGCAGGTGTGGCGCGCCCACGGCGCTCAAGTTAATGTCGAATTGTATTCCCCGCGCTGGCGCACCGGGCTAACTTGTGCCGCGCCTATGCCACTGGTCAGCAGAGTCATGCACCCCAGCCAATGTAGCCGCCTGTTGTAGGAAGTATTCTATGCGGAGCGTATAGAGGAGCAGCCGTTGGAAAGCGGGAGCAAGGCTCCCGCACTCCAAAAAGATGGGCCAACAAATCACTATTTTCGCGGCTGGCCGAGCCATTCGAGACGGGCGTAAGTTGGTTGGCCTGTTGCGCTCAGGTTGATATTTGCTTCTACGACGCGGGAAGTTTGGCTCAAGGCGTCGTATTTCAAGTCCTTTATTTCGACGGAAAAACCATCGGTTTCTTTTTGGACGGTGGCTTTAGGAAAACGTGCCGTGGCCAGGAATTGTTTCGCAGCGTCAGTTTTCTGAGCGGAGTCTAGGACGGGAGACGTCTCCGGCTTATGGATATGGATTGCGTTTTCCGGGTCGAAGTTCGCCAGAGGGCCGGTGGGGACAGGCAAAAGGTGCATGGCAGATTCGGTTTCCACGATGCCGTGCCAGAGAAACGGGGACATAGAATCGGGGAATGCGGCAGCGCGGCGCGCTGATTCGCCGGCATAGGAACGCTCAATGAGCAAGGACGCAGCAGTCGAGTGCAGTGAACCGCGCACGCCAAAATAAGCGAGGAGTAGAAACAGCGCGATGATGGCGCCGACTTGACCGCGAGGCTTCTTGGATTTTGCGCCGATCTCTTCGGTGACCAGGCGGAACAGTTCGGGAATCAGAATCCCGGCGGCGAGAAAAGCCAAAACCAAAAGATCAAGGCTCGGAGCCCAATCGAGTTCTACGCGAGCGGAAGAAAACGGCCAGAATAATTTCACGCCGGAGGGAAGAAGCGAATCCATTCCAACGTGCAAGAGCGCGGCGCAGACGGGCGCCAGCCACCAAAGCGGGCCGGTCAGGAGGATGCCACGACTTTTTGCGTAGGAGCGCATGGCGAGACTTACGCCGAGCGCAAGAACTGCGGTTCCAACGAAGGAATGAAGCGCGCCGCCGTTCCATTGGAGATAGGCGGAAGGACCAAGTAGCCCGCTCAACCAATCGAGATCAGGCAACGTTCCCCCAAGCAGCATCGAAATCAAAACTGGGCGGGGAACTTTTGGGAAAAGTCCTCGCTTGAGGGCGAAGGAAGCGAGGCCGTGAGTGAGCGGATCCATGATTTTGTGCGGAGGTTGCTCCCGCTTTTTTGATGAAAACCTTATCCCATAAATCGAAAAAGCGGCAAGAGGCCAAAATCGGCAGGGCCCGCCTCAGAAGGCAGCCGCTACAGGTAAGCTCCGCTGTGGTTTACGAGGTGGGTTCGGGTTCTTCCGGCACGAGGAGTCTTAGAGCGCGCGGGACAATTTTGAATTCGACGGGCAAACGAGAAAGAGGTTCACCGTCAACTTGTGCGTAAACGGGCTCACCGTTTAGTGGTTCGCAAAGCAGTGTGTCGGCTTTCATAAAGTGGACGCCTTCGGCGTTGCGCAGATTGCCGAACCAGAGGGTGGGAAGATAGCTCAGATAACGAAGGCCGCTTTGCGTGGTGAGCACGGCGAGTTCGAACTGATCTTCGTAGAGGTCGGCTTCGGTGGTGATTTTGAAGGGGCCACCATAATGCTTTGTGCGGCCGACGATGACGAGAGATCCGTCGATCGTTTGTTCCTGCGTTTTGACACGAAACATCGGGAATTTATATTGAAGGACTTCGACGGCACCTTGCCACCAGTAGGCGAAAATTCCCATTTTCGCTTTGAGCTCGAGGTCCACAGCGTAAGTGATACGGCCGTCAGGGCCAGCGCCGGCGACGCTGAGGAAATAGCGAGCTTTTTCGGGTTCTTGCACAGGTGTTGCAAGACCTAGAGCGATTTCGCGGACGGTTCCGCGGACAAGACGTTCTGCGGCTTGAGGGATGTCCCAGGGAAGAGTCAATTCTTTAGCGAGAATGTTTGCCGTCCCCCCGGGAAGAAGCGCGAGGGGAACCCGATGGCCATTTTGCTGATGAGCGAGGCCGTTGACGACCTCGTTGAGCGTGCCGTCGCCGCCACAGGCGATGACGAGCTGGCGGCCTTCTTTTCCAGCGCGCATGGCGATATCAGTGGCGTCGCCCGGGCCAGTGGTTTCGGCGAGGTCGGCTTCGATTCCGCTTTTTGCCAGAATCCTACGCGCCTCGTCGAGTTCGTTTCGGCGGTCCTCACCGCCACCACCCGCGTTGGGGTTGTGAATCAAGAGGGCGTTGCGCAAATCTAATGCGGTTTCCATTGGGCCGGATTCCTGTCCGTTTCTCGCCATTCGTAGCAAACCTCTATTTTATATAATATGGTGCGAATTTGAGTATGAACTTCTGTTGAGGATTTCATGGCCAAGGCTGCGCCCGCGACGATAAAGCGAGAAGCGGAAGACCTCCGCGAAAAGCTTCGATATCACGAATATCGCTATCATGTGCTGGACGATCCGGAGATTTCGGATGCGGCATACGACAAGCTGCTTGCGCGGCTGAAGGAGATTGAGGCGGAGCATCCGGAGCTCGTGACGCGAGATTCGCCGACTGCGCGCGTTGGCGCGCAGCCGCGCGAAGGCTTTACTACTGTGCGGCACGCGCGGCCGATGCTGAGTTTGGACAATGCGTTTTCGTCTGATGCATTGCGCGATTTTGACCGCCGTGTGCGAGAGGGAAGCGGTCGCGAAGAGATTGAATACATTGCGGAACATAAATTCGATGGGTTGAGCATTTCGCTGCTTTATGAGGATGGAGTGCTGGTTCGCGCCGTCACACGCGGAGATGGAACGACCGGGGAAGATGTTACGCCGAATATCAAGACGATCCGGTCGATTCCGTTGCGAATGGAAGAAAGCGTGTTGAAAAAGGCGAAGCTGAAGCGCGATTTCGAAGTGCGCGGGGAAGTGATCATGACGCGCAAGGCGTTCGAAGAGATGAACCGGCAGCAGGAGAAGATTGGCGGAAAGATTTTTGTGAATGCGCGAAATTCGGCGGCGGGATCGGTGCGGGTGCTGGACCCTACGATTACGGCGCAGCGGAAGCTGGACTTCTTTGCGTATTACTTGCTGGTTGGCGATAAACCGGCGTTTCCCAGACATTCGGAGTCTCTGGAGGCTCTAAAGCAATTGAGGTTCCGCGCTTCGGACGATTGGAAGTGCTGCGATGGGATTGAGGCGGTGGTGAAGTATTGCGAGTCCTGGGATGAGAAGCGCGAGAAGCTGCCGTATGAAATTGATGGCGTCGTAGTGAAAGTGAACTCGATCGGCATACAAAATGAGCTGGGATTTACGTCGAAATCGCCGCGGTGGGCGATTGCGTACAAGTATCCGGCGCGGCAGGAACAGACGGTCGTGAACGACATCATTGTGCAAGTAGGGCGGACGGGGACGCTGACGCCGGTGGCGGTGCTGGAGCCGGTGCAAGTGGGAGGCGTCACTGTCAGCCGATCCACGCTCCACAACATGGATGAAATTGAGCGCTTGGGGTTGCAGATTGGCGACACGGTGCTGATCGAACGAGCCGGAGAAGTGATTCCACATGTGCTGAAAGTGGTGAAGCCCGGGAAGAATCGCCGGCCGTTTCGAATGCCGAAAGAGTGCCCGGAGTGCGGGAGCAAGATTCACAAAGTTGAGGGCGAAGTTGCGTATCGGTGCGTGAATGCGGCATGCCCTGCGAAGCGGAAGGAGTCGCTGCTTCATTTTGCGGGGCGGCACGCGATGGATATTGACGGGCTGGGCGACAAGATTGTGGACCAGCTGGTGGACAGGGGAATCGTCAAGGATTTGGCCGATCTTTATAAACTGAAGTTGGAGGAAGTGGCGAACCTCGAGCGGATGGCGGAAAAGTCCGCGCAGAATTTGTTGGATGAGATTGAAGCGAGCAAGAAAAATCCGCTGGCGCGGGTGATTTATGCGCTAGGGATTCAGTTTGTCGGGGAGCGGACGGCGCAGCTTTTGGCGGAGCATTTTAGTTCGTTGGATGAACTTGCGGCAGCGAAGCAAGAGCAGCTTGAAGAAGTGAATGAAGTCGGGCCGAAAGTTGCGGCGAGCATCGTGGATTTTTTCTCGGAGCCGGCGAATAAACAGTTGATTAAGAAACTGGAAAAGGTTGGAGTTCGACCGACGGCGGAGAAGACAAAGGTCAAGAGCAACAAGCTTGGCGGAAAGTCGTTTGTGTTTACGGGCGGGCTTGCGAACCGGTCGCGGGAAGAAGCGGGAGAGATTGTGAAGCAACACGGCGGGAAGATTGTGGGTTCAGTGAGCAAGAAGACGGATTACGTTGTGGTGGGTGCGGATCCGGGATCGAAGTACGACAAGGCGAAGGAATTAGGTGTGCCGATTTTGGATGAGGCTGGATTCGAAAAGCTGGTTGGGTTGAAATAACTACGAGAACGAAGCTAGGTCTTCGAGTTCTTGCTTCTTCCTAGATACTTAACCAGAAACCCGCTCACCAAGATTACGAGCGGATAAAGGATCACTCGACCTAACAGAGGAGACTTCGCTTCGCGATTTACTAACCATAGGGCGAACATCATAAATGTCGCGAGCAGAATTCCCGCGAACAGCAGTTTTACGTGATCATGAGGCGGCCGCTTTCTCGAATTATTAGCGCCCCACAGGACTAAAATGTAGTGGTCGGCCTCGCCCAACGTGCGGATGGCCTCATCCCAGAGACGTTTGGTGTCGAGTTTCTCCTTTTTGATTCGTTCGTAGGCGCTCTTCATGAGGCCAGCGATTTTTGTTTCATAATTCGGCGTGTCATTCTGTGCCTCAAATTCCTCGTTCAATGCGACAGGGTTCTCGCAGGAATCATCCCATTCCGTGAAATACATCATCCGTTTTTCGAGATCCGAAAGAGCGACTCCCTGAATGGCGGCTTGCTGGGCGGTTTGTTCTACTAGGAAGTCTTTTGCTTCTTTAGAGTTCATGGGGCAGATTGTAGGCTCCGATTCTCGTAAGGGCAACGAATGACTATCCGAGTAGCAAACAACAATGACCGCAACGCAATCTGGGACATCCTTGAGCCGATGATCCGGCACGGTGACACGTACACGCTTCCGCGCGACATGAAGAGAGAAGAAGCGCTGGAATATTGGTTCTCGCCGGAAAAAGAAGTATTTGTGTCGGAAGAAAACGACGAGGTGCTGGGAACGTACTTTTTGAAGGCGAACCAAGTTGGCGGCGGAGCGCACGTTGCGAACTGCGGGTATGTGACGGCGGCTGCAGCACAGGGGCGGGGAATTGCGCGGGCGATGTGCTTACATTCGCTGGAGCGCGCGAAAGAAAGAGGATTTCGCGCGATGCAGTTTAATTTTGTGGTGAGTACAAACGAGCGCGCGGTGAAATTGTGGCAGAGCTTGGGATTTGAGATTGTTGGACGATTGCCGGGGGCATTCGAGCAGCCGGAATTTGGTTTCGTCGATGCGCTTGTGATGTATCGCCAATTGAGCTGAGCTAATAAGAGTGCTTCAGTTCGAGGCCAGTTGTTTGCGCATCCAGGCGAGGATTTTGGGGGCGACGGAGTCGATGAGTTTGTTGTGGGAGGCGAGGAGATGATCGCCGCCATCGATTTCGAGGAATTCGGCGTGGCCGGGATGGGCACGATTGACGGTTTCTGCGATGGCCGTACTGTCGGCGCGGCTCATGATGGTGTCGGCGGTGCCGTGGAGGACGAGGACAGGCGCGGAGACTTCCTGCCAAACTTTTCCAACATTGAGAGCTTGCAATTGTTGATAGAAGGCGGCGGGGCGGCCGTATTGACCGTCGGGTTCATCGTGCCATAGCGATTTCCACTCGGGATGTTCCTTAAGGACGTCGCCCGGCGTTTTCCCCTCGATCAAATATAATTTGTAAAACGTGGAGAGATTCTTCATTGCTTCGTCAATTTGAGCGGACGTGAGACTTCCTTCGCGGACGAGACTGCCGCGTTCCATCTCGAGCATGTGCTCGTACCAGGTGCGTCCCCAGGAACTTGCGGCGATGTATCCGCGCACAGGATGGGCGCCAACTGCCAGCGGTGCAGTGCCCCCGCCGTTGCTCAGGCCGACAACGAAAATTTTGTCTTGGTCTACAAAGCTGTATTTGGTTAGCGAGGCAAACGCAGCGCGATAACTGTCGAGTTCGGTTTGGAAGTCGGTTGTTGCACAAGTGCCTTCACTTTCGCCGACTCCGGGCTTGTCCATGCGCATTGTTGCGAAGCCAGATTGTTCGATGAGCCGCCAGAAAATGGCGCCGAAAGCATCGGTTTCCCCGTTGACGTATTCCACGGAATCGCAGCTCAGCCAGCCGACGAAAAAAATGACCGGGACTTTGCCGACTGCGTTCTTCGGGCGCGTGACAATCGTGCGGATACGTTGGCCCTTGGGATTTGTGACCCAGCCGTATTGAGCGAGGGAATTCTTGAAAATTTCTCGCGGAGATGGACTTGAAGTGTTTGCCTGCGAGACAGAGAGTTGAGGGAGTGCACAAGACAAAAACAAAAGGACGAGTGGCTTGAGTCTCTGCATGAGAACACCTCCGTCAGACAACTGCTATTTCCCACAGACGGACTGAGCTAGCAGATGGTAGCTTTCGAGTGGCACTTGAGTCTGGAACGAAACTTACATTTGATATAATTGGAGATAGCGGGTGAGCCGGGTGATCGCTGGTTTGCCATGAGGACTGGAAGGGCCATTCGGCTCCCGACGGTGCCTTAGGGTAAACGGGAGGAAAGTCCGGACACCGAGGTTTCCGGTCGTAAGGTCGGGAACCCATGGGTAGCGCGCCTGATAACGTCAGGGGAGCTGCGGCGAGAGCTGCGGTTCACGGAAAGTGCCACAGAAAAGAAACCGCCGGTGAAATCGAGCGCGGTGGCATCGAGCAGGGAAACCTGCAAGACGTCTCGAAGCTGATTGCGCAGGTAAGGGTGAAACGGTGGGGTAAGAGCCCACCGCTCGTTTGGCGACAAACGAGGCACGGAAAACCCCGCGTGGTGCAAAGCCAAATAGGAGGGGAGAGCCGGCCCAGCTCGTTAGAACCCTCGGGTAGGCTGCTGGAGCCGTTGTGCGAATCACGGCCTAGAGGAATTATCGCCGGGATGAAGTCGCGAGATTGCATCGTACAGAATCCGGCTTATATGGCTCGCCCGCTTTTTCAATCAGTTACGGACCGTTTTTCGCCGACTACGCCACAATTGT
>Ga0126376_10000102_pt1 | contig 35204 bp, 5 predicted proteins | sample PanSoiMetPlot_15_FD_92760 | JGI IMG/M metagenome (GOLD analysis project Ga0126376, IMG submission 92760) | Tropical forest soil microbial communities from Panama - MetaG Plot_15 | ecosystem: Environmental > Terrestrial > Soil > Tropical forest > Bulk soil | place: Panama | collected 2016-02-17 | reverse complement strand
CTCGTGGTGGCTGCAACTTGTGAAGTGGCAAAAACTTAGCTCTTTGCCGCGTCTGGTGATTATGAATCCCACGCTCTAACCATCTGAGCTACCCCGCCATGCCGCGTAGTATAGCAGAATCAATAGTTTACCTCCATAACTGATTCGTACTACTTGCGCTTACCAGACTCCCACGCTCTAACCTGCTGAGTTGTCTCGCTTCGTGGGCGTACTACAGCCAGAAATTAACAGTTAACCTCTATGCCTGGTTTCGTGCTACTTGCGCTTGCCAGACTCTTGCCAGACCTTTGTTCAAAAATGACTCAATTTGTGCCCCATGGTCTGGAAAGACAGAACAACGGTTAGCTACATTGCAGGCCGTCTTCAAATTGGAGATAGGGAGCGCTTGCCAGACTCTTGCCAGACTTTGCTCGAAACTCACTACTTTTTGTGCCCATGGTTCGCAAAAGTTGAGCTTAACGCGGGCAAGTCATCAATCCTGGCGTGAATGGTAATCGTTGCAGGCAGAATTAGTTATCCCTATTGCGTTAGTGTTCAAGCGGGAAGTGGTCCATGTGAGGTTGCTGAGAACGTGGGACCGAAAACCCCAAGGTCGCTCGTCCAGGAACTGGACGCGCGATAGAGTCTCACGGAGCCTCTCCCTAAATCCAATGCTCAAGTACACCATTTTGGTTGGCCTATTGCCTCAAATAAAAATCTTCTCTAAAGCTGATTGACACTTGGCTCTGCTCAGGCGTAGATTCCGGATCGAATCGCGCATTTCAGCAGAACCGCGATCCTCGCACAATCGCGACTCATCAGGACGTACATCCGAGTGTTGTACCTTTATTAAAAGCGAACAGCGGAATGTTTACTCCATCCGCACCCAACCAAAGCAAGTCTGGCTCGCGAAGTTCGGATAAAGAAAACCAAACTTCGAAGCCGTTGAGCAATGTCCTGGTTCAGGAGAATCCAACTAAGTCGAACGCCATTCAAATACCAGAGATCTCGCTTCCTAAAGGTGGTGGCGCCCTTAAAGGTATTGATGAAAAATTTCAGGTCAACACAGCAAACGGCACTGCCGGGTTCAGCATTCCTTTGCCCCTCACGCCTGGACGAAACAATTTCTCACCATCGCTCTCTTTAAGTTACGGCTCCGGCGCGGGCAACGGTCCTTACGGTCTTGGCTGGTCAATCGACTACCCAGTCATTCAACGTAAAACTGATAAGCGCTTACCTCGTTATCGCGAAGGTTTGGAAGAAGATGTCTTCATGTTCTTCGGCGCTGAAGATCTCGTGCCTCTCATGCAGGAACAAACTGACGGAACCTGGAGAACAATAGAAGAGGAACGTGATGAGTATCGAGTGAAGTCATATCGGCCACGACTCGAAGGAGGCTTCGCCAGGATCGAGAAGATCAGTCACCCTGAGAAAGGTACTTACTGGAAAGTAACGACCAAAGAGAACGTTGCGACTATTTTCGGCAGAACTCCAACATCAAGGATTGCCGACCCAAAAGATCAACACAGGATCTCTCATTGGTTGCCTGAAGTCAGTTACGACGATCGAGGCAATTGGATCAGGTACGAATACAAGGAAGAAAACCTCGACAACGTTCCTCATGAATTGAACGAGTACAATCGACGAAATGGAACGGCTCTTTTTACCAACAAGTATTTAAAACGAATTCGTTATGGCAATCGCCATCCCTACGACGCGACGAGTGGGCGGCCTGAAGATCCGCCCGCACCAACCGATACCGAACACTTCTTCACCATTGTTTGGGATTACGGTGAACACGATCTCGCGCGTCCCACGAGCGCGGGAGAGCCCGAGCAAGGATGGACTGCCAGGCCCGATCCATTTTCAGCCTACCGCACGGGTTTTGAAATTCGCACCAACCGCTTATGCCGGCGTATTCTCGTGTTTCATCAATTTGAAGAACTGGGCGCCGAGCCAGTCCTGGTCCGCTCAGTAGATTTTCAGTATAGACCATCTTCGATTAATCAATCCGGCCAGGCGGAAGTCACCTACCTGCAATCGATCACACAAACCGGTTACGTCAGAAAGGCCGGTAGCTACTCGAAGAAATCATTGCCGCCGCTGGAATTCAGTTATCAGAGATTGGATTGGAGTGATGAAGTTAAGTTAGTCGATGCAGAAAGTATCGTTCACGCGCCGGCCGGTCTAACTAATAACTATCAATGGGTTGATCTCTACGGCGAAGGCGTTTCCGGCATCCTCACCGAGCAGGCCGAAGGCTGGTATTACAAAAGCAACTTGGGCGATTGGGAGCAGAACGGTAACGTTCGCTTCACTTCAGCTCAGAAAGTTATTTCTAAACCTTCATTCATGGGAATAACTACCGGCGTCCTCTCACTTCAGGACCTCGAGGCAGATGGACAAAAGCAGTTTGTCGTGAACAGTCCCGGCTTGCAGGGCTTTTTTGAACTCATGCCTGACAACAGTTGCAAGCCTTTCCGCGCTTTCCCGGTTATTTCGCATATCGATCTTCAGGATCCAAACACACGACTCATCGATCTGAACGGAGACGGGCAGGCCGAGTTGGTAGTGACCGAGGAACATGCCTTTGTGTGGTATGGCTCAAAAGGGAAGGAGGGTTATGCCGCGGCTGAATGGGTTTCCAAAACCTTCGACGAAGAACGAGGACCAGCGATCGTCTTTGCCGATGCCAGGCAGACCATCTTCCTGGCAGACATGAACGGCGATGGGCTGACAGACATCGTTCGCATCCGCAACGGCGAGATTTGTTATTGGGCCAACCAGGGCTACGGCTCATTCAGCGCCAAGATCACGATGAGCAACTCGCCCTGGTTTGATCACCCTGACGTATTCAATCCCAGCTACTTGCACCTGGCGGATGTAAGCGGAACCGGCGCCACGGATGTGATCTATCTGGGAAAGAAAACGTTTAGAGCGTTCTTGAACCTGAGCGGCAATGCGTGGAGCGACGCGCATGAGATCGAACCGTTCCCGTTGATTGATAACGACAGCAAAATCTCCGTCGTCGATCTACTTGGCACAGGTACGTCTTGCATCGTCTGGTCGTCTGACAGTCCGCGCGAGCAGTGGGCGCCGATGCGTTACATAGATTTGATGAGCGGTAAGAAGCCTCATGTGCTAAACAGTTATGTAAACAATCTGGGAAAAGAAACTCACCTCGAATACAAAAGCTCTTCCCATTTTTATCTGCATGATAAGCGAGAGAACCGACCGTGGATTACCAAGCTGCCGTTTCCGGTGCAGGTTGTTAGTAAGTTGATCGTAGAAGAGCGAGTCACTGACGTCCGGTTCACAACAGAATACCGCTACCACCACGGCTACTATGATCATGCCGAGCGCGAGTTTCGCGGGTTCGGGATGGTGGAGCAGATAGATACCGAGAACTACGAAACATGGTCCAGGAACAATGCCGGTAACCGATTGGAGTCGTCGGTCGAGCTTTATCAAAAACCCGTACTCACCCGGACCTGGTTTCATACCGGCGCGTTTCTCGAACGCGATCGGATCCTTACTCATTTCCGGCACGAATACTGGCACGCAGAAATGATCGCGCACGGCTTTACGCCACCCGCAGACGAACCCGAATTAACAGACGCGCGTCTAGTCGCATCATCTTCGATTCGCGACTCGTCGATTGTCGACAAGTTGACGTCAGACGAGTGGCGCGAAGCATTGCGGGCCTGCAAAGGCATGGTGTTGCGCCAGGAGATCTTTGCACTCGATGCGCCTGAAGTGGGAGCTGCTGATGAGCAACTGCGAAAGCAAATGACTCCTTATACAGTGGCTACTCACAATTGCCAGATCCAACTCTTACAGCCGCGTGAGAAAAACAAACACGCTGTCTTTTTAGTTACCGAGAGCGAGGCGATCACCTTTTACTACGAACGCGACACGCAAGATCCGCGCTCGGCTCACACGCTCAACACAAAGATTGATGATCTGGGGAACGTACTTGAAACGGCCTCTGTCGTTTATCCGCGAAGGCGCGTCGATGATTCACTGCCGTCGGAGGTGCAGGCCGAACAGCGCATGACCTTAATAACTTATACGCGCAATGGCTACACGAACGACATTCTGCTTCCTGCGACTTATCGGCTAAGGCTTCCTGCGGAAACGCAAACCTTCGAGATTACAAACCTGACCAAACCCCTTGCGCAGGCCCTTTACCGAACAGAAGATTTTCACAACCTCTTAGAGCGCGCCACGGAGATCGCATACGAGTCGAGTGGGACATCCGGAGCAACTCAACGGCGGCTCATCGAGCACAGTCAAACTCTCTATTACGACGACGATCTAACGCGTGAACTGCCTTTAGGTAGATTGGGTCTTCTCAGTTTGCCCTTTGAAAGTTACCAACTCGCCTTCACTCCGAGTCTTCTCAGGAACATCTTCGCGGACAAGCTCCCGGCGAATGAGGTCGAGTTGGAAAACCTTCTGGGAGATAACGACAGTGATACAGAGCAAAGCCAGTGCAAATTCGTTCATCGCGCGGCTGCTAACTGGTGGATTCGCTCCGGCACGATTCAGTATCTGCGTGACGGCGAAAACACAGACCAGGCGAAGCGTCGCTTTGTGTCGCCGGTGTCATACACCGATCCGTTTGGCTCAACCACGAGGGTGAGCTACTACCGTGATTACTTCTTTCTTTTGGAATCGGTTGAGGATGAGTTGCACAACCGCGTTAAGGTCGAGCAGTTCAGTTTTCGCACGCTCGCTCCTCAGCGGATGCGCGACCCGAACGACAATCTTTCCTCGGTTTTGTTTGATGAGCTGGGACTGGTTAAAGCCACTGCGCTCGATGGAAAAGATCTCGACGGCGACGGCGTAGCAGAACTTGAAATCGCTGACAACTTGCAAGGACTCGAAGAAAGCTCGGCGGAAGACAGTACGAGATTCTTCGCAACCGAAGACTCCGCCGAGCTTGTAACGCTCGGCCGCAACTTGTTGCAGCATGCGACGAGCCGTTTTGTCTATGACTTCGATCGTTATCGACGATCGCAGGCCGCGCGTGCTGCCGAGCCAAACGAGTGCGCGCGAACCAGACTTAACCCAGTAGTCGCAGCCTCAATCATTCGAGAAGAACACCACAGCCAGAACCCTGCCAGTCGATTGCAAATCCAGTTTGAATACAGCGATGGTCTCGGCAAAGTGGCGATGACGAAGACTCAGGCGGAGCCGGGACTAGCGAAGCAACTGGAGTTGCGACGTGACTGTAGCTTCACTGTCAGAGAGGTGGACACGTCGAGACCGGCGAGGCGCTTACGCTGGATCGGTAATGGACGCACGGTGGTCAACAACAAAGGCAATCCGGTCAAGCAGTACGAGCCTTACTTCTCTGTCACGCCGCAATATGAAGACGCCAAAGAGCTGGTTGAAACGGGCGTCACGCCGGTGCTCTTCTACGATTCGCTTGGGCGTCTAATCAAAACCGAGTTTCCCGATCAAACTTTTTCTAAAGTGGAGTTCGACTCGTGGAAGCAAGCGAGTTATGACCAGAACGACACGGTGCGAGACAGTGAGTGGTACGACAAGCGCATCAACAATCGCATTGATGCCGAGCTCATCTCTGCCGGAAAAGATCCGGCTAAAGAGAGAACCGCCGCGGAAAAAGCCGCCGCGCATCATGGCACTCCTTCGATTGTTCATCTCGATACTTTGGGTCGTTCGATCTTGAGCGTCGAGCATAATCGCGTTGCTGGTCGTGATGAGTTTTATCGCACTCATGTCGTGCTCGATATTGAAGGAAACGTGCGCAGCGTCATCGATGCTCGCGGCAACACGGTGATGCGCTACAAGTACGACATGCTTGGGAATCGAGTGCATGTAAATAGCATGGATGCGGGCGAGCGCTGGATGCTCAACAACGTCGCCGGCAAACCCATTCGAAGCTGGAACAAACGTCAACACATTTTCATCCATACTTACGATGTTTTGCAGCGTCCTTTGAAGACCCGTATACAAGGTGGTGACGCCCTCACGGCTTTAGATCACGAAGTCGAGAGATTCGTTTATGGAGAAGGGCAGTCGGACGATAAACGCCGAAATCTTCGGGGGCAAGCCTTTCAACACTTCGATTCAAGTGGCTTAAGCACGAACGAGCGCTTTGACCTCAAAGGCAATTTGCTCCAATCGCAACGGCGACTGGCGAGTGACTATCAGGCTGTGGCAATTGATTGGTCAGAAGGCTCACCTACGAACCGTTTGGAAGGGGAGAGCTTTACACGGATCACCCAGTACGATGCGCTTAACCGCATGAGGCGTCAGTACAACTGGCATCGTAGCAACAACCGAGTGGCGGTTTATGAACCCATCTACAACGAGCGCGGCTTCTTGCAAGCTGAAGATTTGGTCATAGGTGCAGAAAAGCATGACGGGGTTGATTACAGGGGCGGTGCTCGAACCACCGCCATCGCCGAAATCGCTTATAACGAAAAAGGTCAGCTAACGCACGTTCACCACGGCAACGGCACGACGACCCGCTACAAATATGATCCACTGACCTTTCGTTTACAGCAACTGCGCACCACGCGCCCTGAATACGATCCCAGCTTTCCCAGCCGAGTCGCACAATTCAAGGACGAACGCGTTGTTCAGAACCTGTTCTATACCTTTGATCCCGCCGGCAACATTACTGAAATCTACGACGACGCGTATGAGCCGGCGTTCTTCAGAAATCAAATGGTTGAGCCGCAAAGCCGGTACACGTATGACGCCCTGTATCGTTTGATTGAAGCGACTGGGCGAGAGAATTTTCAAAACGTGGGTGCGCCGGATCAGTTTGAGAGCACCCCGTCGCAAACAGAATTTCCCATCACAGACCAAGCTCTTCGCGGCTATACGCAGCACTACGAATATGACTCAGTAGGAAACATTGAGCGGATGCGTCACGTAGCGGACCGCGGCAGTTGGACGCGCGACTATCAATATGCTCGCGACACTAATCGCTTGCTGCGCACGTGGACCGGGGGCGACGCTGTCGCTTACAGCTATGACAATCACGGCAACATGCTCAATCTCAACCGCACACCCGAAGAATACCGCTTGGCCTGGGATTACCTCGAGATGATTCACAGCGTCAACCTCGGCGGAGGAGGAAGAGCTCTTTACAACTATGACTCAGCCAAACAGCGTACGCGCAAGCGAATAGATCGTAGCGGCGGCATTGTCGAGGAACGATGGTCTCTGGGCGGGATGGAAGTCTATCGCCGCTGGCGAGGCGGAACGCTTTTAGAAGAGATTGAAACGCATCATCTCTTCGAAGGTGAGCGGCGACTATTGCTGGTTGAGGATGTATTGCGAACAGACAATGCGAATCTCAGCACGGGAATTCTTTATCGCTACCAATACAGCAATCAGCTTGGATCAGTTGGGCTGGAGCTTAACGCATCTGCGCGCGTCATTTCTTATGAAGAGTATCACCCCTACGGGACAACCGCTTACCGGCTGAGTAATGCTGATGTTACAGCTGCCGCGAAGCGATATCGATACACAGGCATGGAGCGCGATGAAGAGAGTGGATTGAATTACCACGCTGCGCGTTATTACGTACCATGGTTGGGGAGGTGGGTTACTGCTGACCCGGCCGGCATGAGCGCTGGAACAAATCTCTATGCCTATGGAAGCCACAGTCCGCTGAACCACAGCGATCGATCAGGTATGCAGCCGCAGGCTGTTTATCCGCTAGGTCTGAGTACGCAACCGAATGGTCAGCCCAATCCTTTCATTACACTTGCTCGGACTAATACTGGCGGGCTTCCGGCAGTGACAATGACTAGTATAAATGTAGCACGTCAGACACGATTCTCACCGAACCTAACAACTACTTGGCCTCAACTGAGGGAACAATATCAAATTGGCCCTGAACGTTATCGTCCTGAGGTATCAGGAGTAGTGGCACTAATGGCCCTCAATGGACCTATCGTCCACTCAACCAATCCGCAGGGACGCGGACCAGGATGGTTCCAGATCAGTAGTGTTCATATCGACCTTCGGAACGTAAACATTCTCGACCGAAGCCGCGCTGATATCGGTGAAGGCCATACCGCGGCCGAGGGCTACGCGGTTGCGTCTCGTCTTGCTACCGCTGACACCCATCCGATTCCGGTTGATGTGCATGTAGTTCATGACGAAGGTACGTCCGTGATCCGGGCCCGCACTACCACAGTTCAAGGCGCTCCGCTTCCTGCAGATTGGGATGTAGTGCTTCCGGAGTCAATGAGAAGACCCAGGCCAACGGGGCCACCAGGAGGAGATGGTCCACCTGGAGACGGTGGCCCGCCAAGCGGAGGCGCACCTGGCCGCTTTTCAGTCATCACAGGCGGTTTGAGGCGGGCTGCTTCTTCACCATCAAGTGGTCGCGCGGTCGCAGTAGGATTAGCCGGAGCTGCTGCCCGCGTCGGCGCACCAATTGTGTTACGAACATTAGCGTCGGCTGTGGTGGGTGCCGAAGCTGCCGAAGCCGGAGAAATAGTGATTGCAACAGGAGCTTCAGTCGTACGCCAAGTCGGCACCGGAGTAGCTTTGAGAGCAGGTGGAGCGTTTGCTGCCAGAGCGCTCCCGCTAGTCGGGGCTGCCGTCGCCGGATACGCTATCGGCACAGCGATTGATCGGCATCTTATTGAGCCTCGCTGGGGATCTCGATCAGGAATGGTGACCGAGCCTGCGTATATATCAGGCACTACAGGACAAAGTGCATCGGTGCGATTTGCTCTCTGGCTTTCAAGTTGGACCGACTAAGTTTCGTCGCTAAGTAAATGAAGGAGATGAACTCATGTCGCTCTCACGAAAAAAGCTATCGCCCGGAATGAAAAGTGAAGAAGTCAAGCTTCTTCACGCTCTTCTTCTTCAATTGGGAAACTTCATCCCCGACGATGAACTCAACGCGAGCTTCTACGGCAAAGGCACCGTTCAAGCGGTGGCGGCTTTTCAGCAGAAAAATGGTCTAAAGGCTACTGGTGAAGTTGATGCGGCAACTGCAAAAAGTATTAACGCTGCTATCGAACAATCTCAGCCCAACAAAGATTTTGAAGCAGACGGCAAAGACGGCGGTATTCGCGTCTTCAAAGGCGAAGCTCTGTTAGCAGAGAGCCCGATCAAACAAAACGCGCAAACGAATGAAACGATAGATCTAGTAGTTCCCCCGGAAGATGCGAAAGGCAAAGAAGATTCGAGTAAAGCCAAAGAGCAGTTGAAGGTCAGCGGAACTGTTTTTAGTCAGCAGCAAAAGCCGGTAGCGGGAAAGCAGGTTGTGGTAGTTGATGTCGACTTACGCGGAGCTGCGATTGCCTCAACAGCCAAAACTCTTCAGGAGCTAAAGCAGTCTGATGGCTTTGAGTTTCTCGGCACGACGCAAACCGATCTCAAGGGCCGCTACGAGGTCGGCTTCACGCCGGAGAGTTTCCAACACTCCGAGCTGCAACAAGCAGATGTGATCGCTTACGCGGTTGAAAATGAGACCATTGCCGGGCGTTCAAAGCTGATTGTTTGGAAAGACAGTGAGCCAGCCGAGATTAAAGACCTCGACATCCAGCTCACCGATTCGAAGCAAAGAGGACCAAGCGAGTACGAACTTTTGCTGGGAGTTCTGCAACCGTTACTCGAAAGCAGCAAGTTGCAACCGCACGAGCTGAACGAAGCACAGGCAGATTTCTTAGCTCAGGAAACTGATCAAGAATCCAAACAGATCTCTTTAATCATCGACGCTGACAAACTGCTCATCGACCTCGCCAGCCAATCATTCAAAGCGGGGTTGTTCTACGGCATCGGCCGTCAGGAGATTCCGCTAACCTGGGCAGCAATCGCCGCCAAAAGTGAAGAGCAGTTGCGCGGCGCCTTAAAACGCTCAGTCGAACAGAACATCATTTCAGATCAGCCAGGCGACGTAGTTAACGATTTCATAAACGCGATACGCCAACACTCAACCAAGCTATTAAAAGAATCTTCGCTTCCCGAAGCCAAAGCCTTAAACGAAAGTTTGCAGATCGCCTTCGCCGATCCAAAAACGCAAGTTAAATTCCTTGAAGCTGCCCGCAGTTTCCAGCACACCGACCCGGAGAAGTTTTGGCAGGAGCAACTACCGGCAGCAGGTTTCAAAACAACAGAAATCGAATCGTTACAACTCACCAATCAGTTTTACCTACTCGCCGGCGGTTACATGCCCTTGGTGGACCAATTGAAGCAAAAGAATGTAAGCCCCGAAAAGCTGGTCGAGCTGACGCCGGAGGAGTGGCGCGACATCGTAAAGAAGACGGGTGTCCCCACCCAGATGCCCGGAAAGAACGATGAAGAAAAACAGCAATTGTTCCTCGAAGGCATTCAGACTCAACTCAACGCAGCTTTTCCCACCGCGAAGATCGCGTCGATGGTCCGCCGTAACGAATTCAAGATGGCGGACGGCGATGTAAAAACGCATCTCGAAGCTTTTCTCGCAACCAACAAGCAGTTTGACTTCAGTAGTTCACGAGTCGCGGATTTTGAAGGCGCGATCCGGGAGATCGCCAAGGGCAAGCGCGAGGACGTGAAGTCGTCCTTGCTGACCTTGCAAAGAGTTTATCAGGTGAGCCCTTCGCCTGAAGTTATGACGAAGTTGCTTGATAAGAACCTGACCTCGGCATACCAGATCGCCGGCATCCCTCAGCAAACCTTCATAAAAAACTATGGTGAAATTTTAGGCGGCGAAAGTGTAGCGTGGTCGGTCCATCAGCGCGCTGAACACCAGGTCCAACGTGTGCAAGATGTGATGGTAAGTGTTAACGAGTTGGTTAACGGTGTGACTCCGGCTGCGACTGCCCAACCGGCCGAGTTGACGCAATTACGACAGACTCTGCAAAGGCATATACCGAATTGGGAAGAACTGTTCGGAGGCACGAACTTCTGCGAGTGCAGGGAATGCCGGTCCGTCATCAGCCCCGCCGCTTACTTCGTGGATCTCATGCAGTTTCTGAAAAAGAGTAGGATTACTTCAGGGAATGTTCTCGATGACGTGCTTCTCAGGCGGCGTCCTGACCTCGCTCATCTCAAGCTGACCTGCGAGAACACGAACACAATCATTCCTTACATAGATCTGGTTAATGAAATCCTGGAATACTATCTTGCTCATGACGGCCACTTAGACGAAAACGCTGCTTACAATATTGAGAACGAAACACAAGTTGAGCTGCGCGCCAATCCGCAACACACTCACACCGAAGCGTACCGAAGACTTAGTAACCAGGTATTTCCTTTTCAATTGCCGTATCACCAACCGCTGGATGTTATCCGCACATATCTCAGTCAGATCGGCACCTCGCGCTACGAGCTGATGAATCATCTTGGACCAGAAGCAGGACCAACTGCCGGCTGGTCAAACGCGCTCGCCGCAGAGTACCTCAATCTCTCGCCGAAAGAGTTCTCGATTCTGACGGGGCAGAATTTTGACGACTCAACTAATCGCGATGAAGATTGGAAATATTTTGGCTATGCAGATGAACCAGAGTTTCGCGCCAATCGCCATCGCGTGTCTGAAGTGTTGGATCGATCGGGAATTAGCTACGTAGAGCTGATTGAATTAGTCAAGACGCGCTTTCTGAATCCTCCCCAGGAAACTCTCAATTACCTTGAGGAGATCTTCAGATCGGCCGTCATCAGTCCAGAACAACTGTACGAAAAACTCCAGCACATTAAAAACAGTTCATTGGATGTCAATTCCGACCCACAATTAAGAGCCGCGTTAGGCAGAATTTCGCCATCGGTTTTCACAGCCTGGGTGAACGATCACTTCGAAGAATTCAAACAGGTCGTGACTCTTCACGAGCCTGACTCGGCCTGTAATCTCGCGAACACCACGCTCCGTTCAATCCGAAGTATTTACGAACACTTGTCCTCACCTGAGGTGCCGGATCCGTTCTTCTCGAGAATGCACCGCTTCATCCGTCTCTGGAGAAAAACCGGTTGGAATATTCAGGAATTAGACACGATGCTGGCGGCGCTTCAAGCTCCCGACATTTCTCCTGCTGTTATTTCGCAAATCGCCACTGCCAAAAAGATTCAGGATAAGACTCGTCTATCTGTTGCTGAGATCGCTGTTCTTTGGGGAGTGATAGATACTCACGGGCCTCGCTCTCATTATGCTCGTCTCTTCTTGAACAAGTCAGTGCGGCGAATCAGCACTGCGTTTGAGCCGGATGAAAGAGGACGATACTTAAACAATCCGGCAGTGAAGATCGGTGACCAAACTATTCCGCTGCTGGCAGCCTTTCGCATCAATACCGTTGAGTTTGACTCGATAATCGCTGACCTGGGAATGACCGCTACGGTAGAGCCGCTCTCGCTCGAAGCCGTGAGCGAGATACATCGCTACGTCGTACTGGCCCGCGCCTTGAAAATAAAATTGAATGATTTGCTTACCTTGAAGAGGATCTTTCCGATCAATCCTTTCAGTCGCTGGAGCAGTGGTCGCTTCATCGATATTAATCCTCAAGCAACCCTCGATTTCGTTGAACTGGCCTGCAAAGTCAAAGACTCTGGTTTCAAGCCCGATGGATTGCAGTATATCTTCAACCTCGAATCTCCTGAAGCAAGACCGCAGTTGAAAGTCGAACAGACGCTGCAAATGGTTCGTCAGGTTCGTGAAGAGCTCCTGCGGATCGAGACGGATTATCCTGAGCCCGCGAATGGAGCAGCTATCACCGAAGACATCCTCCGTCCGAAGCTGCAACTGATCTTTCACCCCGAAGTGGTGGAACAATTCCTGGGCTTGATAAATGACAATCTGCTCTACGGAACCGGCACGGAGCGGAATTTGGTCATCGACATTCCGGAGGTCTTAAAAGCCAAGGCAAATTATAAGCGCGCCACCGGCAGATTAGAGTTCAAAGGCGTAATGACCGATGCTGAGAAGGCAAGTCTTAGCGCTCTCAACGCCAACGAGAATTATCGAGTGGCAGTTGACCGGCTCTACGCACAACCGGAAGTTTTCTTCGTCGAAAACTTCCGGATCGTATTCAGAGAAGAAACGGCGCTGAACGATGCGCTAAACAGCCTACTCACTCGAACGGCCACAGGGTTAACCGCTACCAGGAAACTCACGTTCTTTTGCCGCGCCTATTTGCCATTCCTTAAAACGCAGTTGAAGAACACTGCCGTTTTGCTGCGACTCTCCGCCTTGCTTGGCCTCGACTTGCCACAGACCGTTGCTCTCGTGGCATCAAGAACAGATGACCTGGTCAGGCAGTTTCTAGCTCGAGGCTTGACGGGAACTTACTTCAATTCGACTGCTTTATCTGGTCCGTCTGAGCAGCGCACCGATACGTCCATCAACTTCAACTGGACGAGTGCGCCGATTCGATCAATCACAGGAACGGCTTACAGCGTTCGTTGGGAAGCCTACGTCTGTCCCGACCAAAGCGCCGAGTATACCTATGTTGTTGACGTCCGTGAACGCGACGATTCTTTCAAGCTCACGATTCAGGACGAAACGTTGACGAAAAGCGAAGGCGATGAGCGCCGCTCCTGGGAATTAGCCAGGACGCTGCGCGCGGGTGAGATGTATCCCGTCACGCTTGAGTACGTGCATCGATCCGGCAGCGGCGGCATTACACTATCGTGGCAAGCAGACAGATTACCTCGCACGCCAATCACACCCACTAATCTCTACCCAGCCAAAGAGACCAGATCTGTTCACGAAGCTGCAACTAAGCACCACCGCGCCGCCAGTTTCATAAATCGATTCGCATTGACTGCTGCGGAGATCGCTTATTTCACTCTTAACGCTGCCGACTTCGGAAACATTGACTTTACAAATCTGACACCTCGGGTGTGGTCGCGAGTTCACGATTACACATACTTAAGAAAACAAACGGGTCTTCAGGGAGAAGCGTGGCTCTCTTTCTTCATCATGGCCCACGGGGAAACCCTGGACCAACTGAATGCATGGTTGAAAGAAAACTTGTCGTGGGCGCCTTCTGACCTATCCGCTCTGCAAACCCACTTAAGACTCACAGCCGCGAGCTTTGTGAACGAAGAAAAACTCATCCTGTTGCTCAAAGTTTTTGAGTTGATCAGGAAAACCGGGCTGACTGCGCAAAAGCTTATTGACTGGGCTACAACTACAGACAATTTCGATACATTAGAGAACATCGCTCCCTCCGTTCAGCAAACCGTCAAGGCTAAATACGACGAAGACGAGTGGCTTGAAGTAGCTGCGCACTTGAGCGACAAACTCAGAGAACGACAAAAGCAGGCACTAATCGCCGCGCTGCTCGTCGACCGTGATTTGAGACGGCGCGATGTCAGAGATGCGGACGGATTGTTTGAATATTTCCTGATCGACGTGCAAATGACAGCTTGTATGGACACCTCACGAATTAAGCAGGCTATCTCTTCCGTGCAGTTGCTGGTGGCGCGTTGTCTTCTGAATTTGGAGGACGGCGTCTCGCCCGCAAACATCGATGCCGTGAAATGGTCGTGGATAAAGAACTATCGCGTATGGGAGGCAGCGCGGAAAATTTTCCTCTTTCCGGAGAACTGGCTCGAGCCGGAATGGCGTGATGATCGCAGTCCTTACTTTAGAGAACTGGAATCGGATCTTCAGCAAAGCGATATCACTGCTTTCACCGTTGAAACTGCTTTCAGGAATTACCTCTTTAAGTTGAATGAAGTGGCCCATCTGAATGTTTGCGGCGTTTATGAGGATGCTGATACTCAGACACTGCACGTCTTTGCCCGCACCTATCAAGCGCCTTACCAGTACTTCTATCGCACCCGTGATCGATACAAACACTGGGGCGCCTGGGAGAAAGTACAGTTGGACATTCGTGGTTATGAGGACCTGCAAACGGGCGGCAACCAATCGGGTGTTCACTTGCTCCCGATCATCTGGAAAAGCCGAGTGTTTTTATTCTGGACTGAATTGACGGAGAAAACGCGACCGAATCCGGTGGCGCAGGACTCTGCAATGGGAGACATGGCGAAACGAAAGTCGACTGAAATCGAGTCGCTTCGATATTGGGAAGTTCGTTTGGCCTGGAGCGAGTATAGGGATAACAAATGGACGCCGAAAAAGTTGTCAAACCGATTTACTGAAACGATCGATTTGTCAGCTCCGAGTTTTCACTTCACGACAATAGAAATAAGACGCGGGGTAGAAGTATTGACGGTACGCGCCTCCGGCGGAATCTTTGTCCTCTCCGACGCACTGGCAGACATACAGGTACAGGGACCATCGCACCAGGAAAGCTTGGACAACTTTTACATGGGGATTCGTCGTGTGTCTCGCCCGCTTAGATTTGTGGGCGACACGTACCTGTTAAATCACAGAGATTACAAACTGATCTTCTCTAATTCTGTCCCGCTCACCCAATTCAACTTGCGTCCGGCCCACGCCTTCTTCTATTCGGACAGGGAGAGAGCTTATTACGTCGAGCCAGTGATTGCTCAACGCTCGGCCGACACCGTCAAGTATGCAAACAAAATTGAGTTTCTCCCATGGTCGAAGTTTCAGGGCGATGTCTTGACTAAGGATCAGGTTGGTCTCTTGAGCGACCGCCCTTCACTGAGTTTGAATCAAGTGTCGCCAAACTTTGTAGCAAATGGGTCTTCATCTCAGTTGAGTGCTACTCCACTGCTGTTGAGCGCCGGAATCGGCGCGGTGTCGTCACTGTCAGGAATGCCCACAACTCAGACGAGCCCAATTAGCAACGTCGGGAACGCGTTTGGCGGTGAGCTTCAGAACTGGGTTCTCAACTCCCCCAAAGTGTCGGTACAGTTAACAAATTCGGGTTTGCGTTTCAACAACTTCTTCCACCCCTACGGCAACGACTACATAACGAAGTTGAATCAACAAGGCGTCTCCGGATTGCTTCAGGTGGACACCGATCCTTTTTACAAGCGGGACGCTAGTTTATTCAGAGACACATATCGCCCTGACACCATCTCCGGTCTTGTGCGGACCCCGCTGCCGTCAATAGAAGTGGACTTCGACGAGTTTGGCGCTTACTCACAATACAACTACGAGTTGTTTTTTCACGCTCCGCTTTACATCGCAACGCGCTTGAGCAGGAACGGAAAATATGCGGAAGCGATGCAGTGGTTTCACTACATCTTTGATCCGACTACCAACGAGGCGCCTGACCCCGCCCATCCGAATGCCAGGTACTGGAAAGTTGCTCCGTTTAGAACACAGCCCAGCGAAAGCCTCGAACAATACTTGCGCAAACTACAAACCGGCACCGATGAAGAGAAGCGCGCCATCACGCAAAAGATCGAAGAGTGGCGCGACAATCCTTTCAAGCCCCACGTCATCGCGCGCGGCCGGCCGATCGCTTACATGAAGAACGTCGTGATCAAATACATCGAGAACTTGATCTCTTGGGGTGACGATCTATTTCGCCGCGACACGATTGAAAGCATCAATGAGGCCACGCAAATCTACATCATCGCCGCGCACGTGCTGGGTAAGCGACCTGAGTTCATTCCGAAGCGCGGAGAGACAAAGGCTGAGACGTACGCCACGATTCAGTCAAAGTTGGACGCGTTTTCAAATGCGCTCGTGCAGATGGAGAACATCTTTCCGTTCAGCAGTGATTTCAACGTCAGCGCTGCGGGAACAGGAAACCCTCCTTCGCTTCTCGGCGTTGGCCGTACGCTCTACTTCTGTATTCCGAATAATGAAAAGCTGCTCAGTTTGTGGGATACAGTTGCCGACCGGCTATTCAAGATTCGTCATTGCATGAATATCGGGGGCGTGGAGCGCAAGCTGGCGCTCTTCGAGCCGCCGCTTGATCCTGGTCTGTTGGCCCAGGCTGCGGCAGCCGGCCTCAGCATCGGCAACATACTCAGCGATCTCAATACCACTGCTCCGATTTATCGTTTTAGTTTCCTCCTACAGAAGGCATTCGAAATGGTCGCTGAAGTAAAGTCGCTCGGTAACGTGCTGATGTCGGCGATTGAGAAACGCGACAATGAGAAGCTCAGTCGCATCAGGGCAGGGCACGAACGACACTTGCTTGAGCTTGTGACGTCGATCAAAGAGCGCCAACGGTTGGAGGCGAGGGCCAACCGTGAGAGTCTCGAGCAGAATCGAGAAACTTCGAAAATGCGATTCGATCATTATCAGGGACTCTTAGGAGAGAATAAAGATGTACCAAAAGCGCCAGAAGTGCCGGCTGACTTAACGGCTGATAGTGCCTTACCCGCTGCCACAATCATTGGCGAGGTTAGTCTCGATGTGGACGTGCGATTGTTGGAAGGCGGCGAGACAGGCGTTAAGTTAATTCCGAAAGAGAAGGCAGATATTGATTTAACAGAGGCGGCAAAGTGGACTCAAAGCTCTGTGTCTGTTGTTGAATCAATTGCTGGAATGTTAGCGCTAATACCGCAAGGACAGGTTCGTGGCACGCCTCTCGGGGTCGGAGCCGGATTCGGGTTTGGCGGAAGGCAATTAAGTGCCTTCACTTCTTCCTTTGCTCGACTTGGACAAGCCGTTGGAACCTTCCTTTCGATGCAAGCTTCACAAGCTTCCAAAATGGCTTCCTTTGTTCGTCGCGATCAGGAATGGGTGATGCAAGCTAACATGGCCGCTCGCGAAATTGTCCAGATAGACAAACAACTCATCGCCGCGCAGATCCGCGAACAGATAGCGCAAAAGGAGTTAGACAATCATCGACGACAGATTCGTAACGCTGAGGAGGTGGAGAGATTTTTGCACACCAAGTTCAGCAACGAGGAACTGTATCAGTGGATGAAAGAACAGCTCGTGCTGGTTCATAAGCAGGCTTACCAGTTGGCTTACGACATGGCGAAACAGGCCGAAAAGGCTTTTCGCCTGGAATCGGGTCGTGCTAATACCAACTTCATTCAGTATGGTTACTGGAATGACACTTATGAAGGATTGACTGCCGGTGAAAAACTTCATTTGGCCCTCAAGCAAATGGAGCGATCTCAGCTTGAAGAAAATCGACGCGAATACGAATTAACCAAACATGTGTCGCTGGCACTGCTCGATCCGGAAGCACTGCTCGAGCTCAAACAAAACAGCAAGTGTGAGTTTACTTTGCCGGAAGAGTTATTCGATTCGGACCACCCCGGCCATTATTTCCGCCGGATCAAATCAGTAAGTTTATCTATCCCATGTGTTGCCGGTCCGCAAACCACCATCAGCGCAACTTTGCGGCTGCTGCGCAACAGTGTGCGAATCAACAGCGCCTTGGGAGCAGGAGGATACCCACGCAATCAGGACGAGGACGACGATAGGTTTGTTGAATACAACGTTCCCTTCAAGGCAATCGCCACTTGTTCAGCACAAAACGACACCGGTATGTTTGAGTTGAATTTCCGCGATGAGCGCTACCTGCCTTTTGAAGCCGCGGGCGCTATCAGTAGCTGGCAATTAGCGATGCCTGATGGGTTGCGGCAGTTTGATTACAACACCATTACCGATGTCGTCATTCACCTTCGCTACACTGCACGGGACGGAGGCAGCACATTGCGTACTGAAGTGGAAGAGATGATGCCGAGTTTGAAGCAGCGCTTTCTCCAAAATGGATACAAGCGGTTATTCAGTCTCAAACATGATTTCCCGCAAGTCTTTCATCAATTGACTCAACCTGCTCCCGGATCCGAGAACCGGGTCGTTGAATTCTCGATTACGGACCAACATCTCCCTTACTTCCTGGCGCACGACGATCTTAGTGTTAGTTCTTTGAAAGTCTTTCTGCAAGCGAAGGAACCAAACGACCGCGTTGCGAGAGATGGTGGATATGGAATCAGAATAAATGGCGTCAACCTGAACATTAGGGCCGCGACCACATTCGGCAAGAACATGATTACGACATCTATCGCCGTGAACTCCGCTGAGGACACGTGGAAATTAAAACGACGACATACAATCCAGGTAAGCTCCGGCAGGTTACCACGGAATCTTGAAGATTTATTGCTGGTTTTTGAGATCTAACCTTCGTCCCAAAAAAGACGCAGCGCTAATGGGAAGGATGTGAACTACTGAAATTGTGGTAGTGAGAAGCGAGTGTTAATTGCTGAGCCAGTACAGCAAACTCAAATCACTGTGACGTCATCCGTGTGCCGTATATGGATCAATACTCGTGGCGACTTCGTCCAAAACCTAGTTAGCGGGATTCCCTCGAAATGCTTCTTGCCAGACTTTTGCTTGCCAGACTTTAGCTCAAGAATAACTTAATTGGTTGCCCATGGTCTGGAAAAGGCAGAGCCTCGGGTGGGCAAGCTATCCGATCGTCTGATCAATGTAATCCTTGCGAGAACAATGGTTAGCTACAGTGCAGGCTGTCTTCAAGTCGGAAATAGGGTAGGGGGACTCTTGCAAGACATTTGCTCGAAAATCACGACTTTTTGTGCCCCATGGTTCGCAAAAGCTGAGCCTAACGCGGGCAACTCATCAATCCTCGCGTGAATGGTAATCGTTGCAGGCAGAACTAGTTATCTCTATTGCGTTAGTGTTGAAGCGGGAAGTGGTCCATGTGAAGTCAGTGAGAACGTGGGGCTGAAAATTTTTAGGTCTCGGGCCTCCGGTGGCCCCGACTTTTCTTCCCGTAAGGTGTGACTACCACACGTTCCCATTTATTGACCTAAAGTCAGTAAAGCAGCTGTCCGAATGAACATGTGTATTCCACTGGTCCCTCGATCCGCTTTGACCTCGATTGCTGATCGCAGATGCGTCGAGTGTGTAAACGCAAAAATAATTAACCTCCAGCAGAATGAATCCGAGCCTAGCACCGGGAATTGGCGTAGCACGATCAAGGATCGACGGGAAGGGGTGTTTCGCCACCGCTAAATTTTGCCAAGACCAGCAGATCGCCGAGTACATAGGTGAAAGAATCTCTTTAACGGAAGCCGAGCGCAGACGACACGCACCGGGGAAGAAAAGCATCTGCGACGTTGACTCGGAATGGTCCATCGATGGAAGCCGTGGGGGCAACGGCACGCAGTACGTCAACCACTCGTGCGAACCAAATTCATATTTGGTTATTTCAGAGGGACGGGTTTTTCTCCACGCACTTCGGGAGATCATCCCGGGCGAAGAGATCACCACAGATTACCTTTACGAGCTACTTGCCCGGCAGCGATTAATCGGGCGGGGATAACAGGCCCCAGCCAGCAAGCGAGCGAGACGTCAGCCTATCATTCTGCACTCTCATCACTGGTTCAAGGAGGTGTCGTTGTAGGCTGAGGATCTGTCGTTGCTGGTCGTCCATGAACAAGACGTTGCGCCAACTCTTGGCGGCACTTGTTAACGATAGGTACAGATCTGTGACGGCTGCAGCGCCGGAGGAATTAGGGAGTCAGATCAGGTAGGAGTCTTTTGACATGATGATCGCCCCAAGAAGCTTGATTAACTCTCCCGCAGAGAAGGCCGGCGATTCAGGAATGGCGGAACCTATCACGAGGGTTGCCGCAATAACATCGCGACTGACCGGTAAGATATACGAGCTCAGGTTAACAAATCAGAACGAGTCAAGTTGTGTAATTAATCCATTCGAACGCGAGTTGCTCGAGGGGGCGATCGAACGTTCGGAGTTATCTCTCAGGCAGGTCGCAAGAATTAACGAACATGACGCTATGTTTTGAGCGTTGACAGTAGCCCAAGCTCGATGCTGGTCAAGAGAAGCTCCGGCCATCATTCGGGCCTTGGCGCTTCAGCGATGCAACTCTTGCAGTATTGGAGAATGGCAATTTCAGGATGTCACTTTTAGCAATGATCTGGAAGACACCCACGGTTACCTAGCCCCTGGCGCAACACGATTCTGTGGTCCAGATCGAAATCGTGGCACGCCAAATAGACCAGCACCATGCGCCGCAACTTCAAAACAAATCAATGTAGTTGTTTCGGCTAAATAATTCCTCCGGAACATACGACTTCGCAGTATCTTCATCAATAGATGACGATTTGATCTGATACTTGTCGCCAATTTTTTTTCTCTTCGGGCCAATACTGACAAGATCCAATTTTTGCCGGGTTTCATTCCAATGCTCGGATAATATCGCTGATGATTTTTCTACTCTCCATTCATTATCGACTTTGATCAAAAACGGGTCTTGAGCGCTACCAATGCCACGGTTCGGGCTCCTCTCATCTACTCGCAAGTTCCCAGGAAACTGATTGAAACGATTTAAAACTTCATCAGCGAGCTTGAGTGCTTTTTTTAGGGGCATGTCAGGATTCAATAGGTCCAGCATGTTCTGGACCATCTCCGGTCGGCCCTCTTTGAGGGCCATATCTTGGGCAATCCAGAGAAGGAAAACTTGTGTCTCCTCCGTCATTATATTTTTGTCAGTTATGGCTTTCGCAATGGTGTCTTTCATAGTGTCACAAGAGGTGATGTGGCAAATATCTTTTTTGTTTTCTTTAAGGTTATACGAGCCCTGTTCAAGCACGTCCGAATGAAAGTCAAACATGTAGTCCGGCACAGGATAGCGAGCCTCTTCAATAAGCTTTGCAAGCGCGTTTTGAGTTTTCTGGTCGCTCTGGTTATTGGGTCTTTTGCCCGGAATACCAACAACCTTACCGCGCTTCTTTCCTTTAAAATACGTCGACTCAGCTTTCCTTTTCCTATAGCCGAGATGATCAGTGTAGTTAATCGGATTACCGCTTACGAAGGCATACACATTAAGTCCATCCGCAGTCCCGACGGGATCCGGGTTCAGCCACCGTCTTAACCACGGCGCATAATATCTCGCTCCGTAATAGTATAATCCGGTAGAGTCGTCTCTTTCCTGGCCGCTGTATCGGTACACTTTCAAGCTCACTTCCCGCTGATTGTAACCGGCAATCAGAGCCGTGCCACCGTACGGAAAATACTCTTCATAACTAATAAGTTGTGCACTGGGATCCACTTCCATAGAAACAGAGCCAAGGTGGTTGTCGAGTTGAAAGCGCACGTTCCTCACGCCTATCGCGTCAGTTTCGCGTTTCAAATCGTCCTGTACCCAGTGATTTATGATGGCAACGCACGTTCTGTCATCCAGCACTCGCAAAGTTTGTCTTTGCAGGATCGTCACCTCACCGGTCTCACTCAGTTTCTGCACCAGTTTGACTTCATAGTTTCCGTAATACCGCATCATTTCCATGTGCGTAATGGACCCACCGTTGGCCAGTCGCTCTGACACCTTGCGCGTGCGGAGATCGGCACTGTCATAGGTGTAGTAGTCGCTGTCATCTGGTTTATCCGGTCGCTCAATGATTCTTGCGCAGACCAGATTCTCGCAGCAGTTAAAAGTGAGGTTGACACGATTATTTATATCCAGTTGTTTTTGATTACCGGAGTTGTCATAAGCGACAGGGTAGGAATAGACAACTCCGTTCTGGGCCCCAATCGTCTTGAACCTGTTTGAATCCGGCATCATTTCGTTGACATAAGACCATGAATTTGATGCGACATGTTTGGTTGCGAAAAGGTTTCCGGCGTCGTCATAGGTATACGTTTCTTTATAGTTCTCGAGCGCATTGAGGTCATTGGGCAACGGATAGTATTTGCTTTGTTTGAAGTCGCCATCCTTCGAGTTGTTTCTATAAGTCGCGGCGGTAATGCCTGGATGCTGCCGGCCATTAGCCTGTAACAAACGATAAAGCGCGTCGTAGGTGTAATCGGAAAGCGGTTCTACTTTCTGATTGTTGCTGAAAACAGTTTGATAACTGGCGTCATAAACACGTATCACGTTTCCAACCGCATCGTATGTGTAGGTGATGTCCTGGAGAACACTGGCGCGAACTTGCCCTTTCACATTCGTGGCGGACCTGGCGCTATTCAGGCGCAGCAAACGCAGGGTCGTGTCTTCATAGTCGTAAGTGGTGGTGACGCCGCTCCCATAGACAATGGATAGCCTTTGCCCGTTGGCGTTGTACTGAACTTGCTGGATGATCGACTGCGCCAAACCTTCCTCAAACGTGACGTCGACCTGCATGAGCAACCCTGCCTGATTGTATGCGTGTGTGGTAACAGAGCCGTCAGGTGACGTCTCGGAAGTTAACTTATGGAAGACGTTGAATGAAAACTTACTTTTCGCAACATAAGGTTCCAGCAACGGCTCGATGGTCCAATTCAGGCCTTCTTTATAGTTAATCGCAAACTGACGTGAGGTCTCCAGCAGGTCCCCCTGAATGCTGTAAAGACTATGGACCACAACTCCGGACTGATCCTGGAGTTGATAGAGTTGCCCGCGAAGATTGAAGGTTTCCGGATCCGTCTGGGTTTCGCCGTAAGTGAAAATCTCTACGACACTATCTGATACAAGAGTGCCGTCGTTTTTATGGGCTTTTACCCTCACCTGCGTTCGTCTCTGCAGGCGATCATAGGAGATGATTTGTTCGAAATTGCGCGCGCTCCAGTGCCAGTAGTCATTGGAGAAGACATTACCGAGGTGGAGATTAAGACCAGCGTCAGCGCTGTTATTGGTCAGCATGGCGCCGGCCATGTCGTAAAGACAAGAAAGATTGTGGAAATCAGTTCCAGCAGTCACATTCGAGTAAAGCAGGCGCGGATCAGTGGCCCGAATCTCATTTCCCGAGATATCCAGCTCGTGTAGAGTCGTCAGCCCATTTGTCTTGAGCAGATCCAGGATTGGACCAGCCGGAGTGTCAAACTGTTCTTTGAAAGTTTGCTGAAAGGAGACATCGTAAGGCCGAAACTTATCGGTCACCCAGGCTTGGGTTGACACCCCGCTGTCCAACGCGAGATATCCAGCCTGCACCAGCTTGTCAAATAGTTGCTGCGCTCTTATGCCTGAGCCGGAAACAATTGCCGCAAAGTTGTTGGCGGTGACGGCCCCAAGGTTATTCTCTAAGGTACGAACTACGCGGCCGAGGCTATCCAGGATGATAACCTTCGGTGTGTTGAAAAAGGCGGCAGCCTTATCGAGTGCCTCCTTTTCATTCTTCTCTGCCGGAGTTGTCGGGTCGGCAGGAAAAGTTTTGTAAAAGATAGAATCTCTGACAGTATCGTCCTCATCGTAGTGCTTCACGTCCCAGGCGGAGATTTCGACTTTGGTGAAGAAACCTTTGGGGGTGTCTGTGCGAATCAGCCGGTCAAGAGCGTCATAATGGAAAGTTGTCGGCGGCGGCGCGAGTGGTTGTTGGTCTTCGTAGTACGGAGTCGTGGAGAACCAGGGGAGGTATTGCTCTGCTTCTGCTCCCTTATTGTTATAGACCGTTCGTCCGGAAACTACCCAACGCTGAGGCTGGTCCAAACCGTCTGAAGCGAGCCCTGATTCGCCATTGAGGCGAGCCTTTGCACGACGTACGTCCGCCGGGGCAGGATCGGTTTTCAACTTGCTTTCGACAATCCTGCCAAATCCATCACTGAAGGTAACGCCGATCTCAATGAGCGTTGTTTGCTGTGGCGCCAGATCGTGAACGAAAGTTTGGCGTTTAAGTGTTATTGCTGAAGCTGGTTGGCCGCGATTGGTCCAGGCAAGTGGATCATAAAAAAAGAAGGTGGTTGCTTTTTGGAGGTAGTTCTCCGGATCGCGGATCACGCTATCAAAGGTCGCGTCCAGCCGCAGAGCATAGTCCGTCAGCGGTTCGTCCCCGGTAGGTTGTCCCGCAGTAGTTCCATAGATGCTCTTCACAATGATTTGTCCAAGCGGATCGTAAAGAGCCTCACTCACGTTTCCGTTAGCGTCGGTAATGCGCCACGGCCTCATCGCTTGATAGTCGTTGTCCGCTGTGACACTCAAGACGACGGCCTCGACAGTCGCGCTTTCAGACGGGACACCCTGAAGGTATCGTGTTGTCTCAGTGAGTAGCAGACCGTACTCGTCATAAGCCATGGTGGCAGTAGGGTTCAGGTTGCTTTCCCGGTCAACGCCACTGAAAGCTCCATCCAATTGGCAGAATTGAAAAAAGTGTTCCGGCTCTTTGCGGTAATATTGGATAACTCGGCGGTCCCACCAGATGTTCTGATCCAGAAAATATCCTGCCTCGGTCAATTGGTCAGTGCCGAGTTTCTGCTGAAAGGCGGCTTCGATTAGCTCAGGAGTCAGCCTGGCATCTTCTGTATGATGTTGTAACCCTCGAGAAGAAATCTGACCTAATGGAAGAGGTGCCGTCTGGGCCTCATTCCATTCGAACAAGCGGCTCCACGAGAACAGACGAGCTTGGTGCTTACCTGCGGTGAACGGTTGACCGTAAGCGAGCGGGTTTTGTAACGCATCTTCAATCTGCCCCGAAAGGTCTTCAAGGGAAAAGTAACCGCCGGCAGTGATCGTCAGACCGCTAAGCTCGCATTTCTTATTCTCGAAGTTAACGCCGATCCTGCGATAGTTCTCGGCTGCAGTTTCTACGTGATTAATAAAAGAGTCTTCTGTTACTACAGCATGCAGGAGTTGTTGTTCCGGGTAGACGTAAACGCCTGGATTCTCCCGGCGAGGATAGGCGACCTCGCAGTTCCTTTCGACGTTACCAAAATCGTCTACTACTAAAGTGAACTCGTGTTTAATCTGAGGGTCAGCCGAGTCACGTTCGTACTGGTAGTCAATCTTCTGACGATTGTAAGTAAGGAAAACCGCATAATTCTGGCCATCTCGTGGCTGAACTAACCGAACGAAAGACTCAGTCTCCTTGACTGAATAGGGGTTGGGCGCGGCGCTTGATCCATCGAGGCCATAGATTTCCTCACGAATCTCCATTCCGGCCAGGGCTGCGTAGGCTTGGCGTAACGTTTCTGAGTCTTGTTGAAAAATCTTTTGATCGAACGTCCTAGAGGGCAGGGAGTAGGCGCGTTGATCGCCATTCCAGTACTCGTGCTGATACTGAAGTGAGATCTCGGGTGTATAGAAGGAGCCAGTATGAAACCAGCTTCTTGTGTACCTCGGCGGGACATAGAGACGCGGGTCGAGTAGCCCATTCTGAAAAGCAGAAGAAGGAGAAGCAGACAAGAAGTCGTCATATTCCTCGGTATCCCAGGTTTCGACAAAGCCGAACCCCTGGAAGCCGCGTTCGACTGGGTCATAATACCCGTCATGGTATTTGTGTCGAGTTACGTGCCTGGACTTGGAGATCTCGTCAAAGTATTCAACTTTCTGAACTACCTGAACCGGAAAAAAGAGCGATGTCGCCCAAGTTCTGCCGGCCTGTTTGTCTTCGAGGTACTGTTTGACTGAAGTACTGTACGAGATCCGCGTGGTGAGGCCGAGATTGTTGTTAGTCTCATTAAGGAGGTAAGGCTTTTCATTACCGGCAAAGTCGTAAAAGTGATGCGTAACGTCGGGGCTGAGGCGAGTGAGTATCAAGCACGTCGTTCCGTTACCGTTGATATCCGCGAAGTCTATTTGGCTCAAATCATCGCAGGGAACCGGAAGCGGGATTCTCAACGGATTGCTGAAGCCATTACCGCTTTGGTTGAAATAAACCTGGATGTGATCAGAAGCAACGTAAATAAGATCAGCTGGACCGGAGCCATCGAGGTCAGCCAGATAGAGGCGTTTCGGATCGAACGTGCTCCCGAATACCGGAGCGTTCGCGAACACGACCTTCGATCCAAACAACCCATAACCCAGATTGGGCCAACACTCAACCACGCCATTTCCAACTCGAACGCGATGAGAGAGCCCGTCGCCGAAGAGATCGGCAAAGGTGAGTGCAGTTTCTTGTCCGAGATAATCCATTACCGGAAATCCCGGTTGCCTTTGGGCCACGTCCGGTAAACCATAGCCTTCAATTCCGAGCGACGGATAACTTCTTATTTGATCGTAGTCAAAAAACGCGATGTCGGCGCGTCCATCGCCATTCATGTCTATCATTTCAGCGACGGGGTTGGTTATATCCATCGGCACAGATGGAAACGGTGTAAACGTATTCCACGCTCCAGCGGTGGTACACCGATAGAATCCATTGCGTGCTGGAGAGCGAACCAGTAGATCCGGCTCTCCGTTGCCCGCCAGCGAAGTGATCGCGAGCCTCGTGTTTCTGAGGTTCCTGTCAATTGGGAATTGGTCGATGATTCGCGAACCGGAGTAACGGCCATTTCCTTGCGCCTCCCACTGAAGCGCTGTGGTCCCATCGCTATAAAGGAGTCCAGGCAGACCTTCTCCTTGTAAGTCAACCAGCAGATATTGCCCCTGGTTTAGCGAGCCGGGAATCTCGCTGAGGCCTTCAACCTCGAGTTGCTGGTAAGCTTGATCTGCAGGTCGAAACGCGGAATAGGTGAATTCAATGGGAGGTAGAGCTTTCTGAACGTAGGTTCCGTCGTCCTGCTTCCGAAACCCAATCTCAGTAACTGACTTGACGAAAGAGATATTCTGCGGAGATTGGTGTCCAGGAGACAAATCAGAAGCATTTACGTGTTTGAGAGTAAGGACCCTCGTCAGAACGGGCTTACCGTCAAACCGGTTGTGAAAGCAATGACGAACAAGAATATTTCGGCACAACCGCAAGGTCCGGATCTCGAAACCACTTCGATATGACGAAAAAGGATCGATCCGAACGAGCCATTCACCAGGAGAGCTGTCAGGCTGATCCAGCGAGAATTCGCCATAGTCGAAGATAATCTGGAAAGCGAAGAACTCCTGTCCAAGCGCCAGATAATTTCCGTAGTCAATTTGTGAAATGTAACGATTGGCACGATGGTCACGATTCGCTTCGTAGATGACCGGCTCAAGACCATCTTCATTTTCCGCCTTGTAGTGATAGTGCACCTTATTTCCGAGGGCGTCGTGCGACTCCTCGATCAACCACTGGAAAACCCTGTCAGGATGTTCGGGATCGAAAATTCGAGCATTGTCTGTTCGACCATAATTATGGACCACGTTTTCCGCCGTGAGGATCCGCCAGTGGAAGTCACCACTCGCAATCTCTGTCCATTGCTCGATGCGGTCGAAGTTCTGTTCGTGGCGAGGACGCCACGCCTGAACTTCCCAAACAGGATTATTTGCTGGTTCGTGCCGCTTATCGGGGGACCAGGTTTTATTCTCATCGTCCCAAATCAAAAGTGGCGTTAATTCGCTTTCATCGGAAAACCCAAAGATGTCATTGCCGTTATATCGAGGGACACCGTTGTTCGTCTTACGCGCAATACTCGGAAGCGTGAGGTTGAATCCCATTCCGAATGGACCATTTCCGCCGCCGGAACCGTAGGAGAGGCTTAAGCTTGGCGTCAGAGCCCGGGCTGTCGGAGCCGGGATCCAGATAGCAAGATTCACAGTGCCGTTAAAATCCTGAGATTCAAAACTCTCAGCCAGACCGCGAATCGCACCTCCACCTTCGGGAAGGGCGAGGGTGGGAGCGGAGATATGCGCGGTCGAGTTTTCAGAATTTGCGTTGCGACTCCTGGTAACCATTCCCACCCTCCTTGGCTCCTTGGTTTCTCTTCTGAGGCATTGGCGAAGTCCTTCCGGATTCTCAGAAGGGATTCGCAGTGTAGTTAACGACAATCGCGACATCGAGTAGCTCTGTCGTATCCAGCTTGTTATCGATCAACAGCGAGTGAGGAACATTGTTCTGGTCAAAGATTTGAGGAACATTGTTCAGGTCAAAGATTAAGGACCAGGAAACGCCACTGAAAGGGGTAGTAGCAAAATTGCCCGCTTCAATCGCACCGAAGTTATTTTTGATGTTTATGGCCGTGGGTGGTTTTGGATTGCTATCGATCTGTAAGTATAAGAAAGGCTTCGCGGGAGCGCTGGTAACCACCCCAGAAGCCAGTTCGAGTTGGACCATTACGCTGTTCAATTTTACGTTCTGCAGGTTCGGCAGCACGATGCTACTTGCGACGGGAAACGTTATTGTTTGAGTGTTATTCACCGGCGGTAGAGTCATGGCCTGATACCATTCCGAGGCAAACATCCGGCGCAACATGAAGGTAGCGTTTATTAAACGCGGGTTTGTACTGGCCTGCTTGTAATACTGCTTGACCTTTTTAGCAAAATCCTCGCCGCCGTCTTTCGCTGTGTAACGAATTTTGATAATTACATCGGAGATGCTGTCAAAATCGATCGCATTAGTCTCGGACGGTAATGAGAAGGTCCATGCTGACACGGCACCCGTACCTTCAAAGGGCAGGTATCTTTCGTCGTTGAAATCGAGTGCGAACAACCCGCCGTCGTCTACTCCCTGCGAAATCGTGATTGCTTGTTTGGAGATCCAGTTCTGTCGCACAGTCCCCGCGGGCGGCGGGTCAGGCTCATCTTTGGCCGACGATATCACCTGCGAAACATACTTCACCGCCTCGAGATCCGGCTGCATTACTACCGCGTTTCCGTTTTGCGTCAGCGTTGCATGCAACTCCTGATACGGCCCGATGACGCAGGGTATGGAAATCGAGATTGTCTTAATCTTGCGACAATAGTGATTGGGGTAATCGAAGTCGAATAGCGCCTCAGGCAGAATGAAATTTAGTTGGCCCCGGGCGTCGTTCTTATCGCAGCTGCCACATCCCCAAATGAACCCAAAGAAGGCTGCCGGAAAGATTTGCCGGAGTGACACAGTCTTCTCGATTTCCAGTAGTCGCGAGTCGTTGTAGACATACGCCCTTTGCAATTGGTCGAGGGACAGCGCGAGTCCCTCGCTTGCGAGTAGACCCTGATGCAGGTTGTCCCAATAATTAAACGTGACAATTTGGTCGTCGGAATCCAGCTCGTACTGGTAACAGGTTTGGGCCGACAGTGCGAGTTGCAGAGTTAACCGGAAAGCTTGGAAATAAAGGGTCGAGAGCCGTCCAATCATCCAGCGATAGAGTTCCTGGTTCGTGAATTTCTGCTGCAAATAGCGAACCTCTTGCTCCGAATACTCAATCTGGCGGAGATGGGTTGCGAGATCCTGTTGTGCAGCAACAAGGCGGGCATTGATCGCGTCGATCTGACTGGTGGCGCCACTAATTTCGTAACCCGCAAGCTTGCTCTCCAGAACCCAATCAGACTCCCGCCGCTGGTACTCGCCAACCGTTTGAGAAATAGTCGCGCCCTGGCCCAATATATCCGCAGTTTCACCCGCGATCTGCGCTCCGGCATTTATGGCGTCGCCAAACTTCATTCCGCCATCGGCGAGCCCGAAGATATTAGGCATAAGGTAACCAGCGATTGCGAGGCCGTTGACAGCGACCGCGCCAATCCGTCCGCTGATCGAAGCCGACATCAAGTGCAGCGCTGCGTTCTCGGCCGGAATCAAATTCTGTGCGATCAAATCGTTGTAGTGGGTTTGCCGATACTGTGCGCTTTGCAGTGTTTGCTCAAGACTTTCCAACTGAGCTTGCAGGTCTTCGATCTCTTTCTTCTTGGTCAGCGTGATCATGTTGAGGATGCCGACCTCGTGAGTTGAACGAAGCAAGGCCAGGCCTTCTGCATTATTCTGTTCAAGGGCCTGTAACATCGAGCTGCCAAATGACCGCAGTGTTTGGAGCGCATTGACGGCTCGCTGAATCATCGAGCTAAACCTGTAATAAGGCACTTCGGGCTGAAGCTGGCTCGCTGTCGCCATGAGGTTGCCACCTGCTGCCCCAGCTCGTATGAGCGCCATCGGATCAATTGCTGGCTGGAACAATGCGAGCGGCTGCGGTTGTCCATTGATGTTCAAGCAGTTGCGAATCTTGTACAGGCGATCATCGGCAATATCCCAGAGCTCCAGCAGGCTGTTGTTTTCCGGGACAACGAATACGCCTCCAAGGTCATTGAAGGGCCGGCCCGCCTGGGCGAGCAGTGGTCCGTTCGGAGCTGCGCCCGGCAACGCGTTCTCCATGTCGATAAGAAACTGCGGTATGTCGCTTGGGTGGCTGCCGTAGCGTTCGAGGATCAGGTTGAACGTAGTTGGAGCCTCTTGCTTGCAAGGACCAAGGTCAACTGGCCTGGGACCCAGGAGATCGAGAGCATAGGAATACAACATCCGCGCCGTGACGATCGCTTCCCACGTGTACTGTGAGAACTCCATGTCACCCCAATCGAGCAGGTTCTTGATGTAAGCCATCACCACTGACTTTTCGTAGGCACTTATCCGCAGGCGAGCGATTGCGTCAGGATCAAAGGGGTCGTCGTTGTACGCCGCAATCTCGGCGCAATTCGTCAGTTGATCCTTCAACGATTCGAGGGTGTGGTTTCTAAAGGGCTGGAACTGCCAGTACCGGCCGGTCGGCACTGCCAAATACTGGTTCAAGAGCAGGTTGAGTATCTCGCGTACTTGTCTGAACGGGAGGTCGAACCCTGTACTGAATACGGCTGCGTTTATCTTCAAGATCTCATCAGAGACCTGCCCCTTGGCGTCGATAAACGGATTCGGCTCGGTCGTGAGTGTCGCGTAGATGCTCTTTGCCTTTTCCACTGTGATGTCACCAGGCTTCAAAGCTATGAAACGGTCCAGCGTTAGTGGGTCCGCAGGCAAGGTTGGGTTGAAGATGAATTGCAGCCACCTTTCGGCAGCCTGAAATTGTTGGTTGTCGTGCAACATTTTCGCCACCAGCAACGGTGCGTGGAAAAACATCTCCCAGAAGTACAATCCGTATGGCCCATCGAAGCTAACCTGCTCTCCGTAGAAAGTTGTAGGTGGCACGATTAGTGGTGTGCCCTTCTGGTCCAGGGGAACGTCTCCGGTGTTTGGGCCCAGTTGATCGAAAGGCAGAGTTATGTTCACGGGCAGTTGCTGCTGATCGATCGCGAGTAACGCTTCAATTCCACCGGCATTAAGGGCCGCACTTAGATGGCCGATCGCTTTGGATGTCAAACGTTGGAAATTAAATTGGAGCTTGTAGAGCGAGTCGGACGTTTCGAAGCTGGTTGCAGCATAAGTAGCGTATGATGGGCCAGTCGCACCAAGCAGGATATTGCGAACCATCTGGACACGTCCAAGATCCGTGTCCAAGGCTTTTGCAAGCACCTGCTCCGATTTCTGCTGCACCAATGTCGTATTCACCACGCCATTCGCACCAACGATATTGGTCTCCGGATTAGAAAGCACGCTATAGAATTGACGTGCTTGGTCGATATTGATGTCGCGAGTGACTAATGCTGCTGGCGTGATCGTAACTACTCCTTTTGGATTGATCGGCTTCACCTGCACCGACTGATCGAGCATTGGGAATCGGTCTCCTGCGAGGGTTGCAGACTCAATCAGGAAAGCCTCCGCGCCAGTAGAGAGAAGAAATGCCCCCGGCTGGTTGTTGACCGGTCGGATTTCAGTGTTACTTGCATTTGCGTTAGTCAACAGCACCGCAGTGCCGAAGAACGCATCCAGAAGGGTCTCGCGCACGTGCCAAGCTATGTTGATGTCCATCTGGGCTCCAAATCTATTGAGAGCCTTTTGCAACTCGGCGATACTTACCTTCCGGACATCGCTTTTTACATGCCCATCTTTAAGTATTAGGCATTCGTCCTGCTGCAAAACATCAAAGATAGTCCACGATGTATCAGGATCAATGTGACCGGCGGTGATAAATGAAGTTTCGGTGACTATAGAGTTCTTCGCGGTCACAAATGGAATTGTTAATCCCAGGCCCGTGATGTAGTTCTCAACGAGGCTTTGGCTGCTGCGCTGAACGACGACGTTTGCACCGTTGACTCCGGGCTGGAATGATGGCGCAATTTGCCCACGCATGTTTGGCCGCAGGGTCAGATACTGCATCGTGGGGGTCAAAGGCGAAGGCTCGAGCATACTATTAAGAGTGATCATTTGAAATAACGGCGCCGTGCCGCCATGCGCCACCCCGCTTAATTGTTTACCCACCAAAGTGGACTGGACGATGCTCTGCGCAAAGGATTCAACTTCGGCATTCTGCGCGTAGTGGTTTGGATCAGGCGGATTGTCCGAACCCTGGTCAGTCATATTCAAGAGCGGACCAAAGTAGACGCAAAGCTTTTCCTCCGATTGCGAGCCATCCGGAAACGCAGTGGGAGGAATAACCAGGCAAGCGATCTTGGACCACATATTGTCAGGTGTGATGGCAAACAGTTTCGAAAAGGGTCCATACAGATTCAGATTCATGCCCGTGACATCCACAGGCACGTCCGCCACCAATGTTTGAGGTTGCATCCAGTCGCCCGTGAATCCCTGGAATGAATAGTTGACAGTGGCGGTTGAGACGGTAGCGCGCTTATTAGAATCACCGGTGCCGTCAAGCGCTTGCTTCTCCGTTATCTCGTTCCAAAAAATCAGGAGTTTGTTGAAGGTGTATACCGACGTGATATCGGGGGAGTTGATGGTGATTTTGATCGGTAGCCATTCAGACCAGACGTAGCCGCTAGTCTTGCACTCGGCAACTCGCTCCCGTTTGATGTAATAGAAGTTGTATGGCTGAGTTGCAGTGCGGGCGAACAGGAACAGCGTCTCGATCTCGGCGCGGTTTTTATCATGAACTATGGCATGGCAGGAATCGACTATTTTCAATTTCGCCAGCTCCGCCAAGCCATTCATATACTTGCGATACTCATCCTCGACACGATCGATTGTGAGATCTCCTTGCAGCAGATCATTTTCTAAAGTTTCGAATAGTTGTGTCTTCGACCCTCGAAGACCTGGGTCGATGTAGTTCTCTGGGTAGAGAAAGATTTGCCGGTTCGCTTGCCACACACGATAATTCAACAACCATTCCCACCACACGTTTGGCAGATCGTCGGTGCTGATGATCACGTTTCGCTCGAGGTTCAAGCGACAACGCTGCAGGTAAAGCTGCCCAGCGTTGAGTGCCTCTTTAATTATTGAGATTTGTGCGCAGCCGCTCATTTCCACATCCATCAGAAGAAACTCGTAAACGGCTCGCGGCGTCGTGATGTCCGGGAACTGTTTGCCCAACTCCCAGAGGGCGACAGACAGCAACGCGTCGCGTTGCTGTTCCAAAAGCGGTGCATTGATCTGGCGAACCACGGTCGGCCAGGCATCTGTTGTGGTCTTCGCCTGGATGACTTCTAACAGCCGTTGCGCCAAGTCATTAAAGTGGGCGTAGTTGTGCGCCGTTGCGGGAACCAGTGCCGTTTCGGAGATAGCAGAGAGTAGATAAACATTGGTCCCAATCAGCGTTGCCAGGTCAAAAACTTTCCGCAGTGCATCGATTTTGTTGACGTCATTAGCGGGCGCCAAGAAGTCGTATAACTTGGTGCGCACAAACGCGCATTGATCCACGTTCCAGCCAGTCAGTGCGCAGAGTTGCTTATCGGCGGCATTCACATTGAGATCGAATTCGGACAAATAATCCGCAAGATAATCACTGGTGTCGTGGAAGTCTTCGATAAGTTTACGAAACAGGTAGACCCCATAAATGCCCTGCATGCTCATCGTGACCGGAGTGTTGACGGGAGTGTCGACGTTAAAACCGAAGGCTTGCGGATTGCTGCCGAGCGTCGTTAACGCTTTCGTAGACAATTGAAACCGATTTGTCAGCATGAGGAACTGCGATACTGCGCGTACGATTTTTTTAAGGAGGTCTGTAGTCGCCAACGCGAACGGTTCTACCACACTGGCAAGCAATAGCCACTTGCCAGTCGCGTTGAGGGCCGCGGTTATGGTTTCGGGATTGGACCCAAAAAATGTTGCGAGTTGTTGGGCGACCTGGTCCAGTTGATGGTTGGCCTGTTGCTCAAGAGTTTTTACGACATAATCCACCTGTTCCTTAGTCGGAGTTGCGATGGTTGGATCGTACTTCACCGCCGTCGAAAGATCCGGTCGCGTCGCACTAGCGTCCTTTAAAATGATGCCGGCACGATCCGTGAAACCGGTATCAACCAATACCTGGGAATACGCTATCGATTCCTTATCTGTGATCCCAGGAGAAGTGAAAATTCGTGGACCTGCCAGAGTCGGCTTGAGTGTTTGAACCGAAGCATCAATCAAGGCTGGCAGATTTGAAGGATCGTATCCGGGGCTGGCGTAAGCACCGGCGACGCCTGTGATTAAATAGACGAGATCGGGTATGGCAATCGCGCAGTCGTTGATCCACTCGAGCGCTTCGAATATTGAGATCAATTGGTCTCGATCCAGCACCGGCAGGATGTGTCCTGTGTCGTCAGTTAAATGAAGCAGCTCGAGCAGCATGATGTATGCTGAAACTGGAAGTTTCAGGTGTTGAGCGAGCATCACATGTCGATAAAGCACCGACAGGTTTTGAACGTTCAGAAGAATGGTCGTGTTGCCATAAACCGCTGCTGCAATGGCGCTGATATTGTCGACGCTCGACGGAATTGCGGCGACGATCGCGTTTGCCATTACATCATCCGAACGAAGGTTGTCGTGACCGACGGTATTTGGGCTTGGGTTCCAATCCAGGCGGGTATCGGTGTAGAGCGGG
>Ga0126376_10000101_pt1 | contig 35236 bp, 34 predicted proteins | sample PanSoiMetPlot_15_FD_92760 | JGI IMG/M metagenome (GOLD analysis project Ga0126376, IMG submission 92760) | Tropical forest soil microbial communities from Panama - MetaG Plot_15 | ecosystem: Environmental > Terrestrial > Soil > Tropical forest > Bulk soil | place: Panama | collected 2016-02-17 | reverse complement strand
GCAAACACGCTGGTCTATGCGAAGGGACGCGGCATCGTCGTTTCCGAACCCTCCATCGTCGCGATTAATAAAGTGACCAACCAGGTCGAAGCCGTCGGACGCGACGCTAAAGACATGTTGGGCCGAACTCCCGGCAACATCGTTGCCATACGACCCATGAAAGATGGCGTTATCGCGAATTTCGAAGTCACCGAGAAGATGCTGCAGCACTTCATTCGCAAGGCCCATAACGGCAAAACGTGGGTCAGCCCGCGCGTCGTGATCGGTATCCCTTCCGAGATAACTCAAGTCGAGAGACGCGCCGTTGAAGACTCAGCTTATCGCGCCAAGGCTTCAGAAGTTTATTTAGTCGAAGAAGCGATGGCGGCGGCGATCGGCGCCGGTTTGCCGATCACTGAGCCACACGGAAACATGGTGGTTGACATCGGCGGTGGGACCACTGACATCGCAGTCATCAGTTTGAGCGGTATCGTTTACTCGCGCGCGGTGCGTGTCGCCGGGAACGAGATGGACGAAGCCATCATCCAATACATCAAACGGAAGTACAACCTGCTGATCGGTGAGCGAACTGCTGAAGCGATCAAGATCGAGCTCGGTTCGGCGTATCCGATCGATGAGCCACTGTCATACGAAGTGCGTGGTCGTAACCTCATCGAAGGCATCCCGAAGACGATCACGATCACGGACGAAGAGGTGCGCGAAGCGCTGGCCGATTCGATCTCCACGATCATCAACGCGGTGCGCGTGGCTCTCGAAAGAACTCCGCCTGAGCTCTCCGCCGACATCGTGGAGCGCGGCATTGTACTGACCGGCGGCGGCGCGCTGCTTAAGAATCTCGACAAGCGACTCTCGATCGAGACGGGACTGCCGGTTTCGCTCGCCGACGATCCGCTTGCCTCGGTGGTGTTAGGTACTGGCAAAATGTTATCCGACTTCGACCTGCTCAAACGCGTGAAGTGGGAGAACACGATGGTGAGCGGCGTCTAGAGATGATTGCCGATTGGCAATTGCCGATTGCCGATTTTTAAGGCGATCTCAGGAACGCAATTGGCAATCGTCAATCGGCAATGAATTAGGATTTACTGCGTGGCTTCGGTTCGCACACAAAGAGAGATTCGACAGCGAGCTCCCATCTGGCTCGTGGGTTTGCTTGTCACCAATCTGGTAATCATGGCGGTTGACGCACGCGATGCTGACGGCCGCCAGAAAGTGCTTCGCATCTGGACGCAAACGTTTGCTTCGCCGCTCCAAAACGCATCGTCAAAAGCCACCGGCGCCACTTCCGGTTTTTTCCAGCAGATCTGGCACTTCCGCGGCACCGCTGCCGAAAATGAGCAACTGAAACAGCGTTTGTCTGAAGTCGAAACCGAGCTTCACACCGCACGCCAGGCCACCGCGGAAAACGAGCGACTCAAGGCGCTGCTGAATCTCACTGAACAGAGCAACGTCAAGACTGTGCCTGCACGTGTGATCGCGCGTGATCCGTCAGTCTGGTTCAATACGATCACAATCGATCGCGGCCGCAGTTCCGGAGTCGAAGTAAACATGCCGGTGGTTACGGCCGGCGGCATCGTCGGACGTGTCGTCACTGTGAGTCCCTGGGCGTCACAGGTAATGCTGATCACCGATGAGAAAGCCGGCGCCGGTGCTGTTGTCGGTCAACTGGGCCAGTCAGGCGCGCTCGGTTCCATCCGCGGCCGAGCAGATCTGAATGTCGCGTTGATCGAGATGCGTTATGTTTCCGGTCTCGAGAAAGTCGAAGTCGGCGACTTTGTGATGACTACCGGCCAGGACGGCATCTATCCGCCAGGCTTAAACGTCGGCAAGGTTGTTGACGTGAAGAGCGGAACGGCTACGACCGCTCATCAGATTCTCATTCAACCCGGCGCGCAGCTCGATCATCTGGAAGAAGTTGCAGTGCTTCTCTATCACCCGCCCCCCCGTCCTACGGAACAAACCCCGCAGAATGTAGAGAGAACCAGAAGATGACTTTATTGCCGATTGCCAATTGCCAATTGCCGGTTGGTCATGTGTGGCGCTTCGGCTCAAGTGTGGCCAATTGGCAATTGGAAATTGACATTCGGCAATGTCTTTATGTCGCAGCTTAAGATTGTCGTAGTTTTATTAATCTCGATACTGCTACAGCTTTCGCTGCGCGAGGTTTGGCGGCCACTCTCCTATATCGACTTTCCCCTCGTCGTCGTTGTTTACATCGCTTTGCAGCGTGACGCGTGGCAGGCGCTACTCGTCGGAACACTCGCGGGTCTGATCGTTGACGCAGCCAGCGGCGGTTTGGTTGGAGCTGGTGGCTTTTCAAAGACTTTGACGGCGTACATCATTTATTTCGCCGCCACTCGCGTAAATCTTGAAAACCCATTGTTGCGAATTCCGGTGCTGGCGGCCGGTTCCCTGCTCGACTCGGCAATCTATGTTTTCTGGCACCGGGTTTTGGGCTATCCGCCCGTCGCTCCCCTCGTGCAGACGATGTCTTATAAACTTATAGCGACAACAGTGGTGGGAACACTGGCGCTTTATTTGCTCGACGCTCTGGTCGCGGAGCGTTCAGCGCAGCGGCGACAATTTGCCACCCGTCGCCGTGTCGCTCGCCGTTCGACGGGACCGCTGAGAAGGAGGTAATGCCTGGCATCTGAATCCAAGGTGCAACAATCAAAGCACTAAGTTCCAGGCAGCAAAACCAATGAAATACGAAGACACGTCACAAAACCTTCGCGCACGCCTCCGTTTTGTTCAGGTGTTGGTGACCCTCATGCTCGGCTTGCTCAGCGTGAGGCTTTATGTGTTGCAGGTGGTGAGAGGCGATCGTTACGCCGAAATCGCTGTAAACCAGCGTCGCCGCCGGCTGCCGATTCCAGCGCCACGCGGTGTCATCTTCGATCGTGAAGGCCGCGTGCTCGTCGACTCGCGCCCGATCTACAACGTCATCCTCTCGCGCGAAGACGTGAAGGGCAAGGATCTCAGCTCGCTCGTCGAACCACTCGCGGAAGGATTGAGCGTCGACAAAGACATCCTGCGCGATTACTTCGAAGTGGTGAAGACCATGCCTGCGTTTGAATCGATTCAGGTAAAGCAGGGTGCCACGCAGGGCGACATTGCATGGGTCGAGTCACACAATCTCGAATTTCCTGAACTGCGCGTCGAACAACAACCGCAGCGTCAGTATCCGGCGAACGGCTCGCTTGCACACGTGCTCGGTTACGTCGGCGAGATCAGTCCGGATCAACTGAAGCAGCCGGCAGTAAAAGATAAAGGACTGAAACCCGGCGACATCATCGGCCTCAGCGGTCTCGAACAGATCTACGACGACTACCTGCGCGGGCGTGACGGCTATCGCGAAGTTGTAGTTGACAGTCGCGGGCGCATTCAGGACGAGCTCGAAACAGTCCCGCCGATTCCCGGGCGCGATCTCGTCACCACGATCGATCTCAATCTGCAACACGCCGCGGAAGAGCAGCTCGCAAATTCCTCCACTAAGCGGGGCGTGATGATCGCGATGGATCCAAACAACGGCGAGATCCTCGCGCTCGCGTCGGCTCCGTCGTTCGATCCAAATCTCTTCTCGCAGCGCATCACGAGCAAAAAAGGTAAAGCGGAGTACGCCGCACTCTTAAACGATCCGCAAACGCCGCTTCTCAATCGCGCGATCCAGAGTCGTTATCCTCCGGGTTCGACCTGGAAGATCCCGATGTCCGTCGCCGGACTTCAGCAAGGCGCGATCACGCTCGATCACTCCAACCTTGTTTGCGGCGGCGGGATCCAGGTCGGAAACAAGTTCACGCGTTGCATGGGCAACCACGGCACTCCCGATATCAAGACTGCGATCATTCATTCGTGCGACGGCTATTTCTATCGTCTCGGTTTGAAGATGGGAATCGACGGCATCGTCGAGATGGTCGATGAGTTTGATCTGAACAAACGCACCGGCATCGACCTGCCAAACGAAGTGGTGAGCTGGACGCCGTCACGCGAGTTTAAGCGCCGGATGCAGCCACGCGATCCTGAGTGGCGCGACATCGACACGGTTTATGCTTCCTTCGGACAGGTTTACGACATCATCACGCCGATCTCGTTGTTGCGAACGGTGGCGGCCGTCGGCATGGGCGGGCGCATGTACGTCCCGCATTTGTTAAAAGAAGTGCGGGCATTCGGTACTCAAGGAACGCCTGATTACAAACCGGCCGTGACTTTCCAGCCGCTCGATCCGTCGCGGCCAAATCCGAAAGTGCTGCCGATTCCGGAAGACATTCACCAGAGAGTGGTCGACGGCATGTGGGGTGTGGTGAATGCCGGCGGCACAGGCGCCGCTATCAAGATGGCCGGCTTTGACATCGCGGGCAAGACCGGCACAGCGCAGGTCGTCGGGCTTGGCAAAGACACCGGCAAGAATAAGGACCACGCGTGGTTCGTCAGTTACGCACCAGCTTACAAACCGGAGATTGCGCTGGTCGCCTTGATTGAGAACTCCGGATTCGGTGGAGCGAACGCGGCGCCGGCGGTGCGCGGCGTCTACGACGTCTACTATCGCAATACCCGGCACGCAGACCCGCCCGGTGCGGTGCAGCAGATCGCAAAGAAGGAAACTCCCGCCACTCCGGCGGCGGCGAAGCGCAAACCGATTGCCGCGAATGCTGCCGCCACGACTCAGCAACAAGCAGTGGTTCGTCATCATTAATGGTAGCAATCATTCACAAACGCAGTTGGCGCGACTTTGACTGGATCCTCGCGTTCCTGGCAATTGCGATCGTCTTGTTTGGCACGGTCCAGATTCGCAACGCGCAACCGACGGAGGCGTACTGGATCAAGCAACTCATCGGCCTCGCGATCGGTCTTGTCGCGATGCTCGCGATCGCGTTCACCGACTACCGCAAACTGCTTAATCTCGCGCCCGCGTTTTACGTTTTTGGTTTGATACTGCTCGTGGTCGTGCTTGTCCCAGGAGTTGGTTTGAAGATCAACGGCCAGCGCTGCTGGCTTAAGGTCCCGGGCATCGGCCAGTTTCAACCTTCCGAGTTTGTAAAAGTCACGACTGCGATGATGCTGGCGCGGTATTTCGGCAAGAACCGTGTGCAGGTGTTGGCGCTCAAAGAGATGATCGTCGGCGGATTGATTCTTGCTTTGCCGATTGGACTAATCTTGCTAGAGCCTGATGTCGGTTCAGTGCTGACTTACATGCCGATTCTCGCCGTCGTGCTGTTCTTGTCCGCGATTCGCTTGAGACTCGTCGTGGCGAGTGCCCTGCTCGCAGTGGTCCTGATGCCGGTGGCCTATATGGTGGGTGTCAAGACGGGCGCGGTGAAGTTGTATCAACAGGAACGGATCAACGTCATTCTCGATCCGGAGAACGCCGATAAGCGTGGCATCGGTTATCACACCTGGCAGTCGATTTTGACTGTGGGCGAAGGCGGGTTGTTTGGGTCACGTGCTTCGGCAGAGTTTTCACAGAGTGGATTGAAATTCCTGCCCGAGCCGCACACCGATTTCATTTATGCAGTGACTGCCGAAAACTCCGGCTTCATAGGCTGCGTGCTGGTCCTGCTGGCGTACGTGATTCTGCTATCACGTTTAATCACCGGCGCCCGGCGTTCATCCGACCGGATGGGCATGCTCTTCATCATGGCCGTCGTCGGCGGCCTGACCTTTCAGATCTTCATCAACATCGGCATGGCCCTGGGAATCTCGCCCGTCATCGGCGTCCCCCTGCCCCTGATGAGCGCCGGCCTCGCCTCCCTCATCGCCACCTTCATCGCCATCGGCTTCGCGATCAGCGTCCAACTGCGCCGCTTCGTGAACTGACTAATCTAAGAACTAACTAAGAATTATTTAAGGACTTTCATCTGAAACGTACTTAAACTGGCCAATGTAGTTTTCGACTGAGCAATCAAGATCGCAAAAATCGAATTCGTTTGACTTTTTTGTGAGCGCAAACAAATAATGCGAAGTATTGTGGCCTATAAACCAATAAAACCGCTAACCAGGGATCAGTTTTATACGCGGTTGTTGACCGCGGAACAGTTCCTCGAAACGTACAAGCATGATCGGGATAACATACGATCCACGCGACCGGTTCCTGCACCTCTCGGCAGCAAGGGGGAGTTAGGCCACATCCTCGTCAGGACAAAGCGTCCTTGCTACCCGCGCTTGCCACCTCGTTTGTATAAATGACTGACCCTCAAGAACCTCGTTGGCTGGATATAACACAAGACCCTGATCTGTTGCGGCGGATTCTCGACGATCAGGCGAGGAACTAAGACGACGAGAAATGAGACTGCTCATCTGTAGTCTCTTATTAACCCAGGACTTCAAAAAAGATGCCACGGGCTTGTCCCGTGGAGTCTCACACTGGTCGCTACACTGATGATGTCCGACAGCAGAACTAGGATGCCACGGCCTTGAGCCGTGGAGGTTCACGTTCCTAGCTCTTAAGTAACAAAAAAGAGGGGCATTGAAAACAAAGGACTTACCGAGTTGTTACTTGTCTGCAATGACCTGCCCCGCAGGTGCCCACGCTAAATAGCAGCAAACGTGAAACTCCACGGGGCAAGCCCGTGGCATCTGTAGATCTTGATATGGATTCTATTAGCCGCCAACGTGAGACTCCACGGGATAAGCCCGTGGCATCTTCAACTTTTGTACAAAGCCGCGATTAACCAGAGGATCTATTTCACCGGATCCAGCGCGCGGGTGATGAGTTCGATCTCGACAGTGATATTGTCACCGACGAAGGTTGGGTTATCCTGGCGGCTGTAGTTGATGCCGAAGTCGCGCCGGTTCAGGACCATCTTCGCTGAGTAACCTACGGCGAGCTTGTTGGTAGTCGGGTTCTTGAACGTTCCGTTCACGGTGAACGGGAGTGCGATCTCTTTCGTGACGCCGTGCATCGTCAGTGGACCATGCGCGATAAACTGTTTGCCCTTCTTCTCGATCCGCTCGCTCTTGAAAGTGATCTCCGGAAACTTCTCCACGTCGAAAAAGTCCGCGGTTCTGAGGTGACGATCGCGACCCTCGATGCCCGTGTTGACGCTCGTAGCTTTGATCACCACGCTGACTGACGATTTCGTGATGTCCTTCTCGTCGTTATTGAGCGTGATCGCAAAGTCAGTGAACTTCCCTTTCACTTGCGACAAGCCGCCGAGAATCGGCACCGAGAAACCAACCGTTGAATGATTGGTATCGATTGGATACGGCCGCGAGGTCGATACCTGGGCCGCAACTGCGATCGTAAAAAGTAAGCCACAAAGAGGCACAAAAATTCGTTTCAAGATTCGAGTCTCCTTAACTTTGAGGTTGAATTAGATACTTGTCATAACCGGCGTGCACCAGTCGCTCGAAAGCATGCCAGACGTGCTCCGGAATCTCCTGCTCGATCTGAAACCCGCGCGCCGGATAGATTTTTATTCTTTGCAGATCCCCAACCATGATACTGACCACATCCGCGACCGACAGCGCGCGATTCGCATACTCCGCGAGATAGCTCCCAAACGAAACTTGAGGTGAAGTAACGACCACTTCTTTCTCGGGCCAGAGTTTGCGAAAGGTCGCATAACTGCGACGTTCCATGTACGGCTTCTGCACGACGATGAATTTGTGTGGATCGAGTCCCTTCTCGACCAACAGTCTTTTCGTGAACGCGATGTTCTCGCCTGTATTTGTCGACTCGGCCTCAATCAAAATGCTTTCACGCGGCACGTTCAAACTTATCGCGATGCGAGCGAATCGTTCGGCTTCCGGTTCCTGCCAGAGCCTTTTAGTGATCGCTCCGTGACCGCCAGCAAAGATGATCAGCGGCGCGAAACCGTCGAGAAACAGTTGTGCGCCTCGTTCAGCAACGCGCTCGTCATGACTGCAAAGCACCATGATCGCATCAGCCTTCGCGACCTGTTGCTTCATCAAGTGATAGTCCCAGAGTGTTTCTGCGAGTGATTGAATTTGGGCGTCCATGAATGACCAAGCCGCCGCGTCAAGGTTCAAGTTGGGCTAAAAACCTTTCAACCTCACCCCTCGAACGTAACCACACGATCTCTTTTCCATCGCTGCATTCGCACAGCAGCTTAACAACCTTCGGCCTGGTCCGGCTGGGATAGTTCCAGACCCACAACACAAATTCGAGATCGAGTTTTTCAGGACAACCTTCCGCCATGTCAGGCCGGTGTTCTTTTCGATAACGCAACACGCGTGTCACGATTCGCCAAAGACACAACCAGCGCGACAGATCGAGAAACACAACGGTATCGCACTTCTGAAACCTGAGGTCCAACGTGCCGGTGTAATTGCCGTCAAGAATCCACGAATCTCGATCGGTGAGGTCTGTGACTACTTGTAACCATTCTTCCGGCGCAGGTTTAATCCATCCCGGCCGCCAGAAAAATTTGTCCAGATGACTGACCTCGAGACTTAGTAAAGCACCGAGCCGCGTCGCAAACGTCGATTTACCTGAACCACCTGAACCAATAACCAGAATCTTTCTCATAGCCTAAGTTCATGTGATTCAGGATGCAGTCAGATCCTTGTACGTCGAAATCCACCAGATGTTACCAAACGAATCCTTCACGCCAGCCTGGCGTTCGGAGTATGGCTTGTCCTGCGGCGCCTGCACCGACGTTGCTCCCTTCTCGAGCGCGCGCTGGTAAGCATCATCGACGTCCCATGTATAAACGTAGATCGACGCGCGCGTCGCAGTCGCAGGCGGCTCCGGCATCAACTCCAGCACGATTACCGAATCGCCAATTTTGGCCTCGATATGATGCTCGTTTGTGCCAAACTCAAATCGCTCCAGCTCCACTGCTCCGAACGCGTGTTTGACCAAATCGATTAGATCGGGATAGCCGTAGAGGTACGGCCGCACGGCGCCGAATCGATGTCGAATATGATCGCTGCTCATAAATCAATACTCCATTCGTGCAGACTGAAAACGTTGGGCACGAGAGATTCTGCCGTCTCATCGGCTCTCCGCTGTCTATCCGCGCTCACCTGCGTTAATCTGTGGCAAATCACTGCGAAAGGAACGACGATGGCGCCAACACTCTACCGGATCATTCTGCAAGTGGACAATCTCGACCGCGCCGAGGAGTTTTATGGAACGCTGCTCGGCGAGCGAGGCCGGCGAATCCCGCGCGGTTCGCGCCATTACATCGATTGCGGTCCCGTGATTCTCGCCCTCGTCGACGTGACCGGCGAAGGCATTTCCGGCCTCGAACCAAAGCCGGTTCCAGACTACATCTACTTTTCCGTAAACGATCTTGAAGCAGTTCACGAGCGCGCGCGACAGTTGGAATGTCTCTCGACCGAAGACGTTCACGGCGCGAGTGCAGGCGAAATCGTCAAACGCCCCTGGGGAGAGCGATCGTTCTACGCGTACGACCCATGGGGCAATGGACTCTGCTTCGTTGACGAGAACACATTATTTACCGGCAAATAGGATCATGAGCACTGACCCAACTTATCAAGCCGCCAACACTGTAGCGCCAATCGTCGAGGCGCACTTCGCCCGCCAGCTCGCAGAGGCGCGCCGGCTTGGTGAAGATGATCTGGCGCCGCAACCTGATGCGCGTTCGATCGCGGCAATCATCAACGCGACTTTCTGGGTCAGCTTTCGTCCGGAAGAAGGTCGCTTTCCGAAGATCTCGCTCGCCTATCTGCCACCTGAAGCTGCCGGACAGCCGATGGTCTTTGAACATCCACTTCCGTTGACGGCCGGTGTTTTGACAAAACTCGCGCCCGCAGTGGAACGTCCTGAGATTCATCTCGGTGTCTGGAATCACGGTGAGGAGTTGAGAGTCTGGGGAACTACGCGAACTATTCCAAGTTTCTGTTTCGTGATTGAAGATATTGAGCCGGGCCTCCTCGTCGTCAAGCATCGTCGTCTTGACGGTTTCGGGAAGTATGCCAACGTTGCTGTACTTAAAGGTGAACAGGTCAAAGTCATCGACGAGAAGGGTACGAGCCTGCCCGACTGTCCTTCACTGCTGAAGGCTTTGCTTGCGTTTACGGCAGCCGCCACTAATGGACCACAACACTCATTGAACGTGCTGGTCCAACTCAGCGCTTCGATGCGCGCGCACGGACATGGCGGTTCGCTGCTGGTCGTGCCCACGGGTACAGAAAAATGGCGCGAGTCGATTGCGCAACCGATTCTTTATTCGATCACGCCGGCATTTGCAGCGCTTGCGGAATTAGTGCGCCAGGAACACAACGTTGCTGATGAAGATCGAAGAGAATGGGCAAGCGCCTTGCGGCGTACGGTGGACACGATTGGTGGAATGACCGCTGTAGATGGCGCCACCGTCATCAACGATCAGTATGACGTGCTCGCGTTTGGCGCGAAGATCCGGCGAAAGGAAGGATGCCCGCCGGTCGACAAGTGGGTAATAACCGAGCCGGTCGAGGGGAATCTTCCGGTGGTGGTTCAACCGACGGAGCATGGCGGCACGCGCCATCTTTCCGCGGCGCAGTTTGTGTTCGATCATCGCGAGGCGCTGGCGCTCGTAGCGTCGCAGGATGGACGCTTCACGGTGTTTGCGTGGTCACCGTGCGAAGAGATGGTCCATGCACACCGGGTTGAGGCGCTGCTGATGTGAGCCGCGGATTTTCGCGAACTTACGCGGATCAAGGCGTAAAGATGCGGCGGAAGATGATGCCGGAATAGTTCAGCCGCATCGCGCGTCCATCGACGACGGTTTCGAAAGTGATCCAATCGGGTCCCTCCGGTTCGCCGATCCCAAACTTTCCATCGCCACGCGGAACGAGTGGCTGCACACCATCAATGAGAAGCTGGCCGTTGCGCAACACGATGCGCGTGTCGCCATACCAGGCGCTGTCGTTGTAGTAGTGGCCGGCGAAAGCTTCCCAATCTTTCTTCGTCTCGAAAGTTTTTGGACCAGTGTACTTCGCGCCCATGTACCAGTTGGCGCCGTGAAACGCCTGAGTCACTTCTTTGTTCTCTCTGACGAACCCGAGCAAGAAAGTATCGAAGTCAGGATGCTTGACGAAAAAGCGATCGCCGCTGGCCCGTTCGAGCACGATTCTGCGATTCACGTGCAGCAGGATTAGCTTGTCGCCTTCTGCTGCGAGTTCGAGTTTCTTTCCGTCAAGCGATGTGTAGATTCCAGCGTAGTCAGCGGCGTTCTTCACTTCATCCGGCGCAGGCGGAGGTGCCGGCGCATCGGGAAACGGCTTCCCGGCGAGCGATGCATTGAAGAGCTCTATCGCATATTTCGTCACTGCAACCGGCCGGTAACCGCGAAGGTTCGCATTGACGGACGCAAAAGCACCGATGCCTCCCGTTAGGTCGACGTCTATCGAAGAACTGAATGCAACCATTCCGCCCGTGTGACGCAAGCGCGTGTGTCCGCCGATGTCGCTAATCCACAGGCCGTAACCATATGAAGCCGGTTCGCCGCGATACGGAGAATCGATTGCAGGCTTCGTGAAGAGTCCGAAACTCTCTTCCGAAATCAGACGGCCCTTCGGCAGCACGCCGCGGTTGAGCAACATGCGCATGTACTTGGCCATGTCAGACGGCGTCGAAGCAACGCTGCCCGCAGCGATATCGACTTCGATCCACTGTGCTTCGGCGAGTGGACCATGTAGCGGATATGGTTTGCCTTCCACGAGTGGCTCGTAGCCGATCGCCATCTGCTTGCGCAAGTCACTGGTGATAATCGGCGCGCTCGCGGTCATTCCGAGCGGCGCCAGCATGCGGGCGCGCATCGCTTCCGCGAATGGTCGTTTATCAATCGCCTCGATCAGGAAACCGAGAATGTTGTATCCGGTGTTTGAATAAAGAAAATGTTTGCCGGGTTCGTATGCCGTCCAGAGTTCGGCGAGCAAAGCGTCGAGCAGAAGCGGCGCGCCGGGCAGTCCGGCGGTGTGACTCAGGATGTGATGGGTTGTAACCGGCGCAAATTTGGAAGTGATCTTCAGCCACGGCAGATACTCGACTACGGGCTTGTTGAGGTCGAGTTTCCCTTCGTCTCGCAACTGTAACAGCGCGAGGCTGACGAACGATTTCGAGATCGAGCCAATCTCGAACATCGTTTCCGGTACGACTCGCAAGCCGGCTTTCGTGTCTGCGTAACCGTAAGTCGAGGCACGGATCAGGCCGTCGCGATTTGCGAGTGCGAGTGTCAGGCCCGGAGCGCCCGTCTCGCGCATGTGCCGCGCGATGAATTCATCAAGACGCGCGAAGACCGGTTGCACAGCGGCAGATTGGGCGAAGGCGCTGAGCGGCATCGCTGATTTAAGAATGCTGATAGCCAGTGCGGATTTGGTGCTGGTTGATAAAAACTTTCGACGTGAAAGGTTCATAATTTTCTTCTTTGCGCCTTTGCGCGAGAAATTCTTACTGCAAACCGAGATTCTTCGACAATTCCACAAACCGTGCTTCCGAACGCAGATTCTTCAACACCGGATCGATCTTAATAAACGGCAACCAATTGAACCGCTCTTGCCGCGACTTCTCGAGCCAGTCGAGCGCAAGCTGACGTTCATCCAGCCCGGCATAAATCACCGCCGTTTGAAAAGGCGAAACATACTGCTGCTTCGACAGTTCCTGAAGCCTTGCGATCACCTTCTCCGCTTCGGTTCGTCGACCGGCGAGCGCCTGCGAGTGGCCCAACGCAGTCAACGCGGTGACGTTGTCGGGTAACATTTTCAGTCCCTGCTTGAATTCCGCGATCGCTTCTTCGAGCTTTCCTTCTTCCTCGAGGACCAAACCCAACTCGTAGTGAGCGCGCGCGAAGGTCTGGTCCATTTCCATCAACTTCAACGCTTCCTGGTGCGCCTCGGGCAGCCGTCCAGCGTAGTAAAGATTGCGAATATAGTCGCCGTAGATCGTCAACGAAAACGGCTCCAGCTCGTGCGCGGTTTTTGCTTCGACGATCGATTCGTCCATGCGCCCCATGGCCGCAAGATAACTACCGTACCACTGATGCGCCGTCGCGTAGTTTGGATTGAGCGCGATCGCTTTCTTGAAGTGCTCCTCGGCTTCAGCCCACTTCAGATGATACCGGTAGGTAACAAACGCGAGCGACGTGTGCGCTTCCGCAAGGCTCTCATTGATCGATAACGCTTTTCGCGACGCTGCCTCGGCTTTCGGGTAAGAATCGTCAGCCGACGTCACGTTATAGACGTTCAATAACAGATAACAATCCGCTAGTCCGGAGTAAGCGAGAGCGTAGTCCTGGTCTCTCATGATCGCCTGGCCGAAGAAGTCGATGCCGCTCTTCAGTCCTTCGACGGTTCGCTTGTTCCAGTTGTAACGTCCCTGCAGGTAGAGACGATACGCCTCCGAGTCTGGTGAATAGTTTCGCGTCAACTGCGCGTGGTCCATGTTGTCCGTGCGCGAACGCAGACGCTGCGACACGTCGCGCGATATCTGTTGCGGCAGAGCTACTACTTCCGACACTTTGCGCCCGTATCGTTCGCCCCAGATGTGACTGTCGTCGCGCACGTCGATCAATTCGACGCTCACTGACAGGTCATCGCCTGTTTGCACCACGCTCCCGGACAGCACAGCACGAACGCCTAGCTCGCGACCGATCTCCCTGAGATCAGTATCACGTCCTTTGTAGTGAAAGACGGTGCTGCTTGATTTCACCTTGACGTTCGGCATTCGCGAGAGGCTGTCGATCAGACTCTCGGTTATTCCGTCGGAGAGATACTCAGTGGCCGGATCGCTGTTCGTGAACGGCAACACGGCAAGCGAGTTGATTGTCGAGTCAGATTCAGCCGGACTTTCGCGGCGAAAGGCGATGAGAGTGAGCGCCAGTATCAGCACTACCGCCGCGGCCGCAATCGCAGCGATCTTCCGCGGCCTGGTCCAGAAACGATTCGTCGTGACTAAAGCCGACGCTTTGACTGCGGGAGCATCAGTCAGCGTGGCGCTGTTGTCTACCTCGAGCTCGTGCAGCACTTCCTGAAGATCACTGCGCATGTCTTCAATGCGCTGATAACGATCTTCGGGCGACTTCGCGAGCGCTTTGTCGAGTATCTCCTGGATTCGCCGCAGCGCGGGCGAGTCTTCACCGCGCGCTTCAGCGATTGGTGTCGGTTCGTGATAGACCACCGCATAACGAACATCGAGCGCCGTCTTGCCGCGGAACGGCCACGTGCCCGCGAGCATTTCGTAAAGCAAGACGCCGCAGGAAAAGATGTCGGCGCGGTGATCGGCTTTCAGTCCCTGTGCCTGTTCGGGCGCAGCGTACGTTGAAGTGCCATAAGGCACGCCGACTTCCGTGAGTTGCGGATCGCTCGAACTTGCGTGCGGCCCCTCGATCAATTTCGCGAGTCCGAAGTCGAGCACTTTCACCGTTCCCGAACGCGTGACCATCACGTTTCGCGCTTTGATGTCGCGATGAGCGATGCCGCGACTGTGCGCCGCGGCGAGGGCGTCAGTTACTTGAATCTCGATCGCGAGTGCGCGACGCAGGTCGAGTGGCTTCCCACCAACGAGCTCGCGCACGTTACGCCCCTCGACGTATTGCATCGCAATGAAATGAATGTCGCCGACCTTGTGCAATCCAAAGATAGTGCAGATGTTCGGATGGTCCAACGAGGAAGCCAGCTTGGCCTCGCGTTCGAACCGCGCAAGGTTTGAGGCCCGGTCGGTGAGATCCGGAGGCAATACTTTGATTACGGCTGGCCGATCGAGTGTGGTGTCGATAACCTTGAAGACAGTGCCCTGCCCACCCTCACCGATCTTTTCGACGACGCGATAATGGAGGAGGAGTTGCCCGATCATAGGAGAATGGGGGAACCGCGGCGGCTCGTTGCGGGCGTATTCTGGACAGGATTTACAGAATTTTCAAGATCAACAAGCCTTGCCTCAAAAGTCATTGTTGGATACGGTCAGTACCGTAACGCGGTAGCGTCGGATCGTACCTGACCCTATCAATCCCCTGAGAACATCGAAGCGCGAGAATGACCCGGACGCTATCGCGTTACGGTAATGACCGTATCCAAGTCTAAATCTGGCAGTGTTAGAATGCCGTTCTAAGTAGTCATTGTGAGGTGGAGATTGAAAGTTGTACTAGCGACCATGTTGATGCTGCTTGCTGCGCCGCGTTGGACCATGCAGACGAGTGGGGTCGATGTTCGGCTCCGCGGGGTGAGTGCGGTGAATGAGCGCGTGGCGTGGGCAAGTGGTGCGGGAGCGACGGTGTTGCGCACCGTTGATGGTGGGGCGACGTGGCAGAAGCTTGCGGTCACGGACGAAACTCTAGACTTTCGCGACATCGACGCTGTCGATGAACAAACAGCCTATCTTCTTAGCATCGGTACTGGTCCGGCTTCGCGCATTTACAAGACTACGGACGCCGGCAAAACGTGGCAGTTGCAATTCAAGAACGAAGATCCGAAAGCGTTTCTCGATGCGATGACGTTTTGGGACGCGAATAACGGCATCGTCTTTGGTGACTCCGTAGATCTAAAGTTCTACATTTTGACGACTGCCGACGGCGGTCGCACGTGGTCACGTGTTCCGACTGCGAACCTGCCGCCCGCGCAAGGCAATGAAGGCGCATTCGCAGCAAGCGGCACGAATGTCGCCGTCGTCGGAAAGTCACACGCGTGGATCGGCACGGGCGCCGCGGCGAAGTCGCGTGTGCTGCGTACCGCGGATCGCGGTCGCACGTGGCAAGTCGCAGATACTCCGCTCGCATCCGGCGCGTCTGCCGGAATCTTCTCGATCGCGTTCCGCGACGAGAAGCACGGTGTGGTTGCGGGTGGTGACTATCGGAAAGAACAAGACGCCGTCGACAACCTGGCCGTGACGAGCGACGGCGGAGTTACGTGGACACTAGTGAAGGGTTTGTCAGGATTTCGTTCAGTGGTCGCTTACGTGCCGGGCACAAAGACACTGGTAGCGATTGGTCCATCCGGCGGCGACTACTCAACCGACGACGGACGAACCTGGACCCCGATCACCGGTCCAGGTTTCGATACCTTCAGTTTCGCTCCGGGTAAACAGATTGGTTGGGGCGCCGGTGATAAAGGAAAGATCGGTCGCCTCACATTCTGAAGCTAGCGGGCCACATTACTCTTCGCAACGATCTTCACCTGCTTGCTGATCGCTTCAGCCAGGTTCGCTGTACGCTGCCAACTTAACCCGACACTCGAAAATCGCACGATCCCTTCGTGGTCGATGAGAATGTAAGTCGGAAACGCGCGGATACCGAAGGCGCGCAGAATGCGGTGATCTTTATCGCGATATTGCGGCCAGACCATCTTGTTCTTCACCGTAAACTCGCGCCATGTTTGGTCGTCGTTATCGTCATCGGAGCTGATGCCGAGGATGATGAAATTGCCTTCTTTCGCGTAACGCTTGTAAAGGTTGCGCAGCTCCGGCACTGACTCGACACACGGCGGACACCACGTGCCCCAAAAATCTATGAGCACAACCTTGCCGCGCAGGTCTTCAAGCGTGATGTGCTCGCCTTCCGACGAGGTGAAAGAAAAGTCGGGCGCGAATTTTTCTCGCGCGCGACGCGGATCCTTAATCATCTGGCGCGCCATTTCGAGATACGCGCCGTTCGGTTGTTCCTTGACGTAAATCTTTAGCTCGGCGATGCCTTCCTCGTCTCGATTCATCTCCAACAGTGCTACGCCAAGGTTGTAGCGCATTATCGCAGGCGCGCCCTCCATCGCCAGTCCCTGCCTGTACACAGCCTCGGCGGCCTGAAGTTTCTTCTGGTCCTTTCGCTCCGCCAGCTCCTGCAACGACAGCCCCTTGTTGTTGTATGCCTTCCCCAGCAGTTGCCGATCGCCGTTCGCCAACTCGATAACTTTGTCGGCGCACTCGATCGCATTCTTATAGGCCTCGAGGGCCATGTACGTCTCCGACATCCAGCTATAACACTCAGCTGACTTCTTATCGCGCAGCTCGTTCGCGCGTTTGAAACTCTTCAGTGCGTCTTCGAACTTGCCGCGACGATAAAGCTCCCTGCCCTTCATGAACTCTTCCTCGTAGTCGAGGTCCTGGGCCACGACGGTCCGGGTCGGCAACGGGTCCGGTAACGCGATCAAAATCCCGAGAGCAATCAGAAGCAGGATGTGGGTGGGTCGGCCAGTTTGGCGAGTCAGCATGGTCGGGTCCTCCGTGAGATGCGCATCATATTATCAGATCTCGATCTGCGTAATCCGAAAAAACTGTGTAATCTGTGAGTTATGACTGAAAACATTCAAACGTGTCCCTGCGGTTCCGGTTCCCTTTTTAGCGCCTGCTGCGAGCCGATCATCAACGGCGCTCGCGAAAGCGAAACTGCGGAAGAGTTGATGCGCGCCCGGTATTCGGCTTTTGTGACTGGCGCCATCGACTTCATCGTCAATTCAACTCATTCGCGCACGCGTAAGGAGATCGACCTCGACTTCATTCGTGATTGGTCGCAAACGTCCGAATGGCGTGGACTAGAGATCTTCGAGACTAAGCAGGTTAACGACGACAAGGCCTTCGTCTCGTTCGAAGCGCAGTATACGCAGAACGGACAAGATCACAACCACCGCGAGAAGAGTCTCTTCGAGCGCGAGGAGGGACAGTGGCGCTTCGTCACGGGTGACGAGTTGAAGAATCCGACCGTTCGGTATGAAACGCCGCGGCCCGGCCGCAACGACCCCTGCCCGTGTGGGTCGGGCAAGAAATACAAGAAATGCCACGGATAGCTTAAAATATAAACGGTAATTAACTAATCAGGAGATACAGATGAAATACGCAATTGCTCGGGAAATTATTAATGAAGGAGAGGTGATTAACGAAGGCGCGGCTGCGCAGGCGACGGTTCGCACTGACGACAGCCTCCTTGATGCTTATTCGCGAGCCGTCATTGAGGCGGCAGAAAAGGTAAGTCCCTCGGTCGTTTACATTCAAGTAACTGCCCAGCGCAAAGGCCGCGACGGTCGCCAGCGCCGGCGGGGATCAGACGAAATCGGCGGCAGCGGTTCCGGATTCGTCTTTACGCCCGACGGGTTCATTCTCACGAACAGTCACGTCGTACACGGCGCGTCGAAGATCGACGTGGCGTTGATGGACGGGCGCAGGTTCCAGGCGCAGTTGATCGGCGACGACCCGGACACGGATCTGGCGGTGATTCGGATCACGGCGCCGAATCTCGTGCCGGCGCAACTAGGAAAGTCGCAATCGATCCGCGTGGGCCAGTTAGTGATCGCGATTGGTAACCCGTATGGGTTTCAGTATTCAGTGACGGCGGGCGTGGTCAGCGCGCTCGGACGTTCGTTGCGCGCGCAGTCGGGCAGGCTGATGGATGGCGTCATCCAGACTGATGCGGCGCTGAATCCGGGAAACTCAGGTGGGCCACTGGTCAACTCGCGTGGTGATGTGATCGGTGTCAACACCGCTACGATTCTACCGGCGCAGGGGATCTGCTTTGCGACTTCGATCGATACGGCGAAGTTCGTCGCTGGGCGTTTGATTCGCGACGGCAGGATCAGCCGCAGTTACATCGGAGTGGCGGGTCAGAACGTGCCGATACCGAGGCGCATCGTGCGCTTCTACCAGTTGCCGGTTGATACCGGCGTGCTGCTCGTTTCGTTTGAGACGAATGGCGAGCCGAGTGCGGCGAAAGACGCAGGACTCCTCGCGGGCGACATCGTGATCGAGTTTGACGGGAATCCGATTCGCGGAATCGACGATCTGCACAAGTTGCTCACTGATGAGCGTATCGGACAGAGATGTCCGGTAACGATCATTCGCGGTGTGCAGAAGTTGAACTTTGATGTCGTGCCGCGTGAGGCAAAGTCATAAGCCGCGGATGAACGCGGATTGACACGGATCAATCCGCGTTCATCTGCGGTTTAATTTCTGAATTCCTGACTGACCATCAGTCCTCGCATTCCACCATCCATCACGCCAATTCCAACGCGTCCGAACTCACGACGCAGAATATTCGCACGGTGGCCCGGTGAGTTCATCAGACCGGTGTGAGCTATCGGAAGTGTTGGCGCCAGCGCAAGGTTCTCACCGGCAGTCGTGAAGCTAACCTTCGCGGCACGCATACGATCGAATGGCGAGAGTCCTTCCGGTGTGTCGTGAGCGAAGTAACCGCGCGCAAACATGTCTGTTGAATGCTGTCGCGCTACTTCCGTCAGCTCAGGGTCGGGCGCCAACGGATTCAGGCCGTTAGCCAGTCGCTCCTTGTTCACGAGGTCCAGCATCTGTTTCTCCAAATCAGGACGCGGGCGCGGATGCTCGACCTTAAACGGCAGGTTGACGCGTTCGTTTGAATCGGGCCGAATCGTCAGCAGGTTGAGTGTGCGCGCGATCGCATCAGCGAATACTGGTCGAAGCTGTCCTTCGAGCTGTTCCGCGTAGACGGCGAGACGGTTCACCAGCGCACTATCGCGCGTGCGTTCGCTCAACCCTTCATTCAGCGGAATTGCGAGCAGCAGCGCAGAGATGATCGCGACGATTATCAAACCGTTTACAAAACCCGGTAGCACACCGAGGGCTTGATTCACGCGACGCTCGTGTATGTCTTCCGGCAGGCGTTTGAGCAGCCCGTAACCAATCACCTGAACAATCACACCGACAATCGCCGCGATGAGCACAAAGGCAATTGGCCGGTCCCACACTTCGGACCACAGGTCGATGCGTGGTCCAAGCCACTGTGCAACCGGTTCGTAGTAACGCAATCCCGCGAGCAGAGTCAGCACCCAACCAGCGAGATCGAGCACGCCGTGAATGAAGCCACGCCGGTATCCATTGAGCACGCTCAACAGGACCAGAATCACCAGAAGAATGTCGATAGGATTGATCGCCACAGTCGAAATAAAGATTACTGCAATCAGGAGCAGGTGCCCTAGTCAGGAGCAGGTGTACAGAGCCGGAGAGTTTGATCCTGCTCCTGATCGCTGCTCCTGTTTTCAAATCGTCGCGTGTCTGCGAAAATCAGTGGCTGATGCTTCAGTTCCTGAACATCTCCAACATAGCCTTAATCGATGACATGCAGGTTGAGTTTGAGAGCGGGCTCAATCTGTTGACGGGTGAGACTGGCTCCGGGAAGTCGATCATCGTTGACGCTCTCGGTGTTTTGATCGGTGGCCGGTTCACGAGTGAGCTGATCAAATCGGGCGCGGAACGCGCGTCAATCGAGGGTCTCTTCTCCGTTACTTCGAATCCGGATCTCGAGCTCATCCTCGAAAACGCCGGGTTGGGTGCGACTAATGAACTGATCATTCGTCGCGAGCTCTCCACCACGGGACGCAACAAGATCTTCATCAACAACCAACTCGCCACGCAGTCGCTGCTGCGCGATCTGCGACCGTATCTGGTCGACATTCACGGGCAGGGCGATCAGCAGACGCTTTTTAATCCCGAAACACATCTCGAGATACTCGACGCTTTCGCCGGCAATGGTACGTTGCGGACTGAAGTTGCTGAGGCTTACCAGCAATGGAACGCGGTGCGGCGCGAGCTCGATTCGTTGCGTCATGACGAAGCGGAGAAGTTTCAACTCGTCGATACGCTCAAGTTTCAGATCACAGAACTCGAACGCGCGCAGCTATCGATCGGTGAGGATGAACGACTGGAAGAGGAGCGGCGACGTCTGGCGAACGTTGAGAGGCTGACGTTGCTTTGCCAGTCGAGTTATGGCCGTATCTATGAAGACGATGACGCGGCTGTGGTGCGGGTGCGGCAGAGTTTGAAGGACGTTGCGGAGTTGGCGGAATACGATACGAGCTTTCGCGAGTATCTCGAAGGGCTCGAATCGGCGCGCGCAGTGCTCGAAGACCTTTCGTTCACCTTGCGTGATTTCGCGGATCGACTCGAGTTCTCGCCCGCGCGGCTGGCTGAAATCGAGGACCGACTCGCGGAGCTTTCGCGGCTGAAGCGCAAGTATGGCGGCTCGATCGCTGCGTCGCTCGAACATCTCGCACGCGCGGAAGATCGTCTGCGACAGATCGAGACTTCTGACGAACGGGAACGAGAACTGAATGCGACGCTCGCCGAAACTCGCCAGAAATATCTGGAACTTGCCGGGAAGTTGCACAGAGAACGTATGCGCGCGGCGAAGAAGTTTGAACAGGCGGTCGAGAAAGGAATCGCGGAGGTCGCGATCGACAACGCGCGGTTTCAGGTTCAGGTGTCAGACGATGTTGAGACTGCCGGACAGAAAGGCATCGACCACACGGAGTTTTACTTTTCCGCAAACGCCGGCGAGGACGTCAAGCCTCTCGCGCGTGTGGCATCCGGTGGTGAAGCGTCGCGTTTGATGCTGGTGTTGAAGACGGTGGCGAATGGTTCGCAGTTTCCGCGCACGATCGTGTTTGATGAAATCGATACCGGCATTGGCGGGCGCGTGAGTGAAGCGGTCGGTCTTAAACTCAAGAAGCTTTCGCAAACGAATCAGGTGTTGTGCGTGACGCACCAACCGCAGATAGCGCGTTTTGCGGATAGTCATCTGGTGGTACAAAAAGAAGCACTGAAAGGCCGCACGCAAGTAAGCGTCGGACGGCTCGACAAAGCCGGACGCGTCGAAGAAATCGCGCGCATGCTCACCGGCGCCGAAATCACCGGCAGCGCAAGGAAGCACGCGAAAGAGTTATTGAAGAACTGAAATAGGTCCTATTGGTCCTATAGGACCTATAAAAAAGCCATGAGCACTGAACCAAACAAAGTTATCTATTCAATGGTCGGCGTCAGCAAGTTTTACGACAAGAAGCCGGTCCTCAAAGACATCTATCTTTCATACTTCTACGGCGCAAAGATCGGCGTGATCGGATTGAACGGCTCCGGCAAGTCTTCCCTGCTTCGCATTCTCGCGGGCGTCGACAACGACTTCAACGGCGAAACAGTCATCTCGCCGGGATTCACTGTTGGTTATCTCGAACAGGAACCACTGATCGACGACTCGCGCACAGTTCGCGAAGTCGTCGAAGAAGCTGTCAAAGAAACTGTCGATCTGCTCAAGGAGTATGAAGAGATCAATGCGAAGTTCGGCGAAGAGATGTCGGACGATGAGATGTCGGCGCTCCTCGAACGCCAGGGCGAAGTGCAGGAAAAACTCGATGCTGCCGGCGCTTGGGATCTCGACTCACGCCTCGAAATGGCAATGGACGCGCTTCGCTGCGCGCCACCCGACACGCCCGTGAAAGTTCTTTCAGGCGGCGAGCGACGCCGCGTGGCGCTGTGTCGTCTCTTGCTCCAGAAACCCGACATCCTCCTGCTCGACGAGCCCACGAACCATCTCGATGCTGAGTCAGTGGCATGGCTCGAACATCACTTGCAGAGTTATCTCGGAACGATCATCGCCGTCACACACGATCGATATTTTCTCGACAATGTTGCGGGTTGGATCCTCGAGCTCGATCGCGGCCAGGGCATTCCGTGGAAAGGCAATTACACTTCGTGGCTCGAACAGAAACAGGAGCGACTGCGTCGCGAAGAGAAATCAGAAACTGAAAGACAGAAAACTCTGCAACGCGAGCTCGAGTGGATTCGCATGTCGCCGAAGGCGCGCCACGCCAAAGGCAAAGCACGCATCAACTCTTATGAAGATCTTCTGCGACAGGAGACAGAGAAACGCCGCGAGGATCTCGAGATTCACATCCCGGCTGGACCACGACTCGGCAACGTCGTAATTGAAGCCGAACACGTCAACAAAGCGTATGGTCCGAAGTTGCTGGTCGATGACATGAACTTTGCGCTCCCGCCCGGCGGGATTGTCGGTGTTATTGGTCCAAACGGCGCCGGCAAGACGACGCTGTTTCGCATGATCACCACTCAGGAGGAACCGGATGCGGGCACGATTCGCAAAGGTGAGACGGTGCTACTGGCGTACGTCGATCAGAGTCGCACGCTCGATCCGGAGAAGACGATCTGGCAGGAGATTAGTGGCGGCGAAGACATGTTGAAGCTCGGGAATCGCGAAGTTAATTCGCGTGCTTACGTGGCGCGGTTCAACTTCTCCGGTTCGGACCAGCAGAAGAAAGTCGGAATGTTATCGGGCGGTGAACGCAATCGAGTTCACCTCGCGAAGATGTTGAAGGAAGGCGCAAACGTGCTGTTGCTCGACGAGCCCACGAACGATCTCGACGTCAACACACTGCGCGCGCTCGAAGAGGCACTCGAAAACTTTGCCGGCTGTGCGGTGGTGATATCACACGACCGCTGGTTTCTCGATCGTATCGCGACTCACATTCTCGCGTTTGAAGGTGATAGCAAGGTGTTCTGGTTCGAGGGAAATTATTCCGATTACGAAGCAGATCGCAAAGCGCGCCTCGGCCCGGCTGCAGAGACGCCACATAGAATTAAATACCGGCAGTTGACGCGTTAGATTTATAGGTCCTATAGGGCCTATAGGACCTATAAAACTCTCTTGCTTACGCCGCCGCGTACTGCGCCGGATCTTGCTTCGCCTTCTCCGCGCATTCATCACAACAAACCGTGATCTCTTTGCCGGCCACGGTCACTTTGATGCCGCCATCGTTGATCGCCCAATCACAGACCGGACATTTGCTCGTGTTCATGAGTTTGTCTCCCTTGAAATGAATTAACTACCGACGCAGTGAGACTAGCAACGCCCGGCTTAAACGACTTCCAGAATCTTGCTTATTTTGATTTGTGCCGAATCTCAGACGGCGCTTTTCCAAACTCGCGCCGAAAGGTATCCGTGAAGTGACTGTGACTCGAGAACCCGAGCTCGAGCGCCAACACCGTGAGATCCGAGGCGCCTTCAGCCAATCGCTCGAGCGACGCGCGCAATCGCAGTTGCGTGAGATAACGATGAACCGGAACGCCGGTGTGTTTCTGAAAAATGCGCGCGAGGTGAAACGGCGACACATTCACCGCCCGCGCGACGTCGTCGAGCGTGATGCGTTCACTCATACGCGCGGCGAGGTAAGTCCTGGCCGCTTCAGTGCGCTCGACGTGGTCAGCATCGGTACCGTCGCGCTTCGGCTTGCGCACGCGGCCGCTATGCACAAAAGCCGACTCGAGCACATCGGCAACTAACTGCAACGCGGTAACGTCAGCCCACAACGGTTCAAGAGGTTCCGGTCCTTCGAGACGCTGCACCAGCTCGCGATGACGCCAGAAGACGCGGCTGTCGCAAGGTCCAGTGACGAATCGGAACGGCTGGTCCGGATGTTCGTCGATTGAAGGATCGAGCTCGCGCACGATGTCGTTGAGGACGCGCGGCGAGACAGTGAAAACGGTTCCGCGATCGCCACAATCAGACGGGTGACTGACGCGATACGTCGAATGGCGCGAGAAAAACACCGCCTGATTCACGTCGGCAGTAACAGCGCGACGGCCGAAGTGTCGCGCGAAAGCACCGTGACGCATCAGCACGATGTTGTTGCCGTCCGCCATCTCTTCGCCGCCCGGACCACTCTGCGCGATGTGACAGCAATAATCGTCTACGCTGAGAATCGGACCCTCGTAGAGCGAACGAAAAATTATTTCTTTATCGCGATCGTAAGGCACAAGTGGTATCGTACTACGCCACAAGATTAGCCACAAAAAAGCATAGAAGGCACAAAAATGAATAAGAACAAAACCGTTTACGTTCTGACGATTTTGCTGCTAATCGTGTCATCAACGCCGGCCCAGGACCCGGGTCCGATCAGAAACTTTCTGCGCGTAAACAAAGACTTCTGCACCGGCGGTCAGCCGAAACTCGAACATCTCGCGCAGCTCAAAGCCGAAGGCGTGAAGTCGATCATCAATCTGCGCCAGCCGAGCGAACATCGCGCCGCGGAAGAAGAAGCAAAAGCCAAAGAGCTCGGCCTGCGCTACTTCAACATCCCCGTTGCGTACGGAAACCCAAACGAAGAACAGGTCTCGGAGTTTCTTAAAATCACCGACGATCCCGACAACCGGCCGATATTTATCCATTGCACTGCAGCCATTCGCGTCGGTGCATTCTGGATGATCAGGCGCGTGTTGCGCGACGGCTGGAAAGTCGAAGACGCAGAGGCTGAAGCCCAAAAAGTCGGATTGCGCGAGAGTCCGCGATGGGTTGAGTTCGCGCGCAAGTACATCGAGACGCACCGCAGCAAAGCGGCGTTACCTTCGCATCCGCTATCGTTCGGAGTGTTCGTGGTGCGATTCGATCTCGCGGGCACGTTCACACTCGAAGGCAGTGGCTGGCCCAAACTCAACGGGAGTTGGAAAACTCTGGGTGACGAAGTTGAGCTCGCGATCAGTGGTGGACCAGGCGGCTGCGATGGACCAGGAAAGTATCGCTTCAACAGTGACGGCAAACGCGTGACGTTCGACGTCGTCGCTGATGAGTGTGTTCCGCGGCGGATGATCATCGATCGCAGCACCTGGCTTCCCGCCGGCGAAGCGGTAACCAGACCACCGCGAAAGATTACGAACACTTCGCACGCGCGTCCACCGTCTCGCCCGAATCCATCAAACGCGAAAGGAAGCTGGCCGACTTTTCGCGGTCCCCGGGCGTCAGGCGTCGTCGACGGACAAAATCTGCCGGACGAGTGGAACGGAAAAACAGGTCAGAACATTCTCTGGCGCACACCGATTCCGGGCCTGGCCCATTCAAGCCCGATCGTCTGGGGCAATCGTATTTTTGTGACGAGCGCGATCAGCAGCGATCCGAAAGCGTCATTTCGTCCGGGGCTCTATGGCGACGGAGATGCCTCGAAGGATCGTTCGCGTCATCGTTGGATGGTCTACGCACTCGACAAACAGACCGGCAAAGTTCTGTGGGAACGAGTCGCGTATGAAGGCGAGCCACTTGAGAAGCGCCACATCAAAGCGACGTATGCCAACTCAACGCCTGCAACCGATGGTCGCATCGTTGTCGCGTGGTTCGGGTCGCAAGGTGTTTACGCGTACGACAGCAACGGAAAATTCCTGTGGAAAGTCGATCTCGGACGCCTCGATTTCGGCGCCTACGACATTCCCACTTACGAGTGGGGCTCAGCGAGTTCGCCAATCATCTGGAAGGATCTCGTGATCCTCCAGTGTGACACGCAAACCGATTCCTTCATCATCGCTCTCAACGCGAACACCGGCGAGACAGTCTGGAAAACCGATCGCGACGAGATTCCATCGTGGGGCACACCGACGGTTGCGACCACTTCGAAAGGCGAAGAACTAATCGCCAACGCCTCGAACTTCATTCGCGGTTACGATCCGCGCACTGGCAAGGAGTTGTGGCGACTCGGACGCAGCTCGAAGATCACGGCGCCGACGCCGATCTTCGCTGATGACATTCTCGTCGTGGTGAGTGGGCGTGGACCAGAGCGACCGATCTTCGTCGTCAAAGCAGGCGCGCGCGGCGATCTCACGCTGCCGGAAGGAAAGACAAGCAGCGACACGGTGATCTGGAGTCGCACCGGCCGCGGTTCTTACATGCCTACACCTTTGATCTATAACGGCATTCTCTACGTGCTCGCGAACAACGGAACGTTTGACGCATACAACCTGAAAACCGGCGACGAGATTTATCGACAACGCCTGCCGACGGTCGGCAGTGGCTTCAGCGCCTCGCCGATCGCATCCGATGGGAAGATTTACCTGTCGAATGAAGATGGCGAGATACTCGTCGTCTCTGCCGGCGAGAAGTTCAATCACATCGCGACAAACTCGATGGGCGAGCTGCTGATGGCGACGCCGGCCTTGTCGGATGGAGTGATGTACGTGCGATCCTCGGCGAGTCTCTTTGCGATCGGGCGCAAAAAATAGTTTTTCTCTGCGTTCTCTGCGGCAGAGAACGCAGAGGAAGATGACACCCTATGACAACTGGACGAATGGAAGCATTCAGTGATGGTGTGATCGCGATCATCATCACCATCATGGTCCTTGAACTGCACCCACCGCACGAGACGAGTCTCGAAGGTTTGAGGCCATTGCTTCCAGTGTTTGGGAGTTACGTGATGAGCTTCATTCTCCTCGGCATCTACTGGAACAATCATCATCACCTGCTGCACGCCGCAGAACACGTCGACGGTCGCGCGCTCTGGGCCAACCTGCACCTGCTGTTCTGGTTGTCATTGGTTCCGTTTGTGACCGCGTGGATGGGCGAGAACAACTTTTCCCGGTGGCCCGTGGCGCTTTACGGCGGGGTGCTGCTATTTAGCGCAATCGCGTATACGATACTTGTGAACGCACTCCTCGCGACGCCCGGCAACGAGCTATTGGCCGCAGCGTTGGGCTCCGACTTCAAAGGCAAGATCTCGATGGTGATCTACGCAGTGGCGGTTCCACTTGCGTTTGTGAAGCCGTGGATTGCGTTATTGATTTACATCTCGGTGGAGGCGATCTGGTTGATTCCCGATCGGCGCATTGAGCGTAAGATTACTTAATAGGTCATATTGGACCGATGGGACCTATTAAGGACTCTCGAATCTACGGTTGAACTTGAATGTTTCCTCCACCGTGCTTCACTTCCGTGAAATCAAACGAGGCGAGTGAAAAACTCTGGCAACCGATGATCTTGCTCTGGTTTGACGGAATACCCTGATCGTCAGGACGCTCAAAGTCCGTCGCGATCCATTTCAGACCAGCGCCATTGTCGTCGTCACGTTCACTGTCCTGCGGCACCCATCCGCTGGCGGGTGGTTGAAAGATTCCCCACGTGAGCTTGTCGTTCGCCGCGTTCACAATCCACACTCTACGGCCCTCTCTGCGTATCTCTGTGATCTCTGCGTTAAGGGATGACCTTTGAACGCAGAGATCGCAGAGATACGCAGAGGGCCGCAGAGAATAAATCGGACTAGCGTTGTACCTGGAGGTCGCCGCCGGACTCTTTGATCTCGGGGAAATCGTAAGAAGCGAGCGGAAAACTCTGGCACGCGACGACCTTGCTCATCGGCATTTGAATGCCAACGTCGTCACGTAGCTCGGAATCGGTCGCCGTCCACTTCAGGCTGGCGCCATTGTCGTCTTTAAGTTCGGCGTCACTTGGGACCCAGCCCGTCGCCGGCATCTGATAAATTCCCCACGTGAGTTGATCTTTTTCCAGACCATTGTCTTCAACCACCAGCAACACGCGGCGGCCAATGTTACTGGGCACGTTCGAATCGTAGATCTCGCCACCAATCACGGCGCGATTCTCAACGGTCGTCATGCAATCAAACTTCGCTTTAACAAACACACCCTCGGTTTTTGGAGTTTCTCCACTGTCAGGATCGTCGACCGGAATTGCTACCGGATCGTTGAACGTCATGTCACCCGTTGCTTGACCGTCTGCTCCTTCTTTTGCATTGAATTCCACGAACCTCGTCGCTCCGTCTTCCAACACAAACTTGAAGGAACCGGTGGCTGAAGATCCTTCCGCGCGGTGAGCATGTACCAGATTCGGTACTGCCACACACACGATCAGCAATGCCAACGCAAAAGCGCCTATAATGCTTTTCATTTGAGAGGTCTCCTCGTGATTTACAAAGGTTTTCGGTAGGTCGGTGTATGAGGACTTTGATGCATCAAAGCCAATTCGCACCACACGACAGAATGAACAAAGATAAGCACTATCCACTAACGCGCATTTTTGTTCCCTTTCTGGTCACACTTTTTTTCGTCGGGCTTTTGGCGCCCATTTGCGGCGCAGTGCCGGTGCAGGGAGGCCGAATTACCGGCAAGGTAGTTGCCGATATTCCAGACCAACGCAAAGCTCTTCCGGGAGTGATCGTCACTCTGAGCGGTGAACGACTCGGAGACAAGAGACTTCAGAGCGTTAGCGACATGGAAGGTCAGTACGACTTTCCGGGTCTGATTGCAGGCGAGTACATACTAACGGTCGAGTTTTCGGGCTTCAGGAAATATGAGAAGAAGCTGAGTGTTCAGATTGATGCTACAGTCGAGCAGGACATTCTTCTCCAGCCCGTGCCGCTCAACGAAACCGTCACGATCAAAGAAGATCCGACCGACGGCATCAAAACAGAATCGACGACACCGTCAGTCATCACTGAGCAAGCGCTGCGCGACGCGCCGTTGATCGATTCGAGATTTCAGGATGCACTGCCTTTGCTTTCCGGTGTCGTGCGCGGTCCTGACGGCACTCTCAACATCAAAGGCACGCGCCCGAGTCAGAGCGGGATTCTGGTTTCGAGTTTGAACGTTACCGATCTGGGGTGACTTTGCTTTGCCACACGACTTCGTGCTCTCTCCGGTCGTCGATTGGCACACTGGTTTCCCGTTTTCAGTCGTAAACGAGCTGCAGGATTTTGTTGGACCACGCAATGAGGGCGGGCGTTTTCCGCAACTAATGACGCTCGACTTGCTCGTGATGAAGGGACTCAAGATCAAGTTTCGCGGGAAGGAACACAAAGGACGCGCGGGATTCACAATCTTTAACATCACCAATCACTGGAACCCACGCGACGTGCAGAACAATATCGCCAGCGGTCAGTTCGGGACGTTCTTCAACAGTCCCGATCGCGGTGTGCGACTGAAGTTCGAATTCGTTAAATATTAGTGTAATCTGCCGCACTTGGATGAGGTCAGTACCGCAACGCGGTAGCGTCGGGTTGGCCTCGCGCATACGACCCGACGCTACCGCGTTGCGGTACTGACCTCGTCCAACAATGACTCTAACTTCAGAGGACATTAATCATGAAGACCATGCTTGCATTCGTAGTCACACTACTGTTCTGTCAGGCAATCGTCGCCCAAAGCGAAACTCCATCGAAGTTTGACCCCACGAACTACGGCTTCAATTACGAACGCCGCACGGTGATGATTCCGATGCGCGACGGCGTCAAACTCCACACGGTCATTCTCGTTCCCAAAGGCGCGCGCCATGCGCCAATTCTGCTGACACGCACGCCATACAACGCCGACGAACTGACAACTCACGCCGACAGTTCCGATCTCGCCTCGATCCTGACAGGTTACGACAACGCCACCGACGTGATTGTCGAAGGCGGCTACATTCGCGTGGTCCAGGACATCCGCGGCAAGTATGGTTCGGAAGGCGACTACGTGATGAACCGGCCGCTACACGGGCCGCAGAACCCGACAAACGTAGACCACTCCACTGACACGTACGACACGATCGACTGGCTGGTGAAAAACATTCCGGAGACGAACGGACGCGTCGGCATCCTCGGTATTTCCTACGACGGTTTCCTGCCCTTGATGGCGCTGGTCAACCCGCATCCCGCGTTGAAAGTCTCAATACCGATGAATCCGATGGTCGATGGCTGGATGGGCGACGACTGGTTTCACAACGGCGCGTTTCGCCAGCAGGGCATGAGCTACATCTACGATCAACAAGCCACGCGAGGCAACGAGATCAAGTGGTGGACCAGCCACTACGACGACTACGACATGTTCATGGAAGCGGGTTCAGCGGGTGAACTCGGGCGTCGCCGCGGTCTCGAGCAGGTCGGCTTCTGGCGCAAGCTCCTCGAGCATCCGAGTTACGACGCTTACTGGCGCGATCAGGCGGTAGACAAAATCCTCGCGGCGCAACCGCTCAAAGTTCCCGTGATGCTCGTTCATAGTTTGTGGGACCAGGAAGATATCTACGGCGACATCGCGGTGTACAAAGCAATCGAACCGAAAGACACGAACAACGACAAGGTGTACCTCGTGCTTGGACCATGGCACCACGGTCAGGAGATTCGCGAGGGCAGTACGCTCGGCGCGATCAAGTTCAACAGCGATACGGCGCTGACCTTTCGACGCGAGATCCTGCGCCCGTTTCTCGATCAATATCTCAAAGACGGCGCGCCGAAAGCTGACATCGCGCCGGTGACGGCTTTCGAAACCGGCACGAACAAGTGGCAGCGCCTGCCTGCATGGCCCAGAGGCTGTGAAAACGGTTGCGCGATAAAACCGACTCCGCTATATCTCAACGCTGGTTTGAACGCGGGCTTCAACACGAAGTCTGAAGCACCGGGTTATGAGGAGTACATTTCAGATCCGACGAAGCCGGTGCCGTTTCGCGCGCGGCCGATCGATAACAGCAGTTGGTCGCGTTGGCTGGTGGACGATCAGCGCGAGATGTCGGGGCGTCCGGATGTGCTGGTCTTTACGTCTGAGGTTCTGACTGAGCCGGTGAAGATCAGTGGCCAGCCGATCGCGAACCTGATGGCGTCGACAAGTGGGACGGATTCCGACTGGGTGGTGAAGCTGATCGACTTGTATCCGGCCCAGGTTGCCGGACAGCCAAACATGGGTGGTTATCAGTTGATGATCTCTGCCGACGTGTTTCGTGGTCGTTATCGAGAGAGTCTCGAGTTTCCGAAAGCGATCGCTTCGAATGTGCCGTTGCTTTACCGGTTCGCGTTGCCGACGGCGAATCACGTGTTTTTGCCGGGACACCGGATCATGGTCCAGATCCAGTCGAGCTGGTTTCCGCTCTATGATCGCAACCCGCAGACGTTTGTGAAGAGTATCTTCTGGGCCAAGCCCGAGGATTACAAGAAGGCAACGCAGCGAATCTACAACACACCCGGCAAGGCGAGCTTTATCGAACTGCCGCTGGTGACGAAGTCGTCGTGAAACAAACCTCCCACAAAAGGAGCTACACATGAAACTTACACTCACATTAACACTCCTACTCCTGTCTTTCTCGTCTGCCGTCGCCAAGGACGACATCACCAAAGAACTGATCAACTCAGGCGGCAAGACGCGGGCTTACTATCTCTACGTCCCCTCAACAGTCAAAGAACCCGCGCCGCTGATCATCATGCTGCACGGTTCCAACCGCACCGGCGTCACGCTCGTTGAAAAGTGGAAGGACTTCGCGAAGAAAGAAGGCATCATCATCGCCGGCCCGGACGCCTCAAACTTAAAGGGCTGGGGCTGGCCTCAGGATGGACCAGACTTCCTGCGCGATCTCGTCGAAGAGTTGAAAAGCAAATACCCGGTCAATCCGCGTCGCGTCTATCTCTTTGGTCATTCGGCCGGAGCAATCTTCGCATTGCAGATGTCGTTGATGGAGTCGCAGTACTTCGCAGCCACTGCCATTCACGCCGGCGCGCTGCCGTCGGATGATATGAACTTGATGGATCTCGCGAAGCGAAAGATACCGTTCTCGATTCAAGTCGGCGACAGCGATGAGTTTTTCCCCGTCAAGATCGTGAGAGCAACCAGCGACGCGCTGAAGGCAAAGGGATTTACAGTCGATCTGATCGAAATTCCCAACCACGATCACTGGTACTACGATCAGGCCGCGAAGTTCAATCAAACAGCCTGGAGTTTTCTCAAGAAGTACGAACTCGACACCGAGCCTTTCTATCAAAAATACAAGTGGAACGAATAAGATGGCCGAACTAAAAACCAAACCGACTGAAGCGAGCGTTAAAGAATTTCTGAATCAGATTCCTGATAAAGCGAGGCGAGACGATTGTTTTACGATCGCGAAGCTGATGGAAGAAGCGACTGGAGCGAAACCAAAGATGTGGGGACCAAGCATCGTTGGTTTCGGAACTTTTCACTACAAGTACGCGAGCGGGCGTGAAGGTGATTGGCTCGTCACCGGCTTCTCACCGCGCAAGAACGATCTGACGCTCTACATGATGTTGGGCTTCGAGCAGCATCGCGAGTTGATGCAGCAGTTGGGGAAATACAAAACAAGCAAGTCTTGTCTCTACATCAAACGACTCGATGAAGTTCACCTGCCGACGCTTAAGAAGTTGATCAAACAGTCAGTCAAACAGTTGCGCGACTATCAGAAGTCGAAGGCGAAAAGCTGAGACGAGATTTAATCCTGTCTCAGAATATGCCCATCCACTTTACTGATCTCGGTCGCTTCAATAATTATCGCAGCACCGTCGAGTGCAGGCACGCCTCTGGCTGTCACCTGTGTCATCCATCTCGGCTTTCTCTTCACCGGATCGAATCGCACGAGATACGCTGAGCCATCTCGCAGTTCGTAAAACAAAAGCAAGTCGCCCTCGTGCACGAGAAAGTAGAGACGATCGAACGAGTCCTTACCGGCGCCTTTGAGATAAAACACGTGCCGCCGCCCTCGCTGGGAGATCTCACCCATGCCATCGCGGCGGATCACAAATTTTCCCACCGAAGTCTCGAACACAAAGAAGCCCACCGGAGTACCAACGCGCTCAGCAAGAGCAAAGCTCTCGGGCTCCGGCACAACCCCAAACGCTGCCGGCGACACGAGCATCACGCCCAGGCACACTGCCAGAAATTTCGTCATGATCTTCTTCTCCTTTGGCGGGGCAGTGAGGTGTAGCCAGTTTACTACAATTCGGCGCATAATCACCCCGCTCTTTCCCGCCCAAAGGGGGAGACGGTCAAGTTTCGGAAGTATGAAAGTTGTAAGCCCCCTCTTCTTTCTCTTGCTCCTCTGTTTTTCCGCGGCGGCGCAGAGTCCTGTGGTCGAGAGCAACTCGCTCGAGGAGGTACGCGACAAGCACAGAGCGCTGCTGGTCGTGTTCAAATCGCGCGTGCTTGATGTGAGCGATCGCGAGGGCGCGATCATCGACGACGTCTTGAAAGCCGACCCGGAACCGAAGGGGCGTTATCGATGGGTTTACACGCAACTCGCGAAGAAGCTCAACAAGTACATTCGCAAGTACAAGAGTTTGACCGCGGCGAGGGCGCTCTCGGACGCGGATTACGTGATCTTCTTCAATGTAGTTGAGTTTCGACGGATTCTGAACACGCCTTATCCTTACGGTGAGCTGTTTGTCATCGTCAAAGGTTCACCCGAAAAACTAAAGTCGCCGCGCGTTGTCTGGAGAGCGAGGAAAATACTCTTTGCGGACGACGCAATCGGTGACCTGATCAGGGATCTCAAAACTCTCCGTGGCGAGAGTTAATAGTGGTCGAGGAGGAGAATGCTTACACACATCGTAGTCTGGAAGTATCGTGAGGACGTGGAGCAGTTTGCGCGCGAGGAACATGTGAATCTGTTGCGCCGGCTGCGCAGCATTATTCCGGAAGTGCAGAGCCTCTCCGTGGGCTTCGACACGCTGTTCTTACCACGCTCGTACGATACCGGGCTCGTCGCTGTCTTCGCAGACCGGGTCGCGCTCGATGCTTATACCGTCCATCCCGAACATGTTAAGGTCGCGGAATTCGGCAGAAGCATCAGCGAGCATGTCGCTTCGGTCGACTTCATCGACTGATCCATGCGCTCAAAGAAGTTCATTCTCTTAATCGTCGTTCTACTGCTGCTGCTTTCGCAGACTCCGTTTGCTTACCGCAGATATAAACTTCGTCGCCTAAACGCCGCCATTCAAGAACTCGAGCCCGAACGCCACGAGACGAATCGTACCGGCTTTACCGAGTACAAAGGTGTGGTCCATGTACACTCTTTTCTCGGAGGTCATAGCACCGGTACGTTCGCAGACATCATTGCCGCAGCTCAGACTAATCAGTTGCAGTTTGTGATCATGACTGAGCATACGGAGAAAGAGTTTGACACGGCGGCGATGACGTTGAAGGGTGTGCATGGTGGCGTGCTGTTTATCAACGGCAACGAAGTCAGCACCGCGAATGGCGATCGATTGCTTGCATTGCCTGATGACGTCTCGATCGTCGCTTACCCGGAACAGTTTCAAAACTGGGACACGCCGGGCCTCGATGGTGTTGAGGTTTATAACGTCTTTACGAACGCGAGGCGAATCAATCCGGTCGTCGCATTTTTTGATGTGTTGTGGTCCAGGCGAAGTTATCCGGACCTGATCTTTGCTCTCTACCTGGCGCGTCCGGATGAAGGATTGCGGAAGTGGGACCAGGGTTTGACGCGGGTGAGGTTGACCGCCGTCGCAGGTAACGATGCTCATGCGAACGTTGGCGTGAGTCTGAAGGACAGCTCAGGCAAAACGCTGTTCGGAATCCAGCTCGATCCGTACGAGGTCAGCTTCCGGCTCGTGCGTCTGCACGTGTTGCTCGAGCAGAACAAAGCGCTTGATGCGACAAGCTTGCTCGAGGCTGTTCGTGCGGGTCACTGCTTCATAGGTTTTGATTTTCTTGGCGACACCACCGGTTTCTCGTTTGAGGCGGAAAACGGCGGCGGACGAAAGATTCAGGGCGATGAAATCCAGTTAAATGGCGAGACGCGACTGCGGGTGCAGAGCCCAATTCCCAGTCGAATCGTGATTCTTAAAGACGGCTCGGTTTTTTCGGACGACAGCGGGATTAGTGACAAAAACGTGACAATTACGGAGCGCGGCAGCTATCGGGTGGAGGTCTACCTGCCGCAACTGGGCAGCCTCGTTGCACGGCAGCCTTGGATCATCTCGAATCCGGTCTACGCGAAATAGGTCCTATCGGTCGAATAGGACTTATACTAACTTCGCGATTTAAAAACGGTTTCGCCCCACG
>Ga0126376_10000100_pt1 | contig 35574 bp, 20 predicted proteins | sample PanSoiMetPlot_15_FD_92760 | JGI IMG/M metagenome (GOLD analysis project Ga0126376, IMG submission 92760) | Tropical forest soil microbial communities from Panama - MetaG Plot_15 | ecosystem: Environmental > Terrestrial > Soil > Tropical forest > Bulk soil | place: Panama | collected 2016-02-17 | reverse complement strand
TCGTTCGATATCTTCCACTTCAGCCAGCGCGCTGGTCGCGAGTGCAACGCCGCGCTCAGTCGCGGGCGGAAGCGTAACTTCAAACCGGCAGGCCATCGCCACCCGGCTCACGTGTAACCAACACTCATCGCGTTGTGCCAATGGTGGCCGGCTGAAGCCGAAGAATTCGCGCCTGCTGGTTGGTTGCATCTCGGGATGGATCGGAACGGAAGGCAATCAGGTCAAAAGCGGAGAGCCTGACTCCAAGCAGAAGGCCCGCAGCCGCATCGCGGACTCCCGCGGTTATCTCGCGGAGGACACGAGTGCGGTTTTCGAAACTGCCGCCGTAGGAGCCCGGTCGCGTGGGCGCGCAACCTTCGGCAACATACCCACCGCGGTGGCACCTAACAAAGCCAGTGCTATCAGTACGGCGAAACCAACCGTATAACTTGTGGTTTGATCGCGCAAACTTCCAACCAGCATCGGCACGGTCGCTTCCGCCACACCATCCGCAGTCAGAATTACACCCATCAATCGGCCCATGACTTTAACGCCGAAGAGTTCCGCTGCCATCAGCGGAATAATCATGTAATCGCCGCCCAGGCCGATTCCGAAGACGATAGCAAACAAATAGATCGCACCGGGCTTTGAAGCAAAGAAGAGCAACGGTATTGAAGCGGCGATGAGCAGATAAATCAGCGGCATTACATACTTCTTTGCGTAGCGATCCGCCAGCCAACCCATCAACAAGCGCCCGACGAGACTAAAGGCAAGCACCAGCGAAGCGACGCGGGCCGCTTCAGCCTGTCCATAATGCTGGTCCAAACTCAAAAATAGCTTGAGGTGTTGGTTCGTGCCGCCGACAGCACCAATCGAACACATGCTGCCGATGGCAAGCAGGTAAAACGACCCTGACTTAAATGCCCAGCGAATGGGAGGTATGGGAACAGTGGTGGCCACATTGAAAGTGTTTGCCGGAGGTGCTTCTTTGACGAAGTATGCGAGCGGCAGTGCCAGCACTACGATCAGCACGCCGAGTATTCTGAGTGCATTGTGCCAGCCAAAATTTTGCGCCAGCCAGACTGAGAGTAACGGAACAAGCACGCCACCAATGCCGATGCCAAGATAAGCGAAACCCACTGCGCGCCCGCGAGCTTTGTCGAACCAGCGCGCCAGCAGGACTTGATTTGGCAGCGGTCCGGCGCAAACGTAACCTAACGCATTGAACAGATAGAACAGGTAAAACATCCAGAGGGCGTTCATACTGCCAAGTCCAATCAACGCGACTCCGCCCATCAGGATGCCTGCCAGCATCAGCCGCCGTGGTCCAAAGCGATCGATAAACCAGCCTGCCAGAAAACCAAAGAGCGGGCCGACGACAAGTTTGCTCAAGGCGTTGCCGGAGGTAACCTGCGTGCGCGACCAGCCAAACTCTCGCACCATAAAGTCATAGTAAAAAGGCAGTCCGTAGAGAGCCAGGCCAACGATAGCGAAGAGTGCCAGGAATGAAGTAAGGGCTACCTGAATCTGACCCTGGCGTAAGCGCGCACTCGTCTGCTCATTGACCATCTGGACCTTTGTCGTAGTTTCCATCGAGTTCTTTTTGGACAAGCGGCTCTTAGAAGATGAACTTCAGACCCAATTGGGCTCGTCGAGCGTAGTTGTCCTGGTTTGACGCCGAGATTTGTCCGAAGTTGGACGATGTTTGGCTCACCACCGGCGCCGGGAAATAAGGTTCGTTGAGAGCATTGAGCAGTTCAAAGCGCAACTGCAGCTTCATTGACTCCCGGAACTCGATGTCTTTCTTCAGAGTTAGATCGACGTTCTTGATGTAGTCCCTGCGCACGCTGCCTACGCGATACGGGAACGATCGCAGGTGGCTGACCGGCGACGCATTCGCGCTGGTGTCAGTCAGTACAGAAATAAACGCGCCCGTATTAAACCAGCGATTGGTAGTGCGTTCCGCTGAAGGGATGGCGATCTGGCCACCCTTGTAGAACAGGTCGCCGGAAGTCGCCGCGCTGGTCAAATTATACGAACCAAACGCGATCGGAAATCCGCTTTGCAACTGGACCGTACCGCCGATTTGCCAGCCACCAAAGAAAGCGTTTGAGGCCCAGCTCGAGCCACCAAGGCGGTGTCCTTTTCCGAGCGGTAACTCATACATCGAGCTAACCGCGATGCGGTGTGGCGAATCCTGATCGGAAACCATCTTGAAGGGATTCTCGTCCGATGCGTTCAGATACTCAGTTGCCTGCAACCAGCGCGAAATGGTGTAGCTGGCCTGGATCGTGTAACCCTTCGAGAAACGTTTCTGGAAACTGAACTGGCCCGAGGTGTACCACGATTTTCCGTCGTTGTTGGTCGTGAGCAGGTCAAGAAACTGCGGATACGGCCTCAACAGTTGCTGTCGCGCGATGGTGTCGTTAAAGAGTGTAGTGCCTCTGAATTCTTCGAGACCACGGAACGGATTGCTGACCGAAGTAGTCAGGAAGGTGTTGTTGGCAACCATCGCTGCTGTGCGCGAGTTGTCGGCATTCAGGTACTTGGTTGGCAGGGCGTTGATATTGCGAACGATCTCGATGTCGTAACCATAGTTACCAACATAGACGGCTTCCGCCACCCAACCGCCGGCAAATTCTCGTTGCACGCCAAACTGCCAGCGAGCCTGCTTCGAAACCTTGGGACTCTGATTAAAGAAGGAGATAGCAGCGCCGAGATTGGTTTGACGGCCGAGGGTATTTCCGACCGGCTCCAGAATCGGCGTATTCGCAAACGGCGTCGACAGCGTGTAGGGCAGCGGCGCACCATTCGGATTGGTAGTGAGCACCGCCGTGGTTGTACGTGTATAACCCGGCTGGATCACGTCGCCACGACGCTCACCCAAGAAGCCCGCGAAAAGACCGAAGCCACCTCGCAGTACTGTCTTCTCGTTCAGCTGATAAGCAAAACCGAGACGCGGCAGGAAAACGTCTTTCGGTGTTTCGTATAAACCGCTGCCAGTATCCTTACCGGCAAACAACAACCCGCCGTTCACGTTGATTTGGGGCAGCAGAGCTTTGAGCGCCGGATCGTTCAGTGCTGTATAGCGCGTTTGCACGGTCGATTGCACTGGTTGCACGTAACCAAAGTCGAAACCTGAGACGCTCTTGTTTTGTCGTTCCGTAAGCGGCGTCTCGAGCTCGTAGCGCAGACCTAGATTCACGGTCAGCTTCCTGAAAACTCTCCAGTCGTCCTGGACAAAGAAACCCCAGGTCTTCGAGTACTCAGAATAGTCGGCGCGCCGAACCAGATTGAGCGTGGTCGGATAGCCGAGCAGGAAAGCCGCATAAGCTTGCAGCCCGTTCACATCAGAGCTCGATTGGCTGGTGGGCCTGGTGTAGGTGTTATCGAAGATAAACTGGCCGGTCTGATCATTACTGGTAAAGAAGTCGTCCTCGCGATAGATGCGCAACTCGCCGCCAAACTTGACCGAGTGGCGATCGAAGGTGCGATTCAGGGTCGCTGAGAGCGATTGCGAACTGACCGGTCGAAACTCGTTGCCGAATCCGGTGCCGAGCACTGTGTTCGCCGGGAAGTCAAATCGCGGAAAGCGTCTGACGTCCGACGGTGTCAGAGTGGCAAAGCTCGAAGGAAATCCGAGCAAAGTCAGATCGAATCCCCTGGCATCCTCATCCTGCTCCTGGCCGCGGATGAAACGATTGAAGCCATAGCGAACGTTGAGAACGGTGTCAGCGTTGAAAGTGTGAACGTCGTCGATCACGCCCTGTCGCGAAATAAACAGGAAGTTGACGCCGGTCGCCTCGGTACCCATGTAGTCGTTGTAATGGCTGCTACGGTCGTACCAACTGCCACGCACGAAGAAACGATTCTTGTTGCCGAAATTCTGATCCACGCGGAAGGTGTAGTTGTCGTATGGTTTTGTTTTTTCTGTCAGGGTCGAGTCGAAGATGTTACCCAAAAGGCCTGACTGCTTGGGCAGCGAGTAATACTTCAGGATTGCTTTCGCCACCGGGCTGATGCGACCGTCGGGAATAACGTTTCCGGGAAACGCGGTTCGACAAATCACGCCGTTGGCACAACCATTACCACCAGTGCCTACTATGCCACTCAGCGGGTCAAAAATCGTGACGCCGAGTCCTGAGAAGTTACCCGCTCGCAGCGCGGCTGTTGGAACGTAGACGCTGTTGCCGGCGTCGAAGCGCGGGCGCGAGTCGCGGATGCCTTCATAACTAAAGAGGAAGAACGTCTTGTTCTTGCCATCGTAAAGCTTGGGCAGCCAAACTGGTCCATTAACGCTGAAGCCGGGACGATTCGAGAACGAGAATGGCCGTCCTTGACCGCGCGCATTTCCAAAGAAATCGTTCGCCGCCAGGCCGCCGGGCTCGAGCCAGTAGTAAGCGGTGCCGTGAAAATCATTCGTGCCTGACTTGATGCTGATACTTGTCACTCCGCCTTCCGTGTTGCCAAACTCCGAGTCAAAGGTAGCGGTTTGAACACGAAACTCCTGCACGATGTCGCTTGGCGGTACGTAGCTGGCGATCACTTCATTAGCGTTCGCGGTGGCTGTGCTCGGAGCGCCGTCGATCAAGAGGTCACTCCGATTTCCGCGCGTGCCGTCAACCGCGTAACCAATGATGTGGGTAGGTTCGAAGGGGCGATCGAGACGCGTGCTGCCGGTGTAGGTCACGCCGGCTGACAAACCGATGAGGGTGTAGGGATCGCCATGGACCAGTGGCAATTCGGCCAGACGTTTTTGGTCCATTGTTTGACCCAGGGAGGCATCGTTCACATTCAGGGACGAAAGGTCTGAGGTGACTGTCACCGTCTCCTGCGTGCCGCCAACCTCGAGGGTGATGTTTAGTTCCCGAGTCTCGTTGATTTGCAGTAGCACCTTGTCCTGAATGTATTTCTTGAAGCCATTAGCTTCGACGACTACCTGGTAAGTCGACGAGAGCAGGTAGGTCGCTTCGAAGTATCCGTGACCGTTGGTCGTCAAGGTTGCGGTAGTCGCTCTTTCAACGTCGGTGACCTTGACGGTCGCGCCCGGAATCGCGCCTTTGTTCTGGTCCACAACGGTGCCGGCAATTTTGCCTCGCACTCCTTGCGCGCTCACGGACGAAGGCACGAGAAATATCGTCACGAGGAGCGCTAAGGCGCAGACGATGTGCGGAAAATACTTAAATCTTGTGCTCATTTTTATCTCCTGTTCGACTGCGTCACGCCGGGCCCGGCGTGACATATGGATTCGGGTTGGCTTTTTTGAACTGATCGTGGATCGGTTGGTCTAGCCGGCTGCGACTGGCTTCCGCCTGAACAGGCTTTTCATTCGAAACATCCAGACCCGCGGAGGGTAGGCGTAATCGTTCCAGATGCGATCTAATTGCTTCGCGTCAGGTGGTCCGTCAGCAACCACGAAGCGGTACCTCAAGAAAAACTTCTGGCCCGGCTCAATTCGGAATTGGCCCAACTGCGACGGAGCATAATTAAAGTATGGATCGTCTGGATGAATCCGCAGCGGCGTAGGGGCCTGGAAATTGGACGGATGATTCAGAACGGCAAGCCCCACCAGTTGTCCCGCGACCTCACCCCCGATGTGACACCAGCGCGCCCGGGTTGCGTTCCCATCATCCCGCGTCTGGCCTTCGGACGTAAGAAACTTAACCTTCGCTTTGTCTTTCCAATCCCGGTGACCGCGCACGCCCATGCCACCATAACGATACTCCTCGAGGATCAGCGGGCTCGAACTGGCACACTCCTGTGTGGCCACTATGTCGAAAACAAAATAGTCTTCATCGGCGCCAAGGTCATAAACCCTGACTTCCCATTCTTCATTCAACGCGATCTTTGGCGTTGCCGCGGTCAGCGCAACATACTTCTGAAACGACGTGAAGCCGGCCTGCACTGGCCCAGACCAGGTCCGGCCTACTTTCTCAAAGTCAACTCGTCCGGTGCCGGCGCCGACGTTCCAAAAATCCGGGTGCTTGCCCTCGAATTCCGTCTTGGTCCACGCAAACCAGATCCCGTGATGATGATAGTGGTCCGATGGATAATCGTCTGTGACGATTCGGCCGGCCGGCGTGTAGACGGGATGGATGTAACCACCGCGTAGAAAGATCGGTTTGATGTCGGGACTGGGCAAACTCCCCGGTTCAGCGACAAAGCTGAACACCCGATGTCCGCGAATGCTGATCTCCAAGCGGTTCTGCACTCGCTTGAGCACGACGCCATTGGTATCGGGTGCGATTGTTGTTCGTTCCGAGATGAGCCGGTATCTTTTCGAATGGCCTGCTTTCAGATCTCGCAGGACGAACGAGGCTTCAGCGCCACCAACCTGAAGCGGAATTGACTCGCCGCTGCGATCGTCACGCAAGAAAAACCGACTGTTCTTCCGCGATTGTTTGAATGGAAAAGTAACCACCGTATTGTGGCGGTCCCATTTGCCGGCCCTGACGGAGACATAAAGACCCGCTTGAACGGCCGTAGCTCCCGTGCTGCTCAACAACAAGGCAAGCACAACAGTCGAGATCAGCAGTAGGTGTTTTGGTGACATGATGAACCCCGGCCCAGAAACAGCGAATCCCCGGCATGACCTCATCTTGATTAGCTCGAGACGCGGCTGTATCAAGCTTTGTGGAATGCGATCTCCACTGGCAGAGCATAGTCTGCGACGTCTTCAATCCTGTTTATGAGTATTTAGAAACTCCTTGATTTGAACAAGTATCTTGTCTGGGTCGGTAAAAAGAAGCAGATGGTCCGAGTTCGGGAAAACCGCCAGTTGCGATTTCGGGATCAGATGGTGCATTTCGACGACGTGTTCCAGACCAACGTCGTAGTGGTCGCCGGCGCCGATAAAAACTTCCGCCTTGATAGCCTTCATTTGCTCTTGCGAGAAGCCTTTAAAGTCCCGCTCCATTTGAACTATCTTCTCCACAAGCCCCCTCCAGTTCGGGGCCGGCGACATCTTGTCATAAGGTTCCTTCAATTCCTTTGGGGCGAAAGTTTCCGGCGTCATTGCTCTGAAAGCGTCGAGGACATCCCGCGGATACGATTCTTCAACTGGCCTATAGACAGCGCTACAAATGGCGAGCCGCCGTACCAAGCCCGGATGTCTGATTGCCAGCGCAAGTCCAATCGTTCCGCCCATGCCGTAGCCGAAAACGTCGGTTTGCTCAATCTTGAGGTGCTTTAGAAGAGCCGCCGTGTCATCCGCCATTTGTTCAAAAGAAAAGGGACGGTTGATGTCGGCGGTGCGTCCATGTCCCTGCATGTCAATTGCAATTACCTGCCGGCCTTCGGAAAGGATTGGATAATTCGTCGCCCAAAGAAATGAACCATGCAGCAAAACCAAAGGCTGTCCGTTGCCGTGAATTTCGTAGTACATTTTCAGCCCGTTGATCGAGGCATATTCGCCCTTCGCGTTCGTTTCCTGAGCGGTGCCCTGACAGGCGAATAAAGCCAGAATTAAGAAGATGCTCGATTTGGAGAGAATGCTTCTGGTGTTACTTAACATGATCTGTCTCCTTTTTAGAAAACTCATCGTGCCAAGGCGAAACCCTACTTCGTGCCATCCGCGAAGGAATACACAGAAGCGCGCGTGCGGATAAATAAACTGTTGCCGGCGATTGCCGGCGTGGCCCAGCACTCTTCGTCAAGATCGTTCGTTGCCAGGACTTCCCATTGCGCGCCTGCTTTAAGCACCGTCACTTTGCAGCTCTCACTTACCACGAAGATCTTTCCATCGGCCGCTACCGGCGACGCGTAGTATCCTTCGAGCGCCTCAGGAATGCGGCCCGTTTTCAAAACCTCCCCTGTCGCGGGATTTAAAGTCGTGACTATGCCTCCTTCTTTCATCAAGTACACAACGTCACGATAGACGAGGGGCGAGGGAATATTCGGAAAGTATTTCTTCAGTCGCCAGACAATGTTCGTCGGTGTGAGATCACCGCTCCCACCCAGCCGGATAGCCGTAATACCATATTCGGCTGGGTTGGTTTCGGTGCGAACGAAGTCGTATTCCGCTCGATCGATATAGCCATCGCCGTTGAGGTCCATCCAGCCGAAGTGTTCCCCAAACGGGTCAGACTTAAACTCCTCGGGCTGGATTCGTTGATCGTGGTCCTTGTCGTATTTCTTCAGGGTGTCTTCGAAGGGTGGTAAAAACGGTTTATCGGAGCCTTCGCCGTTTACGTAAACCATGTCACCACTAAGAGCGGGCACTCCCTTCGGATATGTTCCTACGTTCTTGATCCACCACAATCGCTCTCCCTTATCGAGCGAATAAGCATCCACTGTATTTGAACCCATCACCACGAGCTGTGCCGGCGCATTTTTTGGTGTGTAGACAACCGGAGTGGAAAAGGCTTCGTAATTCGTACGGTCTTTCTTCCAAAGAACTTTTCCGTTTCGCGCATCAACGGCAAGGATGAATGAGTTTGCCCGCTGGTCGGCCACCAGCACCAGAGTGTTTCCCGCGAGCACCGGCGAGCCAGCCATACCGTAGAAACTATTGAATGGTCCTAGCGGTACGCGCCAACGCTCGCTTCCATCTGGTCCGTAACTGATGAGGCCTAACTCGGCAAAAAAGACGATCACGTTCTTCCCGTCGCTCACCGGAGTTGGTGAGGCAGCGTCGTTACCCTTGTAGATGGGCATGTGGCGCGCGCGGAGAACGTCACGCCGCCACAACATCTTCCCGGTTTTTCGATCCAGGGCGAGCGTGACGAGTTTGTCGCCTTCGCTCCCCGTCAAGAAAACTCGATCAGCAGCGATCACCGGTGATGACCGCCCGAACGGGACCGGTGCTTTCCAAGCGAGATTCTTCGTTGCGCCAAATTGCGCAGGTGGAGTGGGGCCGTCCGCTACGCCAGTGCCATTTGGGCCGCGGAACTGCAGCCAGTCATTGGTGGCGACGGGCGATGAAGAACGTTTCGAATTCTGGGCGTAAGCCGGAAAGGAGACGACCAGAATAGTTAATGCGACGATGGACCAGAGTTTTGCGACTTTGGTTGCGATGTCTGGTCTTGATAATGATCTTGGGAGTTTCATTTGTATTGGTCTCGCAGCGGGTGTGTCGATAGAAAACTACGGAATTAAGGCGTGAGGCTCGTTCAAACTCATCGTTTCGTGCTTCGCCTTCGATTCTTCATTCTCGGGATAGATCAACGAGAGGATCGGCGTCGTCATCAATGTTGTTCCAACAGCCATCAACACCATGATCGAGAATAGCGGTCGCGTGAGGATGCCGATATCCAGACCGATATTCAAAATCACCAACTCGATCAGACCGCGAGTGTTCATCAGGATGCCGATAGATGCGGCCTCGCGCCACGGTGTTCCCATCACTCGCGCGGCGATCATCGAACCACCAAACTTACCGGCGACCGCGACGAGGAACACCAGAACGCAGTACAGAACCATCTCGGAGCCGCTAATCAGACCGATACTCGTGCGCAGGCCCGTAAAGGCAAAGAAGAGCGGAATCAGCAGCACGACAACCGGAAGCTGCAATCTTTTGCGAACGTCCGCGGTAAAGCCATTCTCCTTCGGCATAATCACGCCAGCGAAGAAGGCGCCAAAAAGTGTGTGAATGCCCAACCACTCCGTGGCCCAGCTCGACGCCAACATGGACACGAGTAAAACAACAATCAACTTGTCGTTCTTCAACGCGTCCCGTTGGCGCGCGATCAGTTCCTGCAAGATTGGTCTAATGACGAAAAGCATCAGGGCAAGATAGACCAAAACGCCCGGCAGCATCTGCCACAGCGGAAGACGATTCAGCTCTGACTTGACGATCGCGATAATAACCGCCAGCAGACACCACGCAGTCACGTCGTCCACGGCCGCGCAGGCGATCGTGAGAGTGCCGAGTTTTGTGCCGAGCAGGTTTCTTTCGCCGAGAATGCGGGCCAGCACCGGAAACGCGGTCACGCTCATGGCGGCTCCCATGAACAAAACAAAACCTGTGAAAGGCAAACTCTCGTCAGCGATTCTCGGAAACAGAAAAAGTGCGAGCAGCGCACCCAACGCAAACGGCACAATAATGCTGGTGTGACTGATAACTACGGCAATATGGCCCAACTTGCGCAATATCTTCGTGTCGAGCTCCAGTCCGACCATGAACATGAACAGCAGCAGACCGATCTGACTAAGCACGGACAGTGGGCCCAAACTTGTCGCCGGGAACAGTGCGGCGAAAAATCCCGGTGCGAGCCAACCAAGCAACGATGGACCAAGCAACACGCCGGCAACCATCTCGCCGACGACTTGCGGTTGACGAAACCTGCTCAACAGCCAGCCAACGGAATACGACGCCACCAGAATGACGCAGATCTGAATGACGAGTAGCTTGATATCCACCATGGCTGTTCTCTCTCCGCACGGCCAAACGAGCAATCTCCGAGAAGACACAGATTCAGCGATCTCGAAATATTTAACCTTCGTGGTTCTAACTGAATCGACCAGTCTCTCGGAGGTTAGTTCATGTACCCTGGAGATTTCAGCACCGAGCTTTGGATAGAGTTGATGTGGAGCTTTATTTGGATCCTGATGATCCCAGCTGCAGCGACGTTGCTTCTGTTAACACTGACGGTCCTCGCCGACGTGGTGAGCCGTGTGATGTCAGATTCGCAGAGCAGAGACAGAGTTTCAAATCTTCGTTGACCACCGCGCTCCCACTTGGTCCAAGTTTTAGCCGCCGCTCTCGTCACAGGCATTATCAACGGCCTACTTCCGCGTACGACGCAACGGCCACGCTCGCTTCCTCGTGAGCTGAAAGCGTCACAAATGGCTCTCCCCAAGCGTTTTCAGTCGCTATCCGGTTGAGTCCATATTGATCCGTACCTCCGACGAGCACGCATCCGTGCCGCGCCAGATCGAAGTGATGGCCAAACTCGTCAAACTCGGTCATCCCGGAATAGACCTTTACATGCGTCGGCACAACGCGAATAGAGAAACCCATGCGTTGTTTACGACTCGTGTTCGGATTCGAGCCGTGAATACAGCGCGCAGTGAAGATGATGAACTCACCGGGTTTCATCTCGACGTGAGCGATCTGTTCGTCGTCCGGATTCCAGTTCTTATCGATTTTGAGATCGTCGTAGTTGTAACCAAAGAACGTGGTGTCGGCTCGAGTGTCATCCCACTTCATCTTCGCCGTTTCGTTGTAGCGCCACTGCTTATGACTGCCCGGAATGAACTTCATGCAGCCATTCTCTTTCGTGGCTTCAGTAAAAGCGACCCAGGCAGTCAACTCCATCGGAATACCTTCGGACCGATCGGTCGGCTCCAGCATTCCCTTAGTCGCTTCACCCACGGCGTAGGTCTCGACCTGGTGCCAGCCAGTGCCTGAGTCTCCCGGGTTTTTCGGGAAAAACTCCGTGCGCCAACACAGCACGTTCGGACCAATCAACGATTGAAACCTGCGGACGATCGCCGCCTCGCTGACGAGCTTCGTCAAGCCTGAAATGTCGAGGTGTCGATCGTAATTGAGCGGATTTGCAAAACACGCCCGCTCGTTGTTGGCGGGATTCAGCAAGGCGCGACGCTGCTCTTTCCACCAGGCGGTCATCACCTCCGGTACCCAGAGCTTGAACGGGCCCATGAATCCCTGTTTCTCAAACGTCGCTTTGTCTGCCTCGAGGTTCATCGATGTATCTCCTTTTAGAACAATCAGCGCGCGGCTGAGGAAAGGACGGCAGCAGGCGAACCCACCGGCAACGTCGCCAGGCCTCGCAACCCGATCGATCGGTTCCACTCCTGCTTTTCACGCAGCAGCCTTATCTCGGGCATGCGCTCAAGCAACTCGGCGATCGAAATCCTCGCTTCCATGCGTGCGAGCGAAGCTCCGAGACAGTGATGAACGCCCGAACCGAAAGCGAGATGAGGATTGTCCCGTCGAGTTATGTCGAGCTTGTCAGGATCGGTGAATACGTTTGGATCGCGATTCGCCGCGCCAATCACGACGGCAATCGGCTCGCCGCGACCGATTCGCTTTCCTCGCAACTCGACGTCTTCAGTGGCAAAGCGAAACGTCATCTGTCCGGACGAGTCGTAGCGAGCAAGCTCCTCGACGGCGCTGTTTATCAGCCCGGGCCGCTGCCGCAGTAGTGCCAGTTGATCGGGATTCTTTAGCAGCGCGAGCAGACCGTTGCCGATGAGATTGACGGTAGTCTCATGGCCTGCGAAGAAGAGCATGATGCAGGTGGCCACGACCTCGCGATCGCTCAATTGATCGCCCGCATCAGCGGCCGCGATCAACTTCGACATCAAGTGCTCGTCCGGATGACTTCGCTTCTCCGCAAGCACGTCGCGAACGTGTGCGGAAAACTCCTGCACCGCACGAGTAGCCTCCGCCAGCAGACGCGGCGCTTCGTCCAACTGCCGCAGGTTCATGCCCGCAAGAATCGCCTTGGACCAGTCGTGCAACTGCTGACGGTTGTCGAGTGACATTCCGAGCAGATCCGCAATGATGATGACGGGCAATGTCGCTGCGTACTCACGGATCACGTCGATCTGCTGAGCGTCGCCCGCGCGCTCCAACAGGTCCTTAGCGACCTCGCGAATGCGTGGCTCGAGTTGCTCGACCTGTTTGCGAGTCAAAGCTCCCGACACGAGTTTACGCAGCCGCGTGTGATCGGGCGGATCGCGAAAGATGAACCAGTCGCCGGTCTGTTCGAAGAACGGTCGAAACGGTTCAGGAATCGGCGGCAGCAACTCGGGCGGAACGGCGCGTGCGATCTCAACACCGAAGCGCTGATCGTTAAGCACGAACCGAGCGTCGTCATGGCGCAGGATGTACCAGCAGCCGGGCGCCATCGGCTCGGGCGGCGCGCCCCAGTGGACCGGGTCAGCTTCGCGATACGTCGCGTAAAAGCGATATGGGTCTTCGAGAAACTCCGGATGAAACGGATCAAAAGGCGCGAGTCCGCTACGCGCGTCCTCTAGAAGGGTACTCACGGGTGACTCCTTTCAGTTGTTGTCAGGAACGATTAGACGAGTTTCTTGAGGTCGGTAAACGCCGCGCGCTCGATGACCTCGGTTTCGAGGACTCTGGCGCGGATACTTGAAAATAAATCCAGCTTGTCTTTCGGAGAAAGGTCCAGCTCTTTTGTGCTCGATTCGCGAAGTTCCTTCAGACGCGTGCGGATAGAGTCGAGTTCTTCATCGATCTTCGCGGTTCTTGGCTTTTTTAGCAGAGTGGCCCGACGCTCAAAGGCTTTTCGAGTCTCCTTAAGAACCGGAATCGAATCCGGCAACGCTGCCTGCGCGATCTTGCCCCACGAAGCCTCGCTTTCACGAAACTGATCGGCCACTTTTTTCAGCCCCGGCTTCTTGAGAACGCCAGCGGCTTGATCGAGGAAGTCAGCATACATGCCGCGAAACGCACTGCCGCCATTACCACGCAACTCGATTTGCGAATACACAGAGCTCATCGCGCGTTGCAGCGCCGGTCCTTCAGTAAAAACCTGGGACCACCCTTTCTTGTTTTTGGTGTTGGTAAGCATCTCGGCCCATTTCTTAAAAACCTCCAGGCCGAAATTTGCGATGCCGAGCCCTTCGAGCATTTGGCTGCAGGTGAGTTGAATCCGTTGTGTCACCATTTCACGGATATCAGGTTTGGCCGGCGCATCTGTTATTGTCAGTGACCGAAACCTCGGCGCGTAGTGCGAGTGCCGCACTTCTTCCAACTCTTCCACGCTGATCCGCGCGACACTCTGGCCCAAATCTCCGACGACGAACTCATTGCCGTCCTTCTCGTACACGACAATCGTGTAATACATGTTCGGGTGACCGGACAGGAACAGGTACGGAAGTTTCGTGACTTCCACCCAGACGATCGGAGTGAAACCGTCGTCCAGCATCTTCGTCAGACTTTTAGTCGCGGCTGATCGTGACGACGAATGCTTTAACTCCGTTGTCGCACCCCACGCCTCGCACATTTGCATGACAAAAACCGGAGTTTCCGCCTCACTGGCGTGGTACCGGGTCCCGATTACGATGGGATGATAGCCATGCAGGTTGAAAAGGAAATAGATCAAGCCGAGACCGCCGCCAAGCCCAAACAACATCTCTTCCGTACAGAGATCGCCCGAGCAGCGGCCCAGTTGATTCAGAGCGTTTAGCACTGCGGCGGATTCGGGATACCTGCCCGCTAAATGTTTTTTTGTGTCTGTCATGAGGTTTTATGAGACGGCAACCATATCACGTTCGGTAATATATTTTCGATTTTCTTCGCGCGCACAGTGCTCTGTTCTTGCAATTGATGCGTGCTGCGTCGGCCCCATTGAGTCCACGACACTGCCGCCTCCAGCCGCGCGATGACGTCGTCTACAATCGAGTTCGCCTGAGGTTCGTCGATCGCCGGCTCCGGCCACATCGCATTGAGCTGGAGGCGCCCGGCGAACAACGACGCCACGAACGTCATATCGCCCATTGCGGACGGGGACGCCGCAAAGTGCAATGTCTCGATCTCCAGTGGTCCAACCTTCGGCTCGATAGAAAGGCGCGCCTGCGGTAACGATTGAACAAAACTGAGCCCGCCCGTGACCGGCGCAGCCTGCGCGAATCGGTTCGCGACTTCGGCTGTTGGGCGGCGTCCCATTCCCGACAACTTCATCCCCAGGTACACCATGCGCAGCATTGTCAACGGCCCGAGCTGTTGTGCGTCTCGAACCAGTTCCGCTTGTACCCGTCGTGCCACTTCCCAGAGATCCCCGCACGGATCTATCAGCTCCCGGAACTGGGAAAATCCAGCGTAGACGCCGAACTCTTCGCCCATCACTGGGTCCAGGTGATCTCGCACGTCCATCATAGAACCGAATAGGACCGGGGTGGTTTTGAGCGCGCGTCCATCACCAGCCACGGCCATGCATATAGCCGCCGCCAAAGCTCCGTGAACGCCCGTGTGTTCGGCGTGAGCTTTCTTAGCGAGAGCGCCGATAAACGCACCTTTGAGGGATCGGCCCAGGACGTGGATCGTCCGCTCGGCGGGCGGAACCCACCGGGCGACGCGGAGTTGCAAAGGACGGCCCTGGGTCGCCGCTTGCCACAAGGAACGGGCAAAGAGACGCAAGAACCTCCAATGGCCTCGCCACCCTCGCAGCTCCGCCGGTAGGATTTCCTCTAAAGGAGTGACGGTATCCAAGGAGCGAAATGGAAGATTCAGAGTGCCCGCCGCCGCCCCGATTAGGTCACGCACGAGGATGGCCGAAGACACTCCATCGCCTATGACGTGGTGGAACGTAAACACCAACGTGCCGAGATTGGACTTGTGCCGAAGCCACGACACACGAATCAGCGGACCGCGCTCAACTGGGAGAGGCACCGACAGCTCTCTTTCGACTATTGCAGTGGTCGAATGCTCGTCGCAGTCGAGCACGTGAAGCGGGATCGCCGGCACGTCCTCCTCGGTGTAGGAGCGGCCGTCAACGATGCGCACCCGAAGCAGCGGGTGCCTTCGCTGTACGTCCGCGAGGGCCGTGGTGAGCCCCGCTTCCGTCAGCGGCCCACGCACCCGCGAGATGACGCAGGCGTTGAGCGTCGCCCCGTCGCTCATGCTCACCAACATCCGTTCGAACGGTGTGAGCGGTCGTCCCGTGGTATGACTCGGCTCCGTTGACTGTATGGCCTCGGACGGTCGTTTCGCTCCAGTCGGCTGAAGTTCCATTTCCTCGATGGTCCGTGCAATCCCGGTTAACGTGCGGTCCTGCCGAAGTATTGAGAGATCGAACTGGCGGCCCAGCGCATGACTCATCTCGGCAACTACTGAGATTGCGAGCAGGGAATCCCCACCTACATCAAAGAAGTCGTCATCCACCTCAAACTCATCGTGTCCCAAAACTCGCTCCCAGATTGATCTCAGTGTATCGACGAGCGAGCCGCTCAAGTAACTTTCCGTCTTCTCTTGTGCTTGAATAAGCGTCGGCAGGGCCTGCCGATCAACCTTGCCGCTAGGGGTCAGCGGCAGGGATTCAAGCGTCATATATAAAGATGGCACCATGTAGTTGGGCAGGCGACTCCGCACGTGGGCGCGGAGTTCTCTTGTTGTTGGGATCGTGTCCGCCCTGGCCACCAGATAGGCCACCAGTTTTTGATCTTCACCATTTCCGACCACTGCGACCGCCGTTGCCTTTACAGCGGGATGCTGAGCCAGCGCCGCCTCCACTTCCCCCAGTTCCACTCGATAGCCATGGATTTTTACCTGGGAGTCCATCCGGCCCAGGATCTCCAGGCAACCATCTTCTCCCAATCGGCCCAGATCCCCTGTAAGGAAGATTCTTTCCTCAGCGTTGTTTGGGCAGGAACGGAGTTTCTTCTGCGTTGCCTCCGGATCTCGCCAATAGCCAGGGAACAGAAAACGGCTCTTGACCGCAACCTCCCCGATTTCATTGACTCCAACCTCGTTGCCTGATTCGTCCAGCAGGACGACCTGCGTGTCGGCCTGCTCGTAGCCCACCGGAACCGTGTCTCCAGCAACGGTAGTCTCCTTGTCCAAATTGTATTGACGGATGCTACTCATTTCCGTGGATCCCAGCGAGACATGCAACAGGCACTTGGGCGGGGTGAAGCTTCTGTATAACTCCACGTCCTTCCGCGTCACAAGCTCGCCTCCCAGCTTCATTAGACGCAGATGAGGGAAGGTGGCTTGACCCTTGAGCAGATTGGCCAGACTCCTGAACAGCGTCGGAGTCGAAGCATACAGAGTGATTGCTTCCTGCTCCAGCCAACGACCCAGTTCCCCAATGTCGTGCTCCCGAATTGAAAAGGGGAACAGAGCCGCCCCGTTCAGCAAAGCCCCGTAGATGTCCGAAACCGAGGCAGCGAAGCTGCCAGAAGCCAACAGCGACATACGATCTTGCGCTGAGATGTGAATCCCATTGGTGTATTTCATCACCATATGGAGGAGGGTTCTGTGGGTATGCATGACGCCCTTGGGTTGGCCTGTCGAGCCTGACGTATATAGCAGATAGGCTAGGGACTCGGGGCCAACGGACCGTTGCGGGTCTGCCGCTTCCTGATCAAAGTCCAATTCGTCCAGGTTTACCAACGCCATCCCCGACCTGGCCCACTGCTGGGCCAAGTCCAGATTCTGCTCATTGGTGATCACGATCTCAGCCTGACAATCTTCCAGAATGTAGTGGTTTCGTTCCCGAGGAAACAGCGGATCCAACGGCACATAGGGGCGGCCCACCTTCACAGCCCCGAGCATGCTTGCCACCAGGAGGGCATCCGTCTCCAGCAGCAGAGCAACGGTCCCCGAATCGCTGCCCTTCGTCTGTGCCAGAACCGAAGCCACGCAGTTGGCAGCCCGATTCAGCGCTGCATAACTCCATTGCCGCGTCGAACTCTTCAGCGCCAGCTTATCGGGATGCAACCGCACCTGCTGTTCGAAGCGACGACCAATGGATTGTTCCACCTCGGCCTTTTCGAAGCGCACGAACGGATTGTCTGGCATGACTCGCCGTCTTTGTGCACTTCCAACTCCGCCCACCTTCTCTTTTTGATCAAATGGGTGTTCTTGGTTTGTCATCTTGACTCCTGCTTAACTCCGCGACTCAAATCGCACTCAACGGAAAGTAGCGGGTCGCCTCCCACAGCAATGACTAATGACTACCTAACGACTAACTACTGAATTGATGCGAAGGAGAACGAAGATGCGGAAGGTGTGACAAGAAGGTTGAGCTACGCGGGATGGCGAGACGCCATCCCGGACAGCAGGGATCACTTTCTCTTCTTACCCAGGTTAATTGAAACTGCCGCCGCCCAGGCACGGCCTCGGATAGTGTCGTCTTCTGGTTGGTTGTCGGCGACGACAAGTATCCGAGGCGAGCCGAACGGCGGGTTGCGTGCCTCTTAAATCTGCTGTTGCGGACCCAGCCTTACTACTGTCGTGCAAGGATCGGAATCGACACCACTTCGGCCGCACGCCGCAAGGTCGTCAGGTCTATACCAGTTTTGAATAGACCCGCCTTAGTCACGCGGTCGAAGTAGTCGCTGATCGGTTCCCACCCACCAATGAGCGGACGTCTGTTGCTCATGTTGGCGTAGGTGTCGACTGTATCCAACGTTCGCGGGTGCTTGTCAGTGGCGAGGGCCCCCCACATCTTGTATTTGATTGTTCCCGGGTCACCGCCGACCTCAACAAGCGTACGTGCAGCCGTGTCTGAGCCGTTGCTCTCCGTTCGGGTTGGGCGGCCCACCATTGTTTCATTCTGCCCTCGTCTTACGAGACGGAAAACGTCAGTCGTCTTGACTCCGTTTTCGTAGCCGGCGACGTTGCCGAATGTTGTGCCGACTGAATTTCCGATAACTTCATACGGACCATTTTGAGTGAAGTGGACGTCTGCGAGACCAATAAAGAAGATAGAAGTTGTAGTCCCTTCGAAGAAGTTCAACTCAGTTGCCAGGGTGATCAAGCTTTTGCCGCTGGCAGTAGCTGGATCCATGTCGTAATACATTTGACCCCGAGCCGCTGTCTCGACGCCGCCGCTGAAGCGTGACGTGAGTTCCCAGGTTCCATTGATGTTTGCGGCGCAATCCGCTGCCAACAAGGGTATTTCGGCCATGAGACCGCCCTTGCCGAGTGATAGGAAGGCGTCTATCCAGTTACGAATCTGATCCTCGGTGGCGCCACTTCCCTTTGCCGCGTCGCTGATGGCCGCGTCGATCTGGCTTTGGACAGCTGTTGATAGCGCCAGCAAAGGTTCTTCCACCGGGGCATATTCCGCTTCGCCTTCCAGCGCTGTCAGGGCCGACGCGACCACCCCTATTGCCGGTGCGATGGCTAGAAAACGCTCGGGTGCGTTCCAGACTCCATTTACCGGCGTCTGAAGAGTTCGTCGCTTGGTCTTGGTCTCTGATTTTTTCTCTGAAGCCAGTGCGCTTGCGCCAGGCGTCGTGATCATGCTCGCAACGGGCAAAGCCGCCAGCGCACCCGTGAGTTGCTTTCCGAATGTGCGACGGGATGTTTTTCTCCTGCTCTCCTTAGGTTGCGTGCTTGCTGGTGTATCTTTTTTTTGTGCCATGTCGTCTCCTCTTTAGTATTTAGCCCTGTCGTGAACCGAGCGGAATCGGCACGTGCTCGCATGCACGCCGCAACGACTGCCGGGTACCGGGAACCAGTTGGAGCCTGGGACCGGTTTTTCCCTTGAGTTGCGCAACACCGCCGCCGATCGTTGCCTTGGTCATTCGCGTGAAGTATCTAGCCCTATCTTGAATTCGGCGGAATCGGCACCTGCTCACACGCACGCCGCAACGCCTGCCGGTTATTAGGCGCCTCGAAGAGTGCAGCGCTCTTTGCGGTCCGACCTACCGCCCCGCTTTTTGTGACTCGGTTGAAGTAGTCCGTGATCGTTTCCCAACCTCCCACTAGAGGACGTCTGCTATTCATAATCGCGTAGGTATCGACTGTATCAAGTGTGGCCGGATGCTGGTCTGTGGCAGGAACTCCCCACATCTTGAATTTGATTATTCCCGGGTCTCCCCCTACCTCGACGAGAAAGCGGGCCGCGGTGTCTGAACCGTTAGCTTCCGATCGGCGCGGAACGCCCAACATCGTCTCGTTGTGGCCTTTGCGCACCAGAACAAATTCGTCGCGCGTTTCAACTCCCTTTTCGTAGCCGGGAACGTTGCCGAACGTCCTGCCGCGCGAGGTTCCGATCACTTCGTATGGACCATTCTGAGTGAACTTGACCTCAGCGAGACCGATCAGAAAAATCGTGGTCGCGCCTGATGCCGGTGCCTTGAAGTGGTTCTCTTCGGTCCACATCGTGATCAGTGTAGTGCCGGTGCCTCTGCGCGGGTTCATATCGCCATAGATACGACTGCGAGCAGCGACCTCGACACCGCCGCTGAAACGCGAGAGCAGGTCAAAGGTACCGTTCAGGTTTGCACAACAGTCAGCCGCTGTGAGCGGGATACTGCTCATCAGGCCCGGCTTGCCGAGCGAGTTGAAGGATTCAACCCAGGTCCGAATTTGGTCTTCGCTGGCTCCACTTTCCTTTGCTGCGGAGGCAACAGCCTCCTGAATCTCTCTGTCTGCCGCGGCCGATAACGTAAATGCCTGTGCGGCCGGCGCATAGGCCAACGCGGCCGCTCGCTGAAGTTGCAATATTCTTCCGAACACGGGCGCGATTGCGTCGAAACGAGTGGCTCCGTTCCAACCATTTTCCCTTCCGGCTGCAGCCGCGTTCCGCCTCGTCCGCGTGCGGGTCTTTTTCTTGGTCACCATTCTGGGTTCCTCCTTTGGTGAGTTGATAAGTTGGTCACCTGATACTTCACGTCGCGATGATTTCGGAAAAGTTGATCCAGTTCTTCTCTGCAATTGCCCAGTCTGTTTACGCGACCTTCGCGGCTACCAGCGTGTCGTCCCAGGTTGCGGCGAGGTGTCGCGACGTGATCATCCGGAAACTGCAATAGTTCCAGTGCCAGGATGAACCGTAAGGCATATCCGAAAGCGGCTGTTGCTTCTGTGCGTGCTTGATCCGAGTGACGCCACCGACAAAGTTCATTCGCTGTCCGAGAATTCGCTTGAGATGTGTCTGCACCGCGAGCGGCACCGACACGACATAACCCGTTTCCTCAGTGGCCAGAACCTGAAGATGCGTAAACGCATCGCTCTCCAGCTCTCTTACCGGACCGGCATAGACATAGACCCGGTTGAGCAGATCGGCTTCAAAGAGCGCCTGGACAGTCGCGTCGTTCCACCATGGTTGCGACGACACGAACTCGCGCAGACAAGTGTCAACAGCGGTTCGATCTTCATGACATAGAAAGTGGACCAACCGGCCGTACGCCTGGACCATGTCGTACCGGAGTGGCTGGAACACTGTCGTCAGAAACTCAGCAATTCGCGCTGTACTTGGGGAACGAGATGCAATGGTCAGAAAATGCGCGAAATCGTCAAACAGGTCACCATAACGCCGTATGCGGGAATGGTGGAGATAATTCGCGACACAATACAGCCCTCTCAAGTTGTGTAAGAGCACCATCGCGAAGGCAATACCCCATCCCTTTTCGTAGTCGTCGAGCGAGACTTCGTTGGTGCCGATGATGAGCTGATCTTCGCCGACCATGTTCGAGTCGTCTTCGGCGAGCACGAGCCCAAACTTCTCTCGATTCTCATTGAGCTCGCAGTTATTGATCAGCAGTAACGGGTAGATAATGAGTGAATCGGCTCGCGAGCCACACACGTCGGAGAGCCCGTTGCGAAACGACTCCAGCGTTTCCCCCGGAAGCGGCCAGAGCAGTTCCACGTAGGAATTGATGTCGTAGTTATCCAGATTTTCCTGATGGATCTTGTACGTGCTCTTCTTGATGTTGGACCGTCCAACCTTATCTAGTGCGACGTCGCTCATGCTCTGAATGGCGATTGAAGCGGCCCCTAGCAAGCCATTGTCGGCAAGAATTTTGGAGATTTGACTCACCCGCGCCGGTGAGTTCTTGGCGCTTTGGAAATGGACCTCGAACGGGAAACCGTAGTTTTTTCGGCACGCCGCGATATGCTCGGTCAGTTCAACGTCACGCTGGAGCATGCCCCAGTTAGCATCAACCAGGAATAGACACGGAATGTTTCGCTTGGCGATCCACGTCATATCTTCCTTGACGCGATCGTGGCCCATCTTGTTGACCTTTGCGCCGACTGCCGCTCCCCAATAGCAGTAAGTACACTTGAACGGACAACCGCGATTGGTTTCGAGGAAGCACATCGCGTAGAAGGCGTCGTTCGAAAAAACGCCGGTCTGAAACGGCGACGGAATCTCGTCGAGATCTACGATCCGATCCTCAGGCGCGGTGTCGATCAATTCACCGTCGTGGTAGAAGCTCAGTCCTTTGACGTTGTGATAATCAGGATTCTCGCTAAGCACTTCGCGAACGTAGTAACGAAATGTCTTTTCGCCTTCGCCGTTGCAAAGCACGAGGTGCGGTCGTTTTGGATCCAGATAGTTTCGACCGTGGTTCATCACCTGTGGACCACCGAGAATGATGTGGGTGTCCGGCCGCGCCTTCATTAGCGATTCCACCACGCGCCGCACGAGTTTGCTGTTCCAGCAGTAACAACTGAAGGCGTAAATATCCGCGTTCTTTGCTTCAAGTTCACTGCACATCTCGTCAAAATCAATGGTAGTAGTACAGGAGTACGCCTCGAATTCGCAGTCCGCTTTGATCTCCGGATCGAGGCATGCATACGACTGTAAATAACCGGCCACGAGTGGTACGACAGCCGGAAGTACGTCGATTGTGACTGTAACTATTTTGAGGCTCATGATCGCGTGTCCTTAACTTTAGCGAGTCCGAATTGCTCAGTCTTCTCTTGGATTGCTAATGCGCGTTCGCGTAAACACCGCAGTTTGCGGGTGACAAGCGCAGCGTGAAGCTCCGCCGTATCCAGACGGCAATGCCGGATATGAAATGTGGTTCTCTTTTTGGGGGCGCTTAAACCGTGAGCGCGAAGGCCTCGGTGGAACTCTTCGAACTTCGAGCAATGCTGGTCAGCGCGTCATCGATCGCGCGGGCCGTGTTATCGACGAGCGGCGCACGAAGAATGCTGTAGTGATCTCCGGGAATCGGATACAGCCGCAGAGGTCCTTCCGCAATCGCGCAAAGCTCGGCGTGCAACAGTTCTTGGACATCGGCGGGCGAGTCTTCCGGCTGAAAAAGATCGATCGAGCCTGTGTAAGGCGCCGGCCGATAGTTCGCCACGGCGGCCAGATTGTCCTTCGTAACCTCCATGATTTGCCGGAGGTGTTTGGCGGTCACGCTTTCGGTGATTGAATGGCCCAGCAAGCCGTAGAGGTTGTCGTCGACCTGCAAATCTGTTTCGCCGGCAGCGAGTTTCCGATCGATTTCCGTCAATGCTTCTGTAAACTTGCCGAGAAGACTTGCGTCACTTGCCAATCGGCCGCTGATTGAATCGCGCACCGGGTTCGCGTCGATCAAGCCGAGAAACTCGACCGTGGCGCCGTTCGTGATGAGCTGCTGCGCGATCTCGTACGCGAGGACACCGCCAAACGACCAGCCGGCGATCAAGTACGGACCTTCCGGCTGGATCGCACGCATCTGCATCAAGTGAATTGCAGCCATTTCTTCCAACGACGTCTGTCGCTTGCCGTGCGCTTCCGTCGGCCGCCAGCACAGGCCGACCACACGAACTGGAGATTTGATCGAACGAGCCAGCGCGCGATAAGGAACCGGTTCGCCCCCGAGTGGATGGACCAGGAATAGCAACCGCTTCGAAGAGTTGGGGCGAAGCGTGATTAGTTGAGACGGTTGTCTGACCTGAATCGGCCGCAGTTCCAGCTCTTCGAGCGTTCGGGCGATTCCCGGAATCGTGCTGTCTTCGAGCAACATTGAAAGGTCAAACTCGCGGCCCACGCTGTTGCCGATCTCCGTAACGACCCATGTTGCCAACAGCGAATCGCCGCCGATCTCGAAGAAATCGTCTTCCAGTTCAAACTCTTCGTGTCCGAGAACTCGCTCCCAGATCGCGCGCAAGATCTCGAAGCGCGAGATTTCCGCCGGCGGCGAGTCATCCGCAAACGGCCGCAGGCAAATCTCGCTCAACTTCTGTTGATCGACTTTCCCCGTGCTCGTCAGCGGCAGGGATTCCAGAAAGACAAACCGCGAAGGGACCATGTAATCGGGCAAACTCTTCTCGAGATACTCCGACAGGTCAAGCGCCGTAAGCTGATTACCGCCGGTCACGACATAACCGACGAGAGCATTCACGTCGTCAGCTACGGTTTGCAGCCGCACGGCTGCCTGTTGCACCAGCGGATGGGTCGTTATCGCAAGCTCCACCTCGGCAGGCTCGACACGAAAACCACGGACTTTGATCTGCTGGTCCACACGCCCGATGAAATCGAGCAACCCGCCTTCGGTAACGCGAACGACGTCGCCGGTTTTGTACATTCGCGCTCCACTTTCGGAACTGAACGGGTTGGGCACAAATCGTTCGGCAGTGAGCTCAGGCGCATTCACGTAGCACCGCGCCAGCCCGCCGCCACCCACGTAAAGCTCGCCGGGCGCGCCGGCAGGCACGCGATCGAGTTTGTCGTCGAGGATGTAAAGATTGACGTCCGTAACCGCTGCGCCAATCGGCGGCAGCTTGGGCCACGCCGCCGAGTCCGCGGGCAAGTTGAAACTGGTGACCAGGTGCGCCTCAGTTGGTCCATACTGATTCTCGAGACGGCATTCGGGCGCACTGAAAAACCGGGCGATCGCTTCCGTAACGATCAACTGTTCCCCGGCAGTGATGACGTGATGAAGCGTTTCCGGTCTTGACCCGTCACGCTCCGCGGCCTTCGCAAGCTGCTGCAAAGCGACATACGGTAAAAACAGTCTCTCGATTTTTTTCTCAGTGAGTTCAGACAGCAACAGCTTAGGGTTGCGGCGCCAGTCTTCCGCGGCCAGAACCAGCGTCCCGCCGGAACAGAGCGTTGAAAAAACCTCCTGAAGAGTGACGTCGAAACAGACAGGCGTGAATTGCAGTGTCGTGAGACCTTTTGGACCATCGTCGAGTTGCCAGTGAATCAGCCTGCTCAGTCCGCGATGACTCATCGCAACGCCCTTTGGCACACCCGTCGAACCGGACGTGTAGATGACGTAAGCAAGATTGTCGGAGTCGAGTCGAGTGGCTGTCTCAGGCGTTGCTTCAACTTCGGAACAGGAGGGCGTGATGACCGTCAGTTTGGCGCGAACCTTCTCACACGCCTCGAGATCGGTGATCAAAACGCGCGCGCCCGAGTTCTCAAGAATCAAGAGCACGCGTTCTTCCGGAAACGAAGTATCGATCGGAACGTAAGCCGCGCCAGCTTCCAGTACGCCCACGATTGAAACAATGAAATCGATCGAACGATCCATCCAGATCGCGACGCGATCGTCGGGTTTGATACCGAGTTGCCGTAGCTGTTGGGCCAGGCGCTGCGATCGCGCGCACAGTTCCTCGTAATCAACTGCGTTCCCGGCTTGATCGATCACCGCCGGTCGGTGCGGATGGATCGTTCCCTGTTTCCGGACAGCCTCTTGTACAAAAGTGAAGGCGGACTCTTTCGTCGTCATAAATCTTCTATTTTCCCCAGAGGGTCCTTCTTAAAGTTGATTGATTTGAAAGAGCGGAAAGTAGGAGGAGCTCTTTCCTGAGGCGTAGTTATGCGCAAGCTGGGGTATCTCGTCCCAGTCGTATTTAGGATTTTCAACCGGAGGCACCCAGCCTTTCTGCTCCGCAAACGCGACAGCTTCCTGCCCTTCCGAATAACGTGCGTAGTGAGTGTGAACATGTACGTGCCAGTTCATGCATTCGATCGCGCGCAAGGTGGAGAGGTTCATTCCTTGCTTCCATCCCGCGGTGGTAATGACTCCCGGGCGTCCGAGCGCTTTGAGAGTGGCGCGAAGAACGGGCAGGCCGATGTAGTCGATGAAGATGGAAACACCTGCGCCGCGCGTCCGCTCTTTCACCGTTTCGAGAAAGATTGATTCTGCTTCCCGATAAGCATCCTTGAAGCTCGGATCCGAGGTACACTTAGCAAAATCGAGATTCGAAAACTGTCGCCGGTCAATCGCGTCGATACCCGCGTCGCTGATCAGCCGCAACCGTTCTTCCTGTGACGAGATCAAGGTCGATCGACAACCCCACAATCGCGCCAGGGCAGCTTCGGCGAACGCAACGCCGCCGCCCCAACCCCACACGATCGGCGCAGCGCCGTTGCCGTTCAACTGATGTACCTTCAGGCATCCGAAAGCGACTTTCCAGTTGGCCCACGCGGTGATGTATCGCAACGAGAATGCGGCCCACTGCGGTAACGAATGTCGTGAGTCTTTAGGGACGCGAATCAGTTGTTTCTCGTGAAGTTTCGTTTGCTTTGCCAGCAATCCGATGGTTCCCGGCGCGTCGTAGCCGTAGATCTTCTTGGGATAACCGTACTTGTCCCAAACGCCGTTGCAGAAGACGAGACACAGATCGCCTTCGTCGAGCGCCGCCACCGCGTCGCCGGTCTTGAGCACGCGAACCACACCGGCGTTGCCGATCACCACTCGCGGTTCGCGCCGCTGTTCGCAGATGTCAACTGGACTGCGGCTCAAAGCATGGGCCATGTTCCCTTCCCAGCAACCGTAAATGGGCTCCACCAGAACTTCTTCACTCCCGATGTCCGGCATTGAAAAGACCTCCTGGCGCAGCTCGGCGGGTACGGGATGACCGTTCTTCTCGCTTTGATGGATTACCCAGGCTTGCGTGGTAATCATCACTCGTTACCTCCTGCTGGATGGTGGTGTTAATGCGGTCTGGCAGGTTGCAGCAACACGTGCAGTTAATGCGCGGCGCCGACATCGACACGGTCCATTGATAAGACTTCGCCTACACTCGAGTAGATCGTAAGGCCTTCTGAAGGAGTTGAAAGATTGAGCCGGGGCTTTACCGGATCGACACTGGCTTTCACCCATCCTTCACCGACCATGATCTCGAGCACTTGTATCGCCTGCCTGAACGCCACTCGCGCCTGTGAAGGTGGAAAACGCGTCTTCAGCAGCGCAATCAAATCGTTGAAGATCGTTTCGATGTCTGAGGCGTACGTCAGTATCTGAATCAGCAGACCGTACATGCCGATGATCGGCAGTCGATAGTTGCCTCGGAAATAGCAACTCGTCTTGCGGATCTTTCCGTCTTCATAAGCCGGCACGTACTCCTGTTCGGCGCCTTCGAGATTCAGTTCAAAGACGTTGTAGTTGCTTGCTTCCCACGTAAATTCTTCGCGCGTCAGCATCTGCGCAACCTGACGCGCACTGTCTAGATCGAACCCGGCCATCGCGGGTTGTCCGATCACTTCGTTGGTGAATCCACCTTGCGACAGCCAGCGCCACGCAGCATCGGGTGTAAGCTCGAGCCCCGCTTCTTCGGCGATCTCGCGGCAGTGTTCGCGAAGATCTTTAAACTGCCCGTTTGAAGCGTAGAAGAAGTCGGCGAAGCGAATGTGCTGGCGAATGCGGCGGCGTTGATTGAGATCGTAGTACTTCCTCAACCACTCAGGTTCGTGTTCGCCTCGTAACAATGCCAGCAGCGTGTACGCCGCTTCCTTCCCGCCGATGTGGGCCAACGTCAAGCCCGCCGACAAAATCGGATCCGCAAAACCGGCAGACTCACCCACGAGAAACCAGTTGTCGCCCGCGGTGCGTTCGGAAATGAACGACCAGTCTTTGGTTATGTTGACCTGGTTGCTGCCGGTGGCGTTCTTGAGCAGACGCGTTATCGTAGGTTCACTACGGACGGCCTCGTAGTAAAGCTCTGCTGGTGTCTTACCGGAATTCTTGAAGTAAGATTGCGGACATACCACACCGATACTGGTGCGTGTCGGCCCAAGAGGAATGAACCAGATCCACCCGAAACCCAGGCTGATGATCTGGATCAACGTACCGCCGACCCCGATATCAACTTTCCAGTCGCCGTTTTCCCAGTAGTCCCAGATGGCCATGTTCTTGAGCCGCGTGGGACAGTGAGTTTGTATTCCCAGAGTTTGGCGCAGGATCCCGGCATGACCGGAAGCGTCAACGTAATAGCGCGCTTTGACTGTTTTGCCTTTGCAGAGCAGTAGCCCTGTAATTCGATCGCCTTCGTGCAACACTTCCACCACGCGTGTTTGCTCGCGGACTTCGCAGCCCATCTCTTCCGCATGTCGCAGAAGAATCGTGTCGTAGACTGAGCGCGTAACCTGAAACGCGGTAAACCTGCGTGCGCCTTCAAACTTCCCTGGACGAACCTCGGGTTTGTACTCGGAGAACGGAATGAACTGGATGTCCCAGGCGTTGGCGCTCTTGCCCCAGCGAAATGTGCCGCCAATCTTGATTGGAAAATTCGCAGCTTCGACTTTCTCCCAACAGCCCATCTCATTCAGAATCGGGCTGATGGGCGGCAACTGACTCTCGCCGATATGATCGCGAGGAAATTTCTCGCGCTCGAGAATCAACACCTTCAGGTCCGGAGCATACTTCTTCAGCAGCGTTCCCGTGGTCGCACCACCAGGACCACCGCCAATGATGGCGACGTCATATTCTGTCTGCGACATGATGTTTTTAGCTTGTAGAAGAGTGGACGTGTTTCTCTCGACCGTTAAGGCCGGCGGTGACTTCAGCCTCGCTGAGGACCAGCGAATCCTGTCGGGTCTGTTTATGCACGTGCCGCAACCATAAGCCGATGCCCTTGTCGGCATGTATCAAACGGTAGCTGCCCATGGTCGGGTGCTGTGGCTCTACCGTCCCCAGTAGACGCTCGTCGTCCGGGTGCACTAATTTCAATTCGAGATAGGCTGAAATCCACGCCAGAATTTTTCCAATGACAGGGGCTTTGATGTACGACTGGTAATAACGGAAGGCCAGCCACGTCGATTTTTCATCCACCGGCACACAGGCACCGAGCAGTCGCAGTTTGGGTGTCAACGCCATAATCATCATGCCGGGAAAATGAACCGACGTTTTGAAGGGAACCCCTGGGGCTTCGTCTACTGACTTCCGGTTGTCAGGCCGTAGATTTCCCCAGATGGTAATCACGTCTCCTTCGATCTCCGCATGAAACGGATCAATCAGCGTGCCGGGTTGTGGTCTTACCTTGCGATGCAGAAACGGGAAATGATGCATGTCGAGCATGTTCTCCATGACCCGCTCAAAGCTTACGTCCCACTGCAAAATTATCGTGTGAGAATTTGCAGTGGTGGCGGGAATTTCGTCGAACCAGGGTAAGGCAGGCAACTCGTCGCGTCGTCTGCCCCACCAGAGCCAGATAAAGCCGTGCTCTTCGCGTGTGACGTAAGTGTGTAGATCGAAAGCGCGCGGGACGGGCTTATCTTTCCCGTTGGCGGGTATTAAACGGCAATGCCCCTCTTCGTCGAATTGGAATCCATGAAATGGGCATTCAAGGCAAGAGCCTTCGATTCTTCCCGTGCTTAGGACTGACCCGCGATGACTACAACGATCCGGCATGCAGACGATCTCGCCTGACGGTCCTCGCCACAAGACGAGGTCTTCGCCCATGCGCTTAATCCCGACGGGTTTGTTCTTTACCTTTTTCGCCTCGAGTATGGCGTACCATCGCTCGCGTATCATCTAAACCTCCGCTTTTTGCAGCGCGTAGCAGCGATACTGCCATTCTTCTGATTTGAACTTTTCGTAGTTGCGCGAACCTCTGGTGTGCAGGATTTCCCGGAAATGAGTTTGCTCAAATCCGCGGATGTCGCTCAGCGTCAACATGAACTCTTTGCCCTGGTTGAGCGAGTCGCTGGCGGCGTTGATGTTTGGAGTGATGTCAACGTCGCGCAAGATCCTCATTCCGGTTTCACGAATCTGGTTTTGCAACGCAGCGAGTGTGCGATCCGGACCCCACTCGTCGTTGATCGGACGGTGGTCCGCGAACAGGAACACACCGCCCGGCCGCAGCACTCGCTTAACCTCCCTTAGGAATTTCTCGATCGATGAATAACTATGTGAAGACTCGATGTTCACGACGACGTCGAAACTGCTGTCGGGAAACTCGAGCGAGGTTGCGTCACCGACGGCAAACGTTAGACCAGGCAGCGAGCCACGTTCCTGGGCGCACGCGATGTTTGCGGGCACGAGATCGATCGCGGTGACTGATTTTGGCTGGTATTGACGCATCGTGAAGTGCGCGCCGCCACCGGCTCCACATCCGATTTCCAAAACCTCCTTGTTCTTCAGGTCCGTCCCCTTCAACACATGGACATACATTTGGATAAACGGGCGGAATGGCTCCTCGTGCGGGCCGATCGCAAGCGGCTCGGTTTCAGGCGTGGTCTCGACGAAGCCGAGGTTCATGAACACCGGCTTGAACTTAATGGCGCGATGAACTTCGTCATACAGCACAGTGGTCCACAGCCGTTGGCCCGCGCCGGGCTTGGAAAAGATCTGGTGAGCATCCGGATATCGTTTGGCGAGGTTATCGAACACCTTTTTGTAAGCGTCGGCAGAATGCGCCTTGCTCTGCGGACACCTTTCAGCGACGAAGCCGGCAAGTTTCTGCCAATCCACCTCACTTGAAGACGGCGATACGTTGTGGCCTTCCCAAAGGAACGCGCGCAACTGTGACCAGTCAAGGGGCTCGACGAGTTTGAAGATTTTGTCAGGCGTTTGCCTGGTACGCGTAGCTGTTTCCATTTCTCATGTCCTCCAGAATTTTTGCTGGTCCATGTTGCTCGTAGTTTTGCAATAGCTCGACAAGTCGATCGAGTTCGTGGCGGGTAGTGAAATAATGAATCGACAACCGTATGCACTCCGGTTCGTACATCGAGCGCGTGTAACAATTCTCCGTTTCGAGGTATCGAACGACTTTGTGTGGGTTGGACTTCGAGCGAAGAAAAACGAGTCCCGTTTCCGGCGGCGAGTCTTGTAAACACTCAACGGTTGCGGACTGTTGCAGTCGTTCCCAAACGTACCGGCTCAACTCGAGAATCTGGGCGTAACGTTTTTCGATGGCAGCAAAGTCTTCGTGAATGCCGATCGCGCGACGCAAGCCGGCGCAGAGAGGATAAGCTGATGTTGAAATGTGAAACCGCCGCGCCCCGGGCTGCCAGGTGAAGGAGCCATCGGCTTCGTCTATGTTGACGCTGCGCCACCCGACAAACGCCGGCTGCACGAATTCGAGCGACTCAGACGCGAGGAACAATCCGCCGATTCCTTCTGGTCCGCATAACCATTTGTGCGAGGTGAAGGCGTAGAAGTCAGCGCCGGAATTTGCCAGATTCAAAGGCAACACGCCAACTGATTGCGCTCCATCGACCAGCAACAGCGTGCGGCCTCGGTTTATTCGATTGGACCGGCACAATTCGGCGATCTTTGTGAGCGGCAGAACCTGACCGGTGTTCCAAGGCACGTGGCTCATCACGACCAGGCGCGTGTTGGACCGTAAGCCTCGCGCGATCCCTTCGATCGTTGCGGCTTCCGACGTGCCGGCTCGGAAGGTTGAGACGTGCAAATGAAACCGGCGGGCGACTTCATGAATAGCAGCAACGATTCCCGGATTCTCGCAATCTGAGATGAGAAGGTGATCGCCTTGCTCCCACTCCAGTCCCCAAAGCACGATGTTGCACGCGGTCGTCACGTTCTCGGTGAGCGCGATCGTTTGCGGAGTTGCATCCAACTGCGTCGCTAAACAAGCAATCGTCTTGCTGACTTCCTGTTGAATCCAGTCGTTGATCTGGGTTGAGAACGGTCCCCACTTCTGCATGTATTCCCAGGAGTCGAGCACCGCGTCGATAGCAGGACGAGGCAGTGTGCCGTGCGCGCCGTAGTTGAAATAACTCTTCCCGTCGAGCGCGGGAAAGAGTCGCCTGTGATCGTCGAGAAGAGCTTGAGTCAGAATCGCAGTGGAGCCTGACGGCGTTTCTCCGTTGGGCCAGCGTTGCATTTTCTTTCGGATCAGGTCCGCAAGAAGATCTCTCTTCTCGTCCACTGATAGTGAACCTATGCGCGTCGTAGTCATGGTGCAGTGATTTAAAGCGAAGCGACTGCGGTCGCAGGCTGCGCGGCGTCCTGTTCAGAAAGCATGACGTCGAGCAACTTATCCATTTCCGTTTCAGACATCTGATCGAGCCGGTTGAGCAGCTCGGCTGGATCAATTGGTGAGGATTCAGTGACGCTGCAAAGCTGTTCGAGCATTATCGTCGAGAGCCGTGCGATCGTTGGCTCGCGGAAGAATTCGACCAGCGGTACGCGCACCTGCCATTCCGAGTCGATCCGGTCGCGGAGTTCGACCGTCATGATCGAATCCAGACCGAAATTGCTCAACGGCTGTTGCAGGTCAAGTGACGCAGGATCCATGCGCAGAACTCGCGCGGCTTCATGGATCAGATACTCCTGGAGCTGCTCCTGCTGTTTGTCCGGAGCAACTGAGAAGAACGACTCGATGAGTTCTCGACGGCGCTGGGTGGATGCTGGTTTCGACTCCGGCATCAGTTGGGACATGAGCGGTGGCACGTTGCCTCTGTAGAGGCGTTGCCAACGCTGCCAGTCGATGGGGACCACTCCAACTTGCGCTGACGGATGATTGAAGATCATCTCGAAGACTCGCCAGCCTTGCTCGGGTTCGATTGAGTCGATGCCTTTCGACGCGAGTCTCTCCGGAACGCTTTGTTTAGCAGCCTCGCCGATTTCCGACCACGCGCTCCAGTTGATGCTCAAAGCAGGCAGGCCTTGTGTTCTTCGATGATGGGCCAGACCGTCAAGGAATGCGTTGGCGGCTGCATGGTTTATCTGTCCAACCGAACCAAACATCGAAGCGGCGGATGAAAAGAGTGTGAAGAAGTCCAGTGAAAGATGACTCGTGTGAAGATGAAGCAGGTATGCGCCGCGCACTTTTGGTTCAAGCACTCGCCGGAATTGTTCCCAGCTCTGCTTGTGGGCCATTCCGTCTTCGATCACACCGGCTGCATGGATGATTCCCCGGAGCGGAGGCATCAACTGTTCAATGCCGGCAATCAGGTTCTGAACCTCGTCTTCGCGGGTCACATCAGTCTGGAAAACACGAACGGTCGCGCCCTGCTCTTCCCAGTGTGAAATCTTTGTCTGTAGCTCGTCTGAGGTGGAGCGACGGCTTGCGAGCGCAATGTTGCGGGCGCCGCGATCGATCATCCAACCGGCACACTCGAGTCCTAGTCCTCCCAAACCGCCAGTGATCAGATAAGTGGCTGAGTCTTTGAAGAGCACTTGATCGCTTTTCGGGGTAGTGTTTCGTACGAGGCGAGCGACATGTCGTTGACCATCGCGATAGACGATTTGATCTTCGCCGTCGGGCGGTCGAAGAATCTCGCGGCACAATGCTTCGGCGTCATTGGTTGTGTCGAGATCGATTAAGCCGCCGAATGTTTCGGGATGTTCGGCCGCGATGACGCGTCCCATTCCCCACAACGCAGATTGTGCGGGAGCTACTGTTGACGATTCGCCGACGGCTTGAGCGCCACGTGTTGCCAGCCATAGTCGAGGACCGACAAGTTTCGTCTCGATCACGGCTCGGACCAGGTGCAACACACTGCGGCAGCCAAGTTCGATCGATCCATCCAGCGCCTCGACGTCAAGAGCTTGCTCCGTGTCGATGGTCCATAGAAACACAAGGCCGAGCGGAAGGCCGGACGAGGCGAGTGAAGCCTCGTTGAGCACGCGGCTGAAGTAGTCCGGATCGCTGGGATCGAGATAGATGTCGCCGGCTCGCGAGGCGCAATAATCTTCGCCCGGATGGACCAGCAGACAAGGCTGGCCGTGAGCTCTGAGTTTCGCGTCGAGGTTCTCGCCGAGTTCGCCCTCATCGCAAAAGATCACCCACGCGCGTGGTTCATTGTTGCTGCTGTCAGGCTGGTCGTTCGACGCCAGCCAGCGAATCTCGTAGAGCCACTCTGATAAATGCTTTTGCGTGTTGCGCACGAGCGAATTGCGGGTGGCGCGCTTGGCGTAGATTCCTTTCACGTGGGCGAGTGGTTTTTCGCTCTCTCCGTACAAGGCCAGGTCGCCGACGTAAAGATCCGGATGAGAGTTGTCCGAATCGCGCAGTACCGCGTGGGCCCACACTTGTTTCGGAAGTTCGCCGTAAACGGTGATCTCCTCTGCCCCACGCAACAGGTAGATGGCGTCTTCGCTGCCGGCAGCGGTGTCGATGGTGGCTTCGAAAACCTGGAAACAAGCATCGAGCAACGCCGGATGGATGCGATAGTTTCTGAGATCTGCTGATTGAGACTCCGGGAGTTGGACCTGGCCCACCGCTTCACGGTCGCGGCGCCACACGTGTTGGACGCCCTGAAAACTCGGGCCGTATTCAAGGCCGTTGCGGCGCAGCAAGTGATAGAAGTCTGCGCCGGATATTTCATCAATGCAACGCGATCGAATAGCGGCCAACGAGGTTTCAGCGGGCGCGGCTGTGCTCGATTCCGCGCGGATGGTTCCGGTCGCGTGCAGTAACCACTCACTGGACGCGCCTTCGGAAGGAGCGCTCAGGATGCGAAAACTGGCGCCGTTGTCCTCGCGTTTCAAAGTTAACTGCACGGTCGTCTGTGTCTTGTCGTCTGGAAATGCCATCACCTGCTGGATCGAGAGATCGACGAGTGAATGTGAACCTGGTCCAAACACGTCTTGCGCCGCGGCAAGTGCCATCTCGATGTACGCTGTTCCCGGCATCACGACGATGCCGCCGACGGCGTGATCGCTGAGGAACGACAATGAGTCGATCGAGTGGTACGACTGAAAGACTTCATCGTTCAGCGCGAGGTTGAGTTTCTCGCCAAGCAGCGGGTGCGATGAGCGGTTCGAGCGGCGACTGGTGTGTTGCGGTGTGACTGATGTCTCCGATTTCAATCGAGAGGAGAGGTCCTTGAGCTCGCCTTCTCCTGCGCCCTCACCTGCGAGTGTCGCCAATACAGCCGCGAGACCGGAGCGTTCGGAGTTTTTTGGAAGACACAGGTAAAGCTGCGACGTCTCGGGACGGAATTTGCTCTTGAACTGGAAATTGCCGTCGCCGTTGAGTATCTGCTCCGCGTGAAGCGTTGCGAATAATTGTTCGACTTCGCGGTCTGCGTTCGGATGCGGGTGGAACTGCGTGCCGAAGCTGCCGCCTAAACTGAGAAAGGAACGGCCTTCGGCGGCAAGCGTTCGGATGATCTCGACGATCGTAAATTCGAGACATCCTGGCGGGCTCGTTTCGCGATAAAACTCGAGGTCCAACAGGTAACCATTGACAGCCACAGCGGGCGAGATCAGAACGACGCTGTCCAGATGTTCGTTGCTGTAAGTCAGGAAGAGGCGCAGGCGATGGTCAAGTCGTCCGTGACGAATGCCGTCTTTCAGAGTGTTGGAAAATGGGACTCGTTTCTTTTTCGTTTCGATCCAGTCGTCGATGAGGTTGCAGATCTGTTCATCGACGTTCGGATCGCTGCCGGGTTTGTACTCTTTGACTTTACCGCCGGGTTGATAGCGCTGGACCAGGTAACGCAAGCGGCGCATCCGGTTGCCTTCAAGGGTGAAGGGTTTCAGGTCGAGGATCGATTGCAGGACGCCACAAGGTGTGGTTGAAAAGCCGAGCGCTGTCAGCGTTGGCGTTCCGCTTTCGGTCGCGATCAGATTGAGTTGATAACCTTTGTTTCGACAGAATTGGAGCAATTCTGTTACGAGCGCGCCGTATTGATCGTCTGGTCCAACGTACATCAGACCGACGATCGATTTATTCTTTAGATTGAAATAGAAAAGACTCTGTTGGGACTTACTTATGAAGATGAACGGCGCGAGGTAACGGCGATTAACGGCCAGCACACCTTCTCTACCCCACCTCTCGATAAGGTTTTCGACCAGTTGTTTTCGTTGCGGATCGTTTTTGAGATCAGCTTCCGTAACAATATGGTTCTCTTTGTGTGATTCGCGTGGTTCAATCCAGAAGCGGCGTCGTTGCCATGGATAAGCAGGCAAATTGACGTAACGCCCCGCGCGGCCGCGCCAAATTGCTTCCCAGTTGATCGTCACTCCCGCCGCATACAACTCCGCCAGCCCCGCCAGCGTCACTTCCACTTCGCTGCGCTCGCGCCGCAAGGCCGCCACGACCGTCGCCGATCTCGCACTCGCTTC
>Ga0126376_10000099_pt1 | contig 35966 bp, 38 predicted proteins | sample PanSoiMetPlot_15_FD_92760 | JGI IMG/M metagenome (GOLD analysis project Ga0126376, IMG submission 92760) | Tropical forest soil microbial communities from Panama - MetaG Plot_15 | ecosystem: Environmental > Terrestrial > Soil > Tropical forest > Bulk soil | place: Panama | collected 2016-02-17 | reverse complement strand
TTGACCTATTGCTCAAGCCATTTCGGGCGGAGCGCTTGGAGATTGCTCTGGACCTGGCTAGATCTAGAATTCTGCGTGCTCGCACAAGGCTCGATGAACGTGAGAAGGCGGTGGGCCGCACTCAATTCTTGCAGAGATTGACCGTAGAAGCAGGTGAGAAGATTGTGCTGGTACGGGTTGAGGATATTCAATGGATAGAGTCGGCTGCAAGATATGTTCGGCTCCACGTGGGAAGCAAATCGCACGCTCTTCGCCGAAGTATGAGAAGCCTCCAAGCAATGCTGGATCCAAAACGATTTCTCCGCGTACATCGGAATGTCATAGTTAATCTTGATCACGTAGATGAGTTTCATTTGCCGTTGGATGGCAATATGTTCGTCAAGTTGAACAACGGAGTTGCTTTGCCTCTGCGAAAAGGTAACAGGTCTGTAATACGAAAACTCCTGCAGCGAAATCAGCTGTCTGTTTAGTAAAAACATTTTGTGATGCCCCACGTGCAACCATTGTGTCAACCGGCAGTCCCAGCGATTCGTCGTGGTCTAACCCCCAGGAAGGAAACTGAGCAACCGTTCCTGCTGATGCCAGGTGGTTATCCTGCTAACCTGAGTTGTGCCTCAAAATCACAAAGAGTCCCGACTAAAGTCTTAAATGTAGTAGTGTGAAAGCAGCTTTCTGCCACCGCCTCTCTTATTCCCCAAGACAACAATGACAACTTTGACTCGAACGAAAGCTCTAATTCGTCAGAATCTAGACTAGCCTTTCCCCGAGCTTCGAATACAACTCAAGCTATTCGAGGCCTATAGCTCGACCCGTCTCTCCGGGAAACAGTAACCTTGAATCGCCATCGCTTCCAAAATTAGTATCTCCTATTCGCCGCGCCGCCAAAAACGGCACTTATGTCTCCACCCAACCGGTTCGGTGACTGTTTGATTGGCCATGCTGGTGCTCATAGTCAGGATAGGCTTCTCAGAAAGCCTAGTTTCAACAAGGAGAGTAATTGTGAAGTTGAGTAGAGTATCGAGCTATTGGACTGGGACTTTGACCTACAAAATAGTTATCTCAAAGGTCAGTTATCGGCAAATGCGTATGCTGTTTGAGTCAGGAATCCGTGCTGGTATGTTCGTGGCGATCCTGCTTGCAATCGCGACGATCGCATTCGGTCAAGGTATTACGACTGGAACCATTTCCGGAACGATCGAGGACCAGCAGGGAGCGGTAATCCCAGGAGCGAAAATCACCGTGGTTAATACCACCACCAACGTTACGTCCACGAACGTCACGGGTCAGAGCGGGGCTTATGCTCTGCGAAACCTTCCAGTCGGAGTTTATAACGTGACCATCGAGTCCGCCGGTTTCGCTCCCATGATGCTGTCTGGAGTAGTGGTAACGGCTGGCAATGAAAGCTCGCTCGGAGTGCACCAGCTTGCCCTCGGAAGCACGCAAGTGGTCGTGAACGTTGATTCCGCTGCTCCAGTGATCGAGGCAACTACATCCCAAATCACAAGCACCTTTGGCACTCAACAGGTCACCGACCTTCCTATCGGCAACGGTTTTGACAGCTTGGCCCTGCTAGCGCCGGGCGTGGTTAACATCGCTCCTCTCGCAAACCAGGACGGAAGCTTCAGCAACACCAATGGTGCATCGCTATCGGTAAACGGCCAGCGTGGCCGTTCGAATAACTTTGAGATCGACGGACAAAACAACAACGATAACTCTATCGGCGGACCGGCATTCTTCTTTGGAAATCAAGATGCCATACAGGAAGTTCAGGTCATCACCAACAATTTCAGCGCTGAATACGGGCGCAACCTTGGCTCAGTGGTGAACTACATCACGAAATCCGGCACGAACAAGTACCACGGCACGGCTTACGAGTTCTATAACGGTTCCTTCATTAACTCGTTGCATAACGAAGACAAGAATTCACTGCTGGTGAACTCACCCACCCGCCCGCGGACTGTGGACAATCGTTGGGGGGCGACCCTGGGCGGACCGGTTAAGAAAGACAAGTTCTGGCTGTTCGGCTCAACCAACTACGAACGCCAGCGCGACGGCGAAAACCCGGCCAGTTCAGGTTCGGCCCTGACTCCGACTCCAGCAGGTGTCGCCGCACTCCAGGCGGCATTCCCGAACAATCCTGCAGTGATCGGACTCAGTCAATTCGGCCCCTTCGGCATTAGGGAAGGTAATCCCACGGTGCTGGGCACGCCGGTCACTATACCCGTCAACAACGGTACAACGATTGTTCCAGTGCCGTTTGCGCAGGTACAACGGTTGGTGCCCGCGCTTAACGATGACAAGGAGGTGACTGGCCGGGCTGATTACCAAATTGGGAACAAGGATCACGTTTTTGGCCGCTATCTTTATCAATCAACCTTGACCAGCGGAGCATTGAACAATACTGCTGCAACGATAGCCCGCGGTGCCGACATTGTAACCAGCGGCCGCAACCAGGACGTAGGTGTTGATTGGTCGCGCTCCTGGACCAACAATTTTGTGAACCAGGCGCGATTCAGCTACTTCCGTGAGAACGTCGGCTTCGAAGGTGGCGCAGTTCCCAACTGCCTGAGAGCTAATTTAAACGACTGTCCGGCCAATGTTGTTTTTCCCGGAACGAATGCCTTTTCTCTGGGTTATGCGACGAACAACCCTCAAGGCAGATTGGTGAACAACACCGAGTATCAGGACAATGCCACCTGGGCGCACGGAAAGCACACCATCAAGTTCGGGGGCGAGTACCAGCGTCAGCGCTCTCCTAACGTTTTCTTGCCGACCGTGAACGGCCAATTCCGTTTTGGACGCTCTGCAACCACACCGGCATTCTTGGCGACCAGCGGGCTCTCGGTAGCCAATCAGCAGATTGGGGACGCGTTCTCCAATTTCCTGCAGGATACGGGAACGCTGAACCTAGCCGATGGGCCTCCACAGTTCAATTTCAAAGAACAAGACCTTGCGTTCTACGGGCAAGATGACTGGAAAATTACGTCGAACTTGACGTTGAACCTTGGCCTGCGTTGGGAATTTACCAGTCAGGCGATCAACGAGCTCCATGATTTGACCGTTGCTCGCGAATCCAACCCCGCAACCGCCTTCTTTGATCCGACTCTTCCGCTGGCGCGAAGGACCGTCCCAAACATTCCTCAAGACCAGAACAACTTTGGTCCGATTATCGGCTTCGCCTACTCTCCCAACATTGGAGGAGCGGGCAAAACCGTGATCCGTGGAGGATATCGGATCAACTACGAGCCGGAGTTCTACAACATCTTTCTCAATGTTGCCACGGCAGCGCCCGTAGTCAACTTGGGAACTATCAACTGCGGTCCGGCAGCCAACACCTGCCTGTCCAGCGCTGGACTTCTTGGGACTGCAGTACGCGCGCAGAATCTGCCCTTCCTCCCAAGGGGAGGCGATCCCAACGCTCGCAACCAGACAAACGTTACGCCCAACTTCCACAACCCATATGGGCAAAACTACTCCCTGGGTGTACAGCGGGAGATTGGTTCCAAAATCGTCGGTGAAGTGCGCTACGTTGGTAACCACACGATTGGGAATTTTCAGACGCTGGACTCCAATCCGCTTTTGAGTAGTTTGGCGGCTGCCTTCCCGCAGTTTGTTCCCGTACCACTGTGTGGTCCCGGCTCTCCAGGATTCTCTCCCACGGCTCCGGGCATTGGCCGGCCGGATTGCACTCGCAGCAATGTCCGCACCCGATCCAATACCGCGTCTAGCATCTACAACGGCCTCCAATCCCAGTTGCAATTCCGCGATTTCCACGGTGTAACCGGCGGCGTCTCCTACACCTATTCGCGCACCGTCTCCAACGCAGACGAAATCTTTAGCACTGGTGGTGCAGGTGGAACAGTCGCAGGTGCGGCGGATCCGTTCAACGTCGATCAGTTGGAGCGAACTGTTGCAGGTATCGACCGCACCAACGTCACGTCGGTGTACTTCAACTACCTGTTACCTGTTCGCTCCAATCAGAACGGTTTGATCGGACGGCTCGCCGGAGGCTGGCAGCTCAACATGGTCTACGAGTTCGCTACTGGCACACCTTACAGCCTCGATCAGGGGACCGCTGATGGCAGTCTCTGCGATAACTCGTTTAACGGAGTCTTCTTTGGGCTTGATACCTGTCGGCCTTTCCTCACGAGGGGAGCGAATCCGAACCTTCCTCAGTCTTACGTTGTCAACAGCGTGGCTACAGCACAGGGTTTTGGATTCCCCTTTGGTGTATCACGCAACACCCTTCGCGGGCAGAGCATCAACAACCTCGATCTCGGTGTCTATAAGAACATCAAAGTTCTCGAGGGCAAGACCCTGCAGCTGCAAGCGAATGCCGCCAATATTCTGAACCGTCAGTATCGCGGAACTCCAGATCCAAACGTCGACGACTTTAGCTCAGTCGCGGGTACTCCATCAGTACCGGCTTTCAACAACTCGTTTCTGAATAATCACTTCAATTCCAGCACGAACCGTCAGATTACGCTGGGAGCGAAGTTTATCTTTTAGTTCCAATCAATCTGAACCACTCTGGGCCGGCCGCGAGGCTGGCCCTTTTGTCCAAGGAAGCGAAACTCACGTGACACCGCCCATCGGTAACTTTCGCATGCAGATGGCATCAAGAAGGTGACAACGCATGCGAGTCTTTTCCTGTGGTTGGCTGCAAATTTCAAGAAATGAACCTGTGCAGGTGAACCGTTTCGAGCCTCAACCCGCGACTGAGTCTGTGCTTCCCAGATCATGAGTGTCCCGTGATTCAAAATGAACGTCGGTCGTTGGCGGGTCCGTCTGACCCACAAACCCGCAGAGAAGCGGAGATGATTTCTCGCATTGTCGCAGGCGAGCGGGAGTTGTTCTTTGACCTGATAAAGCCATACGAGCGGGCAGTGTTCCTTACTGCATACTCTGTGCTGCGATCTGAGGCAGACGCTGAAGAGATTGCGCAGGAAGGGATGCTGAAGGCCTACAAGGCGCTCAGCCGCTTCCGCGGAGACTCGAAGTTCAGCACCTGGCTGGTCAAGATTACTTTGAACGAAGCATTGATGCGACTACGTCGCTCACGGCCTGGCTCCGAAGTTCCTCTGCAAGAGTTCGTTGACGAGGCTGACGGCGACTTCACGCCCGCAGTACTTACAGACTGGCGTGAGATCCCTTCAGAGGCTCTGGAGCGGAAAGAGCTGCGCGACATTTTGCAGCGAGCAGTTGACGAGCTTCCGCAAAACTATCGCGCGGTATTGATCATGCGCGATGTTCGCGAGATGAATACAGCGGAGACTGCTCAATGCCTCGGTGTGAGCGAAGGCGTGGTAAAAACCAGGTTGTTGCGTGCACGCCTGATGATGCAGAAAATTGTCGCTCCTCAATTGCAGGCGCAAAGCAGGAAGAAGTAGGGGAGAGATTGATTATGGTGCTCGATTGCAAACATGTGTGGGGCGAAATCTCCAATTACATCGACGGAGATGTCGATCCTTCCGTGCTGGCCGGCGTGGAAGAACATCTAGCCCACTGTCGCCATTGCGCAGCGGTCTTGGACTCGACTCGCAATATCCTTTACCTGATCGCGGACGACCGTACGTTCGCTTTGCCCATTGGTTTCGGTGAGCGATTGCGCGCCAGGCTTGAAAATGAGATCAGGTAGTTGCCCAGCCAGCGAACAGCCGCGCCTACATCTCATGATGAAGGAGCGTATGTGTGAATAGTTCCGCTGCGATCAAAAGTAGGGTAAGAATGGAAGTACCGAGCTGCATCCATTTGGCAAGGCGTTCCTTCCGGGTGAGCGGGCGCATTCTCCAGCGGGCAGACGGGTTCCTGCGCAACCGTTCGGTATTCCAGAAAAGCAAGAGGTTAACGACAGCACCTATACCGCCGATGGCCAGCATTGGAATTCGGATCCTGTTGGCATGAAAACCGGTCGCTGGCCCTGCTGCGCTCGCGGCGATTAGGGACGAAAATCCCAATGCGGTACGGACACCGCTAAGGAATACCGTCGCAGCGCAAAAGCCTTGAATTAGCGCCAGGCCCAGCGGCCCCAGGTTAAGAAACCGCTGAGCAGACCAAGCTCGAAAGGATGACTGTTTGTTGACTCCCTGTAGTTCATGATCTCGAGTTTCTGTCGTCCCCATTTGAACTCCCGGCGGAAAAAAGCAACCCAACAGTTGAGATTCGCGAGTTGAGGGTTAAGTTTCAAGCTCGAACTCGGACGGGCGGGATTAACAGGTCTTTGGATCTGGGATATATGGGCATTACAGTCCGGCTCAGACAGATTGTGACGTTGGTACCTATTTGAGTAACTTGGGATAGTTTTCGTCGGCTTTCTGAATATTTCCAGGGACGTCCTGGAGCCAGAATTTCTGCACATCTTTGTTGTAATTCAAATACAGCTTGTTATCTACAACCTTCCACACCTGTGCATCACCTGGAACCAGGTGTCCTTGAGAGGTCCCAAAGGCGCAATAGCCTCCATACTGCGGGGCATACTTCTGGGGTTCTGCTTTGAAGGCATCACGGTTCTCCGCTGAGGAAAAACGCCAGGTTGCATCCATCCATTTGTATGAAAATTCAGGCTTACCGACCACAGGTTTTTCCGTCTTTGAAATAAGAAACGGCGTCGTATCCGCTCAGGGCCAAAGTGCCTTTGGCCGTGTAGATGGCCGGAGCCTTCTGGGCCAGCAACGTCGCTACTAGCACAAATGGCACTACCACAGCACTCAATAAACTCTTTATCGTTATCATTCGCACTCTCCGCGATTTACAGAGTCTGTATTTATCCGATTGTTGTTTTGAGGCGAAGTTACAAAGAATTAAAAGACTTAAGAACCGACGATGTCTACCGAAGACCAATCTTATCTTCATTGACGCTCCTGCTTATGGATGCTTTGTTACATCCCGGTCGTCGATGGCAGTCTCTGCTGGGCATCAGTGTGGATTTATCGGCGCCCGGAAGAAAAATGCGTTTTGACGCGGCGTCCCAAGTTGGGAGAGCGGCCGAATCTCGGGCGCACGAAATTTAATCCTGCGTCACACGTAACTTTGTTGGATGACCTCTCATCGTAAGGACAGCCGGCGACTTCAGGCTGATTCAAACAACAGCGACAGCTTCCAGAATTATCAGGGTTGCTGTGCAGACTTCTCCTGGGGAGCTTGTCGTCGCCGGCGGCCATCAACCAAACCAATACTAAGGAGTAACTGGGATGAGTAATTCCATGAAGGCTCTGTTGGCAGGCGCCGCACTTGCAGGTCTGATGACAGGGACACGCACGAAACTTGAAGCGCAGACGCAGGATCAGAGCTCACACAACGCTGGGATCAAGGCTGTCAGCTTCAGTGACAAAGGCGACAAGGACAAGAAAGGCGACAAGACTGAAAAGCACGCCTGTAAGGGGCAGAACTCTTGTGAAGGCAAAGGCGGTTGCAAGACCGGTGACAACGGTTGCGAAGGCAAGAACTCTTGCAAAGGCCACGGCGGCTGCGCGACCGACGGCTCCAAGCCATCGGCTGATCAGCCCAAATCGGACAAGCACTAAGGCCCACTTCAACCCCAATGGGTCGGGGTTGAACGTCCCGACCCTTCTTTTCTTCAGAAAGCGACTCGAGATGCCTGCAAATCCTTTCAATGGTTTCACCGACTTCGGAGTTGGGATAGGCCTTCGCGTACCTCATTACCAGCACATTCTCTCTGAAAAACCAGTGGTGAGCTGGTTCGAGATTATCTCGGAGAATTACATGATCGACGGCGGTCGCCCCTTGCATGTTCTCGATCAGATTCTGGAACGTTATCGGGTTGTCCAGCATGGCGTTTCGATGTATTTCGGTTCGGCGGGACCACTCGATCGGGAGCATCTCAGGCGACTCAAGGCTTTGGTCAAGCGCACAAAGACGCCGTGGCTAACGGATCATTTGTGCTGGGGCAGCGTCGATGGGACATACACACACGATCTCTTGCCGATGCCCTATACCTTCGAGGCTGCCCGTCACACCGCCCAAAAGATTCGCGAAGCGCGCGACTTTCTTGAGGTGCCTATCGCCGTCGAGAACGTGAGCAGTTACGCCGAATTCCATATTTCTGAAATGACCGAATGGGAGTTTCTCACTGAAGTCGTGGAATTAGCGGACTGTGGAGTCCTCCTGGACGTCAACAATATCTACGTGTCGTCGAGAAACCACAACTTTGATCCCAATGAGTATGTCAATGGTATACCCACGGAACGGATAGCGCAGATCCATATCGCAGGGCATTCTAAGTTCGAAAAGTACATACTGGATACACATGATCATCCAGTGATCGATCCGGTCTGGAAACTCTATGCGCGAGCGATCGAATTGGCTGGTCCCACTGCGACGCTCCTCGAATGGGACGATAAGATTCCATCTTTTGAGGAAGTCCACAATGAAGCGTTAAAGGCGAATCAGTTCATCGCGGAAGCGGCAGTTGCCTCATGAGTCTGCACGAAATCCAAAGCCGTATGTTCGCGGCAGTCATCCAGCCTCTTACAGATAGCGAACAAATGCAGCTGCGAACTCAAGACGGCAAGTCCATGCATGAGGTGGCTGCCGAGTTTATCAAGCCTAATGATCGTCTAAGCTCGTTTGAACGGCTGGAAATCTACAACCGTCAGTACTGGTTTCGGGTGCTCGCATCGTTGGAAGAAGATTTTCCCGGTCTTCGAGCAGTCGTCGGTCCTAGAAGATTTGAGAGATTGTGCAAAGCTTATCTCGTCGAGTGTCCTTCGCAATCGTTTACGATGCGGAACCTAGGCTCTCGCTTGGAATCGTGGCTGCAGAGTCATCCCGAGTGGATCCAACCGAAGGCAGCTCTTGCGCTGGATATGGTTCGCTTAGAGCGGGCTGAGACCGAAGCCTTCGACGGTGCTGCGGAGCCAGTTTTTGAGTCTGCAGATCTCCGAACGACGGATCCGGACCCCCAATTCCGGTTGCAACCGTACCTGCAACTGCTTCGATTCCGTTATCCCGTGGATGATTTGCTTGTTGCCATCAAGAAAGACAATCCCGAGAATGCTAGGGTGAGCAGTGCCATATCGGAAATTCACAAGCGGGCGCAGATGCACAGTGTCGCACGCCAGAAGCGCCAACCGATTTGTTTGGCAGTACATCGGGTTGACTACTCCGTGTATTTCAAACGACTCGAACCGGAGGCGTTCGCCTTTCTCACCGCACTGCGCGAAGGAAAAAGCCTGTCGGTTGCGCTACAGCTTGTTTTCAGAAAAACGGATGATCAAACCGAGCTCTTAGGCGTTGTCACGAACTGGTTCGAGAATTGGTCAAAACTAGGTTGGTTTTGTCGGCCGACATTTGCAAATCAGAAGTCCATCTCAGTGAGAAGACAATCATGAACAAGATTATTGGAACCTCGACCGAGATCTATACGTTTTATAAGACCGCGATCTCCCGTTTACAATCACCGTTGCTTCTTGCCGTTCGTCTCTATTGGGGTTGGCAATTCTTTCAGACTGGCTTGGGCAAACTAACGAACATTCACAAGGTTATCGACTTTTTTACCAGTCTGGGAATACCTCTTCCTACGTTCAACGCTTACTTCGTTGGCTCACTCGAGTGTTTCGGCGGGGCGTTGCTGCTGCTTGGTCTTGGATCGAGGCTCATCGCTCTGCCGCTGACATTCAATATGTTGGTGGCGTACATCACCGCTGATCGAGAGGCGCTCTTTTCAATCTTTTCTGATCCGGGCAAGTTTTATGCTGCCGACCCATACACGTTCTTGTGCGCTTCTCTTCTCATTCTCATCTTCGGTCCTGGGAGGTTCTCGCTCGATTCTGCGATCGGTTATTTGCGAAAGAGGAGAGCTGAAGCTCCAAAGGACCTAGGTAGTCTGAGTTTTCCCGTTCGAAGCGCCGATTGACGAGCGGGACAGAAAGCTTCGCCAACGCCGAGTCTTCCAGATGAGCTCAGCAATCGTGGTCAGGGCTCGCTCGAAACTTTCAAAACGCCGCGGAGGAAGAATGAGTACCTTAATGAGCCGCAGCCTCTATGAGACACCTCTCGCTCAACGTGAACTTATTGAGGCGGTTGATGCGACTGGCGGTCAGCTAGCCACGTCCGTCAAACCAGTTCCGAAACTCGCCAGTTCGACTGCGAGGCTAGATGATCAGAGATTCTCAACTAGAGACCCCGGCCCAAAGTCTGGCCCCCAACGGACTGTCTTCTATGTAGACGAGAACCCTAAAGCTCTCAGACTCCTGACATTCGTTCTGGAAGGTTGCGGATATAAAGTGGTGACGGCCTCTAATTTCGCTGAGGTCGTGGTGGGGAGGCGACAGACCTCGTGTGACCTAGTCCTGTTGGCCTGTCGAAGACCCCAGACGATTAGTTCCACATTAGTCCTGGAGATCAAGCAACTCTTACCTGGTGTCCCTATCGTCCTGATCTCTGCCTACACTTTGCTGACGCCGGTCGAGTTGATTCATGTGAACGCGCATGTGGGAAAAGGCGCGAGCCTGGACGACTTGCTGCTCAAGATACACGCACTAATCCGTAAAGCAACATTACTAAAAGAGGCTCCGCGCTCCGCTCAAAGGCTTTAAGTTCTTCTGACGCCGGCGACATGGCGTTCGCGCCAGAGCTGAAAGCTAGTATGAAAGAAAGCCTTCGACGATGTCCTCTGCCGCTATACCTCGCGTTTTTAAACTCTTGTTACTAACTTCCATGCTTACGCTGTATGGCGGTACTCAAGATAGAAAAACGGATTCGATAGTGATCGGCGGTGGGCACATTGATGTGTTCACCTCTCTCCGGGAAGCAGAGGTGACTCACTCCGACTTGATAGATTGGGTTCGCGCTGCCTCAGAGTCCGTCGCCACCTACTATGGTCATTATCCGGTGTCACACGCCGCGGTGCAGATCAACCCAAGTAACGGCAGAGGCGTTCAAAACGGAAGGACCTTTGGTTCGCGGGTTCCTCGTATCAGTATCTCGGTCAGCCGTGACACGAGTCCGGCGGATCTCAGGAAGGATTGGACGATGACACACGAAATGGTTCACCTGGCGTTTCCATCGGTAGCAGAGAGACATCACTGGATTGAAGAAGGGACTGCCACGTACGTGGAACCGATCGCGCGCATGCAGGCTGGATACCTTGTGCCCTCTCAAATGTGGAGCGACTTGGTTCGCGATCTCCCTCAGGGATTACCCGGGCCGGGCGACCGCGGGCTCGACGTCACCCACACGTGGGCGAGGACATACTGGGGAGGAGCCCTGTTTTGCTTTCTCGCAGACGTGGAGATCCATCGGCAAACCGGCAATCAAAAGGGTCTTGAAGATGCTTTGCGTGGAATTCTCGACGCAGGGGGCAACATTACCCAGGACTGGCCTTTAGCGCGTGCCCTCAAAGTTGGAGATGAAGCGACGGGCACAAGCGTGCTGGAGGATCTCTATTACAAGATGAAGGATAAGCCAGTGACCGTCGATCTGGGGAGTCTGTGGAGAGAACTAGGAGTCCAACGATTTCGGAACGGCGGCATCTCTTTCACCGATGATGCGCCACTAGCTTCGGTACGTAAATCTATTAATCGCGGTACAGGTTCACACGCTTACTCTGAATCTGCCGAGTAAGTGGCAGGAAGTAACGATGTCGTTTAATCAGTCCGCATAGAAGTATGTATAGGGATGTAACCCTTTGTCGCGAGGCGACGCAAATGCAGTCGTAGATAACTCCTCCCATCAGTAAGAAAACAATTAGTAGGAAGAACGCAGCGATTCGCACACCGGCCCCAGCTTTGTGGTTATTCGTGCTTGGGCTAGAAGTGCTGTTGCCAATCTTGCTTATCATAACTCTAAGATCAAAGTTGCCATTGTCCAATACTAAACCTCTTCTTCGCGCTTGGTTGTGTCTTCTTCCTTCGTAGACGGGACAAGCGCTAAGCCGAGTAGCCGCAGAGCCACTATTAATACCTTCTCAAGTATGATTTTCATCCTTGTACCTTTGCTCACCTTACGAATCACGTCAGATGAAGCGGCGGCAACGCACTTGTACGATTCATGCCGCAGCAGGAAAGTTACAGACGTACGAAGGGGTAGTCTTACGGACCTTATTGCGAGAAAGCAAATCTCCTGACTGCCCTGGAGGTCAGAGAACAATCCACGACCGTAACGGATGCCTGCCTAGAGCCTGAATAGAAGCTCACTGTCAGGCGATTGTGACTTTCTTCTTCCTGTCGCATCTGAATTGCATCCGTCAAAAGCTGAATATGAATGAGGAATCAAAATGCTTAGGAACTCTCGCCAACGTTCGTTTGTGACGTTACTCGCTTTCTTCTTTGCGTTTTTTTTGCCAGGTCAAGCCCAACAGAAGAATGAAGTTGGACTTGTCATTGGCGCGACAACTTCCCCCACTATCGGTCTGGCTTCGGGCAGCACCGTAGTCGCGCCAACCCAGAACCTTACATTCGGCAGCAGCCTGGCTCTTGGTGCTGAATACGACCGGCGTCTCAATTCAGGGAGCACAGCGTTTTATGCAGGAGTGGATTTCCTGGCGTCGCCGTTAGACGTGAAATTGAATCAACCCCAAGTTGGTGTCAGTCCTCAGTTTGCGTATGTATTTCTCACGCCGCACGTGCGAGTCAAATTCAACTCCGATGGGGCACTGAAGCCGTGGCTGTCGTTTGGTGGCGGTTACGCCCGCTTCCGTGAGGCTGCTCCCACAACGGTACCGAGCTTCAAGGGAGGGAGCAACACGGGCAGCCTCGAGTTTGGAGGAGGGGTCGATACCGCCCCGATCGTTCACGTGTTCAGAATCCCGATTGGAGTCCGGCTTGAGGTTCGCGACTTCTATTCGGGAACGCCCAACTTTAACGCGCAGCTCGCTAGCCGCAGATTGAACAGCGTTGCCTACACCGGCGGCCTGCTTCTGAAGTTCTAAAAAGTCCCGACTTCTCTCGCCATTGGATTGTCTTGACTATATGAGTACAACTACAGGCATCACTGCCGGCGCGGAGTTACACGCTAATACAGAGTCAATTCGTCACCATTACGATTCGCTATCCTTATGGTACCGATTGTTCTGGGGAGAACACCTTCACCATGGCTGGTTCAATACGGGAACAGAAAGCGCCCGGGAAGCCCAGATCGAGATGTTGTGGCAGTGTACCTCGCTGCTCAAAACGCCCATTGCGGCGAGAGTGTTGGATGTAGGATGTGGCTACGGGGCGACAGGCATCTTTCTTGCCTCGGAACTCGCGTGTCAAGTTGACGGCCTGAACGTGAGCCCAAATCAGCTCATGGTTGCCAAGAAAAGGGTTGCCGCAGCTAAGCTTAGCCAGAAAGTTCAGCTGCGTCTCCACGACGCTGAGAGTTTCGCATACCCTGCAGACTACTATGACCTCGTCTGGACAATGGAATCGTCGGAGCACTTCGCCGATAAACAAAAATATTTTCATCAAGTGCGTCGAACGCTACGTCGAGACGGTCGATTGTTGGTGGCGGCGTGGACAGGTTCAATGGCTAGTTACTCCGTGCGCAGTGTAGCGAAGCACTTTGTATGTCCGGAGATATGTTCTGCCGACGAATATGTTGGATTCATAGAGGCTGCTGGTATGCGAATACACCAACTTGTGAATGCCACAAAGTATGTTGTACCCACGTGGCGAATCTGTTTGGGCAGGATCAGGCGGCTGGGATTGCTAAAGCAACTTGTCCCACGTGGAGTACGATCTTTTGCAGACGACCTCCAGGTAATTCTGGATGCGTATTTAGCAGGACATTTGACATATACGATCATCACTGCTCGATTGCCGTGAATCGAAGAGGTGGGAGGATTCTCGTAACGTTTGTTCCCTCCCGACATCTCATCGAATACGGCCCGAGTCTCTATGGGGGGAGGGCTTGGGATCGGATTCCTTCCGTCCCCCCATTCTCACCGTTCCTGACCAGACTGATGATTAAGGTGCGTGGATGTTCTTGAAGGCATGGGCGTTTGCCCTGATCAGCGCTGCTGCGCATGCAACATGCACCGTTGAGTCGAGCAACGTGGATCAAGCATATCGCTCGATGTACAACCGGGACTTCTCTGGAGCCCAACAGGAACTACAGGCGTGGGAGCAATCTCACCCCTCCGAACCACTTGGCCCGGTGTCTCAAGCGGCATCCTATTTGTTCGCTGAGCTTGATCGTCTGGGAAGCCTGCAGAGCCAGCTATTCGTGAATGATCAGCAGTTCGAAAAGAGAAAACAACTCGCGCCTGACGGCCAGACCAAATCGTTGTTCCAAAATGCAATTAATCGCGCCACGACACTAGCAGCGAAAAAGCTAGCCGATGACCCAACTTCGGCGGCAGCGATGCTAAGCGAAACGTTAGCGTACGGACTCGAAGCCGACTATGCGGCGCTGATCGAAAAGCAAGACATGCAGGCCCTCAGCTATATAAAACAAGGCCGTCGCTGGGCACAGCGTACGTTGGCTTTGGATTCTATGTGCTACGACGCCTATCTGGCTCTGGGCGTTGAAAACTATCTTTTAGGAATAAAACCGGTTGTGGTTCGCGCCTTCTTGCGGCTTGGTGGAGCACACGTTGACAAGGAAAAGGGACTCGACGAACTTCAAATAACGGCCGAGAAAGGAGAACTGCTCAAACCTTTTGCCAGACTCCTCCTTGCTGTCGCCGCGCTCCGCGACCGGGACTTTGCCAAAGCTATTACCTTGCTTCGCGGTCTGGAGCTGGAGTTTCCAGGCAATCCGCTGTACCGCCAGGAACTGGCAAAGCTGGAGTCGAGACCATCATGAGAAGGACACTACTGGCGTTGTCGCTCTTGTTTTTGCCCTGCCTTCTCTCTGCTAGTGAGCGGCCTATTGATCCCTCGCGCAGCAGGATCACCATCCACGTAGGAAAGTCGGGGCTGTTCTCGGCGGCTGGTCACGAACATGAAGTCAGTGCGCCCATCGCCGAAGGTGCGATAGATGATTCTGAAGGAAGCCACGTCTGGCTTCGTGTCGAGGCCGCTGCCATGACCGTGCTTCCCGAAAAGGATCAGGAAGCGGTGCAGAGCACGATGCAGAAGAGCGTGTTGGAAAGTGCCAAATTCCCGGAGATCCGTTTCGAATCGACTGCCGTCCATAAAATTGACAACGGCAAATGGAAGATCACAGGTAATCTAACGCTGCACGGGAGAACTGAGCCACTTACCCTGGATGCACACGATGAAGCCGGTGCATATGTGGGTCAGGCCAGGATCCGGCAAACGCAATTTGGTATACAGCTTGTTAGCGCCGCTGGAGGCACGGTGAAGGTGAAGGACGAACTGAGAATAGATTTCGTAATTGTCGCAAGCAAGTAGAGCCCGGAAGGTTTCGAGCAAGGGACTCGCAACGTCAAAAGCATGGCATTGTTTGGGTTCACACCTTGAGTAAACTTAGAAAAGCTCCGAGCAGCTTGCGGGTTGCAGTCGTGCAAGCCGCTCCGGTACTGGGAAACCTTCCTGCCTCACTCTCGAAAGCACTGGATTTGATCGAGCAAGCTGCACAGGCAGACGCCGAGCTGATCTGTTTTGGCGAGACCTTCCTGCCCGGTTATCCGGCCTGGCTCGACCATTGCCCGGAAGCCGCATTGTGGAACAACCCTGCGGTGAAGGAAGTTTACGCAGACTTGCGCGCCAACAGCGTTGTAGTGCCAGGGCCGGAAACCGAGGCATTGGGAGAAGCCGCCAGCAAACGCGCGATTGGCCTTGTTATAGGCGTCAATGAGCGAGTGAAAGATCTACCTGGCCATGGAACGCTGTACAACACACTTCTCTTCTTTGATCCTCAAGGACAGCTAGTCAACCACCATCGCAAGCTGATGCCTACTTATTCTGAGCGGATGGTCTGGGGGCAGGGAGATGCCTCAGGGTTGCGCAGCGCAAGGCTCCATGGCGCCAACGTTGGCGGTCTGATCTGTTGGGAGCATTGGATGCCGCTCACCCGTCAACACATGCACAACACCGGAGAGCAGATTCACGTGGCAGTCTGGCCAACCGTGCATGAAATGCACCAAGTCGCGAGTCGGCACTATGCCTTTGAAGGGCGCTGCTTCGTCCTTGCTGCAGGACAAATTATGCGTCTTTCGGCATTGCCGGCGCGGCTGTCGCGCCCCGAACACCTCGCGTCCGACACACTAATCGAGCGAGGCGGATCAGCCATCATCGCGCCAGACGGCCGCTATCTCGCCGGACCAGTGTTTGATGAAGAAACTATCCTGCATGCGAGTCTTGATCTGACGGAAATCGATCGCGAATGCATGACGCTCGATGTGACTGGACACTACTCGCGACCTGACGTCTTTCAGTTCAATATTGTGCAGAGCAAAAGAGGATAGAAGATGTCTGTGTCTTACTATAGCTTCTTCGTTTCGAGATGAGTCAGGGCTTCCGCGGCTGTCCAGACAGACGCGCCCAAAAGAGCCAAGTCTTTAATCAAGAATTGGCCAGTGCCTCCCAGCCTCGGATACCAGTAGCCAGCTTCGAACGCTCCAGGCGTGGTCACCAGAAAACTCAAAGTGATCAGAAATGTAATTACCGCGCCCAGGCTTCCGATGAATGAAGTTCGGGGCGATATGGGACGAAAGGCCATTAGGAAAGCGACGCCAATCTCGATTAGTCCGATCAGGTTGGAAACCGCCTGAACGCTCAAAACCGAATACATCCAGGACATAAAAGGGCTGTGACTCACGAGTGGCTCAATGCCTTGGGCTTCAGCATGAGTGAACTTCAACCCTCCGATCAAGAGCAGGATCGTGACCAGCCCATACCTGGACACGCCAATCCCAACTCGCTCTAGCGCGGATATAAATCCTGGTTGAATGACATCGTTTATTCGCACAGGTGGATCGGGATATTTTTGAGTAGCAGTTCGCATTTCGGCCTCACAAAGATGCGGTTTAGCTGATATATCCGATGTACAAAACCCCAGGACGTTACAGAGCAGAAGCTCCAGCCATCTCGGCTCACAGCCAGTCAAAGCGCATCGCAGCCGACTTACGATTCAATGTGTTTCCTTGTAACTTCTTTTCGAGCCAAGACTCCTATAAGAGGCCCCCGAGACAAGGGAAAGTTCCGTCAATAGGATGAGCACATGGATAAACCAGCCACGCTCTATTTCCTTAGCAATCGGTACAAACGGTTGCTGAAACCAGGAGGAAGGGGAATGATCTTTTGATTGTCTGTGACCAACACCAACAGATTGCGAACTCCGTCGTACACGGCAGTGCAGGTCCGACATCCTCGCAGGTGCCTTTCAATCAAAACTCGCGAGTGAGGGGCAAGTTCCCGATCGAAGTACGCAGAGAGTTCACGAATAGCCTGCTGGCAGCTAACTACTCCGCGCATGGTTCTCAATTGCGCCATCATCTACTCCGATTCGCAATTCGATGGGACGTTACACGAACACGAGACCTCCGTCTCGTCTTGCCGGAGCGATCGTAACCGAGGATTCCTAAGTTGGGCACACTTAGACATCAAGTAGAATCTGACGAGCTGGCTCTGATTAGACGTGTGGTCGAGGGCGATCAGGAATGTTTCTACGACTTAGTTCGTCCATACGAGCGAACCGTTTATGTGGCGGCGTTCCTGCTCCTGCACAATCAAGCCGATGCCGAAGAGGTCGCGCAGGAGGCCGTGCTCAAGGCATTTCGAAAACTCAATCAGTTTCGAGGTGAAGCCAAGTTCAGCACGTGGCTCGTCCAGATTACGATCAATGAGGCTCGCATGCGTTTGCGAAAGGACCGGCACAGTCTGTACGAGTCCATCGAGCAGGAAAGCGCGTCGGATGATGCCGGCGGCACCTACGTGCCGCGAGACTTCGCTGATTGGCGGGAAGTTCCGAGCGAAGCCCTGCAGCGCTCAGAATTCCGCGAGGCGCTCACGCGTGCCATCGCCCGGCTTCCAGAAAAATATCGCGAAGTATTCATTCTGCGCGATGTGGAGCATATGACTGTTGCTGAAACCGCAACTGCGCTGGGGGTCGAGCAAGGAAATGTGCGTACGCGCTTGTTGCGAGCCCGTCTGATGTTGCGCGACGAACTGGCGCCTGGATATGACGGCACTTGGCTAACCGAGGGCCGATGGAAGAAGGTGCGACCGTGGTGAAGAGATCGCAAAACGGTTCCCAAGCACAGCCTTTCACTTGTGAAGAGTTTCGTCGACAAATCACTGCATTTCTTTTCCGTGATTTACCCGTGACCAAGGAACTCATGATGGAGCAGCATCGCGACTCATGCCCTGAGTGCCGTGCAGCATTAGAGCGCGTTATTCCCATCGACTGCCTACACGTTTTTCAGCACATTTCCGCCTATATAGATGATGATGTACCTGTAGATCTTCGCGCCCAGATGGAAATTCATTTCAAAGAATGTAAGCACTGTGCCGCAGTTCTTGATGGTACCCGGAATATCGTCCAACTCCTTGGTGACGAAAGAATGTTTGATGTTCCGCCTGGCTTTAGCAAACGGCTATACCGCAAGATTCCCAAGAAGTTCTAGTCGCGCGATGGCGACTCGTCCGAATCCAGCTCTTTATATCTGGCGAATTGAGAGGATATTGTTTAGCCGAAAAGTCTCTCGTTAAGACCAATAACGGGAGAAAAATGGGGAGATTTTGCATGCGAACGGGTTGACCGGCATAAATCGCGGCATACATCCGTTCCAGAGCTGCAGCTTGTGAACGAGCAGCGAATTAAACAGGAAATTCCGCGAGAGGAAAGACTTTGTCAGTAGGACCTGTGATCCGGCCGGTTTATTCCGAAAGCCCTCAACCGGGAAGCTAAAGTAATTGGGCTACGGGCGAGACTGGGAGCCAGGCAGTCACGCATCTGGAGGCGGGCGCGGAACAGGCGCGCCTTGACTGCGCACGGCTTGACGCCGAGCAGTGCAGCGGTCTCAGCGACCGAGAACTGCTGCACGTCTCTCAGGATCAGCACCGCCCTGTATTTCGGACGCAGCGATGCTATTGCTCGGGAAAGCACGTGGCGCAACTCGTCTTTCTCGAGTTCCTTTGTGGGAATTTGTCGACAGTCAGGAAAGTCGCGGAGGACATAATCTCCGTTCTCGTTCCGGTACGGCTCGTCCAACGAATCCAGCAGATGATGACGCTTCTTTCTCAGCTTCATAAGAGATTCGTTGATCACGATGCGGCAGAGCCAAGAACTAAATTTGGCCTCGCCTCGGAACTTGGAAAGGCTTGCGAATGCTTTAAGAATAGCGTCCTGGGCTGCGTCTTCAGCATCTTCTCGATTCTTCAGGATGGCGAATGCAGACATGAAGACCGCACGTTCGCAAGGACGAACCAATTCACAAAATGCTTCGCTCTGTCCCGCAACCGCCCGCCGGATCAAATCCGCCTCGAGTGCATACGGTTTGGTGAGATCAGGGCTTAGAGTGCGAATCGGATCCTTTTCTGTTTGGAGCATCTTTTTCTTTCCTCTTCGCCAAGCGTTCTAAGACGAAACGGGCTGGCGCATAAGGGCCGCATAGTGTGTGTAAGACAGGACCATGCCAGGTCCACGTCAAAGGCTGCGAGTCGGATACAGCAAAGAAGTCATTTCGCGCCTCCGGCCGCCGCTATTCTCGTGAGAGGTTCTTGTTTGGCACTTTCGATCTCGCGTCGCACAGCTTCCGCGAGCAAGTACTCGGTGACAGGTTCGTGCCTCTTACTCGCGATCGCATTGACCGCACTAAAGATGAATTCCAGCCGGTTCATATTTCTACCCGCATGATCTTTGTAAGCTTGCTCGTGACGTCGCCTCTCATGGCGAAATTTCCGATCTACTTTCCTGGTTGTGTTACTTCGATCGTCGAATTGGCCCAGTTCAAGGCTCGCCTGGTCATCGCAAGCCTCTCGCGCAGGGTCATCAAATCGTCGAAGGCCAACATCACGACCCCTTGGGCAAAGAGTTCAGGGTCCCATTTAGAAAGCCGGATTTCTCGGGGATCAAAGAAAACGCCGCTCTTATCGGTGCCCAGGATCAGGGTGAATCTCGGCCGAACAGTGCGATGAATGCTGAATTCTTGCTCTACCACGGCACATGCGGAAAGGTAGATCTTGTGCGCGTCCTCGGCAGGCCACTTGAGCTTTCCGTTGTCATGAACGTCAAACTCATTCTGCGCATAGGCAACGCCTGTAAGAACGGCGAGAACGGCGATCGTCAACTTCACGGCATTCCTCAATGGTTTACCTCTGGTCGGCCCGAGCTCCTTGCGCTGTATGGAGCTCCGCTTCGGGAAAGTCCACTACAGTGCGCGCTACGTGGTTCAAATAGTTTGTAAAGATGTTCAGAGCGATATTGGCGACGGTCTCGACGATTTCGCCATCCGTCAAGCCGGAGGCACGCGCTTGCTCAAGGTCAGCGTCGCTGACTTCACCACGCTGCACGACAATGTTGCGTGCCAATTTCAGAATGGCATCGGTCTTGGCAATCGTTGCAGTAGCATGGCGCGCGTCAGTGATTTCCTTTTCAGAAAGCCCCGCTCTGCTACCTATGAACGCGTGCGCGCTCAGGCAGTAGCTGCACAAGTTGCTGCTAGCAACGGTGAGGGCGAGTTGCTCGCGGAGCTTGGCACTAAAGCTCGCATCGCCGAGCGCGCCGCTGAAATTGAGATATGCCTCAAGGGCTGCGGGCGCATTGCCGAGCACGCGGAGAAGGTTAGGGACGGTGCCGAGCTTGGCTTGCACGACGTCAAAGAGTTGTTTGGTTCGGCCAGTTGATTGGGCAGGGTCAAGTTGAGCGATGCGGTTCACATGCTCTCTTAATCACGTTGCCTTCCAAGAAGCACGTTCCGTTACCACACTGGAAACAAACAGGTTTACGCAAATCCGCAAGGATTGGCATACTACGAAATATCGTTAACTACGACCTTTCGTTTTGCCGTTCTACGATGAATCGTAGTAGATTTCCGCCTTAGCAGAGATGCTCACGAAGTTGGCGGCACTAGTCATGGACCGCATGGAACAGCGATTGTCTGCAAGCAAGATCGCCGAACTCGAACAGGCGGAGCGCAGGATTAGCGAGCAACTGCGTCAGGCCAACGAAGCCCTGGCGAAGAGCGAGGAGCGGTTCCGCGATCTTTTCGAGGAGGCCCCGATCGCCTACGTGCATGAAGGCTTGGATTCTCGCCTGATCCGGGCGAACCGCGCCGCGATGAGGATCCTCGGTCTCAAGCCCGAAGAGATCGCCGGGACATTCGGGAAGTCTCTTGTGCCCGATACCCCCGAGGCCCAACGCCGCTTGCGCGAGGCACTTGATCCCGTCGGACACGGCACCGACGCCAGCGGGGTCGTACTTGAGCTGCGCCGCAAGGATAATGGCAAGCCAGTCTGGGTCCAGTGGTGGTCCCGGCCGGCAGGGGGCGGCGATTACACACGCTCGATGTTTATCGACATTACAGATCGGGTATTGATGGAGCAGGAGCAGAGGCGGCTCCAGGACCAGAACGCCTATCTTTGGGAGGAAATCCGCAGCGGACACAACTTCGGCGACATGATCGGCAACAGTCCCAGGTTGCGAAAGGTGAAGGAACAGATCGAGCTTGTGGCGCCGACTGACGCAGCGGTGCTTATCACGGGAGAGAGTGGCACGGGCAAGGAGCTCGTGGCCCGTGCCGTTCATGACCACAGCGAGCGAAAGAGTCGTCCTGTCATCAAGCTGAATTGCAGCGCAGTGCCCGAAGGCCTGTTCGAGAGCGAATTTTTCGGTCATGTCAGGGGTGCATTTACCGGAGCGCTGAAAGACAAGCCGGGCCGCTTCGAACTGGCCGACAGTGGCACACTGTTCCTTGACGAAATCGGAGACGTGCCGCTCGCAATGCAGGCGAAGCTATTGCGGGTTTTGCAGGAGAAGGAACTGGAGCGCGTCGGCGACACACGTACGCGTAAAGTCAATGTCCGTATCATCGCTGCGACCAATCGCGACCTGAAGAAGGAAGTCGATGCCGGCCGCTTCCGCGAAGACCTTTTCTACCGCCTGAGCGTCTTCCCCATCGAAGTCCCGCCCTTGCGCCAGCGCCCGGAGGACATCCCACCGCTGGTGGAGCACTTCCTGCGGCAAAGCTCGAAGCGAATGAATCGTCCCGCCGCGCGAATCTCGCAAGCCGCGCTGAGTCAACTCACAACCCACGACTGGCCCGGTAACGTACGCGAGCTGCAAAACACTGTCGAACGCGCTGTCATCCTCTCACGAGGAGGTCCCCTGCGTTTCGACTTGCCCGAGCCGGACACAAGCAGAGATCCTGTCGCACACGGTGCTCAAACGGCTTCACCACCTGTCCTGCTGACGCGCAAAGAAATGAAGCGGCAGGAACGCGACGCAATCGCCGCAGCGCTGAAACAAACCGGCGGCAAGATCTTCGGCCCAAACGGCGCTGCGGAATTGCTGGGCATGAAGCCAACGACCTTAACTTCGCGTATCACCGCTCTGAAGCTCAATCGAAAGACAGGGTCGTGATGAGGTCGAGTGACGGGGATAGTCCTTGTTTCTTGTGGGGGCCCAGACCTTGTTGCGAGCCCTTCAGATGTGAGCTTGGATATGACGGCACCTCTAATCGCAACCCCTCCGGTACTCGCCAGAAGGCTCCCTTAGTTATCCTCCGCGACGCAGAAAATCCGACGCACTGTTGTGACTCCCTAGCGCGGCACCAGGTCCTACAATTGCGACCTGTCGAAGGGGCGAATCGATAGGCTTCATTTCGATCCCTCTCGGGCAAGATTTTCCTCCGTGAACTGGACGAAAACTTGGTCCCACTGTGGGTTTGAGTCGGCAGACAACGAAATCTCTCAGCCGCAGTACGTCGATCTGGATGTCTCGCGGCCAGCCGATTCAGCAGGGAAGCGGTGGACGGCGCGTCGCGCCGGCTGGTCGTCAGCTGGAGGGGCATTGCGGTCGGCGGTAAATCTCAGCTGAGATTTACCGGTCAAAGGCGTCGGCGCGGGACGCCTTTGACCATTCCATTGACGACCCACCCGCACGGGTGGGTCTCTCGGGTGGCTCTCGCGGGTGGCTGAACCACCCGCGGTGAGAGTGTCGTGGCAATGCAACAGGCGAGAACGATCGACGAGCAGATTTTGTACCGGCGGGCGCTCGTTGTTCAATTGCGTGAGCTGGCCGAAGCTCTGCTGTCTTGTTAGCGACCTACCAGCCCGCGAAAACCACCACTACAGCCGTCCTGGTTAGCTTGGGTATTGGCACACGGTACAGAAAGCAATGCGGCAAATCCAAGCTTGGATTTGCCGAGAAAAGTTTTGGAAGAATTTCGGCTATTCCCCATTCCGTTAAAGGCGCCTCCTTAGGGAGGTCCAATTCGGGAGAGCTCGTGGGATGGGTCAGCCATACCCGAAAGCCAACAAGCTCACAAAAGTCACAATCCTCAACGTCGAGTTTTGTTAGTTTTGTGAGCTAAGGGTAGCTTTATGCCATTCGGGGTAACGCTGATCGGTCCTGACCCATGACGACATAGTCTTGATCGGGGCTGTCGACGACCGCATTGTCTTCCTCGATACTTGCCGCATGATTTCCGGCGAGGGAGAGGCTGTCGGATATTTCCGCGAGCCCGAGAATCTGATCCTCGGTCCCTTCGCGTTGATGATGCCAACTCGGTGTCGGTAAGTTAGGCCCATGCGATTGCGAATTCGGGTGACCCTGTTCGATCCTTCCACGTTTGCGATTCTTTGCCAGGTCCGCCAGTCGGTGCCTATACCGGCTGACGAGGGATGCCGAGTCGGCGCATCTTGTAGATCAATGTTGTGCGCGGAATACCCAGCTTGGCGGCGGCTCCTTGATCGCCTCCGAGCACCCAATCTGCGTCCTTTAAGACACGCACAATATGCTCTCGTTCGGCGTGTTGGAGTGAGTTGCCGTTTCCGTTCTCATGTGGAGTGAGTTTTGCCGGGTTCGTCAACTCACTGAGCGGTGGGCGCAATACTTCATCGGAAGAGAGGATCACAGCGCGTTCGATGAAATTCTGCAGTTCGCGGATGTTCCCCGGCCAGTCGTATCGGACAAGGGCTTCCATTGCGGTGGAAGGAATCGTCTTTAGCGGCTTCTTCATGCGCTCGGCGTATTTCGATGCGAAGTACCGTACCAAAGCGGGAATGTCTTCGCGGCGCTCACGAAGGGGAGGAAGCGTAACCGGGAAGACCTTAAACCGGTAGTAGAGATCGGCACGGAACAGCCGCTCTTCAACCATCTTACTGAGATCGTGGTTTGTGGCTGCCACGATGCGAACGTCCACGCCAATGGAACGCGTGCCACCGAGCCTCTCAAATTCTTGCTCCTGGAGGACTCGCAGCAGTTTCGGCTGAAGTTCGAGTGGCATATCGCCGATTTCATCCAGGAACAACGTTCCTTTGTGGGCCAATTCGAATCGCCCGATCTTCTGTGTGAGCGCTCCGGTGAAGGCTCCTCTTTCATGACCAAACAACTCGCTTTCGAGCAGCGCGGATGGTATGGCCGCGCAATTGATTTTTACGAAGGTGTGATCCCGTCGAGAACTCAGGTTATGAACGGTTCTGGCGATTACTTCTTTTCCGGTGCCAGTCTCTCCCTCAAGCAGAACTGTCGAATCCGTCGGCGCAACAGTCTCGATCTGTGTTAGCACCGCTTTCAGAGCGAGGCTGGACCCGACGACTTCATCAAAACGGTGCTCACTGCGAATTTCATTCAGGAGATAGAGACGCTCCTTTGCGAGTCTTTCTCTTGAGTCGCTAAGTTCCTGATAATTGAGCGCATTTTCCAACGCTATGGCGACCTGATTTGCGATCTGTCCCAGAAACTCCACATCTTGAACGGCGAACGCGTTCTCGCGCCTGTCCAGCAGCAGCAGTACTCCGAGCTTGTTGTCTCCGCGAATAATTGGAATGAAACAACCTGAGTTGAAACCTTCTCCGGCATTGGTTTGAAGCGAGATCTGCGAGAGATTGTCTGGAGGCTTACCAAAGGTAAACGGCTTGCCACTATCGAAAGCGATGCCTGAGCTGGATCCGGAAATGGGAATCGCCATCTCATCGCGCAGGACACCACGGCCGTTGTGAATATCCACTCCGTGCAGGCGCAGATCCCTGTTGTTCTCTTCGGGCAATGCGAGTGAAGCGGCATCACACTGCATTGCCTGACGAACACTGGTCGGGATGGCACGGAAAAGCCCCGGCAAGTCGAGATTTGACACTACCGCGTTATTGACATCGAGCAACAACTTAAGCCGGTCGCGCTCTCGCGCTAATTTCACTTGTAGTTTCTGTACGGCCTCGAAGTTCAGCGCGTTCTCGACAGCCACGGCTACCTGGTCGGCAACAACTTGCAGCACTTCGAAGTCGTCCTCAACATACGCGTGCCTCTCAGAGCTGCCGAAGCTCAGTGCGCCAAGACTCCGGCGCGGAGTCGCCAATGGAACACTGCAGATCGACCTCACGTCGTGCTGAACCAACAATTTCATGAGCTTGGCAAATCTCGTTTCTTCGTGAGTGTCAGCAATAATCATCGGCTCGCCGTTCCGCATTACGAAGCCGGCTAGCGATTCGTCGATTGCGAATTCCATCCCAGCTTGCATCGGTAACGAAATCGCGCTCTGCAACACATGCAAGCGCATCAAGTCGCGGCTTGAGTCGTGGAGCACAACGCTGAGGTAGTCAAAGGTCACCACCGAATGCAAACTTCCAGCAAGGGCCTGGAAGAGTTCGGTGAGGTTGCTATGCGAAGCGATGGCGCGAGAAATTTCCCATAAGAGAGGTCCGCGCGCCCGAGTTGCGCGCGGTGTCACCTCAGCGATGAGCGCTCCCAATGGCATACATCGTTGGATTTAGAACAACTGCTGTCGGATTCACATGTGGCCGGGAAAATGTCGAACAGTGTCGATAGCTTGACGAAAATCCCGCGCCGGACACGTCATTCGACTCCTGTCGCGCGCTTAGTCCATTCATTTTTGTTGAATTTGTAAAGTCTTGCGACGCAAGTAGGTTTTGGAACGGAAATTGCCGTCTATACAAACGAGACTCGATTGGAGCCATGCAATGAGCGCAGGCGGCTTGAAGAATTTCGCACATCGTTATCGGATTCTGTGTGTCGACGACAACGAGTTCGGCGTCTACGTGAACTCGGTGATCTTGCGGAACGAAGGGTATGACGTAGTGTCTTGTTCGGATGCTGCAAAGGCCGTGGCGATTGCCAAAGCACAAGAAATAGACCTCGCGGTGCTCGATTATCAGATGCCGGTGATAAACGGCGCCCAGCTTGCCGCCCTTTGCAAAGCCGCTAATCCTGACACAAGAGTGATTCTCTATTCCGGGTGGCTCGGCATACCGAAACGTGAACTGGTACTGGCTGACTTGTTCATTCCGAAGTCGGAAGGCGTGCAGGCCCTGCTTGAGGGAATCGAAGCTCTCCTTCATCAACGACCGAAGCCGCCGGCGACTGAAGACAACAACGCAAACGCGAGGATGGAATACTGAAATGGAAACGCGAAGGCTTGGTAACAGCAATATGAACATCACGCCGATTGGTGTCGGTGCATGGGCGATCGGTGGCGGTGGTTGGGAATTTGGCTGGGGCCCGCAAGAGGACAAGAAGTCTCTTGCTGCGATCCATGAAGCCCTCGATCGTGGCATCAACTGGATCGACACCGCAGCAGTCTATGGACTCGGGCGCTCCGAGAGGGTGGTTGGACTTGCGCTGAAGGAATGCACTAGCCGCCCTTACATCTTCACGAAATCCTCACTGGTTTGGGATGAAACCGGGCAGGTTGGACACTCACTCCGAGCAAAGTCTATTCGTCGCGAAGTGGAAGACAGCCTGAAGCGGCTCGCTGTGGACGTCATCGATCTCTATCAGGTGCACTGGCCCGATCCCGATGTGGATATCGAAGAAGGCTGGACGGAAATGGTGCGATTGAAGGAAGAAGGCAAAGTACGCTACATCGGCGTCTCAAACTTCGACGTTGGACAGATGAAACGCGCACAGAGTATCGCGCCCATCACTAGCCTTCAACCTCCGTATTCGATTCTGGCCCGTGACGCCGAAGAAGAAATACTTCCGTACGCTCGGGAAAACGACATCGGCGTGATCGTCTATTCCCCGATGTACTCGGGACTGCTGGCTGGGGCTATGACACGGACAAGAATTGCACAGCTTGCGCCAGATGATTGGCGAAGGAGAAATCCGAATTTCCAGGAGCCACTGCTCTCCCGCAACCTGCGTCTGGTTCAACTCTTGCGTGAGATTGGTGAACGCTACGAGCGCACTCCTGGTGAGGTTGCTATTGCCTGGACGCTGCGTAACCCTGCCGTCACCGCAGCCATCGTGGGCGTGAGAACACCTGAGCAAGTCAGCGGAGTGATCCGAGCCGGTGATCTCTATCTCGGTGCTCTCGAAGCAAAACAGATCGAACTTGCGCTCCAACATGAAGCTGCTGTCGCCTGAGCGAGCGTAGCCGCCGGTGTCGATCAAGAAAAACTAGGACGGCATGAAGGAGACGAGATGTTCTGCGTAGCAATTTTTGATTTCGCATTGGCAGGAATTGCCCTGGCTACCTCTGGGTTCTTTGTCTGGTGCTGGGTGGCTTTTGGACAAGACCGCAAGATGCATCCGATTTACAGGCAAGCAGGGACTTCAGTCACGCGCCAGGTGGCAAAAGAGCGCGCGGAAGGACGTTGTGCGTAGAAGCCGCACGATTGCACTCTTGTTTCAATGTGGCACCTGCCAAGTCGGATGCTGTCGGGTCTTTGACAGCGTTGAGCTTTCGCTTCTCCGGCGAATTCCGGAAGGCGTACCCGCTTGAATCGTTGGCGATATTCCGATTCGCCGAGTTGGCACCCTGATTGCATTTTCCCCACTCATACTGCTCGTTCCAAATGCACAGATCGGCATCAACCAGGCTGAAAAGCCCTTAAAGGAGATCACAATGAAATCAAGTCGTACTTATTTACTCACTCTGTTGCTGTTAGGGCTATCGATTACCGCGTTTGCTGCGAAAAACAGCAAGGAGGTCACATTCGACAAGACCACCAAAGTGGGCAACACAGAACTTCAACCTGGCACGTACAGAGTCGCATGGAGCGGCACCGGCCCTCAAGTAGAAGTGGACTTCTCGCAAAACAAGAAGAACGTCGCAACGGCAACCGCAAAACTCGTAAGTGCTCCAAGTGAGTACGACTCGGCGATACGGGTTCGGGACGAGGGCGGTGTTTCCGCAGTTCTCGAAGAACTCGATTTCAAAAATCTTCAGCTAGTCTTTCCTCGGCAGGACCAGCCTTTAGGAAACTGATAGTTGACCAGATGCCGCGCGAGACAGTCCGTTCGCGTCGCGTTCTTTTGGGGCCTACTGATTGGGGGAGATCCAAATGCGGCGACAGAATCTACAGAGAAAGACAATCGATGAAGAACCTATTAATGGCGAGGATCTCTTGGAGAGAATCCGTTACCTCGATCCAGACTTGGATCGCAGAAGAGGTGACCTCATCGGCATTATCGTTTTGTTGTTGGTAGTCTTCTTGATTTGCGCCGTCGGGTTATCCCTTCATTTCCGTGGACTGTGACGGGTTTAGACCATCCTCACTCTAAATTCTTTCGATGCGAGGCGTTCCAGCCTGCGAATTCAGACCCTGCTCTGATGGCGATGCGCCAATGTCGAGTGCCGTCGACCACTAGACGAAGCAAGTCTCAATATCCTCAAACCCACACTCCAGCCGCACGTTCGTTTCCTCATAAATGCTTCCATTTTCAGGACGTGAGCCGAGGCACAGTTTGTGTGACCGCGGTGGTACGCCAAGTGCATTCTCCTAGAGAACTGGGGAATGCGTTGTCAGTACATTTGAGAGTACCGATCCTTAAGAACTCCCTCCTTGAGAGGCATCGGCATTCGCGCATTCTCCAGGGCCAATAATTATGTGGATAGTCCGAGTAGCGCTAAAGCGGCCATATACCTTTGTGGTAATGGCGATCCTGATCTTGATCCTGGGGATCGTCGCAATCTTTCACACGCCAACGGACATATTTCCGAATATCAATATTCCCGTCGTCAGCATCATCTGGAATTACAACGGTCTCGATGCGCAGCAGATCAGCGATCGGATCATTTCCGTTACGGAACGGAACATGACGACGATCGTTGACAACATTCAGCACATCGAATCGCAGTCACTGAATGGCATTGCCGTGGTGAAAGTGTTTTTGCAACCGGGCGCCAGTCTCGACAGAGCTATTGGGCAAATCACCGCGTCGTCCCAGACTCAACTCAGACAATTGCCACCGGGCACGACTCCGCCATTAATCATCAGCTATAGCGCGTCTTCCGTGCCTATTCTGCAGCTCGCACTTTCCGGTTCTGGACTTTCGGAGCAACGGCTCAATGACTACGGTCTGAACTTCATTCGCACACGTTTGGTGACGGTACCAGGCGCCTCTGTTCCTTATCCCTATGGCGGCAAACAACGCCAGGTGCAAGTCGACTTAGACGCTGCGGCGCTTCAGTCCAAAGGACTCTCGCCGATGGACGTGGTGAATGCAATCAGTGCACAAAACCTGATCCTCCCTTCTGGAACATCCAAGATCGGTTCAAAAGAGTATGACGTTGATCTCAACGGAGCTCCGCAGACGATTACCGAGCTGAACCGTATTCCGGTCAAAACCGTCGGTAGCTCGACCATCTACATCGAGGATGTCGCGTTCGTGCGCGATGGCTTTCCGCCGCAAACCAACATTGTGCGCGTGAATGGGCAGCGGTCAGTCCTTCTCACGATACAGAAGGCAGGAGATGCTTCCACCCTCAACGTAATTGCTGGCATTAAGAATTTGCTCGCTCAGATCAAGACCAGTTTGCCGTCAACATTAGAAGTCAGTCCTCTGGCCGACCAATCGATATTTGTGCGCGCTTCCATTCAGGGCGTGCTCAAAGAAGCCACCATAGCAGCCTGTTTAACTGGGCTGATGATTCTCATCTTTCTTGGAAGCTGGCGCAGCACTGTGATCATTGCGGTATCGATCCCGCTCTCGATTCTTACTTCAATTGTGGCGCTTACCGCAATCGGTGAGACGTTCAACATCATGACGCTTGGAGGCCTCGCTTTGGCGGTCGGCATCCTCGTCGATGACGCAACTGTTGAGATCGAGAACATCCACCGTAATATCGCCCAGGGCAAGGAAACTCAGCAGGCGATACTTGATGGTGCCGCTCAGATCGCGGTGCCGGCCTTCGTCTCTACTCTTTCCATCTGCATCGTGTTTGTCCCGATGTTCTTTCTCACTGGCGTGGCGCGGTATTTGTTCGTCCCGCTTGCCGAAGCCGTCGTGTTTGCCATGCTGGCCTCTTACCTTCTTTCGCGAACTTTGGTTCCAACGATGGCGAAGTACTTGTTACGCGGACATGAAGAACATCCGGCACATCTTTCGACCGGCAGCCGAAATCCCTTTGCGCGCTTTCACGCTCATTTCGAAGCAGTATTCGAAAAACTGCACAACGGCTATCGTGGATTGTTGGATCTATGCCTGCACCACAGGCGCATTTTTATAATCGGTTTCTTTAGTGTCTGCGCTGTTTTGCTGCTGAGCGTTACTCCATGGTTAGGCCAGGACTTTTTCCCGGCAGTCGATGGTGGTCAATTCAAATTGCATTTGCGAGCGCCCACCGGGACGCGTATTGAAGATACGGCGCGGCTCTGCGATCTGATCGAGCATTCTATTCGCGAACACATTCCTCACGAGGAAATATCGAGCATCATCGACAACATCGGTCTGCCCTACAGTGGAATCAATCTCTCCTATAGCAACTCAGCTCCCGTTGGCCCCGCAGATGCCGATGTGCTCGTAAGCCTGTCCGCGACGCACCATGCCACCGAAGAGTATGTTCACGATTTGCGCCTTGATCTTCCCAAGCAATTTCCTGGAGTGACTTTTTCCTTCTTGCCGGCGGACATCGTTAGTCAGATTTTGAATTTTGGATTGCCCGCTCCCATTGATCTGCAGATTGTTGGAAATAACAAAGAGGCGAACCATCGGTTCGCGGATGCTTTGATCGAGAAACTCCGCTACGTTGATGGAATCGCTGACTTACGAATTCAGCAGCCTTTCGATCAACCGAAGCTGCACATCTGGGTGGACCGCACAAAGGCACAAGAGATTGGCTTTACGCAGCGGGACATCGCTACGAACTTACTGATCTCTCTGAGCGGTAGCTTTCAAACCTCGCCCACATTTTGGCTCGATCCCAAGAACGGAGTGAGCTACAACATCGCCACTCAAACGCCACAATACCGTGTCGACACTTTGCAGGATCTGGAGAACATCCCCATTACGGGTGCGAGTCCTACTGCACCTTCTGAGATTCTGGCCAGCCTGGCCTCGTTCAATCGCGGGATGGGAACTCCCGTGGTTTCTCACTACAACATCCAGCCCGTCATCGATATCTATGGTTCGGTACAGGGCCGCGATCTAGGTAGCTTCGCGAAAGATGTGAACCGCATTGTGCAGGAAAACCGAAAAGATCTTCCCCGAGGTTCGCAGCTGATAATTCGGGGCCAAGTCGAGACCATGCGATCGTCCTACATCGGTCTGCTCGGAGGTCTCGTCTTCTCCATCATTCTCGTTTACTTGCTGATCGTAGTGAATTTTCAGTCCTGGCTCGATCCTTTCATCATCATCTCTGCGACTCCAGCAGCTTTTTGCGGAATCGCCATTTTCTTGTTCGTAACTCATACCCCGTTGAGCGTGCCCGCCCTCACCGGGGCGATTATGTGCGTTGGCGTCGCTACTGCGAACAGCATCCTGGTCGTTAGCTTCGCGAAGGAACAGCTAGAAAACGGGCGAGACCCGGTAGTGGCCGCTCTTGATGCCGGATTTACTCGTTTTCGTCCCGTACTGATGACTGCCCTCGCGATGATTGTCGGCATGGTCCCGATGGCGCTGGGCCTTGGCGAAGGAGGCGAGCAAAATGCGCCGCTTGGCCGAGCAGTGATCGGCGGTTTGCTCTTTGCTACGGTGGCCACCCTGTTCTTTGTCCCCACATTTTTCAGCGTCATGCACCGCAAAACTACGGCATCCTCAGTGACGAAATAAGTATGTTTTAAGAGTAGAAGGGATTCTCAAGCAATCATGGCAACAACTCAATTAGAAGCACAAGCAACAGCAAAGAACGTAGAGACCTTATCGACGAGTCGCTCAATCCGGCCGCAGCGAAAGATCGTCTGGGGTGTGGCTTTAGTCGCACTCCTGTCTGTGACTGCAGTCATGTCTTCCGCCATATTGCCGCGAATCAAAGCAAGAGCAACCGTGCATGCCGAAACTGCTGAAATGGCCGTGCCTACCGTGACTGTGATCCATCCCGAGCGCTCAGCCCCAAGCAAGGAGATAATCCTGCCAGCCAATGTGCAAGCCTTCAGCAGCGCGCCAATTTATGCTCGCACCAATGGATATCTGAAGCGGTGGTATGTCGATATCGGAGCTCACGTGAAGAAAGGACAACTGCTGGCTGAAATCGAAACCCCAGAAGTAGACCAGCAGCTTCAGCAGGCGCGAGCGCAATTAGCGACGGCAAACGCGAACCTCAAACTTTCGCAGATAACCTCAAACCGCTTTCAGGAACTCTTGAAGAGCGACTCGGTCTCAAGACAGGAAACGGACAGTGCTGTAGGAGCCTACGAGGCTAATGTGGCCACGGTCCAGGCAAATGAATTCAATGTAAGGCGTCTTCAAGACCTACAGTCGTTTGAAAGGATTTATGCTCCGTTTGATGGCGTCATAACGGCAAGAAATACCGATATTGGTGCACTGATTGATCCGGGCAGCAGCGGTGGAAGCAAGACGGAACTATTTCGTATCGCTCAGCCCGGAGTGGTGCGCGCCTACGTCAACGTGCCCCAGGCATACTCACAGACTGCCACAAGCGGCATGACCGCAGATCTGACCTTAGCCGAATTTCCCGGCCAACGCTTTCAAGGCAAGCTGGTGCGCACCGCAGAGGCGATTGATCCTGTAACCAGAACCCTACTCGTGGAGGTCGATGTCCCTAATCCCACTGGATCACTTCTGACAGGAGCTTATGCCGAAGTGCATTTGAAGGTCTCCGCGACGTCCTCGGCCTACGTTTTGCCGGTGAATACTCTATTGTTTCGCTCCGAAGGCCTGCGCGTAGCCACGGTAAATGACGGCGCACACGCACAGCTCGTGCCGGTGACGATCGCGCGCGACTTCGGAGATCGCGTGGAGGTAGTTGCAGGACTCAATGGCGACGAGGCGGTCATTGTGAATCCGCCAGATTCCCTCAGTCCCGGTGCGACGGTGCGCGTTTCGCAGGCGGCACCAGTCCTAGGCGGGTCATGAGAACTTCGGCAACCGAGACGGAGCGAAGCAAAAAGCGAAACAGTTAAAACGACTGAGCAGAGTTAAAAGAAGGTCCCTGCAGCGTTTCTTTCATCCCGCAAGAGTTCTCAGAAGTCTGTGACCTTTACGACATCATAACATCATAATAAGTTCGGAAGTTGTTCAAAGTTCGTTCTTGGCGCTTCGGTGCGTTCGACAACGATCAAAACAACAGAGAAGGCTTTTTGAATATGAACCAACTTACTCAATCATTGGAACGGGAAGGCAGCAGCCGCTTTGTATTCTTAAGCAGAAGTTTTGCATTCTTGGCGAGAACTTCGGTAGCTCGTTGGGCTGCTATTCCGCTACGGCTGATTGTTGGCTATGGGTTCATGGAGCACGGCTTCGCGAAACTATCTAAGGGGCCTGAAGTCTTCGCGGGCATCCTGCACGCTATTGGCGTGCCGGCGCCTCATTTCATGGCGTGGCTCACTATTCTGACCGAACTAATGGGCGGCCTCGCGGTCTTGTTCGGAGCATTCGTCCCGCTTGTAAGTCTGCCGATGGCTGGGCTCCTCTTCGTTGCGATGCTGTCTGTCCATCTACCCTATGGGTTCAGTTCGATCAAGCTGCTGAGCGTGACGGCCGGCCGGGCCCAGTTCGGTCCGCCGGGCTACGAGGTTGACCTGCTGTATCTTGCGTGCCTTGCAGCGCTCGTATTCGGTGGTTCTGGGCCGCTGGCGATCGATCACTATCTCAGGAAAAAGTGGAACCGCGTTCATAGACCCCACAGTGGCATCAAGTCGAGCGATAACTTGCCTGGGGAGAAATCGAATATTCGTAATGAACTGAACCCAGGCCCTGAACAGAACGAGGTCGGGAGAAAGGGCTCATGGAAAACAAATCACCAAGGCAGATAGTCATTGTGGGCGGGGGCTTTGCAGGGCTCACGGTCGCCATGGAATTGGAGAGGAAACTTGCCCATGATCCTTCGGTCGAAATCACACTGATCAATCGTGAGAACTTTTTTTTGTTCACGCCAATGCTTCACGAAGTCGCGGCCAGCGATCTGGATCTCACCACAATTGTGAATCCTGTCCGCAGAATGCTGCGCCGTGTGAACTTCTTGGCAGGGGAAGTGAACCAGATTGATCTCGAACAAAAGCGGCTCACTGTTTCCCATGGCTACGATCATCATTCCCACACCCTCGAATTTGACTTTCTGGTTTTCGGTTTGGGGTCGATCACGAACACCTACGGGCTTCCCGGAATACAGGAACATGCGCTGACTATGAAATCCTTGAGTGATGCTATGCAGGTGCGAAATCATCTGATTGCCCACCTTGAGGAGGCGGACAGTGATTGCTGCGAAAAGATAAAGGCGTTATTGACGTTTGTTGTCGCGGGCGGAGGTTTCGCCGGGGTTGAAACGGTCGCCGCTATCAACGATTTCGTCCGTCGGGCACTGCGGTCGTACCCCCATCTATCCGAAGACATGGTGCGAGTCGTGCTTATCCATTCCGGACCAGTTATCCTGCCCGAATTGGGGGAGAGTCTGGGTGTTTACGCTCAGAAAATTCTCGCAGGACGCAAGATTGAGATTCACCTCAAGACGAAGATCGAAAGCTTTTCGGGCGGAGCGGTCCGATTGACTGACGGAAGGATGATTCTCACGAACACGCTCGTTTGGACGGCGGGAACTTCCCCGAATCCTCTGCTCGAAACGATTCCGTGCGCCAAGGAAGGCGGCCGCCTGCTGGTGACGGAGTTTCTTGAACTCCAAGGCTGGCCCGGTGTCTGGGCTCTGGGTGATTGTTCGGCTATCCCGGACCGGTTGACGGGTAAGTTTCATCCGCCGACCGCGCAGCACGCGCTGCGCCAAGGCAAGGTCGCAGCGCATAACATTATCGCGGCCATTCGCGGGACGGAGAAGAAGCGGTTCGATTTTTCGACCATCGCGCAACTCGCGACCATCGGTCGGAGGACCGGTGTAGCCAACATCCTGGGCATTAACTTCTCGGGATTTTTCGCTTGGTGGCTTTGGCGAACGATTTACCTTTTCAAGCTCCCACGATTCGAAAAGAAGCTTCGTGTGGCCTTGGACTGGACGCTTGACTTGCTCTTTTCGAAGGACCTCGTTCAGTTTCTGGACATTCGCGCGCCCATGATTTCGCGACCAGAGGCACATCCGTCACAGAAATCGAAGACCGTGCAGCCCGGACTGACTCAGCCGGTCCGCTAAGGCGCGGACTCGAACCTGCGCTTGCATGATGACTCAGGGTATTCGATTGTGCACGAGTAGACAGCGCGAAGTGCGAGGCATTCGACTCGTTTACTGGATGGCGCTGGTCTCCGGGAACATGTCCTCTCAAGGAACATGTCAATCAATGAGGAATCTTTCGGACGAGGCGTGTGACGAATCGGACGAGATCTCCCCGGTAGTGCAGTGTTTCGTAATCGACTGGATGGCTGCCTGTCGAGTAGGAAGTTCGTTCAATGCGAAAAATCGGGCTCCGCGGTTTCACTTTCAGCGCCCTGGCAACCTCGTTCTCAGCGGCCACTGCGTCCAATTTGTACTCCGCCTCGATCAGCGGAATATCGTATTTGCGTTCAAGAAGCGAAAAAATGGGCTCGACCTTCAGATTGTTGGTGATGATCTTCTTGCCGATTTCCAAGGGTAGGTAAGTCTCGTCGAAGGAGAG